>OBEQ011635441.1_pt1 | contig 64253 bp, 52 predicted proteins | sample 1670901 | NCBI WGS metagenome assembly OBEQ01 (sample SAMEA104232315, study PRJEB22302) | groundwater metagenome | biome: forest; feature: aquifer; material: groundwater | place: USA | collected 2011-08-07 | depth 5.4 m
CGGGCGCGCCGAGTGGGCTGCAGGAGCTGCCGGGGAGGCCGCGGGAGCAGAAGGAGCCGTATCTTTCTCCACGGTGGTGCGGAATTCGTAGAAAGTGCAGTCGTTGCGCGCGTCCTTCTTGGGAATGCGCTCGGGGATGGGTTGGGTGCACTCGAACCGCGCCCCAGTATCGAAGTGGACGCACTGCTTGCAGCAGTGCAACTCGAATTGGCATCGAGGGCATACGCCGTTCGGGTCGAAGCCTGGGAGCAGGACATTGCCGCAGTTCGCACAGCGCGCTCGGGTGACCGTGCCAACCATGCGCGGGGTGCGCGGGCCGATCTGTTCCTGGCGGGGCCGCCCCTCGGGCGGGCGCTCCTTCTTCTTCTCGGGCTTATCGGCATCCATATAGCCCCGCTGCTTATACTTCCGCTCCACAGTCTCCTCCAGGGGGAAGAACACATGATACTCTGATTCGGGGGGCGCAACAGGAAAAAGCGCCGGGCTTGTGCAATCGTTTCAGGGGACGGGCGACCCGAACGTTTCCCAGGAGACGCGTCCCGCGAGCTCCCCTGGCCGAAGAGATCTTGAGAAGGTAGAGCAACGCAGCGTTCGAGGAGCGGCATCTGATTTCCGAGAAGAGAACGGGAATGGGGGCGCTACCTGGCCTGGGCGCGAGGCAGGGCTCGACGCGAGCCACACATGCAGAGGTGCCACGTTGGAGAGGAGCGCAATGAATAGCCGAGTACCCATCCGCCTGGGTCTGACGCTGTGCGCAGCCGCCTGGCTGCTGTACGGGAGCGCTGCGGCGCGGCCGAGCACGCCCGGGGCTAGCCTTTCGGGGTCTGCTGCGAGCGAAGACCCGGTGGCCGCCAAGCGGCTGTTTGACCAGGGCGTGGCGTACATCAAAGAAGGCAAATACGCGCTGGGCGCGGAGGCCCTAGAGCAGGCGGTCCAGCTCAAACCCGATTTCGCGGAAGCGCAGTACAACCTCGGCCGGGCCTACTACCAGATGAGCAAGTACGCGCAAGCGGTGGCGCCGCTGGAGCAGGCCGTTCGGTTGAAGCCGGACTACGGCGAGGCCTATAGCCAGCTGGGATACGCCTATCGCGAGCTACAGCGCTATACGGAAGCGCTGACGGCGGACCAAAAGGCGGTGCAACTCCAGCCGACCGACCCCCGGGCGCGCTACGAGTTGGGCTGGCTCTACAACGAAACGGGAAAATATAACGAGGCGGTGGATTCGCTCCGCGAGGCCGTGCGGCTCAAGCCCGACTACGCCGAAGCGCACAACGAACTCGGCTACACACTTCAGCAATTGAAGCGCGTCGAGGAAGCGATCGCCGAGCACAAGCAGGCTGTCAGCATCAAGGCCGACTACGTTTCGGCCTACGTGAACCTCGGCTGGTGCTACAACGAGGTCGGGAAATACGCGGATGCGGTCTCGGCGCTCCAAGAAGCGATCCGCCTGCGGCCCGACAACGTGCGGGCACACACCGAGCTGGGCTACGCCTACAAGAAGCTGGAAAAACTAGACGACGGCGTCAAGGAATATAAGGAAGCCATCCGGATCAATCCCGATTACGACGCCGCCTACTTCGGCCTGGCGGACATCTATTACAACCGCCAGAACAAGTACGAAGATGCGGCGGCAACCTACCGCCAGTATCTACGGCTGAAGCCCGAGAATCTGGCCGCCAATTTCAACTTGGGATGGTCGCTGAACGAATTGAAAAGGTACTCGGAAGCGCTCGAGCCGCTGCAAAAAGCCCTGCGCATCAACCCCGACTACGCCGAAGCGCACAACGAGCTGGCGTACACCTACCGGATGCTAGAGCGGTATCCCGACGCGGTGAAGGAATACCAGGAGGCGGCGCGGCTCAAGCCCGACTACGCCGCTGCGTATATCGGCCTGGGCAATCTGTATTACTACAGTATGAAAAATTACCGCGAGGCGATCGACGCCTACAACAAGGGTTTGCGCCTCAATCCGAAGAACGCCACGGCCTATCACAATCTGGGCTGGTGCTACAACGAGACGGAAGGATACAGCGAGGCCGTCTATCCGCTGCGACAGGCCCTCGGCCTCAAGCCCGACTATCCCGAGGCACACAATGAATTGGGCTACGCCTACTGGAAGCTGAAGCGGAACACGGAAGCGGTGGCGGAGTACAAGGAGGCCATCCGCCTCAAACCCGACTACGGCCTGGCGCACTATAACCTGGGCGTGACCTACGTGGACATTGGACAGAAAGCGGCGGCGCAAACCGAATACGAAACCCTGAAGACCCTCAAGCCGGAGTACGCCGAGAGGCTGCTCAAGCTCCTCAATAAATAGCCCGGCGCCTCCTCTTTCGGCCTGGACACTCCCGCACCTCCCCCTGAACCTTGCCGCCCGATTGAATTATTTTCGGGCCCAGCGCCGTGTCAAGCCCTCGGTGGGCAGGTCCGGGCGCAGCAGCTTTTTCGGCTCGCCCGCAGCCGCCAGAATCGCCTCCGCAGCCAGATAGCCGCTGCGCACGGCGCCCTCCATTGTGGCGGGCCAGCCGGTGGCCGTCCAATCGCCCGCCAGGAACAGATTTTTCACCGGCGAGGTCTGCGCCGGGCGCCAGCGATCGCAGCCCGGCTCGGGCGAAAACGTCGCGGCGGTTTCCTTGATGACGGTGGCGCGCAGAAGTTGCGCTTCGCGAGCGGCAGGAATGACCTCCAGCAGCTCTCGCCGGCACCGCTCGATGATCTCCTGGCGGGAGCGCGCCACGAGGTCGTACGACGCGCTGATCACCAGTTGTAAGTATTGGCCCGTCTGGGTGGGCGCGGTGTCTCGCCCCGCGGGCTCAGCGGGGGCGTAGAGTCGCGATTTGTTAAAAATCCATTGTGTGGTGCAGTCCACCAGGGTCAGGAACGGTTCGGCCATGATTGCGCGGTCGAACCACAGGTGCACGCCGGTGATCGGCGCGGTACGCAGGTGCCGGAGGTTGGCGAAGGCCGGCTCGTATTCGACCACCGCCGGGGGGAGCAGAGCAGGCAGCAAGTCGTGCGGCACCGCGACAACGTAAAATTCGGCCTGCGCCTGGTCGCCGTTTTCCAGGAGCACGCCCGCGGTGGCTCCCTCGGCGACGCAAATCTCGCGCACGCCTGCGCGCGTGCGCACTTCCCCACCGCGGCGCTCCATCGCGGCGCGGCAGCCGTCGTAGAGCTCGCCCAGCGGCACGGCAGGGATGCCCAGCTCGTACCCGCTGCGATTGGCCAGAAACGCCTTCCAAAAAACATCCACGCCGTAGCGCGCGTCGGTGCGGCCGAGTTCCTCATTGAGCGCGCTGACCAGCACAACGCGCCAGAAGCGCTCGATGGCGGCGCCGGTCTGCCCGTGGCGACGGAGCCAGTCGAGCATCGTCTCGCCGCCCAGGCCGTCGAGGCCGGCGGACCGCCCCGCGCTCCGCGCAATGCACAGCACGGCGCGGGCGATGGCGCGCTTGTCGGTCCAAGCGAGCGAGGGAAACAGCGCAAAGGAGGGCGCCAGATGGAAAGGCGGAGGCAGCGGCGATCTTTCGATGACCGAGCGACGGCCGGCCAGGTCGGCAAAAATCAGCCGGTCGTACATGCGGATTTTCTGCGCGGCACCGACGCGGCGATAGAAATCGTCGAGGTTGGTGCAGCAGCCCAGCGTGACGTGCTGGCAATTGTCCACGTGCTCGCCGCTAGGCAGCAGGTAGGACGTGGCGCGGCCGCCCAGGTGCGGTCGCTTCTCAAATAGGCGGACGCGAAAGCCGGCGTCAGCCAGCGCGACGGCCGAGGAGAGCCCCGCCAGTCCGCCGCCGATCACGATCACGCTCTTCGAGGGCATTGGCCTCCGACCACAAGCCGAGCCGCGCCCGGACCAGGAACTCCGCCTTTTGCGTGGCGGAGAGACGCACACGCGAGGAAAAAACGTCGCAGCCGCGGGCTTCGATCTCGCGCAGCAGGCCGCTGTAAATCCGCACCAGCGCCCAGAGCGCCGCCCGGCTGTCCGCGTCCACCAGTCGCACCAGCTCCGCGCCTTCCTCGTAGAATTTCCAGGCGCGGTCCGCGGAGAGGCGAAGCAGATCGGCAAGCGCGGGCGTCAGGCGTCCCCGCCCCAGGTCGTCCGGCGGGATGCCCAAGCGCTCGAGATCCTCCTGCGGCAAGTAGACGCGGCCCATTTGGAAATCCCGCGGAACATCGCGCAGGATGTTGGTCAATTGGAAGGCCAGGCCGAGCTTTTCCGCCAGGTCGGGTGCGCGCGGATCGCGGAAGCCGAAGACGTGGATGCAGGTGAGGCCGACGGTGCCGGCCACGCGGTAGCAGTACTCGCGCAAACGCTCAAACGTGGGATAAGCGGCGACGCTCAGGTCCATCTCCGCGCCGGAGATGAGGTCGTGGAAATAGCGCGGCGGGATGGCGTATCTCCGGATGGTGTCTGCCAGCGCCGGCAACACGCGCTGCGCCTCGGCCGCTTCGCCGCGCTCGGGGCGGGTCGCGATTCCCTCCCCTGCCAAAGCCGCGTCGAAGGCCGCGCGCCAGCGCGCCAAACCGCGTTGCTTTTCGGCGACGACGCCGGCCGCGTCAGAGACGTCGTCCACGCGGCGCATAAAAGCGTAGAGCGCGCAGAGAGCGTCGCGCTTGGGCCGCGGCAGCAGGAAAAACGCGTAATAGAAATTGCTGGCGGCGCTTCGGGCGATGCGGCGGCATTCAGCATAGGATGCCGCCAGGGCAAAATTCGCGGCGTCCCGGGCAGGCGCGGGCGAGGCCTTGGCGCCATCGCCCGAAATCGCCGAGGTGAACCAGCGCGCGGTGAGCGCGCTCCCCAGCAGCCGCACCTGCATCAAGCGGCTGAGGGCAGGGCGGAGTTCAAGCGTGTTGTAGCCGATGGCCTGGATGGCATCGAGCACGGCGAGGCCGCCGCGGCTGAACAGCTCGATGTCGGTGCGCAGCTCGGGGGCCACGCGGCGGGCCAGCGGCAACCCCGCGGCAAACAGTTCCCGCGTGCGCGCCAGCAGATCCTTCATCAGTGCGACGTAGCGCGCGTCGAAGCGCCGCGCCACGATGTCGGCGGCGTCCAAACCGTGCGCTGCCAGCGCATCGAGCGGGATGTAGATGCGGTCTTTGTCGAGGTCGCGGGCGACATCTTGCCAGAAATTGGCGAGTTGCAGCGCCGTGCAGGTGAAGTCGGCGAGACGCTGCCGCTCGGCGTCGCGGTAGCCGCACAGGTACAGCACCAAGCGCCCCACCGGGTTCGCCGAATAGCGGCAGTAGCCAAGCACATCCTCCCAGGTGGGATAACGATGAACGGTCTGGTCCTGGCGAAAGGCGGTCAGCAGGTCGAGGAACGGCTCGATGGGGAGATCGAATTCGCGCACGGTGGGCGCCAGGGCGACGAAAACCGGGTGCGACGGCTGGCCGGCATAGCCGCGACGCAATTCATCCTCCCACCAGTCGAGCAATTGGAGGGCGCGCGCCGGGTCGGCGACCTCGTCGCCCAAGTCATCCGCCCAGCGGCAGTAGGCATAGAGGTTATAGAAATGCTGGCGGAGTCGCCGGGGGAGCAGCCACGATGCCACGGTGAAGTTTTCGTAGTGGTGGGTGGCGAGCCAGCGGGTGTAGCGGTGAGCGTCGGGGGTGGCGCATCCCGGCGGGGGCAACTCGCGCGCGATTTCGAGTTCGAGAGGTGCCTGCATGACCCTGGCGCGGCCGGGCGGCGCGGAAGCGCCTTGACCATCGAGCCGCAGCGCCCCGGCCGCCTGCCGGCGGCGGCAGGCCTAGGGGATGACGGCGGTTTTCAGCTCACCGTTGCGATGCTTCATGTGCTCGAACATCCGCGGCAGCTCGCGCAGGGGGATCTCCCCGGTGATAAAGTCGCTGGCGCGGATCTCGCCGCGGGCGATGGCGGCGAGCGCCTCGCGAATGAAGCGCGGCGTATGGTGAAACGTGGACTTGATGGCGATCTCCGAGTAGTGCAGCGCGGCGGGATCGAACTGCACCTGCGCGCCCCGCGGACACCCGCCGAACAAATTCACCGTGCCGCCGCGGCGAACCATCTGGATGGCCCACTGCCAGGTGAGGGGCGAGCCGACCGCCTCAATCACCGCATCGGCGCCGCGGCCGCCCTCGGAAAGCTCGCGCACGACGCGCACCGGATCGTCGAGCCGGGAAACGTCGAAGGCAGCACGCGCGCCCAAGCGCTCGGCGGCGCGCACCTGGTTCGGGCGCTTGCCCAGAGCGATCACGTTTACCCCGCGGCCCGCCAGGATGCGGATAAACTTCAGCCCGATGGGGCCGCAGCCGATCAGCACAATGGTATCGCCGGGCTGGATGCAAGTCTCGTCGATGCCGCGCAGCACACAGGCCAGCGGCTCCACCATGGCTGCGTCCAGGAACGAGACGTGGGCGGGGATCTCCAGCAGGTTCTGGCGCACGATGCGGCCGGGGATGCGGATGTACTCGGCGTACGCGCCGTTGTTGAACAGCAAGTCCTCGCAGAGGTTGGCGCGGTCCTTGCGGCAGAACAGGCAGACGTTGCACGGTGCCGAGTTTGCCGGCACCACGCGTGTGCCGACGAGCAGGCCGCCGTTGACATCGCGGCCCAGCGTCTCGACCACACCGGAGAGCTCATGGCCGAAGATCGCCGGGGGCGTGATCATGCGCGCATGGTAGCCTTGCTTCCAAACCTTCAAGTCGGTGCCGCAGGTCAGCGCCACCTTCACGCGCACCAACACCTCGTCGGAGGCCACCTCGGGGATGTCCACGCGCTCAATTTTCAGATCCTCACTGCCGTAGAGCACGGCAGCGGTCATGTGCCCGTTTGCTCCCAATTTCCTCAAGGCCGAATCACCACTTTCAAAGAATCGCCCGACGGGCGGGCGGCAAGTGCCAGGGCCTGTTCAATTTTGTCGAGCGGAAAGCGGTGCGAGACGAGCTCGCGCACCGGCAGGCGCCGCGAAAATACCAGCTCCGCCGACTCTTCCTGCAAATCCACCGCGGCGCTATAGCTGCCGAGGATTTCCTTTTCCTCGACGCCCACTGCGGCGGCGGGAAACTCGATGCGCATCTGCGGGTCGTTCTGCGCGAACAGCAGCACGCGCCCCCCGGGACGCGCCAGCGCCAGCGCCTCGACGACCACCGCCGGGCTGGGCACGGCCACCAGAACCGCATCGGCGCCGCGGCCGCCGGTGCGCGCGTGAATCTCCCCGGCCAAACTGCCCACCGTGGGATCCAGCGCCGCCGAAGCGCCCAGGCTCGCGCTCTTGGCGCGGCGCTCAGGCATGGGGTCGGTCGTAAAAACGTCTGCGCCCGCGAGTTTGCACAGCAGCATCAGCAGCAGGCCGATGGGGCCTTGGCCAATCACCACGACGTTTTCACCGCGGGCGACGCGAGCCTTCTGCACCGCTTTCGCGCAGGTGTTCACCGGCTCAATGAAGATGGCCTCCTCGAAGCCGATGCCGGGCGGAATGGACAACATACCGCGCTCGACAATCCACGGCATGGCGCGCACGTACTCGGCAAAGCCGCCGCCGTTGGGCTCAAAGCCAGCCGTCAGCCCCACTTTCTTGTAGGCCGGGCACTGCGAGAAAAGCCTGCGCTGGCAATAGAAGCAGTTGCCGCAGGGAATATGGTGGAAGCTGACGACGCGGTCGCCCGGCTTCCAGCGGGACACGCCGCGGCCCACGGCCACGACCGTGCCGGCGACCTCGTGGCCAAAAATCTGGGGCGGCGGCACAAAGCCGCGCTGGATTTTCTTGATGTCCGTGCCGCAAATGCCGCAGGCGGCCACGCGAATGAGCGCTTCGCCCTCGCCGATTTCCGGGACGGGCACGTATTCGATAGCGACGCGCCCCGCGCCACGATACACGCCGGCGCGCATCTGCTTGACCGGCGTCGCGGCCGAAAGAGCGGCATCGAGTTGAGCGCTTGCCTGGCTCATGTGGCTGCCACCGGAGATTCCAGCTCGGACAGGTTCGCGCGCAGCGCCGGCGAACCGGCGTAGACATCCAGGAATGCGGCGAGCGATGCCGCCGCGCGGCGGCACTGGCGGCCCAGCCGCAGCAGCTCGGGCAGCCGGTGCGGCCGCCGGAGAATCTGCGCCAGCAGTGCGGGCAGATCGACGCGGCCGCGCGCGTCGGTCACGCGGTCAAACTCGTAGGGCAGATCCGTCTCGCAACTGTCGCCGATGGCGCGGATAGCCACCGCGGGCACTCCCCGCTCCGCCGCCACGGCGAGGACCGCGTCGCTCTCCATCTCCACCGCGTCAGCGAACTGGCCCATCCACTTCTTCTCTTGCGATTCCCGCAGGACTCGATTCGAGGTCAGGAACAGGTCCACCACCTTCGCGCCGCATTCGTCCGCCGCGGCCAGAAGCTCCAGGGGGCTCTCGCTCATGTGGTGTCCCTTGATGTCGCTCACGCGCCGCGCCGCGAGGATTTCGCCGGGACGATAACCCGGCTTCAGGCCTCCGGCGAGGCCCGACGAGACGCACAGGTCGGGACGATCGGCCAGGGCCAGCTGCGCGGCGCGCCGCGCATTTTCTGCGCCCATACCGGTGAGCACCACGCGCACAGTGTTCTCGCCAATTCCCGCCTCATACTGCGGATGGGGTGCTGAAGCAATGCGGCGGAAGACGCGCCGGCGTCGCCAGGGCGAGAATTCCGCTTGCACCGCGAATGTCACCAGGACGTTCATTGCGCCACTTTTGCCGCGGAGGCGCAGGCAAAAGCCCGCCCCCACGCAAGCCCCTCCAAAAGCTACGCTGCGTGCGCCCGGGCGAATCGTCCGAGGCGACCCTCGGCGACGTACCCGTTCCTTTCGTACCAGCGCACTGCGCGCTCGAGCGCCTGCTCAACCGAACCCGCGCGGAAGCCCAGCTCGCGCGCGGCCTTCGAGCCATCCACAAACATTCTGTGGCGCGCCATGCGCACGCCTTCGAGCGGAATCTGCGGCTCGCGATCCAGCAGGCGCGAGACCATCGCGTCAGCATAGCCCGCGAGCAGCGCCACAACATGCGGCAGACGCAGGCGCGGCGCAGGACGCCCGCTGATGCTCGACAGCACGTCCAGGATCTCCTTGAGAGTCAGGTTGCGCCCGCCCAGGATATAGCGCTCGCCGGTGCGGCCACGCTCCGCCGCCAGCAGGTGCCCGGCAGCAGCATCTTCGACGGGCACAAGGTTCAAGCCCGTGTCCACGTAGCCGGGCATCCTGCCGTTCACGAAATCGAGAATGATGCGACCGGTGGGCGTGGGCTTCCAATCGCCCGGGCCCACCGGCGCGGTCGGGTTGACGATGACGACCGGCAAACCCGCGCCGGCGGCGCGAAAGACCTCCTGCTCGGCCAGGAACTTCGAGCGCTTGTAGTGGCCGATCATCTCCTCGAGACCTGCGGCGGTCTCCTCGTTCGGCAGCCGACCGGGGCGCGGCACCGCGAGCGTCGCCACCGTGCTGGTGTAAATGAATCGCTCAATCCCCGCGCGCTGCGCCGCTTCCAGCAAATTGCGCGTGCCGGTGACGTTCGAGTCGTAAATCTCCTGCGCATTGCGCGCCCAGAGACGATAGTCGGCGGCAACGTGAAAGACCCGCGAGACTCCGGCGAGCGCGCGGCCGAGCGAAGCGGCATCGCGCAGGTCGCCGAGGGCCCGCCCAACGGCCAGCCCTTCGATGGCGCGCACCTGGCTCGAGGGGCGCAGCAGCACACGCACGCGCTCGCCGCGCTCCACCAACTGCCGGGCCACGTGACTTCCGAGGAAGCCAGTGGCACCTGTGACCAGCGTGGTCATAGCACCCGCAAACTCCCGTCCGCCGCCACCAGATCGGCGCGGCGGTTCCCGGCGTCACTCACGCCGTCCACGCGATCTCCGTTGTGCCCGCCGTTGCGGCCATTCCCGTGGCGGTTGGCGTTGGGGGCCCTCCTTGCGCCGCCCATCCGGCCGGACATCTGCCACTTCAGCATCTTCCAGTTGTCGCCCAGCTTGCGATGGGCGCCCAGGACGGCCGAAGGCTCATAGCCGACGTGGACCATGCAGTGCTCGCAGCGCGGGTCGCGCCCGCGGCCATACTTCTCCCACGGAGTCTTCTCGAGGAAATCGTTGAAGGTCGCGTGGTGAGCGTCGGTCATCAGATAGCACGGCCCCTTCCAGCCACGGGGGTTGTAGGTGGGGTTGCCCCAGGCCGTACACATCAGTTCGCGTTCGCCCCGCAGGTATTCCAGATAGATGGGCGAGGTCATGAGATTGTATTTCTCGAGGAGTTGGCAGACCTGGCGGAATTTCTCGCGGACCTCCTCACGCGACATAAAGATGTCCTTGGTCTGCACGGCGGCGTAGGAATAGGCCGGCGAGATCATGTAACCGTCCACGCCCAGCTCGTGGAGGTAGGCATAGAGCTCAGCGATTTCGTTGAGGTCCGTCTCTTTGTACACGGTGGTGTTGGAGCAGACCAGGAATCCGGCGGCCTTGGCAGCCTTGACGCCTTCAATGGCTTCGCGGAAGACGCCGTCGCGCTCCACGCAGAGGTCGTGGGTGCGCTCCATGCCGTCGAGATGGACGTTCCAGAAGAAGCTCGAGGTCGGCCGGAACTCGTGCAGCCGCTTGCGAATGAACATGCCGTTGGTGCAGAGATAGATGTGCCGGCCGCGGTCGAGGATCTCGCGCACCAGCCGGCCGAGCTCAGGATAGATGGTCGGCTCGCCGCCGCAGATGGAGACCACCGGCGCGCCGCACTCCTCCATCGCGGCGACGCACTGCTCGACGCTGAGCATTTCGTTGATGGTGGACTTGTATTCGCGGATGCGGCCGCAGCCGGTGCAGGTGAGGTTGCAGGCGTGCAGCGGCTCGAGCATCATCACCAGCGGAAACATCTTCTCGCCGTGGAGACGCTTGCCGGCGATGTAGCGCGTGAGCTTGGCAGTCAGCTTGAGCGGAAACCTCATCCATTCCCCCGGTCCCCTTGGCGGCGCTCCACTTCCTTCGCCGGCACATGGAGGGCGCGGAACTCGCTCGCCCCCTGGAGCTGATTGCGATAGCGCGCCAGCGCATACAGCGGGAAGTAATTTCGGTACAGGTGATATTTCAGGTAGAAGACGCACGGAAATCCCGTGCCGGTAAACTCCTGTTCGTCCCAAGAGCCGTCGGGATTCTGCTGCGCCACCAAGTAGGCGGCGGCGCGGGCGATGGCCGGATCGGAGAGCTCCGAGGCGGCCAGCAGGCCGATCAGGCCCCAGGCGGTCTGCGAGGGCGTGCTGGGGCCCTGACCCTTCAGCTCGGGGTCGTCATAGGAGGCGATGGACTCGCCAAAGCTGCCGTCAGGTTTCTGGACGGCGCGCAGCCAATCCACGGCGCGGCGGCAATACTCGCGGGCGGTCAGCGCGACGGTGTCGAGCGCGCGGAGCACCCCGCCGGTGCCGTAAACGTAGTTCACGCCCCAGCGGCCGTACCAGGAACCGTCCGGCGATTGATCGCGCAGCAGAAAGGCCAAGGCGCGCTGGATGACCGGATGCGAGGTGGACCAGCCGTAGCGGCCCAGGCACTCCACCACGCGCGCGGTGACGTCGGCGGTGGAGGGGTCGATCATGGCGTTGTGGTCGGCGAAGGGCACCTGAGTGAAGACACGGCAATCGTTATCGCGGTCAAACGCGCCCCAGCCGCCGTCGCGGTTCTGCATGCTCACCAGCCACTCCAGCCCGCGGCGAATCGCGTGCTCGAAGCGCGGCCGATCGGGATAGTCCACGCGCTGGAGCGCCATCAGGACAAAGGCGGTGTCGTCCACATCGGGGTAGAAATCGTTGCGGAACTCGAAGGCCCACCCGCCGGGCGCGGCGTCGGGGTTCTTCACTTGCCAATCGCCGGGGCCAAGGAGCTGCTTATCCAACAGCCAGCGCGCCGCCTGCACGAGCGACGGATGGCCGGGCGGCAAGCCCGCCTCCTCGAGCGCCACCATGGCGATGGCCGTATCCCAAACCGGCGAGATACAGGGCTGCACGCGAATCGTGTCGTCCTCTTCGATCTCATAGCGGCCGAGCTGGCCGACCTCTCTTGCCGTCAGCGGGTCATCGGGTGCATGACCGAGGGCGAGCAGTGCGAAGACCGCGTTCATCATCGCCGGGTAAATGGTGCCGAGGCCGTCCGAACGCTCCAGGTGCTCGTAGAGCCACTGGCTGGACTGACGCAGCGCGCGCTGCCGCAGCGGCTTCCAGGGCAGGCGCTCGTAGAGCTTGAAGGCGCGGTCGAGCGCGAGGAAGAAATTGCGCCAGGTGAAGAGTCGCGGATCCCACTCGAAGGCGGCGGTCTTGCGCGCGGGATGGCGGAAGAGTTCCTCGACGCGGGCGCGCGCCGGCAGCGACCAGCGCGGCTTGTGCGCGTACAGGATGGCCAGCGGGATGACGATGCCTCGCGTCCAGGACGACATCTCGTAGATATTCAGATAGAACCAGTTGGGCAGCAGCAACAGCTCGGGCGGAACGGCGGGCACCATCTCCCAGCCCACCGCGCCCACCAGTGCCAGATAGAAGCGCGTATAGGAGTTGGTCGCCTCGAGGCCGCCGAGCGCGTGGACACATTGGCGCGCCTTGTCCAAATGCGCCGCGTCGGCAGAATCACCGGCCAGCTTCAGAGCAAAATATGCCTTAACGGTGGCGTTGAGCTCCGAGGGGCCTCCGGGATAGATGCTCCAACCGCCGTCGGCGAGCTGCCGACGACGAACATAATTCGCGAGCTTGGCGATGCGCTCCGGATCGGCCTTGCCCAACACGTGCAGGTAGAAGATGTAATCCGACTCGAGCGTGGTGTCCGCCTCAAGCTCGCCCATCCAGAAGCCTTCCTGAGCCTGGAGCGAAAGCAGGCACTGCGCGCCGCGTTCGACGGCCTCTTGCAGGCTACGCTCAAACGCCGACTCCGCCGCGCCGGCTGGACGCAAACGGGAAGTCGAATCGAATTCTACTTTTGCTCCCGACGCCATTTATCCCTCAGATTACGATTGGGCCGTTATGGTTTCCCGCCCTCGCAGCCTTGCGTGTCCGCTAACACCACAGGCTCGTCCGGTCAACAACCGCCCGGACCCCCGGCTGGGTAGAGAGCTGGCAAACGGTTGACCGATCACGGGTGGACTTCTCCACCCGCCCCCGAACTCGGAAGCCACTAAGTCCCTAAACCTAGCATTATGTCCGTGATTTCGATGGGGGTCAACAGAGAAGATGCCGAAGGATTGCCCAGAGCCCAATGCGGGGCGGGTCGAGGCGTGGCCCGCCTGCGGTGCCCACAGCGACCCTCACGGGGCGGTATTGGCGCGCTCGAGCTTGCGCAAACGCTCGGCCAGCTCGGGCAATCGCGTGAGCCAACCGTAGAGCTCCTTGTACCTGTCGAGCGGCCGCGCCGGCGTTCCGCTGACGATCTGTCCGGCACGGACAGCCTTATTGGCGATGATGCCCGCCTGCGCCCCGGCCATGGCGCCGTCGCCGACGCGGCAATGGTCCGCAACGCCCACTTGCCCGCCCAGGGAGACGTGTTTCCCCACCACGCTCGAGCCCGAAATGCCCGTCTGCGCCGCAATGACGGTGTGCTCGCCGATGGAGACGTTGTGGGCCACCTGCACCAGGTTGTCAATCTTGACATCTGCGCCGATACGCGTGACGTCGAGCGCGCCGCGGTCGATGGTTGTGTTGGCACCGATTTCCACGTCGTCGCCGATCTCCACCGTCCCCACCTGCGGGAACTTCCACTGCCGACCCTCGCCGAAGACGTAGCCGAAACCGTCGCAGCCGATCACCGTGCCGGCGTGCACAACGACGCGGTCTCCCAACCGCGCCCCCGCGTAAAGCGTGACGCGAGGATGAAGGCGGCAGCGCTCGCCGAGGCGCACCGAGCGGCCCAGGAAGCAAAAGGCGCCAATCTCGCTACCCGCGCCAATTTCAACTCCGTCCTCGATCACGGTGTACGGCCCCGCAGCCACGCCGGGCCCCAGCCGCGCCGTCGGCGCGATGAGTGCGGTGGGATGAATGCCCTGCGCCACGCGCGGTGCGGGGACGAGCAGCTCGGCAGCGCGGGCGAAGGCCAGCTTGGGATTCGCGGCGCGCAGCACCGTTTTTCCCGGCAGGGACATCTCGGGCGCGGCAATCACGCAGCGCGCCGCTGAGGCCGCGGCGCGCTCGAGCTGCCGCGGCGAAGCGACGTAGATCAAGTCCTGCGCTCCGGCGCTCTCCGGGCTGGCCAAACCAGCGACGCGCGCCTCCGGGTCTCCTTCCAACTGAGTTCCCAGGTGCTGGGCGAGTTCGCGTGCAGTGCGGGTCATGACGTCCTCTCTCGAGAGATCTAGGGATGGGCCTCAGAACGGATACAAGGGCTTTTCCCCCGGCGGCCGCGTGCTCCAGCGGCGATGCACCCAGAGCCACTGGTCGGGATACCGCCGGGCGTAATCTTCGATCACGCGGGTGAAGCGAGCCGTGTTCTCGCGAATGTCGCGGGCCTTGTCGCCCGAGCGGACCAGCTCGATGGCCGGGTCGAAGCGCAGGCGATATTTGCGCCGTGCCGCGTCCCAGCAAATATATGCGGGGACGACCGCGGCGCCGGTGTGCAGGGCAAGCCGCGCCAGCCCCGCGGTGGTTGAGGCGGGAAGGCCAAAGAAATCGACGAAGACGCCTTCCTCGAGCGAAGCATTCTGGTCCATGAGGATGCCAACGGTGCCGCCTTCGCGCAGGATTTGCAACATGGCGCGCGCCGAGCGGTTCTTGTCGATGGGCGAATTGCCCGAGAGGCAGCGATAGCGGTTCACCAAGGCGTCCACGCGTGCGTTATCAATCGGGCGCACCAAGAAAAACAACGGGTGGGTGTAGAGGGCGTGGGCAAACGGCGCTAGCTCCCACGCGCCGAGGTGACCGGTGAGAAACAGCACGCCCTTCCCGCGGCGCTCGGCCGCAACGAAGTTCTCGAGCCCATCGAGCACGACGACCCGCGCGATGTTCTCGCGGGTGTACCGCGGGAACTGCGCGAACTCCGCGGCCATCCAACCCAAGTGTCTGATCAGCCGGCGGAGAGTGCGGCGGCGCTCGGCGTCGGTCCACTCCGGAAACGCCAGCTTGAGGTTGAACAGCGCTGCCCGGCGCAGCGGTGGACGCAGGTACGATACCAGCGCCACAAGCCACGCGCCTACCAGACGCGCCACCGGCCGCGGCAGCAGGCCCAGGGTCTTGAGCAACAGCCACGCCCCAGCATACTCGAGCCTTTCCACCATGCCGGGCCATTATGCTAGAGGCCACAGGCCGGAGGCTAGAGGCTCGAAACCTCCGACATGCTAGACTCAGGCCGCATTGCTAGAGGCTAGAGATGGGAGGTTGCAGCTTCGCGGTTCACTGCTGCAGGCCGGATGCACGAGGAGACGGCGCGACCCCGCCAAGGGAGCATCGCCGGGCGGAGCCACAACCTGGCGCCAGCTCTCTGGGCGCCTGCCATTCTGGGGCTGATCTACGTCTGCTTTTTCAGCCATCTCGGGGTGCTGGGCCTGACCGGGCCCGACGAGCCGCGCTACGCCAGTGTGGCGCGCGCAATGGTCGAAAGCGGCGACTGGGTCACACCGCGATTGAATGGCCAGCCGTGGTTCGAAAAACCTGTTCTCTACTATTGGACCGCGGCCATTTCCTTTCGTCTTTTTGGAGTCAATGAATTTGCGGCGCGGCTGCCCTCGGCGCTGGCCGCGACGCTGGGCACGCTGGCGCTGGCTTGGGCAGGATGGCGCTTCTACGGCTCGCGGGCGGCGTGGAGCGTGCTGCTGATTTTCCCGACCTGCATCGGCACGTTCGCCTTTGCGCGCGCCGCGACAACCGACATGCCGTTCAGCGCGGCGCTGGCGGCGGCCATGGTTGCCGCTCTCGCGACGGTGCGGTCCGCGCGCATGAGCATTGTCGCTTGCGCCGGCTTCGGTGTTTTTCTCGGGGCGGCGACGCTGGCCAAAGGACCTGCGGCGCTAGTGCTGGCCGGCGGGAGCATGGGAATGTGGGCGCTTGCGAGCCGGCAATGGCGCGCAACGCTGCGGCTGGCGCATCCGGTCGCCATCGTCTTCTTTTGCCTGACGGCGCTGCCCTGGTATGCACTCTGCGCCGCGCGCAATCCAGACTTTCTGCGCACATTTCTTTTCCGCCACAACATCGAGCGCTACCTCATGCCCATGTTCCACCACGAACAGCCGTTCTGGTTTTTCGCTCCGGTGCTGCTGCTGGGCCTGCTGCCATGGACATTTCTACTGGGGGGAGTTGTACGCGATGCGCTGCGAGCCCGGCAACAAGCTCGCTGGGCCGGCTCGACGGGACTATTCCTAGCCTGCTGGGGTCTGTTCCCGGTGCTTTTCTTCAGTTTTTCAAAGTCGAAGCTGCCGGGCTACGTCCTACCGGCGATTGCACCGCTCGCCCTGTTGCTCGCCCGAAGCGCTGCGCGCGCCATCGAGGAGCGCGACAGCGTGAGCCGCGCGCTGTTTGGCGGAGTCGGAATCACGTTTGTAGTGCTGGCCGCGCTCTCAAGTCACTGGCTGAAGCGGTTGCCGACCGCATCCGGCCTCGCCGATCCGCATCGAGCGGTCGCCTGGATGCTCGCGGGAGTCGCTGGCGGACTGACGGTGGCGCTCTTGGCCCTGCTGCGGCGGCCCGCGGCGGCCTTGCTGGTTGCGACAGCGTTGATGTCGGCAGGCATCGAAGCGGCCAACCGGCGGGTGCTGCCGCAACTCGACGGTTTCCTCTCCCCGCGCGCGGCCGCTCGCGCCGGCGAGGCGCGCTTCCGACCCGGCGAAGGTGTTTTCGTCCACCGCCTGCACCGCGCTTGGCTTTACGGGCTGAACTTCTATCTGCACCGCGAACTGGCCCAATGGAGTCCGCAGTCGCTGAGCGGCTGGGTGTACACCAATGCCGCAGGGCTTGCGGAGTTCGAGAACAAAAACGTCCGGTGCACCGTGGTTGAGCGGGGGTCGCCCGAGGCAATTCTCGTGCGGGTCGAGCCCTGAAATTTATTCACTGCCTCTGCTGACGCTGTCATCCACAGTGAAGTACTCACCCTGCCGGGTCGCAACGAAGGATCGGCTCGGGAAAGACGCCGCGGCCTAGCGGCGCGGCCGGGCGGAAGGCGCGAGGTTGGGTAGGAAAAAGCTCACAATGCGGTTTTCGTAGCTGCGTTTTTCCTCATCCAGCATGGCGGCGTAGTTGCCCCGGGCCACGATGACCTGCTCGCGAGGCTCGGGCGCGCGCAGGAATAGCTCGCGGGTATACTCGGCGAGCTGCGGGTCGTCGTTGGCCATGAGAAAGAGCTTGGCGACGCCCCCGAGGCGACCGAGGCGTTGGGAAATGGGGGGCTCGTGCCGATATTCGCGGTTGAGCCAGCTAAAGCCAAGCCCGGCCAGCCGCTCGACAAGGGGAAACGCGGCCAGGCCGGAGCGCTGGATCTGCAAGTGAAGCATTTCGGCGGGCTGGTCATAGGCCGACTCCACGGCAATGGCGCGGACCCGCGGGTCAGCGGCGGCCACGGCTATGGCGACGTAAGCGCCCAAGTTGACTCCCCAGAGGCCGAAACGGGAGCGGTCCACATCGTTGCGCTGCGCCACAGCGGCGAGCGCGGCGCGCAGCTCCAGCGTCTCGCGGTAGCCGAGCGTGGTGTATCCAGGGCTCGCGCCGTGGCCGGCAAAATCAAACAAGAAGACGTTGAACTGGTGATCCTGAAGCGCGGTGACCAGGGTGAGCAGCGCGCCACGATTGGACTGGTAGCCATGACAGAGCACAATCGTCGGCGCGGTGCGCAACCCGGGAAAAAACCAACCCTCGCGGCGGCCTACGCCGGGCACCGTAAAGGAGACTAATTCAGGGCGACCCGGAAAATCCCGGGCATTGATGTTGACGCGGCTGCGCTCCGGTTCGAGGATGCGGTAGAGCAGGAAGGCGGAGACGACGGCAGTGGCCAGCACCGCGAAGGTGACCAGCGCAACGCTGGCAATCATCAGCTTGGCATACCACCTCGTGGGATAGCGGAGCTCGGAGATCAGCGCCATGCGACGGTAGCGGGGCGCGGGCATGTTAACACAGGAGCGCCCGGCGGGGCGGACGGCTCGGCGGGGCGTGTTTGGGATGCACTCCGGGGCAGAGCTGGCATTATGATAAGCGGGCCGGCCGGGGCGCCCTGTGCCGGGCCGGCTTTCCATGGCCATCGTAGACCTCCGCCAGATGAGCTCGCGCCAACTCGAGCCGCTACTCGAGGAAGAGGCGCGTTACTGGCGCGAGGAGCTGCATTGGGACTACCGCGGGTCGCTCGAGCTGATCAAGAAATTCCTGGACGCGCGATCGCTGGCCGGCAGCGCGGCGGTGGAAAACAGCGAGCCCGCCGGCTACGGCTTCTACGTCCTGGAGGAGAACAAGGGGCTGGTGGGCGGGCTGTTTGTCTCGCCGCGCTACCCGCAACTTGCGCTGAGCCAGAAGCTGCTCGGCGAAATGCTCGCGACCCTCCGCGCCATTCCGCAGATCGAGCGCATCGAGGCGCAACTCATGCCCTTCGGCTGCGCGCTCGACCAGGCCTTGGTCGAGCACGGCTTCCGGCTCTATACCCGGCAGTTCATGCTGCTGCCGCTGGCGGAGGCGGCGCCGTCCGGGGCGGCGGTCTCCCCTGGGCTGCGCCTGGAGCGTTGGGACGACCGCTACTTCGAGCTCTGCGCCCGGCTGATCCACCTGGCCTACGCCAGCCATGTGGACGGTGAAATCAACGACCAGTACCGCAGCGAAGCGGGCGCGCTGAAATTCTTGAAGAACATCATCCTCTTGCCGGGTTGCGGGCAGTTCCTGGCGGAGGCGTCGTTTGTGCTGCAGCCGGTGGGAAGCGATCGGCTGGCCGGCGTGGTGCTGACTTCGGCGGTTTCACAAGGCGTTGGGCATACCACCCAGATCTGCGTCATGCCGGGCTACCAGGGTCACGGGCTCGGGCGGCAATTGATGGAGGCTTCGATTCAGGCGCTGCGCGCGCAGCGGTTCACCGCGCTTTCGCTCACGGTGACGTCGGTGAACGCCGCGGCCATCCGGCTCTACGAACGGCTCGGGTTCCGCACGATCAAGACCTTCGCTGCGGGCGTCTGGCAGCCGTGAGCGCGGGCGGCCACCTTATCCACGCAAGACGCAAACGGGCTACTTTCGGGCGCGGTCTTTCAGCAGGCCCTTCAGCTCGGACATGAACTCCTTCACGTCCTTGAAATCGAGATAGACCGAAGCGAAGCGGACGTAAGCGACCTTATCGAGTTTTTTCAGGCGCGACATCAGCAGCTCGCCGATTTCGGCAGTGGTGCGCTCGCGCTCCGGGGCGTCGTGGACAAACCGCTCGACATCGTCCACCAGGGTTTCCAGCTTGGGGGTGGCCACGGGCCGCTTTTCGCAGGACTTCAAGAGTCCCTGAAGGATTTTTTGCCGCTCAAAGCGTTCCCGGCGGCCGTCCTTCTTGATGACCATGTAGGGGATTTCGTCGATGCGCTCGTAGGTGGTGAAGCGGCGGCCGCACTTCAGGCACTCGCGGCGGCGACGGATCAAGTCGCCGGCGCGCCCTTCGCGCGAATCGATCACCTTATCGTCCACGTGGGAGCAGAAAGGACACTTCACCGCGGTGGCTCTCCTGATTTTGCCGGAATATCGCGCTTCGCCTGCGTCGCGTCCGGAACGCCCGCGTGCGCTCCCGTCGCTTTGGCTTCGGCCTCGGCGCGGGCCAGCCGACGCAGCTCACCCATGGACCAGCCCTCGCGAACCAGCAGCGGGATCCCCACGAGGCTCGGGGACGCAAAGGTCACCAGCCAGAGCACAATCGAAGCCGCGGCCGCGGGTTCCTCTTCTACTCCAAACAGCTTCGTGAAGGCAAGGAAGCAGGCCACCTGCGGGCCGCCGCCAGCAACCGGCAACTGCAGCGTCGAGCCGACCATGGTGAACGCCAGCACAACCAAGGCACCGGAAAATCCCAGCTCCGCCAGGCGCCCCCCGAAACTGTTTGCCACCCAGAGATAGATCAGCGCCACCAGCACCCAGTGCGCGGCGGAATAGCCGATCGCCTCAAACAGGTCGGGAAGAGTCCGGATGGCCTGCAGGCCCTGGCTGAATCCCGCGAACAGGCCGGCGAAGCGCCGCCGCCAGCCCGCAGCATCGCGCCAGCCGGTCAGGCGCCGCTCCATGGCCCCGGCGCCGTGCAAGCGAAAGTAAGCCAGAAAGGCCACCGCCGCGACCACGCCAACCAGCAAGCTCAGCCCCGTCGTGCGCGCCGAGGTGACGAATGCGCCGGGCAGGCGCTCGGCTTCCGCGCGGCGAGTGAGGAAAAGAAGACCGAGGCCGGCGATGACTGCGGTGCTGGCGGTATCGAACAACCGCTCCAGCACGTAGATGCCGAACATGCCGGAGACCGGAAGGCGTTCCTTGCGAGCAATCAGCAGCGGACGAATGGGTTCGCCGGCGCGGCCCAACAGAAAAATCGCGCTGAAGCCGATCAGAGTCGAGGCATAGACGCTTCGGAAAGTGGTCTTGCCGAGGTATCGCGAGAAGCGCACCCAGCGGAGAGCGCGGAGGGCGTAGCTCACATAGATTGAGGCCATCGAGAGCAGCAGCAGCGAGCCGCGAGCCTGGCGCACCGAGAGCGCCAGACGGTCCCAACTGAAATTCTGGAGATGAATGACGCCGCGGGAGCGATAGACCAGCGCTCCCAGAATCACCAGCACCAGTGCCGCGAGCAGCAGCTTGCGGAGGGAACGACCTCGCGTAGGAGAACTCGAACCAGGCATCCGCCCGGCAGCGTAACCGCAGGGCACAGGGGTGTCAAGGAACCAACAGGCAGCCCGTGCCGCCGCGGCGGCCCCAGAGAGGCTTGTGCCCGGCGCGTCGGACGGATAAGATGCCGGCCCATCCCCAACTCCGACCGGGGGAGCGAGGGCGGCGGAACTTTTCGGCGGCATTTGTCGTTCCTTAAGTGGAGGCCGAGAAGCGCGGGCTGTGAGGCAGATGCCGACTTGCAACCAGATGCTCAACTGGTGCAGCAATGCCTCCGGGGCGACGGCTCGGCCTGGGAGGAACTTGTGCGGCGGCATACGCGGCGCATCTACAACGCGTGCTACCGGTTCACCAGCCAGCGCCACGAGGCGGAGGACCTTACCCAGGAAGTTTTTCTGCGTATCTATCGCACCCTGGGCAGCTATCGCGCGACGCACGGCGGCTTCGCGACCTGGATGACCAGCGTGACGCGCAACCTGCTGATTGACCATTACCGCCGCACGCGGCGTGATCGCATGACCGACTCGCTCGAGGATGCCCTGCCAAGGCTGGAAACGAAGGAGGCCGCCGGCCGGCGCCCCGATCAGATCGCGTTGCTGGGCGAATTGAGCGAGCAGGTGCAACGAGCGCTGAGCAAAATTTCGCCCGAACTCCGCGAAGCCGTCATCCTGCGCGACTTGCAGGGCCTGGAGTACCGCGAGATTCAGGACGTGCTCGGCGTGCCGGAAGGCACGGTGAAATCGCGGATCAATCGCGGGCGGATCGAATTGGCGCGGCTGCTGGAACCGATGGGACTGCGTCCGGAGTGAGCCATGGGCTGGACCTGTGAACAAATCGAATCGCGGCTGAGCGATTACGTGGATCGGCTGCTCGGGGCGGCCGAGCGCGAGGGTTTCGAAGAGCACGTCGCGGGGTGCGCGCGCTGCGCGCCGCTGGTGAGCAGCGTCTCGAGTTTGGTGAACGGCATGCACCGGTTAGAGCCGCTCGAGGCGCCGCCGGGGCTGGTCGAGAACATCCTCGACCGCACGCTCGGGCGGCGGGCGGAGAAAAAAGGCTGGCGAGCGTGGCGGGACTGGCTGCGACCGGTGTGGCAGCCGCGGTTTGCCTACGGCGCAGTGAGCGTGATGGTCACCTTGATGGTGCTATCCCAGGCGCTGGGCATCGAATTGCGCAAGACCACGCTGGCGGACCTGAACCCGGTGAACATTTATCGCGCCGCCGATCGCCGCGCCCACTTGATCTACGCACGCGGGGCGAAGTTTGTCACCGACCTGCGCGTGGTGTACGAGATCCAGTCGCGGCTGCGACCTGAAGCTGAGCCGCAGCCGGCGCCCGCGCCGAAGCCCGGCCCGGGCCAGTCGGACGGGCCGCAGCCGAATTCGCCGCGACACCTGAACCGGGCCAACGAAGCGATCCAGGAGCTTTCCATCCTGGCGAGCGTGCTCGGCGCTCAGCCCACAAGGAGCCTGCGATGAAGTGTGCCGTCCACACCGATGTGGATGCCACCGGATACTGCCGCAATTGCGGCAAGGCGCTTTGCGTCCAGTGCACGCGCGACGTCCGGGGAATTCTCTACTGCGAAGGCTGCCTGGCCGACCTGCTGAGCAAGCCGCAGCCGGCGCCGCCCAGCGGCAGCCCCGGCCTGGCTGCGGTGCTGGGATTCGTTCCCGGGCTGGGCGCGGTCTATAACGGCGAATACACCAAAGCGGTGATTCACTTGGCCATCTTCGCGGCTTTTATCGGCGCGCTGAACAGCGGCCTCGGTGAGCCGGCCGAGCCCATGCTCGGCGTCCTGCTCACCGGCTTCTTCTTTTACATGGCCATCGACGCTTACCGCACCGCCAAGGCGAAAACGCTGGGGCAGCCCCCGCCGACGCCGATGGGCGAGTTTGGGAAGGACGCCCCGATCGGCCCGCTGATCCTGATCGGGCTGGGCGTGGTGTTCCTGCTGCAGAAATTCAGATTGTTTTCCCTGGCGCACGTGTTTCAGTACTGGCCCGTTTTTCTAATTGCCGTGGGCGTCCTGCTGCTGTGGAAGCGGATGAGGCCCAAAGCTTAGGAGGCCGCCGGAGATGAGCAATGGAACAAAATGCAGATGCGCGCGGTGCATGTGCAGCGGGCTGATGGGCCCGGCCGTGCTGATCACCCTCGGCGCGCTGTTCCTGGTGGGTCGCTCGAGCTGGGGACATTCCATCCACGACCTGTGGCCCATCCTGCTGGTGGTGATCGGCGTGGTGAAGCTGGCTGGAGCGCTGGTCTCGACGGAAGGACACATCGGCCCATGAGGGAGCGTCAGAGGAGCTTGGAGCCCGAGAGATGACCAACGGTAGGCCACGCCGGCGCTCGATTTTCAGCGGGGTGCTCCTGATCCTGCTGGGAGTGCTGTTCCTGCTGCACAATTTTCGGGGGGGCTTCCCGATCTGGGATCTGTTCTGGCGCTGGTGGCCGTTGTTGCTGATCCTCTGGGGCCTGGCCAAGCTCTACGACCACTTTGCGGCTCGGCGCACGGGACAAGTCGGGCCGCCGACGATCACCGGCGGCGATATCTTCCTGGTGATCTTCATTGTTGCGCTGTTCGGGTCGCTCGGGGGAATCGAATACATCAGCAAGCACGGCGATTGGCTGGACGTCCAATGGCCGCCCTGGGAGCAGTCCTATTCCTTCAGCGAGCAAGTTCCCGCCCAATCGATTCCCGCTGGCTCGCGCATCTCCATCAGCACCGACCGCGGGGACATCACCGTCCGCCCCGCGGAGACCGCGGAGATCAGCATCACGGCAAAGAAGAGACTAGGCGGCGCGAGCGAGGAGGATGCGCGGCATCGCGCGGAGCAAGTTCGCGTCGTGGTCAAGGAGAAAGGTGGGAGCTACGACGTGGGAGTCGAGAGCCAGGGGCCGAACGTGCGGGTGGACCTGGAAGTCCACGTGCCCAAGCCGGCCAGCGTCAGCGTGGTAACCCTGCGCGGCAACGCGAGCATCACCGGCATAGCGGGCGGGGCCAGCGCGGTAGCGCGCCGGGGCGACATCGAGATCCGCGACATCGGCGGCGACGTCAACGCCGAGCTGAGCCGCGGCGACGCACACATCGTCGGCGCGCGAGGCAACGTTAGCCTCTCCGGCAAGGGCAGCCAGGTCGAAATCGCGGACGTGAAGGGGGAGGCGGTGGTCGAGGGGGAGTACTACGGCCCCATCCGCATCGAGAAGGCGGCCAAGGGCGCGCGCTTTGTCTCCCATCGCACCGACCTGACGGTGACGCAGTTGTCCGGCCGGATCGACACGGGCTCGGGGAGGCTGGAAATTTCCGATGCGGCGGGCAACCTGGCGCTGGTGACGCGGGAGTACGACATCCTGGTCCAAAACGTCAGCGGGCGCGTGCATGTTGAGAACCGCCACGGCAACGTCGAGCTGCGCTTTGCGCTGCCGCCGCGGGAAGATGTGGAGGTCACCAACTCCTCCGGCAACGTCGAGCTTATCCTGCCGCCGAAATCCAGCTTTGAAGTTCACGCCGATGCCCGCTCGGGCGAGATCGACTGCGAATTCAGCGAGCTGGCGCCACAGACAAGTGCAGACCGCGGGAATTCCAAACTCGACGGCAAGCTCGGCGCGAAGGGCCCGCAACTCCGTCTGAAAACCAGTTACGGCACCATCCACCTGCGCAAGGGCCCGTAACGCAACCGGGCCAGGCGTCCTTTCTCCGCCACACTGCACGTGCAAGACACTACACACGCCTGGCAATGGCCTTGACACTTATCCCGGGCGAGACTAGCGTAACTTCCGATTTCATTTTCTGCCTGTTCCATACTTTCTTCGCACTTGGGACATCCACGCACGCCGGGAGGCGGAGATGGCGGAAGAGTTTGTGGCTCAGGTGGCGGGGCTGACGGGCCTCGGCGCCTACCCCAGGCAAGGGCCGTTCGGGCAGAAGGCCGGCTCGGCCATGGGCTTGCGCGAGGGCTACCTGTTAGCCATCGGGCCGACAAAACTGGAAGGCGGCAAAGCAGCCATCGGTATCCTGGTGCGCTTCAGAACAATCGAGCAAGCGGAGATGCTGCGCACCGCCGTGACCCAAAATGCCGAGCTGATGTCCGGCTCGCGGGGAAAACTGACCAAGTCCGGGCCAAGCTTCCTGCGCTGGGATTGGACCTATTCTTTCAAGAAGCCCAAGCCGGAGGAGGTAGCCAAACTCGCGGGCGAGCTGGTGACTGCGGTCAAGCCGCTCGCGCCGGCGTTCGACGGGAAGTGCGAGAGCTGCCACGCCTCCTCGACTCCGGACATCTTGCTGCTCAACAGCGTGCCGGGATACTACTGCGAGAGCTGCCAGGAGAAAATTCGCATGGAGAAGGACACCGCAGCGACAGCCTACGAGCAGCTCCCCACCAATTTCCCAAACGGGCTGCTGCTCGGGATCGCGGCGGCGCTGGTGGGCGGCTTGGCCTGGGGCACGGTGGCTTACCTCCTTCACTATATCTTCCTCTATGGCGCCATCCTGATCGGCTACTTGATCGCCGCAGCGGTGATCAAAGGCATGGGAAAGGTACACATCGCCGGTCAGGTGCTGACGGGGGTGCTCACGGTGGCAAGCGTGCTGTTTGGCGACGCCGTCTTCTACACGCTCACAACGATGCGCGCGCTGCACGTCCCCTTCAGCGGGGAGTTGTTCCGCGCCGTGCTGGCCCATTTTTGGCAACTGGAGACGCAGGGCAGCGGGCCGCTCTCAGTCCTGTTCGCCCTGGTCGGCGCCGGGTACGCGCTGTATCGGGCGCGCAAGCCGAAGTTCAAGGTTGTATTTGAAAAGCTGGGAGCGCGCGCCGCCTAGCCCGCACCTCTTTGCCCGGCAAAACCGGCCGGCGCAGCTAGCGCTCGACAATTCGTTCCAGCGTCGAAAAGAACCCGGGAAAGGAAACAGCGGCGCAGCCGGCGTCACGGATGACGCTGGGGCCCTCGGCGGCCAGAGCGGCGATGGCAAAGGCCATGGCGATGCGGTGGTCGCCGCGCGGATCAATCTCCGCGCCGCGAAGTTTTCCCGCAGCGCGCCCGGCGACGCGCAGGCCGTCCGGCCGCTCTTCGACCTGCGCGCCCATGCGCCGCAGGTTTTCCGCCAGAGTAGCGATGCGATCGCTTTCCTTCACGCGCAGCTCCTGAGCATCGCGAATCTCGATTCCCTGCTGCGTATAAGGCCCCAGCGCCGCCAACATCGGCAGCTCATCAATCATCTGCGCGACGGCAGCACCGGAGATCACTCCGCCATCGAGCGACGCCTGGCGCACGGCGATGTCGCCGACCAGCTCGCCGCTCGAGCCGTGCACGGAGACCAGGCTGATCGGCGCGCCCATCGTGGCCAGGAAATCGAGCACGGCGGCGCGCGTTGGGTTCAGGCCCACGTTGTGAAGCAGCAGGTTTGACTCCGGCAGCAGCAGCGCCGCGGCCAGAAAAAAGACCGCCGAAGAGAGGTCGCCGGGCACCACCAGGCGGCGCGCCGCCAGCCGTCGCGAAGCGTCGCCGTGACGCGAGGCAAGGCCGTGGATGCGAATGTTTCCGGCGTCGCGCTCGATGCGGGCGCCGAATTCAGCGAGCGCCAGCTCGGTGTGGTCGCGCGTGCGCACCGGCTCGACCACCGAAGTCACGCCCTCGGCGTACAGTCCCGCCAACAAAATCGCCGATTTTACCTGCGCGCTGGGAACGGGCAGCGTGTACTCCACCGGCCGGAGCGCACCGCCGGTGATTTCGAGCGGGGCGAATTCGGCGTTGCGCGCCCGGATGCGCGCGCCCATGCGCTCGAGCGGCTCGATGACGCGGCGCATGGGCCGGCGCCGCAGCGAATCATCTCCGGTGATTGTGGACGGGAAGGGCTGACCGGCGAGCACGCCGGCCAGCAGGCGCAGCGTCGTGCCGGAGTTGCCGGCGTCGAGCGCGCGGCGCGATCGGCGCAACCCGTCCAGGCCCGCGCCGGTGATTTGCACGCGGTCGTCCTGGGTTGTGATGTCCACACCCAGGCACCGCAGGCAGTCGAGCGTGCGGCGGCAGTCCTCGGCGCTGGAGAAATGATCAATCTCGCTCCGGCCATCGGCCAGCGCCGCCAGGATGGCATAGCGGTGAGAGATGGATTTGTCGCCGGGCACCTCGACGGCGCCGGTGACGCAACGCGCCGGAGAAATGGTTGTCGTCTCCACGGCGGGATTCTAGCATGCCGACGCAGAGGGGGCCGGACAGCGGCGGCACGGCTGCCCCGCCCCGCAGCGCCGCAAGCGAATCGGCTGTGCGCGCCTGCGGAAACATGGCTTGCGCCCTCGGGAAGCCAATCGTAGAGTACCGTTCGCTTTGACTCCGAGCGGAGAGCGCGCCGCATGAGGCTTGTACGCGGCATCCTGAAGCCGCCGGTTGCGATCGTCGTCGGGGCCATGGTGTTGCGCCTGGCGCTGATTTTCGCGCTGGGCACCGACCACCCTGACCCCGCCCGCGAGCATTATCGTTTCGGGCGCGAGTTCGGCCGAGTGGCGCGCTCCATCGCCATGGGTCAGGGTTTCAGCTCACCGTTTCATGGCCCGTCGGGCCCCACGGCGATCCTGCCGCCGGTCTACCCCTACTTGCTGGCCGGCATCTTCAAGCTGTTCGGCGTCTATACGCATACGGCTGCGATCATCACGCTGCTATTGAACAGCCTGTTTTCTTCCCTGACCTGCGTGGCGGTGTTCTACATGGGCCAAAAATCATTTGGACGAACGGTGGGCAATCTCGCGGCGTGGGTTTTCGCGTTCGCGCCCTTCGGCGTCTATGCTTCGGTCGTGTGGATATGGGAGACGGCCCTCTCCACGCTGCTGGTGAGTTTGGTTTTCCTGGCGGCATTGCACCTGGAGCGCGAGGCGCGTCTGAAGGCCTGGCTGGGATTCGGCCTGCTCTGCGGCTTGACGGCGCTGACCAATCCTGCTCTCGTTTCCACACTGCCGTTTCTCGGATTGTGGATGTGGTATCGCCTGCGTCAGCAGCGGGCACCCGCCAGCCGGCTGGTGGGGATGGCCGGGCTGGTCTTCGTGCTCAGCGCGAGCCCCTGGTTTGTCCGCAACTACCTCGTGTTCCACCAAGTCATCCCATTCCGCTCCAACTTCGGGCTTGAGCTGCGACTGGGAAACTACCCGAGCGGCATGGGTGTGCGGGCGGTATCCTTGCACCCCTCCCAGAACGACGAGGAGCTGGAAAAGTATCGGCGCATGGGTGAATTGGCGTACATCGCGGAGAAGAAGGGCGAAGTCCTTCAGTCCATCAGGCAAAATCCGGGCGCCTTTGCGAAACACACCGTGCTGCGGTTCCTGATGTGGTGGACGGGCGAGGAATGGAAAATCCACGGCACCCGCCCGCTGGACTACTGGATCACGGGGATTCAAATCTTCGGATTCGGGGCGGAAAGTTTCCTGGCCTTTTTGGGTCTCTTTCTCGCGCTGGGCCGTGGAAGGAGAGACGCCATGCCCTACGCCATCTTCCTGCTCGTCTATCCGCTGGTGTATTACGTGACCTTCCCGGAGCTGCGCTTTCGCCACCCGCTGGAGCCGATGATGCTGGTGTTGTGCGTGTACGCGCTGCGACGCGCCTTTTACGGCGAGCGAGCCGAGCAGCCTGCGGCTGCGCCGGCGTCTGCGGCCTGAGCGGCGCCCGGGAGTGCCGGCAGCTTCGCTCACGCGAAATCCGCCGCCAGCGAGGAATTGATTCTCAGTAACCGCGCAGGTATGATGAATGTTTGATGCGTTCGGCTCGACGGACATTGTCTTGCCAACCCCGCACGATCCGGTGGCGGCTCCTGTTCGCCGCAATTCTGCTGGTTGCCGCAGCCGCCTCTCACGCCGCGGACGATAAGCCGCAAATTCTCCCGCTCGACCAAGTGAAACCGGGAATGAAGGGTGTCGCCTACACGATATTTGCCGGCGACCAGGTGGAGAAATTCGAGCTCGTCGTGATCGGCATCCTGCCAAATCTGCTCGGCCCGAAGCAGTCCATCATCCTGGTGGAGCTGAAAGGGCCCAGAGTGGAGCACACCGGCGTGGTGGCGGGGATGAGCGGCAGCCCGGTGTACATCGAGGGCAAACTGGCGGGCGCGCTCTCGCTCAAATTTGGCATCTTCACCAAAGAGGCGATGGGCGGCGTGACGCCGATTGAAAGCATTCTGGAGGTGCAGCCGACCACGGATGCTCCAAATTCGGAGAGGGCCCGGGCGGCAGCGCCGGGCGAGTTCGCAGCGTTGCCGGAACAGCCGAGCGCCGCGGACGCCGCGGCATCGAAACAGTACGCGATCCCGGCGGAGATGGCGCAGCGCGCCGGGCTGCGCACGAGCGCCTATCTCGCGCCGATTGAAACGCCGCTGGTCTTTTCAGGCTTCCAACAGGCGGCGTTGAACCGGTTTGGCGGGGACTTCGCGAGCTACGGGATGGTTGCGACGCAGGGCGGCACCGCCGAACCGCAACCCGACGACGCGCGCATCCAGCCCGGCGACATGGTTGGGGCGGTGCTCGTGCAGGGCGACCTCTCCGTCCACACCGCCTGCACGGTGACGATGCTGGTGGGCGACCGCGTCTATGCGTGCGGGCATCCGCTGTTCAGCTTCGGCTCGGTGGCAATCCCCATGGCGCGGGAGCGCGTGTTGGCAACACTCTCCTCCGACCTGGCCTCGACGAAGATCGTGAATTTGGGTGGCGTTATCGGCACGGTGACCCAAGACCGGCTGACGGCGGTGATGGGACGGCTGGGTCCGACGCCGCGGCTAATCCCCATGGACCTGACCATCGCCACGCCGACGCAGCAGAAGCAGTTCCACTTTGAGTTGATCGAGAGTGCCAAGCTCACGCCGCTCTTGGTGGCCTTGACCACCTTCAACGGGCTAGTCAGCAATACGGCCTACAGCGAGGGGACGACGTTTCGGCTGACGGGTGGGATTGAGATTGCCGGCCACTCGCGCGTAAACCTCGAGAGCATGTTCGCCCCAACCGACTCGTTCCTGCCTGACGGTTCCTTCGTTGCCGGAGCGGTGCAAGCCGTGTTTGGGCGCATTTACGCGAACCCCTACGAGGAGGCGCGGATCGAGCGCATCACCCTGCGCGTGGAGAGCCTGCCCGAGCGGCGCTGGGCGACCATCGAAAGCGCCTGGAGCGAGAAGAGCGAGGCGCAGCCCGGCGAGTCGGTGAGTGTGAAGGTGCTGCTGCGGCCCTACCGCGGCGCACCGGTGATCCAGGGAGTGCCCATCACCATCCCGCCGCAGGCCGCCCGGGGGAGCACGCTGCGCATCATGGTGAGCGACGCGGACTCGCTGAATCGGATGTCGCGCATGTTCACGCTGGGACCCCAGGGCCGGCTGGCGGGCCTCGACCAACTGATCAAGCTGCTCAACCGCGAACGCCGCAACAACCGGCTCTACGTGACGCTGCTCCAACCGACTCCGACGCTACTGGTGGAAGACAAGGAGCTGCCCAACGCGCCGCTCTCGGAGATCAACGTGCTCGACCACCGGCGCAGCTCGGGGAGCTCGTTGCTGCTCCGGGAATCCACCGTGGGGGAATGGTCGGTGCCGATGAACGAGGTCATCTCGGGGCTCTATTTGCTGACGATTGCGGTGAAGTAGCCGGCGGCGGACCCGGTGGTCGGGAATCGGACGCCTTCGCCTTACAGGAGAGAACTGATGCGGTTTTTCTCGCGCCCTTTGCTGGCTTGCGCTGCGGCCGCATTGCTCGCCGGCCTTGCGCCACAGCCAGCGCCCGCCGAACACACGCGCCAGTGGCGGCAAGCGAGCTACGAAGACTTCGACAAAGGCACGCCCCGTGGCGTGGCCGTGCGCAGCGACGGCAAGCTGGTGTTGGCGCCGCGCTTCGCTCCCTTCGCCGACCCCAACGCCGCCTACTTGTGGTCGCTACGCGTGGACTCGAAGGGCAACCTCTACGCCGCAGGCGGCTCGAATGCCAAAGTGACGCGAATCGACGCCCAGGGCGCGGCGACGACCATCTTCGAATCGGGGGAGATGACCGCGCAGACACTGGCGCTCGATGCGCAGGACAACCTCTACGTGGGCACTTCCCCCGACGGCAAGGTGTACCGCGTCACACCCCGCGGCGAAAAGAAGGTCTTCTTCGACCCAAAAACGAAGTACATCTGGGACCTCGCCGTTGATCCAAGCGGCACGCTCTACGTCGCCACCGGGGACAAGGGCGAGATCTTCGCGGTGAAACTGGATGGCAGCGGCCAGCTCTTTTACACCAGCGAGGAGACGCACATTCGCGCCCTCGCGCTCGATGGCCGGGGCAACCTGCTCGCCGGCACCGAGCCCAACGGGCTGATCCTGAGGATTCCCTTGGCTAATGCGGACGCCTCGAAGAGGTCGCCGGCGAGCGGCGCCGCGGGGAGTGTAGCCCGGCAGGCTTTTGTCCTCTACGAAACTTCGAAAAAAGAGATCACAGCATTGATCGTGGACCGCTCGGGGAACACCTACGCAGCAGCCATCGGAGAAAAACTGCGCCCCGTCCAGCTGGCTCCCGTAGTTCCCAGCGCTCCGCCGTCGACCACAGGCGCGCCGCCGACCGTCATCGTCGGCGTGCCCGGGCAGGGGCAACAGCCCACGGTCTTCGTGCCCTTCCCGCCGCTGGTCGGCAGCGCCGTCTACCGGCTAGGGCCGGACGGCGCGCCCGAGGAGCTGTGGACCTCGCGGGAAGAGCTGGTCTATGCGCTGGGATTTTCCCCCGCAGGGAAACTGCTGCTGGGCACGGGCAACCGCGGCCTGGTCATCCAGCTCGAAGACCACCGCGTGTTCTCGAGCCTGGTCAAGACCGCATCGTCGCAGGTGACCGCCCTCGCTCCGGGGCCGGGCGGCAAGGTGTACTTGTGCACCGCGAATCCGGGGAAGATCTTCGCGCTCGGACCCGACGATGAGCCCGAAGGTACATTTGAATCGCAGACCTTTGACGCCAGGATTTTTTCGCAGTGGGGCCGGCTGGAATGGTGGGGCGAGAACGCAGGAACCGACAGCAAGATTGCGCTCTACGTCCGCTCGGGAAATACCTCCAACCCGGAGAAGAACTGGAGCCCCTGGGCAGGGCCCTACACCAGCGGCAAGGGCGAAAAAGTGAGCTGCCCCCCGGCGCGGTTTGTGCAGTGGAAGGCGCTGCTGCACAGCTCCAGCGCCACGGCGCCAAAAATCTCTTGGGTCAGCCTGTCCTATCTGCCGAAGAACATCGCGCCCACGATTGACGCCATCGTCGTGCAGAACCCGGGCATCCGCGTGCAGGGCCTCTCCGCCGCTCCGGCGGGCGCGGCTGCCTTGCAGCCGGTGCAGCTACGACTGCCGCCGGCACTCCCGGCAGGCGGAGCCCCTGCACTGGCGCAGCCGGAGCGGCCTGTGCAGCGGTTTGATCCGCCGCCGCAGGGATTCACGCAGAAGGGCTATCAGGCGGTGGTATGGAGCGCCCGGGACGACAACGATGACGAGCTGGTTTACACCCTCTATTACCGCGGCGAGGGGGAGAAGAACTGGAAGCTGCTCAAGGACAAACTCGAGCAGAAGTTCTATTCCTGGGATACCAGCACGATGCCCGATGGCGCGTATTACTTGAAGATTGCCGCGTCCGATGCGCCCTCCAACCCTCCCGGAGACGCCCTGTCGGCTGAGCGGGAAAGCGACCGGTTCGAGGTGGATAACACGCCGCCGGTGGTCGAAAATCTCCGCGCGGAGCCGGCCAGCCCCGACGTTCGCGTGCGCTTCGACGCCCGGGACTCCTATAGCGCCATCGCCCGCGCCGAATACAGCCTGGACGCCGGTGACTGGACACTCGTCTTCCCCGTGGGCCAGCTTACCGACGCGCCGCAGGAGAGCTACGAGCTGTTGCTCCGCGGGCTGGCGCCGGGCGAGCACACCGTGGCCGTGCGGGTGTTCGACCGGTTCGAAAACGGGGCCACCGCGAAGGTAACCTTCAGCGTCCCCGCCCAAAAGCGCTGAGCCCTAGCTCGCCCAGCGATCGCAGGTCGCAACCGCCGCGCGGCGCTCAACGTGCAGGCCCGCTGCCGCCCTGTGTCCATCCCGGGATACGTTCTTCGGGCGGCTTGATCCGGCGGAAAGAAAAATAGAGGAGAAAATCGTAGAGGATCTTCGTGGCCGCGCCCAAGAAGAGCGGGCTCGCCAGCGCCACTCCGCTCATGGCCAAGCCCGCGCCGGCGGGAGCCACCGCGTAGGCGAAGTTCCGCGTCAGCGTGGTCATGCCGCTGGCAAAGGCCCGCTCCTCGGGCCGCACGACGGCGAGGATGTATGACTGGCGCGTGGGCACGTCCATCTCCACCAGGGCTTCGCGCGCTAGAAAAAGTGCTGTGGCCCAGCCCACCCCCGGCGCAAACGGCACGGCCAGCAGGAACAGGCTCGAAGGGATGTGCGTGAAGACCATGGTGTTCAGCAGGCCGATGCGGCGCGCCAGCCACGCCGCCACCAAGTGCGAGCCGGCGTTGGCCATGCGCGCGCCAAAAAACAGCGGCCCCAGCCACTGCTCGCCGAGGCCGAAGCGGCGGAAAAACCAGTAAGAGACCAGCGCGCCGGTCAGAAAGCCGCCGCCCAGGCTGTCCATTCCGGTGAGCGCGGCGAGTTTGGCGATGCGGCGGCGCGATTCCGGCGCAAGGCGCGGGCCCCAGCCGGTGGTGCCGGGGGCGCGGGGGCGGTGGAGCTCGACCCGCGAAGAGAGCGTCGCGGAAATCGCCGCGCCCAGCAGCGCCAGGGCGGCCGACAGCAGCCAAGCCGCCTGGTAGGCGGACCCCACCGGCCATCCGAAGCGGGCGCGGAGAAGATACGGCACCCCGGCCAGCAGGCTGCCCAGGGCCAGCCCGATGTCCAGGGCGAGCCCGTACCAGGCCAGGACATAGGTGCGGCGCTCGGGCGTGGTTGTCTCCGGCAGCAGGGCCTGCTCGAGCGCGTAGGCTGCGCCGCGGTCGCGCCCCAGGCCGTTGATCATGCCGAAGAACGCCGCGACGAAAAGCAACTCGGGTCTGCGAGCTACGGCAAGCGCCACTGCGCCCAGCGCCGTGAGCAGGCCCAGCAGCACAAGCGTGCGGCGGCGGCCGGCGCGGTCAGCCAGGAGACTCGTCAGCAGCGTGGCCGCGGCGATTCCGGCCAGTCCGACGGTCACCAGCAGACCGGCGCTGCGCACGTTCCAGCCGATGGAGCCGAGATAAATGGCCAGCAACACCCCGGTCATCCCCACGGCCAGCGAGCGAAGGAACCCGGCGAGAATCAGGCGCACCCGGTCGGCGAGAGCCGCGGCGGTCATCGCGTCAGAGACTATGCCATAATGCCGTGCGCGGCCGAAATGATGTCCGCCACGCCCATGCCGCAGGATGCAAAGACCCCCGGCCCGGACCTCGAAACCATCCGCGCCGCGCACCGCCGCATCGCGCCGCACATCCATCGCACGCCGGTGATGACCTCGGCGTCGCTGGCTGCCCTCGCCGGCGCACAACTCTATTTCAAGTGCGAGAATTTGCAGAAGACCGGCTCGTTCAAGATCCGCGGGGCCACGAACGCCATCTGCTCGCTCAGCGAGGAAGAGGCGGCACGAGGCGTGGTCACGCACTCCTCGGGCAACCACGCCGCGGCGGTGGCGCTGGCGGCGCGGTGGCGCGGCATCCGGGCTTGGATCGTAATGCCGGCGAACGCGCCGGAGGCGAAGCGCCGCGCGGTCGAGGCCTACGGAGGCCAGATCACTTTCTGCGAACCAACGCTCGAGGCGCGCGAAGCGGCGGCGGCGGAAATCATGCGCAAGACCGGCGCCGCGCTGGTCCATCCTTTTGACGACGATCGCATCATCGCCGGGCAGGCAACCGCGGCGGTGGAACTGCTCGAAGAAGTCCCGGACCTCGATTTCATTCTGGCGCCGGTGAGCGGCGGCGGGCTGCTCAGCGGCACCGCGATCGCAGCGAAGAGTTTGCGGCCCACCATTCGAGTGATTGGCTGCGAGCCGAAAAACGCCGACGACGCGCACCGCTCGCTCGCGGCAGGCCGCCTGGAGCTGCTGATCAACGCCAACACGATGGCCGACGGCCTGCGCGCTTCGCTGGCTGAGCGCACCTTCGCCATCCTGTGCCGGCACGTCGAGCAGATCGCCCTGGTCAGCGAAGAAGAGATTGTCTCGGCGATGCAGCAGGTCTGGGAACGCATGAAGCTGGTGATCGAAGCGTCGGCGGCGGTGGGCGTCGCGCCACTCCTCGAACACAAGCTCCCCGTGCAAGGCAAAAAGGTTGGCGTCATCCTCTCCGGCGGCAACGTGGATCTTGGGCGACTCCCATTTGCATGAGGGAAGCTCGCGGCGGCGAGCGGGCAGCGTGCAGCCGCCCGTGAGTGATCGCCGGCTCGTGGGCGCGCAGGGCTATACGCCGCGCGCCTTATCCGCTCACTCGTCGAGGGGCTTCCAGTCGGTGGGTGGGAAGGCGATTTGCCAGAAGCCCGGCGCGGGCGCGGCGAACTCTACCGGTACGAGGAATCCCTCGGGGGTCTCCCGCGGAGTGCGGGTGACGCGGCCGGGCAATCGCTGGCGTGTACGGTCGTTCTGGAGCTCGAGCTTCGTGTCTGCGGCGAACGAACGGGTGCAGCGCAGCATGGCGCCGTGGTCATTGACGGCCATGGTCTCGGCATGAATCGTCACCACTTGATTGGCGATGTTGACGTGCAGGGTGACGGGCACGCGAATCATCACTCGCTGGCTGCGGCGGCGTTCCTCGCTGGGAAGAAGTTGTCCTCGGCCAGACTCGCCCTTCGGCCGGGTCACAGTTCCAGGCCCCAGAAGCCCATTTCGGGGTCCAGCAGCTCGAAACCCAGCTCCCATCCCTCGGCGCGCTCGTTCCCGCTCCAGACGACGACGGCAGGGCTGGTGACGTGAGTGGCCAGGTTGGTCACGCGCACGCGCTGGTCGAGCTCGAGTTTCTTCGCCAGCACGACCAGACAGCCATAAGGGCCTACTGTGCGCGTGTGCGCCTTTTCTTGGACTGAGGTGCCGTCAGCGCTTTCCCACTCGACCAGGACCGGTACCCGAGAGTTGAGGCGCACGCCACGGCGCCTGCACTCGAACGTGACCTTACGCGGAGCTTCGTCTTGCACTGACATTGGGGGTCTGCCCGCGGCCGGGCGATCCATGCCGCTCGGCCGGCCAATGGGAAATCCGCCCGGTCAGAGCTTGAGCGGCCCTGATTGCGATGCTAGGGGCGCTCCCTGGAGGCGTCAATAGTACGCGTTGCGCAAAGGGTCACAGCTTGCGAGGCTCGTCCGCGGCATTGACTCCGGCGGCGAGCGGCTGCTATCTATCTACCCGCTCACAAGGCCAATTGAATGAAGCGACTGGTGGTGAACGCGGATGATTTCGGGCTCACCGAGGGCATTAGCCGGGGAATCGTCGAGGCGAACCGCGGAGGGATCCTGACGAGCGCGACGCTGCTCGCCAACGGCGCTGCGTTCGACTCGGCGGTGGCGCTGGCGCGCGGCGCACCGGGGCTCGGCGTCGGGGTGCATCTGAACCTCACTGATGGCCGGCCGGTCGCGGAGCCATCCGCGGTCCGAAGCCTGGTGAATGCCTCCGGGCAGTTTTTCGGCGGGCCGGCCGCGCTTGCGGCAAGGGTTTTCACCAGGAGGATCCGCCTGGCCGAGTGCGAGCGCGAGTGGGACGCACAAATTGAGAAAGTGCGGGAGGTAGGGATTCAGGTTACGCATCTAGACGGCCACAAGCACGCGCACATGTTGCCGGCATTGTTTCCCATCGCCGTGCGTCTGGCGCGGAAGCACGGCATTCCCGGGGTGCGCCTGGCCATCGAGCGGCCGATGCGCCTCGGCGCACTGCTGAGGCGTCACGGCGGCGCTGCGGGCTCCATTCTGATGCAGCGCCTGCGGGCGCGCGCGCTCGGTCTGCTGGCGCGGGATTGCCGCGAACAACTGCGACAAGCGGGAGTCGCCTTTCCGATGAATTTTTTCGGCATCACGCAAACCGGCTTGCTTGACGCAGCGGAACTGGAGGCCATTCTACGGGAGCTGCCCGACGGCACGAGCGAGCTCATGTGCCACCCGGGCTACGCCGACGGCACGCCGCGGCAATCCGGCACGCGTCGGAGGATGGAGCGCGAACGGGAACTCGAGGCCCTGACACTTCCCGAGTCGCGGAAAGTTGTCGCCGCGCTCGGCATCCAACTGATAGACTACCGGGGGTTGAATCCATCCTGATGCAAGACACCGAGCAAATCGCCTACTCCATCGTCGTGCCCTTCTACAACGAGCAGGAGAGCATCCCGCCGCTCTACGTGAAAATCACCGAGGTGATGGATGCGCTGGGAGAGCCGTACGAGCTGGTGTTCGTGGACGACGGCAGTGACGACGGCACCTACAAGATCCTGCTGGACATCTACGAGCACGACCGGCGGGTGAACCTGGTGCGGCTGCGACGAAACTTCGGCCAGACGGCCGCGCTCAAGGCCGGGTTTGACTTCGCTTGCGGCGAAATCATCGTCTCGATGGACGGCGACCTGCAACACGACCCCGAGGAAATCCCCCTGTTCCTGGAGAAGTTGAATGAGGGCCACGACATCGTCAGCGGCTGGCGCGTGCAGCGCAGCGACGCCTGGCTGACGCGCCAGTTGCCCAGCCGCGTCGCCAACCGCATCATGGCCTGGCTCTCCGGCGTCGCGCTGCACGACTTTGGCACAACGTTCAAGGCCTACCGCCGCGAAATCCTCTCCGAGATCCACCTGTACGGCGACCTGCACCGCTTCATCCCGGCGCTGGCGAGCTGGAGCGGCGCTCAGATCGCCGAGGTGCCCATCAAACACACCCCGCGCAAGGACGGCAAATCGAAATACGGCATGGGTCGCACGATCCGCGTGCTGCTCGACCTGCTGAGCGTAAAATTCCTGCTGGATTATTCGACCAAGCCGCTGCAATTGTTCGGACTGTTCGGCCTAGTGGGGACGAGCGGGGGTCTCCTGATCAGTCTCTTCCTGCTGTACAAGAAGGCGCTGCTGCACCAGTCCATCATGACGCAGCACGGCCCGCTGCTGCTGCTGGCCATCGCGCTTATCGTCAGCGGCATCCAGTTCCTTTCGCTGGGCCTGCTCGGGGAGATGCTGGCGCGCACCTACTACGAATCGCAGAACAAGCCCATCTACGCCGTGCGCGAACGCAAGAGCCGCCGGAAAGAGCTCGTCAACCCCAGTGAACCGCCACGGCCCAGAGGAACACAGGAAAGATAACCCCGCACGCAGGGTCCCCCACGATCCATGGCCCACGAAATGTGCCCGGAGGCGGGGGCGGATCAGCAGACGGCCCTGCGAAAACGACCCAGACACGGCTTTGATTTCGTTATCTACTTGCCAGCCTTGAAGGCAGGGAAAGAGCTGTCGCTGTACCGCGCTGCCGGGGCCTCGGCGGCGCTGGCGGGAAGCTCCTCCGCGCGCGGCTCCGCCAGGCCGGCGCGCCGCCGGCCAAAGAGGCGTCCCAACCACTGCTGGAAGGATTCCATGTAGATGTAGAAGACCGGGGTGAGATACAGGGTGACCACCTGGGAGAAGAGCAGCCCGCCCACCACGGCCAGGCCCAGCGGGCGGCGCGACTCGGCGCCGGCGCCGAAGCCGAGGGCGATGGGCAGAGTGCCCATCAGCGCCGCCATGGTGGTCATCATGATGGGACGGAAACGCACCAGGCTGCCGTAATAGATGGCCTCGGCGGCGCTCTTGCCCGTACTCCTCTGCGCTTCAATCGCGAAGTCAATCATCATAATGGCGTTTTTCTTCACGATGCCGACCAGCATAATCACTCCGACAAAGGCGTAGAGGTTCAGCTCCATATTGAGCAGCGGGCTGACCCAGCCGCGCATGGCCGCCCAATGGAACGCTTGCAGCGTGAGCAGAGCGCCGAAGCCGGCCGAGGGCAGGCCGGAGAGAATCGTCAGCGGGTGAATGAAGCTCTCGTAGAGGATCCCCAGCACGATGTAGATCACCAAGATGGCCATCAGCAGCAGGATGCCCAGTCCGCGCAGCGAAGACTCAAATGCCTGCGCCGCTCCTTGGAAGCTGGTGCTGATGGCGCTGGTCAGGGAGGCTTGCGCCAGGGTGGTCCGCGCCAACTGGTCTACACGGGTCACTGCGTCGCCCAGCGACGTACCGGGCTTGAGATTGAACGACAGGGTCACCGCCGGGAGCTGCCCCAAGTGGTTCACTGAAAGCGGCCCAAAGTTTTCCGCCAGAGTGGCAACCGCATCCAGCGGCACGAGATCACCTTTCGAGGAGCGGATGTAGAGCAGCGAGAGAGCCGAGGAGTCGCGCTGGTAGCGCGGATCGAGCTCCAGGATGACGCGATATTCGTTGTTCGGGGCGTAGATGGTGGAGATTTGCCGGGCCCCGTAAGCGCTATACAGAGCGTCCTCGACCTGTGCCGCGGTAACTCCGAGTGCGGCGGCCTTGTCCCGATCGATGACGACATTAATCTGGGGGTTTTTGATTTGCAGGTCGCTGGCCACGTCTTGCAGGCCCGGGACCTCGCGCAGCTTCGCCTCCAGCAATTGAGCGGCGCGATAGAGCTCCTCGGTATTGGGGCTCTGCAAGGTGAACTGGTAAAGGCTCTTGGTGAGCTGCCCGCCGATGCGCAAGGGGGGCAGGTTCTGCATATACGCGCGGATGCCCGGCACCACGGCCAGCTTGGGTCGCAGCCGCTCGATGATCACGTCCACGTGCGGCCGGGTCCCGCGCGGCTTCAAGCGGATGAAGATACGGCCCTGATTGGTGTTGCCGGCGACGCTGGCGCTGCCCCCACCCACGCTGGACATGACGTTTTCCACGGCCGGGTCCTGGCGAACAATTTCGGTGAGCTGCTGCTGGTGCACCACCATGGCATCGTAGGAGATTCCTTCGGCCGCCTCGGTGAAGGCGAAGACTGAACCGGTGTCCTCGCTGGGCAGGAACCCCTTGGGAACAACGAGGAAGAGATACCAGGTGCCGACGATCAGCAGAAAAGAGAGCATGATGGTGGCCAGGCGATGCCGCAGGAAGAATTGCAGGCTGCGGTCGTAGACGTGCAGCATGCCCTGGAAGCCGCGCTCAAAAGCGTTGAACAGTGGGCCGTGCTTTTCCTGCTGCGGCGGAAGCAGGAAGCGGCTGCAAAGCATGGGGGTCAGCGTCAGGGAGACGAAGCCGGAAACCAGGATGGCCGCACCGATGGTGACCGCGAACTCGTGCAGCAGCCGTCCTAAGATCCCACTCATGAACAGCACCGGGATGAACACCGCGGCCAGCGAGAGCGTCATGGAAACGATGGTGAAGCCCACTTCCTTCGAGCCTTTGAAGGCGGCCTCGAGCACGCCCTCGCCCATCTCCATGTGCCGCACGATGTTTTCCAGCATCACGATGGCGTCGTCCACGACGAAGCCGACGGAAAGCGTCAGCGCCATCAGCGAGAGATTGTCGAGCGAGTAGTCGAGCAGATACATCACCGCGAACGTGCCCACGATGGACATGGGCAGCGCCAGGCTGGGAATGATCGTGGCGGAGAGATTGCGCAAGAACAGGAAGATCACCATCACGACCAAGGCGACCGTAAGCCCCAGGGTGAACTTAACGTCGTGCACCGAGTCGCGGATGGAGACCGAGCGGTCGTAAAGAATGCTGAGGGTGACCGCCGGGGGTATCTGGGCGCGGAAGGTGGGCAGCAGGGCCTTGATGTTGTCCACCACCTCGACGGTGTTCGTGCCGGGCTGGCGCTGGATGGCCAGCACCACGGCGCGCATGCCGTTGTACCAGCTTGCGATCTTGTCGTTTTCAACGCTATCGATTACCCGGCCGAGCTGTTCCAGCCGCACCGGCGAGCCGTTGCGATACGCCACGATGAGCGGGCGATAGGCGGCGGCGTCGGTGAGCTGGCCATTGGCCTGCACGGTGACGGCCTTCTGGCTGCCCCACAGCGTGCCGGTGGGCAGATTGACGTTCCCACGTTGCACCGCAACCGCGACCTCGTCGATGCCAAGCTGCCGGCTGGCCAGCGCGCGAGGATCGAGCTGCACGCGCACGGCGTATTTCTGCGAGCCGAAGACCTGCACCTGGGCCACGCCGCTCACCATGGAGATGCGCTGGGCCATAAACGTTTCGGCGTATTCATCCACTTCCGAAAGCGGTAGGGTCAGCGAGCTCAGCGCCAGATAGAGAATGGGCTGGTCGGCCGGGTTGACCTTGCGGAACGACGGCGGGCTGGGCATGTTTTGCGGAAGCTGCGCCGCGGCCTGGGTGATGGCCGTCTGGACGTCTTGCGCGGCGGCGTCGATATTGCGGCTGAGGTTGAATTGGAGGGTAATCTGCGAGCCACCGAGCACGTTACTGGAGGTCATGGAGTCGAGCCCGGCAATGGTGGAGAACTGGCGCTCCAGCGGCGTGGCTACGGAAGAGGCCATGGTCTCGGGGCTGGCGCCAGGCAAGCTGGCAAAGACCAGGATGGTGGGGAAATCCACGTTGGGCAGGTCGCTGACGGAAAGGGAGCGGTAGCCCAGCACGCCAAACAGCAGGATGGCCAGCATGACCAGAGCGGTTGCCACGGGGCGGCGAATGAAGAGTTCCGGGATGGTCATGAGCGCCTATTCTCCCCGGCGTCCTGGCTGGTCTCCGGCGCCCCGCGGACTTTCACCTTGGCGCCGGGAACCAGCCGGACCTGCCCGTCGGTCACCACCGTTTCGCCCGGACGCAACCCTTTGACGATGATTGTCTCGCCCTCCACTGTCCTGCCGGGCACCACCGGCCGGGACTCGGCCGTCTGGTCAGCCTTGACCACAAAGACGTACTGCCCGTTCTGGCCGGTCTGCAGCGCCTGCGACGGCACCACCGTGACGTTGGGCTCGCTGGTGAGCGTGAGCACCACGTTGACGTATTGCCCGGGCCAGAGCCGCCGCTCGCGGTTGGCAAAAGTGGCCTTCAGGTGGATGGTGCCGGTGGTGGAGTCCACCGCGTTGTCCACAAAGCTCAGCGTGCCCTGCTCGGGCCGCCGGGGGTCTTCAGAGATGATGGCTTCCACCTTCAATCGGCCAACGGCCATGTATTTTTTCACCTGGTCGAGATGTTGCTCGGGCACCGCGAAGTTGACGTAGATGGGATTGACCTGATGGATGACCACCAGGATGGGCACGTCATTGGCCTTGACCAGGTTGCCCGGGTGGACCATCAGGCTGCCGGTGCGGCCGTCCATCGGGGAATAGATCGAGCAGTGGCGCAGGTCGATCTTGACCCTTTCCACGGCGGCCTTATCGGCGCGCACGGCGGCGTCCAGCGCCGCAGCCTCGGACCTGGCCACGTCATTCTGCTGGCTGGAGACCACTCCTTCGGCTATCAACCTGGCATAGCGTTCGGCCTGCAGGCGTGCATTATCGGCGAGCGCTGCATCGCGGGCGAGATTCGCTTCCGATTGTTGGAGAGCAACCTCGAATGGGTGAGGGTCAATGCTGAATAACAGCTCGCCTTTGCGCACGTCCTGGCCTTCGCGGAAATGGACAGCCATCAGCTCGCCGGAGACCAGCGGCTTGATGGAAACCGTCGAGTACGCCTCCACGTTGCCGATCGCGCGCACCTGCACCGGGACGGTCTTTTGCTCGACCGTAGCCACAACCACCGGCACGGGCGGCGCTGCGACGGGGTCCGCCTGCTGGCGAGCGCAGCCCGCCGAAAGGAGGCCAACTCCGCAAGCAAGTACAGCGGCGAACTTCCCCGGCAAAGCGCCCCATCGTAACTCCCGCCGATTCCCTGTTCTCCGTTGTTCGCGGTTGCTCATCGTTTGGGGCATTCGCTCCTGACTAGCTGAATGACGTATCCGGCGCGCTCGGCGTTGCCTTGCGCCAAGCCCTTGATCGCCGCCCGCAACTTCGCGGAGGCACCCTCGGTCGTTTCCGCGCGGAGACACCGCACGGAGGGTCGGCCACCCTCCCTGTATAGATGCCTGCCGGGAGCGAAGGTTACCGCCGCCGTTTGTGACTCGGGCCAAGACGCATCGGGCGCAGACCCTCGAGCCACAGGTCAGGCGGGGTGCGACAGAATTACAGCGTATCAAACTTCTGCTAGCGCCGCCCGCCGAACATCTCCGGGCTCAGGAAATGATACACGAACAGGCCGCGGAAGCCGCGCATTGCCGGCGGCGGAGCGACACGGCGAAACTGCCCGGCAGCGAAGACATCGCGGTCATCGGTCGGGAACAAAAACTCGAGCACTTCGCTTTTTGGGTTTGCTAGAAGTAATAGGAGATCACAAATCGAGGGACGTGAGCCCGAAACGCTCCGGTGGTCTGTGCCAGACGGTAATAGAAGTAGTCCCCGCCTATTTCCCAGTTCCCTAGCTGCATGCGGTTGCGCAAAGCCAGTTCCCATGCGGCCCGGAATGGCCCCCCTTTCGAAATCGACTCGCCCCCGACCCGTGCAATGTATTCGCCGCGAAAGCGCCTTCCGAGACGGAATTTGACTCCGCCAACTCCCAGGTGGCTCTGGTACCGGTTCGGACTGAAATATCCATGATGAAGATTCTGGCTGAAGCCGACATAGCTGTATCGGTAGCCTGCCCCCAAGGCGAACTGGGAGTCACCCACCCAACGGACCACTTCCGCGCCGGCTCTCTGCGCACGGTTGCCGTCCGAATAGTGCTGGCGGGACCATCGGGCGTTCATACGCCACAGGCCGGGATTCCAATCGACGCGCGTGTGCCATCCCTGCGCGAGCAGATCGAATTGCGTAGCTCGATAAGTAGGGGCAATGGGGATCCGGGAGAATCCTGCGGTGAACCACAAGTGTCTGGCCGGATGCAGCTCCGCTTCCGCGCTATACAGAAGGCGGCTGGTGCCATCGGCAAAGCGCACGGCACCCGCGCCAACACCCAGCCGCAGGGAACGCGACAGGCGCAGCCGCAGCTCATCCGTGCCCCATAAGAGATTCGCCTTCGGTCCAGCGTTCTTCCACAGCGAGCGTTCTTCCACTTGCAGGCGGGATGTGAGACCTCGCGAGAACTGGTAATCGAACTGTTGGCGAAAGCGCCAGGAACGATTGCCCGCGGAATCCTTGAAGTAAGCGCCGCTCCCCAGCAGCCGGCCCGACCTTCTTCGCCCGGCGGGTTCGGGCACGCGGCTCTGCCGTTCGCCGCGCCTTCCTTCTCCTCTCTCCAACCGCTGACTGTATTCTTGCAGCCGCTTACTGTCGGGATGTCGAGCGAGGGCGCGGTTCAGCTCGCGGCGGGCTTCGGCCTTGCGCCTTTGGTGAATGAGGTTACGCACCAGCCCCACCGAGGCAGACTCATCGTCTGGATTCGCGGCGAGCAGTTCGCGGTAAAGCTGATTGGAAGCCTCGTAATCGCGGCGATATCCCAGAGCGCGGGCCAGTTCCAACTTGGCCTGTGGATTGGAGGGTTCTTCTAGGAGAACTTCCCTAAACAACTGGATGGCACGGTCTTGCTGGCCGCCGTAAAGATACGCGCGCCCTAGCTCGACCCTGAGCGCGCGGTCGCCGGGAAAACGCTTGAGTCCGTCCTCCAGTAGGCGGATGGCCTCGGCAAAGTTCTGCTGCCGCAAGGCAGTCCGCCCGGCTCGCAGGGTCTCTTCCCGGGAGGGATTCGTCTGTCCATAGGCGGTCAAACAGAGAGTCGCCAGCAGCAATGCGGCGACGATGCGCACTGCCATCACACCTTCACCCCGGTATCAAAACTATGGCTACGCTGATGCCGCCGGGAGCACCAGGCAGAGACAGGCAGCGAAGCTTCCGCAAATCGTGACCCGGTGGGCCCATGACACCGGGACCTCCGGGTCCGATTCTGTCAGATTTGCTTGCTCTAGGCTCGGAAACTCCGCACCCGTGCCCTATACCTGAACCGTCTAGCCCGGTGCTCCGGCCGCCCTACCTCGCAGCCCTGGGAGGCTGCGGCCATGGACTGAAATCTAAAGACTACGAAACGCCGTTCGGCGGCTCCGGGGGCTCCTGCAGCAGATCTTCCAACACATCGTCGCGCCGGTCTTGGGGTTGATCGACGTCGAGCGCGTCTATCTCACCTTCCTGGAGGTCTGGGCCTTCTTGTAATTCTACATCGTTGTTTGGACCCTCAACTTCATTTACCTCTGGCCCTTCCACGGTTCGCTCGTCAGGTTCTGCAGCTTCTGGGTCAGTCGGCTGCCCTTGCTGGAAAGCGGCCGGTGGCGTCGCTGGATGGGCCAAGGCCAATTTCCACGACCCAACAAAGAAGACCAGCCCAAAGGCCAAGAACAGAACCAGCACCTTGGAAAGATTCTTAGTCATGCGTGCTCCTCCTAGGGGAACTTCCCCACCATTGTACCAGCATCCGCGCAACCAAACCAAGTCAATTACAAATACTTCTACACCAGTTGCTTACGCTCCCCTGGAGATCGTTCGCACGTAATTTTTATGCGGTGCCGTAACAATTCGACCCAACTCGACCCCTCTCGGGAATTGTGTAGTACTTCGCCTTTTGTTTCTCCTGTGCCGCATAGCTTTGAGGCGGTTGAAGAAATCTTTTGTGGGCCCTCAAACTCTTGGCCAGAAATAGAGAATCAAGAACTCAAGACGCGCGGTCCATTTCGACGACCTGCTGGCGAATTTCTTCGATCTTGCCGGTCACCGTTGAGACGGGCGGAGGTGAACCGAGTTGCGAGTCACCGGATCGGCTCGAGCCGCGTCGGTCCGGCGAGGCGAAGCATGGAATGGTTCGGCGGCTTGACTTCGCGCAGGGCAGGGTGTACATACGCGACGATCTGAAACGTCCACACAACCGAAACAACTCGAGTACATGCATGCGGCGGCAGGCGAGAAGGCCCCAGAGAGGAGATCCCAGGGCAAAGTCATCCCGGCTCGTTGTGCCGCACGAATCCTGGCGCAAGCTACGGGCCCATAGGAGCGGCATGATGGTCGACGAACCGTCCGTCCACCTTGGACGGATGCGTTCCTGATCAGCGAACCGATAAGGAGGAAGTCATGGCCACCTTTTGTGCGAATTGCGGAGCTGCCCTGGCAGAGGGTACAGCGTTTTGCTCCAAGTGCGGCAGGTCAGCGGGTAGCGCCACCGGGACGGTGGGGACGCAGTCCGGACTCGCCGAGAACGTGGCGGGGTTGCTGTGCTACGTTCTAGGCTGGATCACCGGGCTGATTTTTTTCCTGATTGACAAGCGGCCCTCCGTCCGCTTCCACGCGGCGCAGTCCATCGTGGTCTTCGGTGCGCTGCACGTTGTGAGCATTGCGCTGAGATTGATTTTCGGCTTTGGCTTCATGATGGGCGGATGGACCGGTTTTTCGGCGGGCTTTATGCTGATAGTGATCCTCAACTTGGTGGGCTTGGTTCTGTGGATCTTGTTGATGATCAAGGCCTACCAGGGAGAGCGATTTGAAGTTCCCATCGCCGCAGGGATCGCGAAGGGCCTCGCCGGGAGCTAGACTTCAGATTTGTCGGCGCTCGGGCGCGAGCGATCGCCGCAAAGCCAATGCTGTAATTCCCTAAGGGGGCCGCCGTTTCCGCACTAAGTGACCTTGCTCCTTGCGAGGCGGAGCCTTGCATCAGCCAGAAGCAGTTGCGGGGGCTCGGCAGGATCATCGCCTCACGGGTGGAAATAGAGCGATCCTACCCTTGCGGTGGCTGAATTTCGTGAGGGGATGAAGAGGAACGGGGCACTCCACCGGGAGCCAGATTCAGCAACGCTGCTGCATCCACCGGAGGCAAAAACCGGTCGGAGGCAAAGGAACCGTTCGAGGAGGACCTATGAGCGCGGCGCATCGAGGCCGCCTTGCGGCACCGATTTTGGTGGTCATTCTGGCGGCTGCGGCCAGCCCACAGGCCCCGCGAAATGACGCGGCGATGCGCGCCGCCTGGAAGCCGGTCGTGGGCTCTGGCGCAGCCTATGTGGTCGAGCACAAAGACCTGGGCAGGATGGAGATGGAAATTGCCGTCGTGGGAACAGAAAACGTGGGCGGCAAGACCGGATACTGGGTGGAGGAATTCTTCAAAGATCCAAGACACGGTGAGGGGAAATCAAAAACGCTGTTCGTAGGCGATCGGAATTCGTTGCAGATCAAGAGGATGTTTACACAGGCGCCGGACGGGCCGCTGATCGAGCTTCCCATGGAAATGTTCGAGGGAGGCGAGGAAGAGGAAGAATCTGAACTCATTCTCCTCGGCACGGAAACGATTACCACGCCCGCCGGAACTTTTCTCTGCCAGCAATACCGAACGAAGGAGAAAAAGACCAGCAGTGAAGACATGGCAGGGGCTGGGCGGGCCGAAGACGATCATGACTTCTGGCTGAGCGAGAAGGTAACTCCGTTCGGAATCGTCAAGATGACGTCCAAGGATTCAACCCAGACGCTTGTGCGCTTGATCACCAACGCTCAGCCGCGGATCAAAGGCACGCCACAAAAGCTGGACCCCAAAGAGACAAAGCGGCCGCGCCCTCAGCCCTAAGACCCGCATTCAAAATAAGAGCTCGGATGGACTGGGCGCGGTTGAAGCTTCCAGGTCTATCGGGGGCGCTATGGCCCCAGAAGCCAAGCTGAGACAGTGAAATTAGAAGATGGCGGGCAGGTCTGTAAGCCGGATTCTGTCCGCCCCGACCACGTCGAGGCGGGGTGATCATTCCTCTGGGTCCGGCATTGCTGCCGGACTCAAGCGGCCTACCCGAGGGTCATAACGCTTCCTCCGCCGAAGCGGACTCAGCGTGAACGGGCCGGGCCAGCCCTCCCCTCCTATTTGGCCTTGCTCCACGCGGGGTTTGCCGTGCCTCCGATGTCACCACCGGAGCGGTGGGCTCTTACCCCACCTTTTCACCCTTGCCCTGCGCAGCCAGCCTTTTCAGGACGGGCCGAAGGTTTTGCCTCCGACTTGTCATCGAGGCCTTCTGCACCGGCGGTCTATTCTCTGTGGCACTGTCCGTGGCCAAACCCTCGCGAGCTTGGCCCCCTGGCGTTACCAGGCGCGTTGCCCTTCAGTCCCAAACCTTGCGGCCGAGGACTGCGGAGTCCGGACTTTCCTCCAGGCCGACAATGGTTCGACGCCGGCCCAGCGATCCCCCGACCTACCCGCCTGTTTCATTATACGCGGTGCGAGCCCTGCGCTCAACGCAAACTAGTCCCGTAGCGATCGCTCAATGCCCCACGCCGCCAGAGACTAGGCGGGACTTCTGGTTAATTTATCCAGGCGCCCAATGAATCGAATCGCCTGCTCGTAAAACCTGGGAAATGCGTCCGCCGGTATCGTTTCGTCGTAGAAATTCTTGTGAAGAGCATTTAGGTCTACGAATTCGTCGTAGAGCTGTTTCTCTTGAAGCTCAGCCGAGAGCTGGCGCAAGAAATTAAAAAAATCACGATGGCTCTCGATGACGATATTGCGCGTTGCTGCCAATGCCTTGATCTGCTGCGTAACCGCGCCCCAGAGCAGCTCGGAAGCCTTTCTAAACTCGCGCTTGGCAATTGCTCCTTGCGCGTTCGAGAGGTACTCGTTTCTAGTGCGCTCGAGGTGGGCGAGATATTGGGAATCAATCAAATCCGACTACCTTCCCAGTGCTGTTGTCCACGACCACGGTCTTATTCGCTTCGTAGAGAATGCCCACGTTGAAAGTCAAGCGCCACCTATCTCCGTGAGGGTCGAGGGTCGCTTCTGTCAACCGCATGAATGAGTAGCCAGCTTTGATGAGAAACTCTTTTGCAGCTTCTGTTGCTGTCGGAAGGTCAGTTGGCAAGTCGCACCCCACGCGCCGGATAATCTTTGGACTCCCGGAAGCCTCAATATATCAGAGAACAAGGTCCAACGACGACGAAGCCTTTCATCTAGCAAGACGTACACCAGTGGACAAAAAGTGCAGTTGGCGAGCCATAGAGGGAGATTCATTTGAGGCCGAGGAGCTTTTCAAACCCCGCTTCGTCGAGGATGGTGACTCCGAGGGACTTGGCTTTGTCGTATTTCGACCCCGGCACGGCACCGACGACCACATAGTTGGTCTTCTTGCTCACCGAGGAGGAGGTCTTGCCACCGTGGCTGATCACGAGCTGGGCAGCCTCCTCGCGCGAGCGGCGGGCCAGCGAGCCAGTGAATACAAAGGTTTTCCCGGCCAGGCGCGTGTCCTTTGGGGCCCGGCGTTCCTCGGTAAATTTGAGGCCATACTTGCGGAGTTTTTCGATCACTTTGCGATTGGCCGCTTCGGAAAAGAATTCGGCGATGCTTTCGGCGACTTTCGGGCCGACTTCGGGCACCTCGGTGAGCTCGGCGACGCTGGCGGCAGCAAGTTTGTCAAGCGAGCCGAAATGCTCGGCGAGCAACTGCGCGGTGCGCTCGCCGACAAAGCGAATCCCCAGTGCGTAGATGAGCCGCGCCAGGCTGTTTTTCTTGCTGGCCTCGATTTCCTCCAGAAGGTTTTGCGCCGATTTTTCCGCCATGCGCTCGAGGCCCGCAAGGGTCTCGAGGTCGAGCTTATAGAGGTCGGCGAAGTCTTTCACCAGGCCCTTGTCCACGAGCTGGTCCACGATTTTTTCGCCCAGGCCGTCGATATTCATGGCGTGCCGCCCGGCGAAATGCAGCAGCGACTCCTTGCGCTTGGCCGGGCAACCCGTGTTGACGCAGCGGTAGGCGACCTCGCCCTCGGCCTTGTGGATTTTGCTGCCGCACTCCGGGCATTCTTTGGGCATGTGGAACGCCCGGCGGTCGTTCCCCTGCTGGACAACTTTCAGCACGTGCGGGATCACTTCGCCGGCGCGCTCGATGAGCACCGTATCGCCGATCTCGACGCCCAGCCGCTCGACCTCGTCCATGTTGTGCAGCGTCGAGCGGCTCACGGTGACCCCGCCGACCTGCACCGGCTCGAGGATGGCCACGGGCGTCAGCGCGCCCGTGCGTCCCACTTGCACGGCGATGTCCTTGACGACGGTGGTCTCCTGCCGCGCTGGGTACTTGTAGGCGATGGCCCAGCGCGGGGCCTTGGCCGTGAAGCCGAGCTCTTCCTGAAGCGCAACTTCGTTGACCTTGACGACGATGCCGTCAATCTCGTAGGGCAGCTTCTCGCGCCGGGTCTCCCAGGTATCGCAATACTTCATCACCTGGTCCAGCGAGCGGCAAAGCGCCCAATCGGGCGAGACACGGAACTCGAGCTTGGCCATGGCCGCGAGCGCCTGGGAATGGCGCTTCAGCGGAACGCGCCCGCGCACCAAGAGCAAATAACCGTAGAAATCGAGCCGCCGCTGGGCGGTGATCGCCGGGTCGAGCACGCGCACCGCCCCCGCAGCGGCGTTGCGCGGGTTGGCAAAGCGCTTGCCGCCCTGCTCCTCCTGCTGGCGATTGAGCTCCTCGAAGGCCTTGCGGTTCATGATGATTTCGCCGCGTACCTCGAAGGCACCGGCGAGGCCGAGCCTCTTGAGCACGGCCGCGTCCACGCGCAACGGAATCGAGCGGATCGTACGCACGTTGGCGGTGACGTCTTCGCCGCTCGTGCCGTCGCCCCGGGTGACCCCTCGGACGAGCAAACCGACCTCGTATTGCAAGGATATGCTCAGGCCGTCGAACTTGTGCTCGGCGACATATTCCACCCGGTCGCGCCCGGCCAGCTCGCGCACACGCCGGTCGAATTCCCGGAGCTCGTCGTAGGAGTAGGCGTTGTCCAGGCTGAGCATGGGCGTCTGGTGGCGCAGGGTCACGAAGCCCTGGCGGGGGCTTCCGCCGACGCGCTGGGTGGGTGAATCGGGAGTGACCAGCTCGGGGTGCTCGGCCTCGAGCTGCTTCAGGCGGCCCATCAGACGGTCGAACGCGGCGTCGGAGATCTCCGGGTCGTCGAGCACGTAATAGCGGTACTCGTGGCGGCGGATTCGATTGCGCAGGCGCTCGAGCTCTTTTTTGACAGCCGCTTTGCTCGCCGGCATGCGCACCTCGGGGGTTACCCTGGCGGTCGAAACCGGCGGCTATTATACAATGCGCTTTGCTGCCTGCCGTGGCGAGCGGAGGCCACCGATTCTGACGGGGATCGCAGACGCGGCAATCATCCACAACCCGCTTGCCGGGAGCGGCCACCGGCGGCGCAGCCGTCAACTCGACGCCGCGCGCCGCGTGCTGGCCGCCGCGGGCATCGAAGCGGACATCCAGGCCACTGCGCAAGCCGGGGCGGCCACAACCCTGGCGCGGCAAGCCGTCGAACAGGGCCGCCAGCTCGTGATTGTCTGCGGGGGCGACGGCACGGTCAACGAGGCGGTCAATGGCCTGGCCGGCAGTCAGGTGCCGCTGGCGCTGCTGCCCGCGGGCACGGCCAACGTGCTGGCCAAGGAGCTGGGCATTCCCTGGGACATCGCCCAGGCAGCGGCACTGATCCCGCGGAGCAAGCTCGCGCGGATTGCGCTGGGCGTGGCCCAGCCGCTCGCAAGCGGCAGGGCACCACGCTATTTCCTGTGCGTCGCGGGCGCCGGCCCGGACGGAGTGATGGTGTACGCTATCAACCCGGCACTCAAACAGCGCACGGGGATTCTGGCGTATTGGCTCGAAGGGTTCCGGCAATTGTTCCGCTATCGGTTTCCGATGTTTCGCGTCGCCGCGGCGGGCCGCGAGATGGAATGCACGCTGGTGATTGTCGGGCGGACCAGGCATTACGGCGGTCCGTTCCGCATCACCACCGAAGCCGACCTCTTCAAGAACGAATTTGAGCTGCTGCTCTGCACCACGCGGAGTCGCCTGCGCTACCTGAGTTACCTGCCGGCGCTCTGGCTGGGGCGCATCCGGAGGATGCCGGGCGTCCATTTCTGGAAGACCGCGTCGCTGCGCTGCGAGGCGCTGAGCGGCGCACGCGTGTACGCGCAAGTGGATGGCGAGTCTGTGGGGCGATTGCCGGTGGAGTTCCGCATCGTGCCGGATGCTTTGACGCTTGTTGTTCCCCAAGCCGCGGGGAAGAAGTCGAGAGTCGAAAGTTAGAAGTTACTCGGGTCTCAGCTGGCAACGAAAGACGGACGACACAAGTGGACCCTGTCACGCACACCCTCGCCTCGCTGGCGCTGGCGCGCGCCGGGCTGAAGCGCGCGACGCGCCTGGCTACGCCGATGCTGCTCGCCTCGGGGCTCGCCGCCGACCTCGATTGGCTCAGCCAGGCGGGCGGGCCGCGCGCGTTCTTGCACGGGCATCGGACGGCCACGCATTCTCTTGCGGGGACAGCGGCAATCGCGCTCGGCGTCGCGGTGGTCTTTTGGCGACTGGGGCGCCGCCAGCGGGCCGCGCCGGTGCGCTTCCTTCGCGCGGCGGTGGTGTGCGCTCTGGGCGCGGGCCTGCACCTGCTGCTGGACCTCGCCAATAGCTACGGGGTGCAACTGCTGTGGCCGTTTCGCGGTAAGTGGTTTGCGTGGGACCTGATGGAGGCGAGCGACCCGTGGGTGCTGGGTCTGCTGGTGCTGGGGATGCTGTTGCCGGAATTATTCCGCCTGGTCAGCGAAGAGATTGGGGCGCGCCCTCGGGCGCGCGGGGCGCAGCGCGGCGCCATCTTTGCGCTGGCCCTGCTGGCGGCGTACGGCGGCGCGCGCTGGGCGCTGCATGCCCGCGCCGTCGAGTTGCTTCGTTCCCACATCTATCGCGGCGCCGTGCCGCTCGCCGTCGGCGTGTTTCCCCGGGGTCCCTGGCCGCTCCGTTGGTCGGGGGTAGTCGAGACCGAGAACACACTCGAGCAGATCGAGGTCTCGCTCGCGCCGGGCGGTTTCTTCGACCCCGACCGCGCCCGCCGGCAATTCAAGCCGGAGGCCTCGCCCCAGCTCGAGGCCGCGCAGAAGAGCGCAGTCGCCCGGGAGTACCTGCCGTTTGCGCGTTTCCCGAAGGCCAGCGTGCAGACAACCGAGGAGGGGTACCGGGTGGAGCTGCGCGATTTGCGGTTCGCCTCGGCGAGCTCCACGCGCCGCGAACTCGTCGCGGTGATTGATCTCAATCGCCAGGTGCAGGTGATCCACCAAGAGTTGCGCTTCGAGCTAACCGGGCGAAAATAACCGCAGAGACGCGGAGAGCGCGAAGAAAGGCGAACGGGGTTGGGTTGCGCGCGGGGCGCGTGCGGGATCCATGCAGACAGATTCTTCGCCGGCCGGCGACGGGCTCCGAATGGCGCCAGCATTCCTCTGACGCGGGAGATGACTACGACTTCGGGCGCGGGCGGGGGAGGATGACGCGCGAGAGAAGATAGCCCGCCAAGACCAGCGCCAGGGCAGCCAAGCCAACCTTTAACTTGTGTGCAGCCAAGTAGCGCATGGCCTCGGGCCCATAACGCACGGCCAGATATCCTTCGCCAAAGTAACGCAAACCGCGCGCCAGAAGCAGAGCCAGGGCAAACGATTTCACCGGCTCCTGGAAGACCCCGGCAGCGAGCACGAAGGGCTTCAGCGGGATGGGCGGCGGCAACATCGCCGCGACAAGCATGGTCAGGAAGCCGTTGCGCTTCACCCAGGCGCGGATGTGTTCGGCGCGCGCCCCAGCGTGCTTGTGAAAGGCGAGTTCCCCGCCCTTCCGCGCCAGGTAGTAGAGAAACAGGCAGCCGGCCAAGGAACCCAGCGTGGCCATCAGCGCGTAGTAGGGCATCTTCGAGGGGCTGCGGATGGAAAGCTGGATGACCAGCACGTCGTTGATCACCGGGAAGGTGAGCACGGAAGAGTCGAGAAACGCCACCAAGAGCAAACCTACGCCGCCGAGCGACGCCACGGCGGATTGCAGCCAGTGCGGAAGTCTGCTGAGGTTCATTTACGGGAGAAGATGCACGTCCAGAGCGGGCGATTGTAGCAGAGAAGCTTCCGCCAGCCGAACGGTTTGCGCAGCGCGGCGCCGGCGCGCAAGACGCACCGGCGGGAGCGCCGGCCTCAGAAAGAAGAAACGAGGCTCGGATTCTTGACCCCGGGGGGAAAGACCTGCTATAAGACTCGCTTTGCCTGTACGTTCCCATCACACCTTGTACGTTTCCTGAGCTCTTTCGCGAGCGGAGGAAGAATGCCAGTCGAAGCGTGGGTATGGTTTGTCATGCTGGTGAGCGGGGGCTCGCTGCTGGTTGCCGTGGCCTTCACGCGGCAAGTGCTGGCCGCCGATACCGGCACGCGGGGCATGCAGGAGATCGCCGCAGCCATCAAGGAGGGCGCGGAAGCCTTTCTGAAACGCCAGTACTCCACGATTTCACTGTTGAGCCTGGCGCTGGCCGCGGTGATCTTTTTCTTCTACTGGCACGACAAGGGCATGGAGCTCGCCTGGAAGACGACGGTATCGTTCGCGGTGGGCGCCATCTGCTCGGGGATCGCCGGGTTCAGCGGCATGTTCGTTTCCATCCGCGCGAACCTGCGTGCGGCGAGCGCGGCGCGCACCAGCCTGAACCGCGCGCTGCAACTGGCGCTGCGGGGCGGCGCGGTGACCGGCCTGGCCGTGGTGGCGATGTCGCTGCTCGGCGTGGGCGGGCTGTTTTTGCTGTTCGGCGGCATGCAGCACCCGGAGATCATTCCCTACCAACTGGTGGGCTTCGGCTTCGGGGCGAGCTTTGTGGCGCTGTTCGCGCAGCTCGGTGGCGGGATTTACACCAAAGCGGCCGACGTGGGCGCGGACCTGGTCGGCAAAGTGGAAGCCGGCATCCCGGAGGATGATCCGCGCAATCCGGCGGTGATCGCCGACCTGGTGGGCGACAACGTGGGCGACTGCGCCGGCCGCGGCGCCGACTTGTTTGAGTCCACTGCGGCAGAAAACATCGGCGCGATGATCCTCGGCGTGGCGCTGTTCGGCAAGTTCGGCGTGCTGGGCATCTTCTTCCCGCTGGTGGCCCGGGCTTTCGGGCTGATCGCTTCGATCGCCGGAGTGGCGGTGGTGCGGGTGAAGGAAGAGGGCCAAGACCCCATGTCGGCGCTGAACCGCGGCTACCTGGTCACCACGCTGCTGGCCATGGCCGGATTTTACGTGGCCGTGCGCTATCTGCTCCAGAATAACCTGTGGTTCTTCGCCGCGGGCGTGATCGGCATCGTCACCAGCTTCCTGTTCGTCTGGATCACGCAGTATTACACGGAATACCGCTACCGCCCGGTGAGGTCGATCGCGCAGGCCTCGGTGACCGGCGCGGCGACAAACATCATCACCGGCTTCGCCGTGGGGCTGGAATGCACCGCGCTGCCGGTGATCACCATCTCGGCCGCGATTCTCGGCTCCTACTACTGCGGCAAACAGGGAATGCCCGGCCTGCCCGGCGCCGGCCTGTATGGCACGGCCATGGCCACGATGGGCATGCTCTCGACCGCGGCCTACATTCTGGCCATGGATACCTTCGGGCCCATCACCGACAACGCCGGTGGGATCATCGAGATGTCCAACCAGCCCGAGGAGATCCGCAAGCGCACCGACCGGCTGGATTCGGTGGGCAATACGACGAAGGCGCTCACCAAGGGCTACGCCATTGGCTCGGCGGCGCTGGCGGCGTTTCTGCTTTTTTCCGCCTACCTCGACGAGGTCACCGTGTTGGTCAAGCAGAAGCATCCCGGCGAGCTGAGCTACGCCGGCTACACGTTCAGCCGTGTGGACATCGCCAAGGTACCCGTGTTCATCGCCGCGTTGATCGGGGCGATGCTGGTGTTCCTGTTCAGCGCGTTCGCCATCAAGGCCGTTGGCCGCGCCGCCTACTTTGTAATCGAGGAAGTGCGGCGGCAGTTCCGCGAGAACAAGGGCATCATGGAAGGCACTTCGAAGCCCGACTACGGCCGCTGCGTGGACATTGTCACCATCGGCGCGCTCAAAGCCATGGTCGTGCCGGGGCTGCTCGCCATCGGCGTGCCCGTTGCGGTGGGTTTCCTGTTCAAATTCTTCGCCACGCCGGCGGACCCGACCATCGGCGCGGAGTCGGTGGGGGCGGTGCTGATGGTCGGCACGATTAGCGGCATCCTGCTGGCCACGCTGATGAACAACGGCGGTGGCGCCTGGGACAACGCCAAGAAATTCATAGAGACCGGCCAGCTCGGCGGCAAGCGCTCCGACGCGCACAAGGCCGCGGTGGTAGGCGATACCGTGGGCGACCCGTTCAAAGACACTGCCGGGCCATCGCTGCACGTGCTGATCAAGCTGCTCAGCACCATCACGCTGGTTATGGCGCCGCTGTTCCTGTAACCATTTGGCCGCCGATTCGCCGGGGCGCGGCGCGCCGCGGCGGGCTGCCACACTCCACAGCTAGGCGTGGAGGAGATTGAGGAACTTCCGCGGGTCGTTCGCGAAGCCGGGGAAGACGGTCGTAAGGTCTTTGGTGCCCAGGTGGCGCTCGATGAGCTCGCCGAGCACGAAGCGGAAGTCAGTGGTAAGCGCCAGGTCGCGCCCCTCGTAAAGCTGCCCCTGCGCCAAGCCCGGCCAGCGGCCATAGACCTTGCCGCCCTTCACCGGCCCGCCCAGGATAAACATGCAGTTGGCGTGGCCGTGGTCGGTGCCGCGGTTGCCGTTCTCCTGCGCGGTGCGGCCGAACTCGGACATCGTGACGACGATGATGTTCTCCATGCGGTCGCCCAGGTCGCGGTAGAACGCGGCGAGGCCCTGGCCAAGCTCGCGCAGCAGGTTGGCAAGTTGGCCCTGCGCGCCGCCTTCATTGACGTGGTTGTCCCACCCGCCGCTATCCAGGAAGCAAACTTCCAGCCCGATGCCCGCCTTCATCAACTGGGCGATTTGCAGCAGGCTCTGCCCGAAGCGGCCGCGAGGATAGTCGGCGCCATTTTCTGGCTGGAAGCGGCCGGGGTTGGCCTTGCGAAGCATATCGATGGCCTCGAAGGTTTCCGTGCCGGTGCCGCGCAGGGCGTTGTCCACGGTCTGCGCGTAAAGCGCTTCGAAGCCGCCTTCGACCGCCGGCGACTGGGCGACCACCTGGAACTGGCGCACGTCGGGCAGAGCGACAGCAGGCGCGGCGCCCCGAAGGGTGCGAGGCAGGTTTTGCCCCATGGCTACGGCGCGGAAAGGCGAAGAGCCCGGCTCGGGCTGTGCCTGCAAGGCGCGGTTCAGCCAGCCGTCTTCGGTGGCCTTCCGCCCGGGCGTGCCCGATTCCATGAAGTCCTGCGCGTCGAAGTGCGAGCGGGTCGTATCGGGCGAGCCGGCGGCGTGGACGATGGCCAGGCGCCGCTGCTTGAACAGCGATTCGAGCGGCGCCAGGCTGGGGTGCAGGCCGAAGAAGCCGTCGAGGTCAATAGAGGTCCCCTCGCCGCCGCGGCGCGGCTCCGGGATGGCGATGGAGGGCCGCAGGCGGTAGTAGTTATGTTCGGCAAAGGGCACGACGGTGTTCAACCCGTCGGCCGCGCCGCGCTGAAACAGCACCACGAGCTTCTTGCGGTTCGGCATGGGCGTGGCCGCCACGGCGCGTTGCAAAAAGGATGGCAGCGCGCTCAGCCCAAGCATGGCCACCCCGCCGCTCTTCAGGAAAACCCGCCGCGTGACTTTCATGGTTGTCGCTCCTGGCCTCGAAACCGTTCTTGCCCGGGTTGACCGCAGCGAAGCATTGGCGCGTTGCGATTCATCGCCCGCCGTCGCCGGCTCAGGCTGACAATATCGAAATCTTCTAGCGCCGCTGGAACTCCGGTGCGCCGAGGACAAGCCCGGCCACTACGCCGAGGTCCAACTGCTTCACCGGGTCGTCCAGCTTGGCCCGGGTGACCTGCGGATCGGCCAACTGCTTTTCGAGGATGGCGCGCGTCTGCGGCGAGGCCTGGTCCGACAGCAGAACCTGGATGGCGCGCGCGAGCGCCGCCTGCGGGTCGGCCGCGGCCTCCCGCCCCAGCAGCGAGGCAACATCCACCTGCGTCCCGCGCATGCGGTTGCCCGCGAGCGCCAACGAGAAGTTCAGCCGATTGAGCAGCGCGCCGGTATTCACCCAAGCTTCGGCCTTGTCCGAGTAGCCGGTGGGCGGCTGGCATTGATAGAGCGGCTCGCCGATGCGCGCGGTCCACATCACCAGCGGCAGGGGCGCGTCCACGGCGGTGCCCAGCGCGCGCGCCGTGGAGGCCACCAGCTCAAACGGCTTCTTGATCTTCGCGCGGTAAGTCTGCCGCGACCAGAATTCCGGCGAGGTGAACATCGCGCGCAGCACGGCGCGAATGTCGCCGTCGGTTTCCAGGAACGTCTTGGCCATGCGCTCCACCAGCTCGGGCGGCGGATTGTCCGCAACAAAGTGCCGCGCCAGCTTGGTGGAGATGAACTTGGCGGTGTTGGGGTGGCGCGCCAGCATCTCGAGCACCTGCTCGGCGTCGCGCATCCCCCCGGCATTGATCTTTCTGCCCAGGACAGTCTTCGCGCCGGTGTCATGGAGGCGGTCGTCGAAGTGGAATGCGGGATCGCGCCGCGGCTCCTTCATTGTCCAGCCGGTGAAGCAGCGGGCCACCTCAATGACGTCCTGTTGCGTGTAGCCGCCGTCCACGCCGAGGGTGTGCAGCTCCATCAGCTCGCGAGCATAGTTCTCGTTCAGCCCACGCTCTTTTATCTGTTTGGGCGGCTGGCCCGCGCTCGGCGGGACGCGCCGCCCGAAGCGCCCGAACGGATCCCTCATGCCAAAGCGCCCGTAGAAGCGCCGGCGGCGCACGGCCAGCTCATTTTGCATGCGCTCGAAGGCCTTGGGGTCGGCGCTCAACCAGTTGTCGAGGTAGAAAAGCATGGCCGGGCTTTTGGCCGTGGCGTAGAGCAGGTCCTTGAACTTGCCCATGGCGTGCGGGCGGATAACATCACGCTCATAGGCGGTGAGCAGCCAGCGGTCGGCGCCCTTCCCCGCGTAGACATTGAAATGGTTGAACCAAAAGTCCACCATCTGCTCATAGAGCTGGCGCTCGCTGTAAATCGCCCGGGTCATCTTGGCCATGGCCAGCTCAGCGACGATGCGCTGCGGCGTGCGCGCCTCTTCCGGGCGCATCGGCGGATTGTTCGGGTCGCCAGCGCCCAAGCCTTGGCCCTTTTCGCCGGGACGACCTGGTGGCGCGGTGTCCTGCATCTTCTGACGTTCCTCGCGCTGACGCGCCATCTCTTCGCGCTGCTTTAGATATTCCTGTCGGTTAAGCCCAGGCTGCCCGGCGGGCGGGGTGGGCGGAGGGAATTCGTCCAGCAGCTTCGAGGCGGACATGGCTAGTGTCGGAAACCGCTCGAGCCGCGCCTGGACGGCCGAGTCGTCAATGGATTCGGGGCGGAGCTGCTGGGCGATCCACTTGTCCAAGCCCAACCGGCGGACGCGCTCGATGTCGCCGGGCCGCGGACCAAAACCGAGTCGGTTGAGCGCGTGCAGGATGGCTTCCTCCTCGCTCAGCTCGGCGATGGGCAGGCCCTGCAGGACCTGGCTCTGGCGCGGCTTGTTCTCTCGATCCTTTTCAGCGGGGAGGCCAGGCGCAGGAAACGCAAGCGCAGCCGCCAGCAGCACCGCCACCATGCGGGCCGGTATTCTGTTCCCCCGCCGCGTCGGCCCAACTAAGCGGAAGCATTTCGATGCCATGTCTCCCTCTTTCTGCCGCTCGTGCGCAGTGCGCGCGAACCTCTCAGCCAGACGTGTGCCGGCTATCCAGTTTAACCCCCGGGTTTGAAAAAAGTTTCGTTGGCAGGGTCACAGGGTATCGTTCTTGGCAGCGGGGGCACGCACCCGCGAAGCATGGGAACTTACCCTTGTGTCCCGCTTGGCATCCCCGGCGGGGAGGCAGCAGAAACCGCCCTGCCCGGGGCCATTTGACCGCCTGCGGCCGCTACCGTATAAGGGCAGGCGGAAATCGCGAGGTCCGACACCAACCGTGCTTGTACGCAACCTCATCTTTTGGCTCTCGAAGAAGAAAGGCGTCACCGACGCAATCGCACGGCGCGGGATGCGCTACGGCTTCGCCCGGCGGTTCATCGCCGGCGAGACGCTGGGCGACGCGCTGGAGGCCAGCGCCGAGCTCGGCCGCGGCGGGCGGAGCGTCAGTCTGAACCACCTGGGTGAAAATGTGAGCACCGTCGAAGAAGCCCAGCGCGCCCGGGAGAGCTACATCCAGATGGTGCGCGAGCTGGACGCCAGGGGCCTCGAGGGCAACGTTTCCATCAAGCTCACGCAGCTCGGCCTCGATTTGGACCGCGACCTCTGCCAGTCGCTTGCGATACAGATTGCCGCAGCCGCCGCCGCGCTCGGCCGCAGCATCGAGATAGACATGGAAGGAACGGCCTATACCGACCGCACGCTCGACATTTTCGAGACCACCCGACGGCACCACGACAATGTGGGCCTGGCCATCCAGGCCTACCTCTACCGCAGCGAGAAGGACCTCGAGCGCCTGGCGCCACTCGCGCCCAAGATTCGCCTGGTCAAGGGCGCCTATCGCGAGCCGGCCAATCTTGCCATGCAGAAGAAGAGCGATGTGGACGCCAACTACCGCCGCCTGCTCGACCGCTTACTCGACGGCCGCTTCTTCCCTGCTATCGCCACACACGACCCAGCCATGCTCGACTACGCCCGCGAGCAATTACGCCGGTGCGAATTCACCACTGAGGGCTACGAATTTCAGATGATCTACGGCGTGCGGCGCGATCTGCAGCAGGAGTTGCGCGAGCAGGGCCACCCACTGCGCGTCTACGTGCCCTTCGGGACCGAGTGGTGCCCCTACTTCATGCGCCGGCTCGCGGAGCGCCCGGCGAACTGCTGGTTTGTGCTGCGCAGCTTGGCGGCCGAATCCTTCCGCAGGCCGCGCTCCTGAAGTGAAGTGCACGCAGGCGCGGAGAACTGGCGGGGCTGTTCCAGACTTAGGAGAGTTGTGCAGGGCGCATTGCTCGACCCCGCGACGCACGGCTGTGTCCCGGGCGGCGGCCTGCTAAGGAACATCTTCCTCATGCCGCTCTGGCAACGCCGGGGGAGCCGTCGCAATCCTGTGGGGAGCTGAGGGCGGTTCAGGGCTTAATCCGCGCCATGATGCGTTTCAGTTTCTCTTCGAGCGGGCCGCGGATCCAGGTAAATTCGACGCCCATGCCGCCGGGGACGACGTCGCGCACCACGCCGGCAGCTTCGAGCGCTTCAGGCTCCGCGCGGATGCGCAGCTCGAGTTCGGTGCCGGGCGGATAGGTGTCGCGGGTGCGGATATACATCCCACCGGTGCCGAGCACCGAGATTTTGCCGGTGAGCGGGCGGCTGATGCCCTCGCAGTCGAGCAGCTTATCTTCCGGGATGAGGACGCGTTCGTGCTGGCGTCGCTCGAGCTTCACGATTGGCCTCCGGCGGGCGCCCAGGGCATGCCGCTGCGCGACGCTCGGAAGGCGTCGAGCGTCCAGGCGTCTTGCACCTCGTCGTGGCGCAACACGTAGAAGTTGCCGTCATCGGCGCGCACGCGGAAGTAAATCGCCGCCGGGGCGTACCACTGGTCCTCGACCAGCTCGACTTCGAAGACCCGGCCACGCAGGGCGAAGCGCGTCGGGCGCTGGTCGGCGCGGTAGCCCGCATAGCACTCCACGCGAATGTCGTTCATCGCGCCTTCCTCCACAACCGGAGCAGCCAGCGGCCACTTCTCATGCCTATCTTACTCCGCAGGCAAAGGTGTGTCACCCGCAAGCGCCTGAAAGGATACCTGTCTCCCGCGTGGCCAAAGTATCGCCGGTGGCGGCGGCGATGCGGGGCTGTTCCCGATGCTCCGCGAGCGGCGCTACACTTGTGGCCTGCCGAGGCGCAGAGTACACTGGCGCTGACTTCGGCTCGGAGGTGTGCCATGCCCCGCGTTGTGCGCTGCGGACTGATCCAGGCCAGGTGCGAGTGGTCGGCGGAAAAATTCTCGCTCGCACAGATCAAGCAGAAGATGATCGCGAAGCACGAGCGGCTGATCGCCGCGGCGGCGAAGAAGAAGGTGCAGATTCTCGGTCTGCAGGAGCTGTTCTACGGACCCTATTTCTGCGCCGAGCAGCACGCGCGCTGGTACGATTTGACCGAGCGCGTGCCCGGCGGGCCGACGCTGGCGCGCATGCAGAAACTAGCGCGGCGCTACCGCGTGGTGCTGGTCGTGCCGGTGTACGAGGTGGAGATGACCGGCGTCTATTACAACACCGCCGCGGTGATCGACGCCGACGGGCGCTACCTCGGCAAATACCGCAAGCACCACATCCCGCACTGCTACCCCGGCTTCTGGGAGAAGTTTTATTTCACGCCGGGGAACGCGGGCTATCCGGTGTTTGATACGCGCTACGCCCGCGTGGGCGTGTACATCTGCTACGACCGGCACTTCCCGGAGGGCGCGCGCATCCTGGGGCTGAACGGCGCGGAGATTGTGTACAACCCGTCGGCCACGGTCGCGGGCCTGTCGGAATACCTCTGGGAGCTCGAACAGCCGGCGCACGCGGTGGCCAACGGCTACTTCCTCGCGGCCATCAACCGCGTCGGCTATGAGCAGCCGTGGAAGATCGGCGAGTTCTATGGCAAGAGCTATTTCTGCAACCCGCGCGGGCAAATCGTCGCGCAGGCCAGCCGCGATAAAGATGAGCTGCTCGTGGCCGAGCTCAACCTGGACGAAATCCAGCAGGTGCGCACCACCTGGCAGTTTTTCCGCGACCGCCGCCCGGAGACATACGGCGAAATCACGCGCACGCTGGCGGCCGGCACAGCCCAGGCCGCCAACTGAGGCACGCAACTTGCAAAGCGAGAAGCGAAACTCGTCAACCCCTGCGCTTGCCGGGCGGATTCCGAAATTCAATTTCCGAGTTTCGAGAGGATTGAACCGATGACGACGCAGCCCAAACCCGCAGCGAGCCGCAGCGAAGAGGTGATGCGCAAGCACAAGGAGTACCTGTGGCCTGCGATCACCAACTACTACCAGAAGCCGCTGGTGGCCGACCGCGGGCAGATGCAGTACCTCTGGGACCTGGAGGGCCGCAAGTATCTGGACTTCTTCGGCGGCATCCTGACCGTTTCGGTGGGCCATGCCAATCCCAAGATCACCGGCAAGATCAAGGCGCAGGTGGACCGGCTCCAGCACACTTCGACGCTCTACCCGAACGAGGCCATCGTGGCCCTGGCCGAAAAGCTGGCGCAGATCACGCCGGGTAAACTGCAAAAGAGTTTTTTCACCAATTCCGGCACGGAGGCCAACGAGGCGGCCATCCTGCTGGCGCGGATGGCCACCGGCAGCTACGACGTGGTGGCGCTGCGCCATGCCTATTCGGGCAGCTCGCAGCTCGCCAAGGCCGTCACTGGGCAGGCGCCTTGGCGCAAGGCCGCAGTGATCAGCGTGGGCATCGCCCACGCCATCAATCCCTACTGCTACCGCTGCCCGCTCGGGCTGAAATACCCCGATTGCGGCGTGGCATGCGCCAACGACGTCGAAAACTTGATCCAGACGGGCACCAGCGGCTCGATCGCCGCGTTCATCGCCGAGCCCATCCAGGGCGTGGGCGGGTTTATCACGCCCCCGCCGGAGTACTTCAAGATCGTCTTCAAGATCGTCAAGAAATACGGCGGCCTATTCATCGCGGACGAGGTGCAGACCGGTTTCGGCCGCACGGGAAAGAAATGGTTCGGCATCGAGCAGTGGGAAGTGACGCCCGACATAATGACCTGCGCCAAGGGCATGGCCAACGGCGCGCCGGTGGGCGCCACGATCACCACCTCGGAGCTCGCCGACTCCTTCCAGGGCCTGACGATTTCGACCTTTGGCGGCAACCCGGTTACTGCGGTGGCTGCGCGCGCGACCATCGAGGTGATCGAAGAAGAAAACCTCCGCGAGAATGCGCATGCTGTGGGGAGTTATTTCCGCGGCAAGCTCGACGCGCTCAAGGAAAAATACGCGGTGATCGGCGAGGTTCGCGGCATGGGCCTGATGCAGGCGCTCGAGCTGGTGAAGAACCGCGACACGAAGGAGCCTGCGCCGGAGGCAACCGTGCAGTTGATGGAGCGCGCCCGCGATCACGGGCTGCTGGTGGGCAAGGGCGGCCTCTACGGCAACGTCATTCGCCTTTCGCCGCCGCTCAATATCGCCAAGGCGGACGTGGACGAGGCCGTCCGCCTGCTGGACAAGTCCCTCGGCGAAGTGCGCGCGTAGGGCGCGCAGCGTTCTCCACGCATTCGTGCTCAGGCCCTACATGAAACCCACCGTCAGCGGGGCGAGGAGCTGTGGCGCTCCGTTTCCCGCAGGACCGTGCCGAAACTCCGCCCAGCGAAGGTCACCCCGGAGGAGACCCGCCCGGTGACGCGCACGTTCGCTCCCTCGCTGGGCACTCCGCCATGCGAAGTGAGCACCCAAATGCGGCCCGTGCCGTCATCCACTTCGTAGGCACCCTCGCCTGCGGCGCCGAACGATGTAACCACCCGGCCGGAAACCGAGACTTGCTGATCGCGGAAACGGCCGGGATCGTTCTGAATCTCTCGGATCGTGCTTCCCTGGGGGCAGCCAATCAGCAGCAGCGCCGCGAAAGCGAGCGCAAACATCAGCGAAGCCTTGGAGAGCTTGGTCATAAGTTCCTCCGTGTAGAAGAAGCTCGGCACGCCGGCGAAGCGCGCCAGGCACCAGATTCGATCGAAGATGCGGCTCCGCCGGGCCGAACCCCCCCCGTCTACCCTAGCTGCCCGGCTCCCCCCAATCCCAAGGCAGGGCCGCCCCCCCCC
>OBEQ012938853.1_pt1 | contig 64233 bp, 52 predicted proteins | sample 1670901 | NCBI WGS metagenome assembly OBEQ01 (sample SAMEA104232315, study PRJEB22302) | groundwater metagenome | biome: forest; feature: aquifer; material: groundwater | place: USA | collected 2011-08-07 | depth 5.4 m
CTCCACGCTCCTCGCATGATTAATGACCCCGGCTCGGCGCGCCGGAGGTGCTGCGCAACTCCACGCTCCTCGCATGATTAATGACCCCGGCTCGGCGCTCCCGAGTTGCTACGCAACTCCACGCTCCTCGCATGAGTAATGACCCCGGCTCGGCGCTCCGGAGGTGCTACGCAACTCCACGCTCCTCGGATGAGTAATGACCCCGGCTCGGCGCTCCCGATCTGCCAGGGTCAAACCGGCCTCCTTCGGCAATTGGATTCTTGCGGAAACCCGATCGCCGATTCCGCCCCGCCGGTATATTCAGGGCATGCTCCTGCGTATTGCCCTACCGTGCCTGATCCTCTCGGCTATCCTGCCCGCGCCGGGCGCGATGCCCGCTTTCGCGTTCCGCCCCATCTCGCCGCCCGGAATCCAATTCTACCGCGAAACCCTGTTGCCTGCGGACATCGATCACGACGGCGACATGGACTTCTACTCCGGAGGCGGGCGCGGCAACCCGACCTGGTGGTTCGAAAACGCCGGTGATCATTGGATCCGCAGGATCGTAAGCGATTCCAACGTGGCCGACGTGGGCGCGGCCCTGTTGGACGTGGACGGGGACGGATGGGTGGACAAGGTTTCCGCTTCGTTCTGGTACCGCAATCCCGGCTTCCCCAAACCCGGAACGGAATCGCACTCCCTCGCCGACCCCGCCAAGGAAAAGCCGTTCGCGGCCTGCCGTTACGGCGACATCGACTACGTGCATGACATTTATACCGCGGATATGGACGGGGACGGCCATCCGGACATCCTCACCATCGATTACGACGGCATCCGCTGGTTCAAGGTGGAACGGGATTCCGTGTGCAGGCCCTGGGTCGAACACAAGATCAACGGGCGAACCCTGGATCCGCAACAGCATGGCGGAATCGCCGCCGGAGATCTGGACGGCGACGGCGACATGGACGTCGCGCGGCTTGATCGCTGGTTCGAAAACCGGGACGGCATCGGGACCGTCTGGCTGGAACACAAGAACATCGACTTCGGCGCCTATTGGTCCGAAGGCTGGGGCTTGTCGGGCAGGGCCCTGATCCGCGACGTGGACGGCGACGGCACCCAGGACTTGATCGAGACGGAATGCGACATCCCCAACGGCCGAGTCGCATGGTTCGCCAACATCGGCGGCAAGGGCCTCGCATGGCAACGGCACATCATCAAAGATTCCACGGACGGACAGGATTTCCACTCCCTGGCCTGGGCCGATTTCGACGGGGACGGCGACTCCGATTTGTTCTCTTCCGGCGGACCCAATTCCGCGGGCACCCCGCGCGCCTGGATCTGGGAGAATCTGGACGGAAAAGGCGGAGCCTGGTCCGAACACATCGTGAACATCGGCAAGCGTGAGCATGAAGCCACCGCGGTGGACATGGACGGCGACGGGGACATCGACATCCTGGTCAAGACCTGGGGCGATGGCGAGCAGTATTACCTGGAGAACGAGTTGGTGCCGAACAACGGGACGGGCGTATCAATCAGAAGGACACGGGAACGGAACTCAAGCGGGGCTGAAAAAGGTTCCCGCCATTCAGACGGCCGAAGATCCGGCTCTGGCTGGAAAAAGCGCTTCCACCTGGGCGGAAAAGAGTCCAACGCCGACGGGCGGAGAACTTCTTCAGTCCGATAGATCTCGTTTGTAATCCAGGCGCCACGCCCAATCGCGACCCCGCACCAGCGAAGCGCCGTGCCATCCAAAAGCCCTTTCCGAAAAGCACAGAACAAGCCAACCAACCCGTCGAAAAGTGGAAAGTGCGCTATCCGGAACGTCTTCGACACCGGCGGCCCGGCGCGCGCATCCGGGGGCGTATCGGCGCAGGCGGAAACGCACCGGGACATTGCCCGGTGCCGCGCTCTTTGGCGGGATCGGTAGGAGCGGCCGGAGTTGCGCGGCGCCGGGCGGCGGGGGCGGAGAACAAAACAATGTCCCGGTGGTGCGACCGCGCAGAACCCAAAGATCGGACCCGCCAAGCCGCCCTAGCCCCCGGATGCGCGCGCCGGGCCGCCTGCGCCGCGGAGGTCAGCGCACTTCCCATAACGTCAGCGCACTTTTCCCTTGCGGTGCGCGGCGTAGTCGGCAAAGACGAACTCGCCAAGTCCATCCAGCCCCGTATAGAAGGCCTTCCCCGCGCATACCTTGCTGAACTCCTCGACGAATTCGATCAGGTAGGGATCCTGGGCCACCATGAAGGTGCAGACGCGGATTTTGTTCTTGCGACAGGCGCGGCCTTCCGCGAAGGTCTTCTGCAGCACCAGGGGATCCAGGCCGAAGGAGTTGCGGTACAGGCGGCCGCGGTCGAAAACGGCCGAGGGCTTGCCGTCGGTCACCATGAAGATCTGCTTGTTGGTGTTCTTGCGCTTGCGCAATAGGGTCTGGGCCAGGCGCAGGCCGTCGCAGGTGTTGGTGTGGAAAGGGCCCACGGAAACATGCGCGATACGGTCGGCCGGAATCTCCTTGGCCTCATCGCCGAAAGTGATCACGTCCAAAGTGTCGCGGGGATAATGGCGTTTGACGAATTCCACCAGGGACATGGCCACCATCTTGGCCGGGGTGATGCGGTCCTCGCCGTACAGGATCATGCTATGGCTGATGTCGAGCATCAGGACGGTGGAACAGCTGGCAAGCTGCTCCCGTTCATGCACTTCGAAATCCTCTTCGGACAGGCCTTCGGCGGGCAGGCCCTGCCATTCCTGCGTTCCGTCGTCATCGGCTCCCGCAGAGTTCGCGGCATTGGCCCCCGCCAGGTCGGCGGCACCAGCCGCATCCGCCGCCCCGGCGGCATCCTTGCCGCCCCGGTATAGACTGTTGCGCAGGGTCGCGTTGAAATCCAGATCCGCCAAATCATCGCCGAAGTTGAAGGGGCGCGTTTCCGCCTGGCGCTCGCCGCCACGACCCAGCTTGCCGGTATTGTGGTTGCCCTTCAGGCCCTTGCCCATCCCCCTGAACACGCGCTCGAAGACGGATTCGCGTACGGCCTTGTCGCCTGCGGGGGTGATGGTGAAGTCGCCCTTGTCGCGCTTGAGGACCCCTTTCCGCTCCAGTTCGTCCAGCATGTCCTCGAATGTGCGGCCGCGATCCAGCCAGCCCTGGCGTTGGGCGATGCGGCGCAGCCACTCCAGGGCCTGGCGCACGTCGCCGTTGCTCCGCAGGAACAATTGCGAAAACAGATCGGTCAGATCGATCTTTTCTTCGCCCTCGCCGCCTTCGGGTTCGGGGAGGGGCATGCCATAACGGATTTCCATCGCTTAAGCCTCGCTTCGACCTTTTCAGCTTTTGAGGATGTCCGACATCATGTCACGGTATATGAATCCCTCGGTGAGGTTCTCTTTGCTCAGGCGTGAATGCAGATGCAGGCCCTCCACCAGGAACTCCAACCACAAAGTCTGGTTCTCCGCGTCCTTCTCCAGGGACTTCGCGTCCAGGGCGCCCTGGAGCATCACCTTGCGGATCTCCGGCACCGATTCCAGGGCCTTGCGGTATTGCGCATCGGTGAGGCGGTCCCCCAAGGTCAGGGTGTTCCCCTTTTCGAACCAGGAGACCACGGGATAGTACGGGTTCTTCTCCGGCTCCTTTTCCTTCTTGTTGTAGGGATCCTGGAAATGCTTGTGGAACACGGTGCGGACGGCCTTGCCGACCATGGCCCGGGCGATGTTGGCGGGGCCTTCCTGCTCGCCGGCATACACCAGCTCCAGTTTTCCGGTGATGGCGGGAACCACGCTTTCCAGATCGGACAGGCGCGCCCGCGGCGAAGCCTCACCTATCAATGCGCCGCGGAGTTCCACCGCGCTGGCCAGCAATTCCATCGCCGCGATGGGCAGCCGCGCCGAGACGCCGGACTTCTGATCCACGTAGTCCTTGTCCTCGCGGGCCTCGAAGGCGATCTGTTCCACAATCAGCCGCACGGGTTCCGGGATGACGGCCTTGACCTGACCGGGCCGATCCATCCACGCCTCCTGGCGCGTGATCTCCATGGCCGCTTCCGCGCTCTTGGGATAATGGGTGATGATTTGCGAGTCGATGCGATCCTTGAGCGGAGTGATGATGTTGCCGCGGTTGGTGTAGTCCTCGGGGTTGGCCGAAAAGGCCATCAGGATGTCCAAGGGGATGCGCACGCGGAAGCCGCGGATCTGGATGTCCCGTTCTTCCATGATGTTGAGCAGGCCCACCTGGATGCGCGCCTGCAGGTCCGGCAATTCGTTGATGACGAAGATGCCGCGGTTGGTGCGCGGGATGATGCCGAACTGGATGGCGCCTTCATGGCCGTAGCCGATTTTCTGATGGAACGCTTTGACGGGATCGATGTCGCCGATCAGATCCGCCATGGACACGTCCGGCGTGGCCAGCTTTTCGCCATAGCGGCGCTCGCGGCCTATCCACTCGACCAAGGTATCGTCGCCCTGCTCCGCGATCAGGTCCTGGGCGTATTTGGAGATGGGCGCCAGGGGATCGTCGTTGACTTCGCTTCCCGACACAATGGGGATGCGTTCATCGAGGAACTCCGCCAGCTTGCGCAGGATGCGCGTTTTGCCCTGGCCGCGCAGGCCAAGCAGCAGGATATCGTGCTTGGACAGGATGGCGTGGGTGATCTGCTTGAGGACGGTTTCGTCATAACCGATCACGCCGGGCATGAGCTGGCCCAGCGGGTCGCCAGCGACCCGGCCGCGGATGCGGGCCAGGAGATTGTCGCGCAATTCCTCCTTGACGGATTTGCTGCGGTAACCCGCGCGTTTCAGTCCGCCCAAGGTTGTGGGAAATTCCCTTAACGTCATAGCCTTGATCCTCCGGGGCAATCAGCGCATGCCCGATTTCCGATGCCCGGCGCTTGCCGTTCCGCGCTCGATGCCCGAAGGATCAATATAGTTGGCTATGGGCCTGGAGGCTCAAAGGCACGGGGATCTGGGGTCGGTTTCCGATTGGATACGGTGCAGAAACGGATGGGATGGGCAATGGGAAGAAGGCTCGGCGGAGCCGCGCCTCGCACGACTCCTGGAAGCGCCGGTGAATGCCCTGCCGTTGGGCACAGGCGCCCCCGTCTCAGTTCCGCTTGGTCACCGCGTTCGCCTGATAGGCCTTCCAGGTGGTCCGCAAAAGCGTATCCGCATCGCTGTACTTGGCTTCCCAGCCGAGCAGGGTCTTGGCCAGACCCGCGGAGGCCACCACCTTGGGGGGATCGCCCGCGCGGCGGCCGACGATTTCGTACTTCACCGGGTTGCCGCTGATCTCCTGGGTCTTCTTGACCATCTCCATCACCGAGATGCCGGAGCCCGTTCCCAGGTTGACCAGGAGTTTGTCCGTCCCGCCCATGAGCTTGGCCAGGGCCATGGTATGCGCCCGCGCCAGATCGCTGACGTGGATGTAGTCGCGCACGCCGGTGCCGTCGGGGGTATCATAGTCGTTACCGAAGATCTGGATCCGCTTGCGCCAGCCCATGGCCACTTCCATGATCACCGGGACCAGGTTGGCCGGGTTCTGCTCCAGCCCGCACAGTTCGCCGTCCACGTCGTAGCCGGCGGCGTTGAAGTAGCGCAGGGCCGCGTACTTGAGGCCCTTGAGGCGGCCGTACCAGTCGAGGAAGCCTTCGATGGCCAGCTTGGTGTAGCCGTAATAGTTGACCGGCTCGGTGGGATGCTTTTCATCCATCGGCTGGTAATGCGGATCGCCGTAGACCGCGGCGGTGGAGGAGAAGACGAAATGCTTGATGCCGTGCTTGGAGACGGCGTTGAGCAGGTTCAAGGTTCCCGTGATGTTGTGGACCGAGTAGCGCTCCGGCACGGTCATGGATTCACCCGCGGCCTTGAGGGCGGCCAGATGGATCACGCCGTCGTAGGCCTTTTCCGCGCAGACCTCGTCCAGCGCCCGGACGTCCAGGATGTCCCCATGGCGGAAGAGCGCACCGGGCCGCAGATTGCCGCGCAGACCCGAGGACAGGTTATCGAAGACGGTGACTTCCGCGCCTTCGCGCAACAGGGCTTTGACCACGTGGGAACCGATGTATCCGGCACCGCCGACGACGAGAACTTTCACGGAAACGCCCTCCAAAGGATTTGGGAAGAAGATAAAAACAGGAGCGGAGGATTGGGAACGGTTTGCGGCGATTCGGAGAGGATTCGGCCGCTGCGGGCCAACGTGGGCTGTTACAAAACGGTCGACTTAGAGCGGCTCGCGGCGCTTACGCCGCAGGAAGCCTGCGGTACGCCGCCGGAAGCCCACCGGCCTCATCTCGGCTCGCGGCGCTTGATGGCGAAAATGGAGATGTCGTCCAGGCTGGCGCGGCCCTCGGAGAAGCGTTCCTTGTCCATCTGGGCCTGGGCGATGGTTTCCGAAGATCCCATAGGGGCGAAGCGCTTGATGACGGCGTCCAGGCGCTTGCGGCCGTAGAGTTCGTCCTTGCTGTTGAAGCTTTCGTTGATCCCGTCCGTGTACACGAAAATGAGATCGCCGGGGTTGAGCACGGTCTCCTGTTCGGTATAGCTGTTGTCCTCGAACATGCCCAGGAAGAAGCCGCCGCGCATCTGGAGATGCTCCAGGGTCTTGGTGGCATGGCGGTAGATGACGGGATAGGGGTGGCAGACGCGGCTGTAGCTGAGCTTGCCGGTGCGCAGATCCAGGATGCCGGCGAAGGCCGTCAGGTAATGATCAGTGTTGATGGCCGCGCACAGATCCACGTTCACGTTGGTCAGGATCTGGGCCACCGAAAGGCCCGCCTTGACGTGGCGGTCGAAGGCCATCTTGGCCATGGCGGTCACCAGGGCCGCGGGCACGCCGTGCCCGGACACGTCCGTCATCAGCATGAAGATGCGCTCCCCGTCCAGGTGGATGAAGTCGTAGAAATCGCCGCTCACCTTGCCCGTGGGGGCGTAGGCGGCGCCGACTTCGTAGCCGTCCAAGCGCGGCAGGGTCTTGGGCAGCATGCCCTGTTGGACCTGCTTGGCCATGTCCAGTTCCATCTCCGTCTCCTGGCGCACGCGCACCAGTTCCTGGTTCTGGACGTAGAGCTCTTCCGTGCGTTCCTTAACCTTCACTTCCAGATCGGCGGCGTTGGCGACAAGCTTCTTCTCCATTTCCTTGAACTGGGAGACGTCCGTGACGAACCAGACGCGGCCGATCAAGCGGCTTTGCTCGTCCACGATGGGGCGCGTGTAGATCTGGTAGGTGGCGGAATGCGGCAGCACCATTTCGAAAATCTGCTCGGCGTGGAGCTGCGGTTCCTTCTGGATGGCGCTGTAGAAGGCCATGAACTCATGGGCTTCCGTGAAATGGTATTGCAAGAGCTCCGCGGCGATGTCGAACTGCATGCCCGCGAACTGGCGCCAATTGAGGCCGAACAGCTTGCCGAAGCGCGCGTTGGTGGAGCGGATGACGGAGCCTTCGTCGACCAGGGCGATGCCGTCCTTGGACGATCCGATGATGGCCTTGACGCGGCTTTCCGAGAGGCGCAGGTCCGTAACTTCCTGGATGCTGACGAGGCGGGTGCCGTTGATGAGGGCGCTGCGGAAATGGTAGTAGCGCTTCTCCCCGTTGGGCATGGGGATTTCCTTCTCCCACTCGCTTTCCTTGCCCTCCGGTTCCAGGTAATAATCGATGTCGCCGAAGATGGGTCGGCCGGACTGCGAATGGATGCCCACTTCCTTGATGGGGCGGCCGATGGCCTGGGTATGCAGGGTGCCGAGGATCTCCAGGGCGTAGCTGTTGATCTTCACCACGCGCAAGTCGCGATCGATGTGGATGATGCCGGACTGCCGGTCGATGAAATCTTCCTGCTTGATTGTCTCGTTGAGTTGGGCTTTGGTGGTCTGGAGCTCGTGCTGGTAATGGCCCATCTGGCGCTTGAGCGTGGGGATCTCCACATCGTCCTTGTACTTCAGGAGATGTTGGAGCTGAACGTTTTGTTGCTTGAGCTTGTAGACCTCGGGGGTCAACTCGCCGTGATTGGGGCCAAAATCCAAGGGGGTATCCAAATCAGGGCCGGTTAAGGAGGCAAAGGTGGGTTGGGGAACCGGAAAATCCCTGAATTTTCACGTCCTAATTATACAATATTGATGGACCCCCCCGCAATTCCTATCCGGTCCCTGAAGGCCCGGGCGGAAACCGGTGATCAGGCGCCTTTTTTATATTTTGGGGGATCGCTTGTCGGGCTGCGCGGCAGCCTTGTATTTTGATCGGGTTGGATTTGATCCGATATTTTCCGAGGAGATGAAAGTCCCTATGCGGCACACCAAGGTTTTCCTGACGGCATCCTTCCTGATTGGACTCGCACTGCGTCCCGTCACCGCCCAGCCCCTGCGCGGTCCCGGCGGAACCGCCCCCGAACCGCCCCCGACCTGGGAAATGGACGCCAAGGTCAAGGGCAAGAAGGCCCACATCGACTTCGGCCTCAATCCGAAACCGATCTCGGACGCCAACATGAAGTTCTCGCACTTCGCCAACCGCAAGCTGCTCATCTTCTACTTCTCCGCCAAATGCCCCCATTGCCAGCACGCCTTCCCTTATGTGCAAAAGCTGTCGGACGACCTGACCGCCAAGGGCTTCACCTCCATCGCCATCGCCATCAAATACAACACCGAGGACGACATCCGCAGCTTCATCCGGGACTACAAGGTGCACATGCCCGTCTTCTACGACGAGGACCGCACCTTCGGCGAGAACTACGGGACCGGATCCATACCGCTGCTGATCGTCATCAACGAGAAGGGCGAGTACATCCGTTACAAGACCTTCGATTCCGATCTCACGCCGGGCCTGATCAAGTCCGAAGCCGAACAGCTGGCTTCGAAGTAGAGGGGTCCCACCGCTTTTACCGGCGGATGGTTGAAACTAGGGCGGCCCCGGGTCCGCCCTTTTTCTTTGCCTCCTTTTTGGCAACGCCTTGCTGAAGTTTCGCAGTATCGTCGCTTTCTCTTCGCATCGAGACCGGGAACCAGGCCCATGCCCAAGATCAACTCCTCCTTCACCGCCGTTATCCGCAACCCCGGTCCAGATCGCCTGTTGGCTTATCTCACCCGCCGCTTCACCTACCATACCGCGGAGGAATGGGCCGGGCTGATCGCTCTGGGCCGGCTGGAACTCGAAGGCGCCGCGGCCCGCGGCGACGAGGCCTTGCGGGAAGGCATGTCCCTGCGCTTCGCCGTGGTGGACTACGAAGAACCGGACGTACCGCTGGATTTCCGCGTCCTGGAACGGGGGACGGATCTCTGCTTTGTGCACAAGCCCGCGGGCATGCCCGTACATCGCACCGGGAAGATCTTTTTCCAGACCCTGGCCAACCTGGTGAAGGAAGACCTGGGGGATGGGACCTGGGCCCCGCTCAACCGCCTGGATCGCGAGACCAGCGGGCTGGTAGCCTTCGCGCGGGGGGCCGACGCCTTCCGGGAATACGCGCCCTCTTCCGCATCCTCCCTGTGGCGGAAGTTCTACGCCGCCGTTGTGCGCGGAGCGCCGCCCGCGGACTCCGGGCTTATCGATCAACCCTTGGGCGAACGGACGGATGCCGACGCCGGCCCCATCCGTTGCCAAATGCATCCATTGTCCTACGGCAAACCCGCGCTCACCTTGTACCGTAAAATCGCCGCGCGCGACGGCCTGTCCCTGCTGGTTCTCTCCCCCATCACCGGGCGCAAGCATCAGCTCCGGGCCCATCTGGCCGGCCTCGGCTGCCCCATCGTGGGAGACAAGATCTACTCCCTGGACGGCAAGACTTATCTCAAACAATTGGACCGGGAACTGGACGCGGTGGACTACCGGGAACTGGGAGCGGAACGCCACCTGTTGCATTCCTTTTGCCTGCGCATCGGTAGGAAAGGCGAAGTGGCCAGCGAGGCCTGGGACTGGGACGTGGGACCGGAGTTCGCCCGCTCCTTCAAGGCCCTGGAGGTAAGAGCCTGGTGCGCGACCCCGGCATTTGGGGATCTTATGGCCGAGGCCGAAACCGTGCGCCTGGGGCTTGACGCAAAAGGGATTCTCTGAACTATTTGGAATAACGCACATAGGTGCGAGTGGATAGGGCACGTCCCGTGCAAGGGGAGTGCGTCATTTCGGAATCGGGGGCGGGTGATCTTGTCCCGGTGGCCCGTTACCGGCCCTTTCCAATTGGCCCGGAACCATTGTATTTTGACAGGGTCCAATTCGCGGAGAGGAATCAGCACATGCGTTATACCCGGTTACTCCTGACGGCAACCTTTCTCACCGGCCTGGTTTTGAATACCGCCCGTGCCGAAACGGCGAGCGCTCCGGTGCAAGGCCCCGAAGCCGCGCCCACCTTCGAGCTTGACAAGGACGGCAAACTGCGCGCGCATATCGACTTCTCCCTTAGCCCTAAGCCCATCTCCCAGACGGACATGAAGCTGGCGCATTTCTCCAACCGCAAGCTGATGATCTTCTACTTTTCCGCCAAATGCCCTCATTGCCAGCACGCCATCCCCTACGTGCAGAAGCTGGCGGACGAGCTGACGGCCAAAGGCTTCACCTCCATCGCCATCGCCATCAAGTTCAACACCGAGGACGACATCCACGGCTTCATCACCGACTACAAGGTGCACCTGCCGGTGTTCCACGACGAGGACGCCGCGTTCGGGGAGCGGTATGGAACCGGATCCATCCCCCTCCTGATTGTCGTCAACGAGAAGGGCGAATACATCCGGTATAAGACCTTCAATGCGGACGAGACCCCCAACATGATCAAGGCGGAGGCGGCGCAGTTGGCGGCGAAGTAACGCCGACGTTACCGATCCTGCTCAGCTGAATGCGGGCGGAGTGGTTCATGGAGTCAAAAGGAAGGGCGGCCCTGAGGGTAGCCCTTTTTTAATGACCTCTTCTCCGACGTGCGGTTTGGGATCGGTTTTAGGGAACGCTTCCTTGCGGACCAAGGGGACAAGGGCCCGTTTCCGGGAATCATCCCTTAAGTTGCGGAAGGATCGGCAGTCCCCGAAGCCAGGATCTTGCGGACCTCGGCCTCAATGGCATCCTCGTCATCAACATGGACGTCCTGGAACCAGACTTGCTGCGGATAGCACATGATGTTGGGACCCTGGGCGCAGGGCCCAAGGCAAGAGGTACGCGTGATGCGGACAGGGAGTTTGCCTTCTTTGAACCGCTTCTTGAGGTGATCGGCCAGGATGGCCGTGTCCGGCGTGTCGCCGCAGGATTTCTCCCCGTTCTCCCGCGTGTTGGTGCAGAAGAACAGGTGCAGCTTATGGGGGGTCGATTCCAGATGCATTCAGGTAATAAACAAAAAAAGGCCGGCGGGATTCTCTATTGGCCGGCGCAGGTGCAGGTCACGCCGGAGCCCACTATAGCCGAGGTCGCAAAATAGGCGCCGTCCGAATTTCTCCTTTGCAGGAGGGCCGCGCCATGTACGCTGCCCCAGGAATTGGCTGCATTTTGGCAGAAGGTATCGCAACTCACGGTACCGTTATTTCCGCCGGTTTCGTAGATCCGCACGCCATTCACGGTAGACGCCTGGAGGCTGCCGTTGACATCTAGCTTCGCCACCGGATCCTTGGACCAGGTTCCAATCCCTACATTCCCGGTTGCCTTGTTCATCACAATGGCCTGGTTCCACTTCCAGTCGCTCCCATTGGATTGCGGGGCGATCAACAGGTTGTCCCCTCCGTTTCCGCTGCGCGTGTGAAGGATGAATTGGTTGCCAGTCACGCCGATCACGAGATCTGTATTTCCACTGATGGTCCCCGTGAATGCGGCGTTATTGACCGGCGCCTTGGCCTGCAAGGCGGCCGCCAGGCCATCGACCGAATCGATGGTCGAACCGTATTTGTATCCACCGGTGGGCAGTTGGTTGGGTAATATCCTGCCCGCGAGGTTCTTCAGGGAATCCTGCGCGCCCAGAGCCAAAGCCTGGATCTTCACCTGATCCAGAACGCCCTTGAATCCCTGAACGCCCGCTGCCCGCGAGCCCACGAAGAGGCTCGCGGAATCCAGTGCGAGGGGACCATTCGTAAAGGGCTGATTGTAGACCTGTACCCCGTTGATGAATGTGCGCACCGCAAGGCCATCATAGGTTGCCTTGACGGACACCGCTGTCCCCGTCCCGGCTGGCACATTGCCATCACCCATCCAGGCCCAATCCGCTAGGACGGTTTTGAATCGGCACCGCAGCTTGTTGTTGATGATGGCCATTTCATACTGGCCCGCCTTGGCGACGATGGTCTGAGTATCTGGCGGAGTCTCGGTGGACATCTTCACCATCGCGGAGAGGGATATCTCTTTGTAAGGATTCAGGGAGAGGGAATTCGCCGCGGTCGCATATCCGTATCCCAGGTATTGGACTGCGGAATCCCCGGGGCTGTTTTCGATCCGGCTGATACCGTCCGTCGAAAAAGTGAGCGTATTGCCGTTCCCGGAGCTGTCAGGAGTCGTTCGAGGGGTGGCGGCACTAAAGCGGTCAAAGGAAAATGTAGCGCGCGATCCCCGGTCGAGGATCAATTTGAAAATTGGAGCCTGGTCTGCGGAGGCGCCGGCATCGCCTTTATCCCCTTTATCGCCTTTGAGGCCGACCGCCCCAACATCACCCTTGTCCCCCTTGGCCCCTGTCAATCCAGGCGTACCCGCGGAACCCGCCGCTCCGGCCGCCCCTGTAGAACCGACCGTGCCCGCCGGACCGGCATCGCCCTTATCCCCCTTCAATCCGTTCGCGCCCTTCAGGGACGCGCCGTATTTCGTAACTACGAGCGAAGCCACGGAATCCGCCAACATGGAGTCCACCTTGGCCGCACCCGTGGCATAATCCAAGTACAACAATGCGCCATGTGCGCCTTCTATCGCGCCCAGTTCCACGTCCAGTCCGTCCGCGCCTTCCACGATGAAGCCTGAGAAGTTGCCGTCCTTGATCCGCTTCACCAGGATGGGAGCCAGGGGAATGGAAACCATGCCTTGCACATCCTTGGAAGCGGCGATGACGACGGAACCCACGCTGTCCGAGGACTTGAGGTTCTCGAAGCGGGTCTGGTTCTCCAGCAAGTTGAGCGAGGTGGCCAGGTAGACGCGCAGGGTGCCGTCCTTGATCACGTCCTTGACATAGATCGAGAGCCTTCCTTTAAGGAGCGCCGTGCCGGAACCGTCGCCCAAGGCATGGGCGATCCAGCCCTTGCTGTCTCCCGCGCGGACCACCAGGGTCTTGCCGGTGCCGTTGTATTGGGTCGCGTTGGCGTAGCCGTCCTTGAAGGGCGTGAACGGCGTTTCGATGGCTTGGGCGGCTTCGAAGACGAACCCGGCGAGCAGGGCTGGAAGGGAGAGGGCCGACAATCTATTCATCGATTCATCCTTGGGTTGATCCGGAAAACATTAGGGCAGCAGTTTGAGCCAGGGCGAGGTCAGGGAGGGCTGGAGCCTCAGTCCGGGCAGGGACGAGGCCGTTGGCGCGCCGGATGACTCCCTAAGACGCAACAGCCATCCGCGGTTCTCGATCTGCGCGACGGAAAGCTTGGGCGCAGGCTTCACTGCGGTCCCGTATTCGAAATATTGGATAGCCTGGATTTCATCCGCGGTTTCATCCTTGAACACGGCGCGGGACAGAAGCCCGCCCGCGTTGTAGAAAAAGGTTTCCGATTTGACGAGTTCCGATGTTCCGCTTTCGGAGTAGGTGAAATGCAGGGCCAGGGACCCGAGGCCGTTATAGACGAAACGTTCGGAAACGTTGAGGGCGAGACCGCCCTTGTTGACGTAGGTGCGGGTGGAGATGATCTGATCGTCGCGCCATACCGACCGGACCACACGGGAAACCACCAGGGCGGTGTCGGAACGGGAGAAGGACGAGTCCACCTCTTCGCCCCCCGCGAGCTTGTTATGCTTGAGGATGCGCGTCAGCTTGCCGCCGCCATAGCTGCGGGTGGTGACGGACCCGTCGCTGCCATAGGCCAGGCTGTCGACGGAGGTTCCGGACTTCATGGTCACGGTAACGGCGACGAGACGGCCCTGGGGGTCGTATCCGAACGCGCTGTCGATGCCTTCCCCTCCACGGAACTGGGCATAAGCCTTCTGAACATAGTCCTTGTTCGCGATGGTCGCGTACGTATAGGCGATGCTCGCGACCGGACTGCGGTCCTTGATGAACAGGGTGGTATCGTATATCAGCACCGAGTCCCGGTATCCGGAACCGGTGTATTTGAAGAACGTCAGGGATCCCTGGTCGGAGGCGGAATCGTTCTTGGACACGATGCCCTGCAACCTGTCCCCCACCCTGGCGGCGATGATCTGCACGTCCCATTTCTTCTCTTCCACGATGGTGGATCCATTGAGGACCTGGATCTTGAGGCTGATTTTCCTGCTCGCGAGGGAATCGTCCGGAATCCAGGTGATGTGAGTGCCCGTGCCTTCGGCGATTACGCTGTCCCCCAGGCGCACGAACCAGCGGTAGGTCTTGCCCGCCGCGCTGTCCACCAGCAGGTTGAGGGGTTTACCGGTCAGCGCCAGGTTGAATGAGGATTCCAGGTAGTTGGGCAGAAACTTGCCCGAGTGGACGGATGCATACGCCAGATCCACCTTGGCCTGATCCCAATCCGGCGCCAGGCTGATGGACATGTCTTTCTCAAGCACCCCGGATAATCCGCCTTTCCCTATCTCGAATCCGCCCGAAAAAAACTTGAAGGTCAAGGTGTATTTCTGCCCGGGGAAGGCCTGCACCGTGGCCTTGGATATCCCCGTCTTCGCGTCGATGGTGAAGGTCTGCGGTGAACCGGTATCCCCAAGAGCGATGTGAATCTCGATGCTGTCCAGGGGAAGGTTTCGGGGCACCGAGGCCACCACGAACTTGACCGCGAAGGGCTGGTCCGAACCGGACCCGGCGGTATCGTCTCCGCAAGCCCAGAACATCAGGCAGGAAAGGGCGAGAATGGCGAGCAGGGCGCCGGAGAGAAGCGTGCGTAATGGGGTCGCGCCAGGGGTTGCTAATGGGGCCGCGCTGGGGATTCTCTGCCTGAACTTCATTGGGATCCTTGATTGGGAGTCACGACGGTAACTTCCACGGGACGGGGGGTGGCGCCGCCGCCGTTGGAGCTTCCGCTCCCGAGGGTGGCGATGAAATACGCGGTCGCGGCCACGCCCACGCCGCCGACCGCCATAGGCACCCAGGGCTTGATGCGGAACTTCTTTTCAGCGACCTTCGGGGCGGTCTTTTCCGGCGCGGCGGGGTAATCCTGCGGCTTGGCGGCGGCCTCTTTCGCGACCAGGGGTTTGGCCGGTTCCGGCTTGGCGGGCGCAGCCGCGGTATCGTGAGCGGAGGCTTGAAGAGCGGGCGATTCCATCGAGTGGACCTTTTCGACCTTTTCGTAATCGCTCTTCACCTTCTTAAAAATGGATTCGATGTTGTCCGAGATGTAGAGATCAATGAGGTCGATGGTCGGCATCATCTTGATCAACTGGTACATGTAGCTTTCACCCTTCTTCCGGGTGGTGGGATCGGCCGCGTAGACAACGCTCAGGTATTTGAAGGTGTATATCGAGTCTTCCCGGCCCGCTTTCATGCCGGTCTTACGGAAAGCCTCAAGCGCATTGATGACGGTCCAGAACTCGCCTTCGAAATAGGCCTTGCTGATGGTGGGTTTGTCCAGGCTGCCGTCCGCGTTGATGCCCTTTACGGCCATGACGGGCGTGGCTGCCGACAGGAGTAAACCGATCACCATCGCGAGCGGCGAAGCCGTTTTCAGTATCCTGGGCATGTCGTTCCTTCCGAGAGCACGGTCCATGGAACCGGATTCACGCGAGAGAATCCAATTCCGGGGTTGAAAACTAATAATAGCGGAAAGGAAAATGTTTCCGTCCGGAATTTCCTAAGCTATCGGAAAGTGGGACAGGACGATCGGAAATCGGAAACGGTCCCGCATAAATCCCGGAATTAACTATATAAAAAGACGGATCGGTAGAATCGGATGACAACTCTTTCCACTCCCCCAGGGCCCATCGCCTATTTCATTTCCGACTTGCATCTGGGCGCCCGTTATACCGGTCTCAATCCCGATAGGGAAACCTTGGTGTTACGGTTCCTGCGTGAAAAAGCCGCCGCGGCCACGCAGCTTTTCATCCTGGGCGATCTCTTCGAATTCTGGATGGAATACCGGAGCTTCGTCCCCAAGGAACATTTCCGCATCATCGCCGCCCTGGAAGAGCTGGCGCGGAACAAGGTGGAAGTGCATTACCTGAGCGGCAACCACGACTTCAATCTGGGAAATTTCTTCCGCGACCAGGTGGGATTGCGCGTGCACACGGACGAGATCCGCATCGAACTCCAGGGCAAGCGGATGCTGCTGTTGCACGGGGACGGTCTGGCCAAGTCGGACTGGAAATATCGCATCGTGAAAAGGATCTTCCGGCACCGGCTGTCCAACTACCTGTTCAGCCTGCTGCATCCGGATTTCGGCATGGGCCTGGCTCGCTACTCCAGCAAGGCCTCGCGCGACCAACACCAGAACCGGCCGCGCCACATGGACGAATACGAAGCCGCTTCCCGAGCCTTGCTGGGAGGCGGCGACCGCGACATCCTCATCCACGGGCATACCCATGCCGCCTTCGTGAAGGAATTCCCGGAAGGGGTCTACGTGAATTCGGGGGAATGGCTGACGCGGATGGAATATGTTGCGATGGAAGGCGGAGTGTGCCGGATAGAGAAATACGCGCCGTAGTTCGGGACCTTACGATAACCCCCGCAGCTCTTTCCTAATCCCTTCCAGCTTCTCGTAGTCTTCCTTCTGCAGCGCCTCCACCTTGGCCACCAGCAGCTCCAGCTTGCGCAGGGCCTTGGCGTCGTGGTTGGGAGTGGATTCCACCAGGCTCACGATCTCTTGCATGTCCTCGGGATATCCGAAATCCCCCATGAAGCTTTTGAACCGGGTGAGCGCCTTGGCGTATTCCGCGGGATCGCTCAGGTGGTAGATCATCTGGGGAATCAGATCCTTCAGCAGGAAGGCTTTCAAATCACCTTTGAAATTCTGGATCTTGGGGTCGGCGCTTTCTATCGATGAGGAGGCCGATGAAAAAGCCGACGAAGCCGAAGCGGCGGATGTGTCCTTGCCCTTGGGTTCTTCGATGGTGCCGAGCAGCGCGGCGATCTCGCGCTCCATGGCCCGGTGCTCCTGCTCGCGGAAATACGCTTGATAGATGATAGGGAAGGAATTCACGCACAGGTGCGCGTGGCTGATGACGGTGAAATGCCCAAGGAAGAACACGTCGGTTTCCCCGGCCAGCATTTCCGCTTCGCTGTTGAAGTAGGCGATCTTGGCTGGGATGGGGATGAAGTCCGCGTTCTTCATGGACTCCAGGCGCTCCTTCACCGCTTCCGGATCCAACGCGCCCTCCAGGCCGCCGGTCTCCTTGGCCTGATCGATCACCTCCTGGATGCCCTTCTCCAGGGAGATGCCGAATTCATCGCGGAAGAAATCCCGGATGTTGCGCTGATCCACGTAGTTGGCCTGCACTGCCAGGATGCCGTTGCGGACCATGGCGTTCAGGGGGCTGGCGGGTTCGGTGCCGCCCACGTGCCCGGACGAAAAGGATTCCGGACCCACGCCCCCTTCTTCGCCCACGATGCGCACGTAGGCGACCAGCTTGCCGTTGAGCTTAAGCGGATCGCCCTTGCGCTGTTCGATATGCATGCCGGGAACGAGTTCGTTCATTCGACTTCCTTGCCGGGAATACCGGCGGCGGATTTGAGCGCGGCCTGCACCAGGGCTTCGCGGTAGACATCCTGGAGGGGAGCGCCGGCGGCTTCCGCCAACTTGCGGCAGGATTCGAACTCGGGCGTGAAGCGCGGTGCGATTGCGCCCGGAAAAACATTCATCTTCAACTCGACGGTGCCGAAGCGCGTATCCACGGATGCGGAGGACTTCTCTGCGACCAGGCGCTGCACCGGAAAGTAGCGGACCCCGCCTGTGGAGGTTTCGAAAGCGATCAAGGCGAGCGCGGCCTCCAGGCCTCCCGCGTCCACCAGGGCGCAGAGCTTCACGGCCGCGCGGTTCTTCTTCATGAAGATCGCTTCCTGCCACACGTCCTTGCATCCGAGCGTCAACAGCTTTTCCGCCGCAAAGCCGATGATCTCCGGAGCCATATTGTCCAGGTTGCATTCCACCTGGTAGATCGCCTCTCGGGATCCTCGGCCCAAGGCGATGCCATGGGCCGCGTGACCGGCGGCGGTTCCGTCGGGTTCTTCCTTAAGATTTTCCTCCGGATTTTCCATCAAGCAGATACGGAGCACGTTGGCGATACCGGGAAAATCCCGGGTCCCGGCACCGTAACCTGCGCGTTTCAGGGTCCCGGACCACCCTTCCGGCAGCGGCTTCGCGAAAGCGGTGATGATGGCCGTACCGGTGGGCGTGCACAATTCGCCGGGCAGGCCAGTGCGCCGGGATGGAAAACCCTCGCTCAACGCCAAGGTGGCGGGCACAGGAACAGCCAGGGTACCATGCTGGGTCTGCACGGTTCCGGAACCGAAGGTGAAAGGCGTGGTGAAGAAGCCCGTGATGCCGAGCATGTCGAAGCCCACGCAGGCTCCCACGATATCCACGATGGCATCCAGCGCGCCCACCTCATGGAAATGCACCTGCTCCACCGGCAGTCCGTGGACGCGCGCCTCGACCTGGGCCAGTCGCGTGAAGACGGCGACGGCATCGGCCTTGGCCTTGGGGCTGACGCCGCTGCGCGCGATGATGGCTTTGATCTCGGCCAGGCCGCGGTGGGCGTGTTCGTGCGGGACTTCCACGCTGAACTTGGTCGCCATCAAGCCGTGCTTGGAAACCTTGCCTTGGGACAACGCGACGCCGGAAAGGCCCAAGGTATCGACGGATTTTTTCCAGGCTGCGAAATCCAATCCCAGATCGAACAGGGAGCCCAGGATCATGTCCCCGGAGACTCCGGTTTGCATGTCGAACAAAAGGATCAGGGGAAGCTCCCGGAGATGCCGGGAACGGACGGCTCCCGGCGGCGAGGAAGTCCGCTTGCGCGCTTCCGGCCCAGATTGGAAATCTACAAAAATCGGGAGAGGGGCGTCGCGAAGGCCGGCAGGGACGCGGTTTCCGGGATGTTACCCGAAGCCGCGCTCAGAGATCTCGAATGCCGGCCGTTTCGAAAATCAAAGCTCCAGGTCAGATCTCAAATGCGGCTTGGAATTTCTCGATTTCTTCATTGGCGCTCGCCTTGACGGCGTCGAGGTCTTCCTGGGTGAAGCCCAGTTGCGCAATCAGGGCGGTATCCAACGCGGGCTTGGTTTCCAGCCCGGGCAAGCCGAAACCGATTTCATAGCACAGGCTGTCGGCCAAGTGGACCAAGGTGGTGATTTCCCGGGCGTACTCGGTCTTGGCGGGAGCGTGGTGGTACACGATGGGAACGCGGATGTCCTGCGGCAGCTCCCAGCGCGAGGTGAGCCAATCGCCCACGTCCATGTGGCTGAAGCCGAACACGTCGATCTCGGCCTGCAGCAAGGAGATTTTCTCGGCCACCGCTTTCTGAATGGCCTTGAGGAAGTTCTCGTGGAAGTACTGATCAAGCACGATGCGGCCGATGTCGTGGATGAGCCCGGCGCAGAAGCATTCTTCCGGATCGAACAACGTGAACTTGCGCATGCGCAAGGCCAACTGGCGCGACAACACCGCGCAGGCCAATGAGTGGGCCCAGAACTTCTTGCGGCTGAACATCTCATTGCGGCCATCGCCGGGAAACATCTTGACCACGGTGATGCTGAAGACCATGGTGTTGATGACCTTGAGACCCAGGATGACGACGGCATTCTGCACCGTCGTGACCGTGCGGGGAATTCCGTAGAAGGCAGAGTTGGCCAAGCGCAGCACTTTGGAAGTGAGGCTTAGGTCCCTGGATATCAGGTTCGCCACGTCCACGGCCGTGGTGGTGGGATCGTTTATGATCTTGAGCAGCTTGTTCGCCACTTCGGGCAAGGTCGGCAGATTTTCAATCTGCTCTATCTTCTTCTGTTCCAGGCTCTTGCTCATGCCAACTCCGGGTATGCTTACCCTTTTGACGGCGTCATCGGAACCCTTTCGGAAGAGCGCTTACCGCTTTCCGAGACTAAGGATTCCCATGCGGACCGGCTTCGGTAAGTTTATACTTAATCAGGGGGCCAAATCAATCATTAGCAATCCAAACCCGGATGCAACCCTATATTTAGTAGCTTTCAGGGGCGTCAAGAGGTCTTTCTGGCCAGGCCTGCCTTGACATGCTTTCAGGAATCCATTCCCAAATCCATCTATCCCGGCATAACCGAAACATGCGTATGAAAAAGGTAAAGGCTTCCGCCGCCCGGCTCATTTCCGTCCTGGCCGCCCTGTGCGCCATTTCCGCATCCGCGTACACCCTGGAAGGGATGCCCGGCACGCTTTTCTCCCCTTCCGCCCAACCCCTGGAACATCTGGGTCTGGTCGTTTCCCTGGGAGCCTATGGACATCAAGATGAGTCCATGATTCAATACAACCGCTTTCTGTTCTTTTCCGATACCGCATCGGTCGCCGATCCGGACACTTTCCAGATCCAGGATCTGCAAAGCGTTTCCGCCCGCCTCAACCTGGCCATGGGATTCGGCGGCCATTTCGACGCGGGCCTGACCGCCCCGATTTTCGGCGACTTCATCAGTGACACGGAAGCCAAGAACCTGTCGGGTGTCGCATTCGGCGACCCCACCCTATCCCTCAAGGGAAGCTATTCCCTGGCAAGGAACCACCTGTTCGACATGGCCGTGTTGGGAACCGTGACCCTGCCGACCAAGAGTTCCAAGGGCTTCCTGCCGAAACAGGGCGGCTACATGCCCAACAGCGGCAAAGTGAACCTGAACGATTCCGGAGGTCTTCCCCTTCCTCCCCAGTATTTTTCCAGTTTCGCGCCGGGTGGATCCGCCCGCCTGCTTATGACTTTGGATCTGACCAAAATCGAAGAAGCCCCTCCTCCCTTCCGGGCCACCCTCGGGTCCGGGTTTTCTTTTTCGGGATCCAAGGGCGCGGATACCCGCTTTCTCCTTGGAGGCGGAATGGAATGGCTGGCCATGCCGAGCCTGTCCTTTTTCATCAACTCCCAGACCGAAACCCGCCTTTCAAAACTCAAAGGCTTCGACCAGATCGGCAAGGAGTATTCTTATGCGGCGGTTGGCTTCGCCGCCCAGGGAGACGACGGCATCTTCTTCTCGGTCAACATCCAGAAAAGCCTCCCGGATCCCCGCCCCTTCCGCACCTATGACGCGCCTGTCAAGGGCGGCACCATCATGTATGCCACCCGCTATCAACCCCGCCTGGCCCTTGCGGCCAACCTGGGTTGGTCCGGGACTTTGGTCGCCTCGGATGGAGACAATGACGGAATCCCCGATCGGGATGATCTGTGCCCCAGGGAGAAGGAGGACTTCGACGGCTTCCAGGATAATGACGGTTGCCCGGACTACGACAATGATGGCGACAGCATTCCGGACGTCTTGGACAAATGCCCGATGCAGCCCGAAGACCGGGACGGCTTCCAGGATACGGACGGCTGCCCTGATCTCGACAATGACAAGGACGGCATCCCGGACGCCCAGGACAAATGCCCAAACGAACCCGAAGACATGGACGGCTTCGAGGACTATGACGGCTGTCCCGATATCGACAACGACAAGGACGGCGTGCCGGACGCCCAGGACAAGTGCCCGAACATCGCCGAGGATAAGGACGGCTTCGAGGATGCCGACGGTTGCCCGGACCCGGACAACGATCAGGACAAGATTCCGGACGTGAACGACAAGTGCCCGAACGAACCGGAAAGCTATAACGGGTTCGAGGACGGGGACGGCTGCCCGGACATGAGCAGCAGCATGCTCAACGCGACGCCTTTGGAAAAACGCACACTGTTGAAGGGCCTGCATTTCCAGGGCAACACCGCCGAACTTCTGCCGGAATCCAACGCAAGCCTCGACACCCTTGCGGAACGCATCCGCGGAGTTCCCGGCATGATGGTGGAAGTCCGGGGCTACTGGGACGCCTCCGGCGCCGAACTGGATGGGTTCCGCAGCTCCGAAGCCCGCGCCATCGCGGTCCGGAAATACCTCATCGGCAAAGGCCTGTCCGGCGACCAGATTCTGGCCCGGGGCATGGGCTCCCGGGAACCCATCGGCAACAACAAGACCGCGGCAGGCAGGCTCCAGAACCGTAGGGTCGAACTTTATCGGATGAACTGATCGGGCCCGCAGGGGGCACTCAAATGGGCCTGAGCTGGTGGTCAGGAACGGATCGTGAGCGTGAATGCGGACATGAGACTTCACCTCCCTTGGCGGCTTCCCGTCTGGAGTCTGGAGCAAATCAAAAACGGGGAAATGAAAAAACCAGGAGAAGACCTCCTGGTTTTTTCTTTGCTCCAGACTCCAGACGTGAGCATGCTTGCGAAGCGATCCGGTTCAAACCCGGCCGCTGCGCTAGCAAAACCGTCTTCGCTTATCCCTTAGAACGCCCTCACGTACCCAAGCGACGCCGACACGTTCAGCATGTCGCTGGAAGCGCGGCCTTCGCCGAACTTGGCGGTGACCTTGGGTTCCACGGTCAGGCCGTTGAACTCGTTGAGGATGAAGTGGAAGGCGCAGCTGCCGACCACGTCGTGCCACAGGAAGGTTCCCTTGGGGAAGTTGCCGGTGGTGGTGGTGTTCAGCACGTTGCGCTGGTAGGTCACGTAGAAGAATTCATAGCCGGCCATGGGGATCATCACCAGCTTGTCGCTGCTGAATAGGCGCAAGGCGAATTCGGGTCCGCCGCCGATCTGGGTGCGGCTGAAGCTGTTGTACTTGAGCTGGGGCGGAGTATCGTCGGCCTTGGCGCGGGTGTCTTCCTGGATGAAGTCGGCGCGGATGGCGAAGCTGAAGGTCTTCAGATTGTCCGGTTCGATGAACTCGAAGATTCCATAGGGATTGATGGTGTAGGATTTCAGATCCGGATCGAACGTGAGGGTATCCTTGAGCGGCTGGCCGTAGGAGAATCCTAAAGTGGTCCTGCCGTCGATGTTGTATTCCAGTCCCGTAACCCATTCGGAAACGCCGGAGTTCCACTTGTAGGCGGCGTAAGGAACGATTCCGGAAACTTCCGCCTCGAAGAGCTGCACTTGGGAAAGCACCGGAAGGGCGGTGAACAGCAAAATGGCCAAGGGGATAATTCTTTTCAACGTCATTTTTTCCTTACGCTCCTGAGGTTGTATACATTACCCGCAAACATGTAAGACTGGCCAAAACCCACTAGGACGGCACGCTAAAACTTAATTCAGTTGGGTTTAAAAATGGCCCCTCTTGGGCTAAAAATAGCGTCAAAGAGGAAAAAATGCTGGTGGGTTGCGAACCCCGGTTCAGCCCCCGGGTTCGGGCCTAGGACCCTGGTTGCCGGTCGGGAGCGACGGGTCAAGGGCGGGATCTTTTGAATCAGTGGTCGCCTTAGCGGTCCAGGGCTTGATCTATCGTCAAGGCGCTGAACCTAGCGGTCTAGCTTGAATTTGAATTCCCGGCGATATCCTGGAGTGACATTGATGGTCGTATCGAAGGGAGGGCTTAGGCGATGAACGATTTCCACATGACACTTACCCACGGGAACTTCCAGGTAGGCGTTCATCGGGGTCTCGCCTTGAGGTTTGCCATTGATGGTCAGAGCCGCAAAGGGAGGTGCGGACTTGATGAGCACGAAGCCGGTCTGAGCGGTTTCGACCGGGTCCTTGGCGGCAGAGGTCACCGGCTGGATGGGCTGGTGATGGACCGGATTAGGATGGGCAACGGGATGATGGACCGGGAGCGGCTCATTGTTGATGGCATGGCCACCATCGGGACCGGTGTTGCCTACGTTTCCATGGTCGCTGGGGCCGGGATTTGCGGTGACAGACAGGCCGTTGCTGCCGCTTTGGGTGCCCCCGTCCGGAGTGGTAACTGGATTATTCGTCACGACGGGATGAGGCTGAGGCGGGACGACGGGGTGGGTAATCTTGACTACTGGAACCGGCTGGGGCTGGGAATGGTTGAACTGGGTCCAGACTACGGCTCCGGCCAGTACCAGAACACATAGCGATAGCAAAGCGCCGATCCAGACCACGGGACTGCGGGACGATGGTCCCATGGCCCCGGTGGTCGCCTGGGTCTGGAATTCGGAAGGGTTGGCCATCGACCGGGACAACGTGTTGTTGCCCCCGCTCATGGTCGAACCGGTCTTGATGATGGCCGAATTGGGGAAACCGCCCAAGGAGGATCCGCCGCCTGGGCGCGAGGGCCGCAGGGTCTGTTTGGTGCCATGGCCGCCGGCTTCGGCGATGGTCATCCCCCCGCCGACAATGCCCAGGGAATTGATGAAGGTCTTCACGTGATCGACGATGTCGACGATGCCGTGGGAATTGAGGTAGGCGCGCAGATGGTTGGCCAGCCAGCGGGCGCCGTCACCGCGGTTCTCCGGAGCCTTCTGCAACAGGGTATCCACCAGCTTCACCAGGATGGGATCGGCCTCGGGATTGAGATCGACTATGGAGGGATGAGGCCGCTCGCAGATGTTGCGCATGGTCACGGGAATGCTGGGACCGGTGAAAGGCATCTTGTTCGTGAGCAGGTAGTAGAACACGCCACCCAGGGAGAAGATATCGGTTTTATTGGTCGGCTTCACGCCCTCGATCTGTTCCGGGGACATGAAGTTCGGGGAGCCGAGCACCGCACCCGTCTGGGTGCGCGAGCCTTCATCCGCGATATGGGCGATGCCGAAGTCCGCGATCTTGAGCTGGCCCTCGGAATTGAACATCAGGTTTTCCGGCTTGATGTCGCGATGCACCACGCCGTGCTTTTCGGCCGAAGTCAGGCCTTCCGCGGCCTGGCAGGCGATGCAGGCCGCCACGGGGTTGGGCATGAGCTTGCCCTGGAGCGCCACGCAGATGGCCTGGAGATTCTGGCCGTCGATGTATTCCATCACCAGGAACTGCTGATCGTCCTGGATGCCGAAGTCGAAGACTTCCACGATGTTGACGTGACGGAGGGAGGCGATGGTCTTGGCTTCCACCGTGAAGCGATCCATCAGACCGGAATTGGAGGAGAGATGGGCCTGGATGACCTTGATGGCGACCAGACGCTGAAGCAAGGGATCTTCGGCAAGATAGACGGTCGCCATGCCGCCTTGGCCGAGTTGATTCAGGATCCTGTAGCGTCCGTATTCCATGTTATTCAGGTTCTGTGCTGGGCCGCACAAACCCTTCCGGTTCGGTTGGTTATGATATAGTCCGAACCGGTCAGGCCTTCGTTTCGCAGAAAGTAGAAAATGTTTTTTCCCATCTCTAGAATTGTCCCGCTATTCACCGTTCTATGCACTTGCTTTCTCCCCTCCTGCGTTCCCCTGGGCGGACCCGGATCCGCGGATCCGGCCCTGAGGGTGTTCTTCCTGGATGTCGGTCAGGGCGATGCTTGCCTGATGCGAACGCCCGGGAACCGCTGGTTCCTTTATGATATCGGAAACGACGAGGGATATCTTATCCCCTTCCTGAAAGGTGTGAGAGTGGACACCCTGGAAGCCGTATTCATTTCCCACCCGGATTTGGACCATTTTGGGGCTTTTCCAGCTTTGCTCCGGGAAATCCCGATAAAAAAGGTCTACCTGCCCGCAGGCACCAGCACCAACCCGGCCTGGCTGGAGGTACTGGCGGTTTTAGACGCTTATCGCGGGAAAAAGGAAACCTTATTTGCGGGCGACACCCTGATTTTCGATGAGGGCGTCCGGGGCCGTATCCTGTGGCCTTTTCCTCACACCGACCTGCTCGACAACAACCTCGCCACCGTACTACGGGTGGAATACCGCTCCCATCGCATCCTGCTCACCGGTGATATCGAGGACCCGGCCGAACAGGGAATCTTGGCCTCCGGGGTCAGTCCCAGTGCGGATATCCTCAAGGTGGCCCATCATGGCAGCCGCACCTCCAGCGGCCTCCCCTTCCTGGCTGCGGTCTCTCCGCATTGGGCGGTGATCTCCTGCGACAGCACCGTGTACGGGCATCCGCATCCCGAGGCCGTGGCTGACCTGGCCTTGATGCTGGGAGACAGTACCCGGATTTTGCGGACGGATCGGTTGGGGACGATTGGGTTTGAGATCGATGGGTTTGGAATACGCAGATTCGAACCGTGAGAATTCAAAATGCAAAAGTCAAAATGCAAAATGCAAAAGTAAGGACTCCCTGGTTCGTTTCTACTGGAGGCCTGCCAGAGTTTGATTTAGGCCCTTGGAAGCGCCAGTGATTGCACCGCCGTTAGTCCCAGGCGCCCTTCCTCAATTTTAACTTTTGCATTTTGCATTTTGACTTTTGACTTCTACCCAAAAGTCCGCAGCGGACTAGCCTTGCAACGCCTTCTGAATCCTCGTCATCGCCTGCGCTTCGTTGGCGGCTTCCAGGCTGTGGGCATCGCGGCCGCGCACGCCCCATTGGGTATAGTTGTGGCCCTTGAAAAGCGCCAGGGTCTTGGTCCCGAGGATGGCGGACAGGTGGCTGACGCCGCTGTCGTTGCCGACGAAGAGGGCGGCGTGGGAGAGCAGGCGCGCGAGCTCTACTGACGATTGCGGCTCGACGATGGGAAAGCGGGAGGCGAAGACGGACTTGAGCTCCTGCTCAGCGGGGCCGATGAGGACGCGCGTGTCCGGATAGCGGCGGCTCTTGAGTTCGTTGGCCAGGAAGGCGTAGAACTCCGGATCGTAATTCTTGTCCTTGCTGCCGGAGCCGGGATGGATGAGGGCATAGCCTTCGCGCTGGGTGGCGATGGGGAAATACAGATCCTCTTCGGAAACGGCGGGCAGGGAAAAGTACGGCAGGCATTGCAGATGGTAGTCCATCGCGTGCTCATGGGCCGATGCCGGGAAGGGCGGATGGATGTGGAACGGGCCCGAGCATTTCTGATGCAGCAAGGTGCGGAGCCGGGGTTCTTCCTCCATCCAGAGCAGGGCGGAGGAAATCCCGTCCAGCGCTCCCGGCAGCAGATCGCCGGAGTAGAACTGCATGAAGTCCTGGGACTCGCAGTCGTGGCTTTCGTCCAACAGGCCCATCTCCGCGGCCAATTGCATGTGCTGCGGGCGGCCCAGGCCGATGAAGCGGTGGTCCGCGAACTTCCAGCGCAGGGTCACCAGGGCGGGCCAGGTCATGATGAAATCGCCCAACGCCCCCCGATGGGAGAATACGAAGAGCTTGGTCTTGTCGGCACCGTTCCCCTTGGCCATCTTAGTTCCCCATCTCAGTACCTGGAAGGCGGGCGCCAGCGCGGGTTCTTGGAGGACATGTCCACGGAGTAGAAATCCTTTTCGAACTTCTGCGCGTCCTTGTTCATGTATTGCAGCAGGTAGCGGGCGATCCACTTTTCGATCTTGAGCACCACCAGCTTCTTCCGCAGGCGCCCTTGCGAGTCCCGGTTGAGGATGGCGGGGATGGTGTTCAAGGTGAGGATCTCGTCCACGAACTTGGAGTTGAGGTTCTCGCGCGCCTCGGCGCTGGAGAGGAAGTGGGTCACGCCGAAGCAGATCTTGTTGGGATTGCCCTGGCGAAGCAGGCGGCAGCATTCCACGATGGTGGACCCGGTGCGGACCATGTCGTCCAGCACGATCACGTCCTTGCCCTTGATGCCTTCCAGGGGCATGTCCGATTCCTTGCTCACGGTCATACTGACCTTGCGCTCGCCGTCGCGGACCTTTTCCATGATCATGCGCGAGGTCTTGGAAAGCCCCAGGGTCTCGTACACGGATTTCATGAAGGGCTCCGCGCCGTGATCGGGCGCGACCAGCACCAGGTTGTCCCCGTCCTTGCCCGTCACCACCATGTCCGAATAGCGGATGTAGTCCGCGTACAGTTCGGAAGGGATGAGGTTGTGGAACTCGCCGTTGAACAGGTAGGAGAAGAGTTTCTGCACTTTGGCGGAATGGTTGTGCACGGTGATGACCACGTCCACGCCGGCGCTCTTGAGGAGCTCGGCGTACAGCCTGGCGGTGAAGGGCTGGCCATCGAACTTCTTGAGATCCTCCAGAGGGCGCTTCTGTTCGTCCGGTCCGCGATGGGGACCGCGATCCTGGGCGCTGAAGTACAGATCCGGTTCGACCAGGATCACCTTCTTGGCCCCATTGTCCTTCGCCCCGCGGGCCAGCACCAGGTTGCGCATGGCCAAGGAGCCGCGCGTATGATTGGTGGCGGCGGAACAGATGACGATGGTCTTGCCGTTGAGCTGCGCGCCGATGCGGGTGATGTCCGCCTCGTCGCTGATGAAGCGCGGGCAGAACTCGGTGTTGGCATAGACCTTCAGACTGATGATGTCCGAGATCTCTTCGGGCTGGCCGACCATATGCCCAATGTCGATTGCGAAAGGGTCGTCGGAAACGTTGCTGATGATGATGAATTCGTTCACGTTTGCCCGAGGCCCTCCGTTAGACTATTCCGGTTTTCCGGCGCGGCCTTCCCCGTCATTCACATCGAATTCGATGGGCACGGGTACGGCGTTCCAGATGTCGCGATTGTATTCCAGGATGGTGCGGTCCGACGAGAACTTGGCCATGCGGGCCACGTTCAGGATGGCCTTGCGGGTCCATTCGTCCTGGTTGCGGTAGAGATCGGACACTTTCTGTTGGCAGGCGACGTAGTCGCCGAAATCCGCCATCAGCATGTATTCGTCCTTGAAGATCAGGTTGTCGATCAAGGGATTGAAGAGCGTCGGTTCCTCCGGACAGAAATAGCTGGTGCGGAACAGTTCCATCACCGCCATCAGGCGCGGATCCTTGTCGATGTATTCCAGGGGGTTGTAGCCGGATGCGCGCTTGGAGACCACCTGGTCCGCAGTGAGGCCGAACAGGAAGAAGTTCTCCGGGCCCACCTCTTCGCGGATCTCGATGTTGGCGCCGTCGAGGGTGCCGATCGTCAATGCCCCGTTGATCGAAAACTTCATATTGCCCGTGCCGCTGGCTTCCTTGCCGGCGGTGGAAATCTGCTCCGACAAGTCGCTGGCGGGGAAGATCTTCTCGGCCAGGGAGACGCGGTAGTCTTCCAGGAACAGCACCTGCAGGATGCCCTGGCTGTCCGGATCGGCGTTGACCACGTCCGCGACGGCGTTGATGAGCTTGATGACGAGCTTGGCGATGAAATAGCCGGGAGCCGCCTTGCCGCCGAAGATGAAGGTGCGCGGGACGATGCTCTTGCCCTTGCCTGCCTTGACCTCGTTGTACAAGTGGATGATGTGGAGCACGCACAGCAACTGGCGCTTGTACTCGTGGATGCGTTTGATCTGCACGTCGAACATGGTGGTGGGATCGACCTCGATGTCCTTGGATCCCTTCACGTATTCGGCCAGGCGTTTCTTGTTGTCCAGCTTGATCTGCTGCCACTTCTTCACGAAGGCGGGATCGTCCGCGAAGGGCTCGAGCTTCTTGATCTGGGTGAAGTCCTTGACCCAGCCGTCCCCGATGTGCCCGGAGATGAGGGAGGAGAGGCTTTTGTTGGCCTTCTTGAGCCACCGCCGCTGGGTGATGCCGTTGGTCTTGTTGTTGAACTTAGTCGGCGAGAGGTCGTAGAAGTCCTTGACCACCAGGCTCTGGAGCAGTTCGGTGTGGAGCTGCGCCACGCCATTGACGGAGTGCGATCCCACGATGGCCAGGAAGGCCATGCGCACGGAACGGTTCTCGCCCTCTTCGATGAGGGACATGCGCTTGAGGCGCTCCACGTCCCCGGGGTATTTCCAAGAGACCTGCTTGAGGAAGCGGTAATTGATTTCGAAGATAATCTGGAGATGGCGCGGCAGGAGGCGGCCGAGCAGATCGACGGACCATTTTTCCAGCGCTTCCGGCAGCAGGGTATGGTTGGTATAGGCGAACACGCGCGTGGTGATTTCCCATGCCTGTTCCCACGAGAAGCCTTCCAGATCCACCAGCACGCGCATCATTTCGGGGATGGCGATGGTGGGATGGGTGTCGTTCAGTTGCAGACTTACCTTTTCGGCCAGGCGGCTGCAATCCTTGTGGTACTTCTTGTGGCGGCGGATGATGTCGTACAGCGTGGACGCGCAGAGGAAATACTGCTGCTTGAGGCGCAGCTCTTTGCCGTTCATGGACGAATCGTTCGGGTACAGCACCTTGGAAATGCTCTCGGCGAGCGCGATGTCCTTGCTGGCTTCCAGGTAGTCGCCGCTGTTGAAATAGTGCAGCCCGAACTCGTCCGCGGACTTGGCGGACCACAGGCGCAGGGTGTTCACGGTCTTGTTGCCGTAGCCCGGGATCGGGGAATCGAAGGGCTGGGCCAGCACGTCTTCCGTGTCCACCCATTCGAATACCACGTTGCCTTGGGCGTTCTTGCGCGTGACCACGCGACCCTTGAATTGCACGTTGACGGTGTATTCCGGCCGGGGGATTTCCCAGGGATTGGTGAGGCGCAGCCAGTTGTCCGGGCTTTCGTTCTGGAAGCCGTTCTTGATGGTCTGATGGAACATGCCGTAATCGTAACGGATGCCGTAGCCGTAGGCGGGCAATTGCAACGTGGCCATGGAGTCCAGGAAGCAGGCGGCGAGACGGCCGAGGCCGCCGTTGCCGAGACCGGCTTCGAGCTCCATGTTGCGGACTTCTTCCATGTCCAGGCTCAGATCATAGACGGCCTGCTCCACCACCTCTTCCAGATCCAGGTTGAGGATGGCATTGCCCAAGGTACGACCCATGAGGAATTCCATCGACAGGTAATAGATGCGTTTCACATCCTGGCGGTAATAGGTATGCTGGGTCTGGATCCAGCGTTCGATGAGGCGATCGCGCACCGAGAAGGCGATCGCGAGATAGCGATCGTACGCGGTGGCGGAATACTTGTCCTTGCCCAGGGAGGACTGGAGATGCCGGAAGAAGGCCGCCTGGAATAGATCCTTGGCCTGCTTAAGTTCCTCCGGATCCAGCTTGGACGGAGAGGCCGGGACGGGTGCGCCCGGGGCTTTTCCATTGGAGGAATCGGCGGATGATTTGCTTTTGGTTTTTAGCATTTTTGATGTCCCAATGGTGGCAAATTTAGCACAAAAAAAGGCCTATGCGAGGAATATTACTATAGGCCTGGGTCATATTCCGTTCTTATTTGTCAGGCAATGGCATTGAAAAGGCGCGTCCACTCCCATATTCACAGTCTTTTTAAATTAAACTGTGCAATTGGCAAGGTAAAGCAAAGGAAGTTCCAACCCGCATGGGAATTGGAATTGCAGGGTGTTGCAACACCCTGCCAAAGGAGAAAAGCGGGCGTGTGGACCTGAAATCGGATATCGAGCGGGAACTGAACGGCATGGGCCTGGCCCCCAAAACCTGGCCGCAAACCCTGGAAGCGCTCAAGGCGAAGTTACCGAAGCCGGACTTCGAAACCTTCTCGCGCCTGCACAAGAATTTCACCAGCTACCGCAGCGAAACCACCTCGGGCCGCTTCTATGGATTCGTCTTCAGCCATGGGTTACAGATGGATGTGAACGCCTATCGGTTCCGCCGCCTGACTTCCATCCTGACTGACCTGATTCCCGCGGTCGCACGAGGGCAGTCAATCCTGGACATCGGCGCGGGAGCGGGACTCATCGCTGCGATGCTGAAACGGCGCTGCGCGCTGCGGGCCTATGTCGCGCAGGATTCCTGCCGCGAAGTCCGCGACGAATTGACCGCCCAAGGATTCACGGTCCTGCCCCATCCACCGCCATTCTCACCGCCCACTGCCCCACCCTCTTCCTCGGCCAACCTGCCCGCTGTGGACTCAGTTCCCGCGGGCGCCGGCCTGGGCGGGGGGTTCGACCTGCTGCTTTGCGTCGACAGCCTGGGCGAAGTGAACGCCGACGACGACGGCCTGCTCGCAAAACCGGACGGCATCGACGCGGCCGACCTGCCGGAAATGATCGAACAGCGCTATGGCTTTGCCCAGAAGTTGGACGCCTGGAAGTCCTATCTTGCCCCGGGCGGAAAGGTCCTGCTCTGGGAACCCTTTGCCTACCCGCAAGCCTGGGAATCCCTGGCCGTTCTGTTGCGGAACGAAGGCTGGGAGGCGCAACTGCACGCGCCCGCACCTGGACGTAACTATTTGGAACTGGCTATCAAGCCGGTTTGACACCCTGGGGGAATGGCCATTTTTTTATATTAAGCACCAATTCAATTGACAATTCATCCATCAAACACTCAGGAGACATCATGGCAGTCCTCGTCAATAAGCAAGCGCCCGATTTCAAAGCCGAAGCCGCCGTAGGCCCGAACGAATCCAAGAAGGACTATACCCTGTCCCAATTCCAGGGCAAGAAGTACGTCATCCTGTTCTTCTACCCCCTCGACTTCACCTTCGTCTGCCCCACGGAAATCCATGCCTTCCAGGACGCCCTCGGCGAATTCGAATCCCGCAACGCCCAGGTCATCGGCGTATCGGTCGACTCCGTGAACAGCCATCAGGCCTGGCTCCGCACCCCCAAGAACGACGGCGGCATCCAGGGCGTCACCTACCCCATCATCGCCGATCTCACCAAGTCCATCTCGCGCGACTACGACGTGCTCGATGAAGCCGTAGGCATCACCTACCGCGCCACCTTTATCATCAACAAAGAAGGCAAGGTCATGGCCCAGAACATCAGCCATCGCCCCATCGGCCGCAGCGTTGATGAAGCCCTGCGCCTGCTCGACGCCGTCCAGTACAACGAACAGCACGGGGAAGTCTGCCCCGCCGGTTGGACCAAGGGCAAGAAGGCCATGAAGGGTTCGAACGAAGGCGTGCGCGCTTTCTTCCAGAGCAAGTAACCGCAAGTCCGGCGCCGCCGGATTTGCTTGTCATACCTGCAGAAAACCCGCCCGGGAATCCGGAGCGGGTTTTTTCATGGGCGGTTTTTTACGGAAGTCGGGCGGAAGAAATCCGGAGGAGGAAATCCGGCGCGAGGATTCCAGGCGGGCGGCTCAGGAACCGCCTAGATATTCCAACGTCAGACCTGAATGGACAATCTCGACTATCTCGACAGCGGGGTCCTGGGAGGATGAAGCCAGCATTGGGACTTCCCAGCGGCAGGGCCAACCCTTGCGGAATACCCAATGGGCCACCCGCTGTCCCGCGGCGTTGAAGATGAAGATGTCCCCGTCGCGCTTTTGCGGATTGCCGTCGACCACGGATTGCCGCCAATGCCACAGCCCGCTGAGCAGCGGATCGTACGGCCGTTTCAGGATCAGCCGTGATCCCTGTAACGCTCCCGGCGCTTCCACCATGGCGCTGTCCTCCTGTCGGACCACGACAGCCGAGGTCGAGGCCAGGCCTTCCACGGCCTGGAAAACCCCTTGGGTCACGCCCTCGATTTCCACCTTGATGGTGAAGGGGCCGAAGGCGGAACTCCCGCCGGCGGAAAGGGACGCGGGAAAGGCGAAAGCCGCGAAGCTTACGAAGACCAGCGGCAGAAGGCTGCGGCGGTGCATAGGGACTCCAGGTTGAAAGCGCATACTAAGGATAATCATTTCCGGGGTCCAACATGCGGGGTTTTTCGGAGGGTGTGACGGGGGTCATGGGCTGCCGGCCCCGATATACCGGGCCTTGAGGATGGATCACTGGTTCTGGTCCGGAATCCTGGAATAGAGCCCGGATCCCAGGGTTCAGACCTGTAGCTTCAGACTCGAATCCTTAGTTTCGGATCTGTAGCTCTTAGTTTCGGATCCGTATTTCAAATACGGACGCTGTCGAAAGCGGTGAGGAGGATCCCTTTGCAGCCCAGCTTGGACAGGGAGTCCAGGATGCGCTGGGACTCCTTGCGCTTGATCATGGCCTTCACGGAAAACCAGCCGGTCTTCTCCAAGGACATGACCGTGGGCGACTCGATGCCGGGCGTGATGGCGCAGGCGGTCTTGAGCAGCGCCTCGGGGGCGTCGTACTCGACCATCATGTATTCCTGAGCCAGCAGCTTGCCTTCAATGCGGCTCTTGAGGATGAGGACATCCTCAAGCTTCTCGCGGCCGGGATGGGCGTAAAGCGCGGCGCGCGACTGGAAGAGCGGTTCGCCTATGATGCGGAGGCCCGCGGCCTTCAGGGTGCTGCCGGTCTCGACGATGTCCACGATAGCGTCCGCGATGCCGAGCTTGATGGAGATTTCCACCGCGCCTTCCAGTTCCACCAGTTCGTTGCCGGGCAGCTTGGCCCGCACGATGTTGGGGAAGGAGGTGGCGATCTTGGCGCCCTTCAGATCCGCTAGCGCTTTGGCGGGATGGGCTTCGGGCACGGCCGCGCACAACTTGGAGGCTCCGTAGCTCAGATCCAGCAAGCAGGTGGGGCTCACGCCCTTTTCCGCGACGAAGTCCTTGCCCGTGACACCGGCGTCGAGGATGCCGTTGGCGATGTAAAGGGGAATGTCCCCGGGACGGAGGAAATAGAACTCCACCTGGTTGTCCGCATCCAGAGTGCTCAGAGAACGCAGGGACTTGCTCACCTTGTAGCCGCAGGCGGCCAGGATGTCCATGGTGGGTTCGAACAGTTGGCCCTTGTTGGGCAAGGCGACCTTGATCATAACTTCTTGTAGACCTCTTCCAGGGACACGCCCTTCTCGGCCATCATGCAGGCCACGTAGTACAGGACCTGGGAGAGTTCCAGCGTCAGGGAGTCTTGGCTTTCGAAGCGCGCGGCCATCCAGCTTTCGGCGGCCTCTTCGACGAGCTTCTTGCCGATGCCGTGGGCGCCTTTTTCGAACAGGGCGGTGGTGGATTTGCCCGCGGGCATTTCCTTTTTACGGTCCAGCGCCAGGGCGCACATTTCTTCGAAGGTCATGGCATTGAAGGATAGCAATTCCGGCCCTTTATTCCAGGCGCGCAGGCGCCGGGGACACGCGCGGCGGCCCGCGATCCCTTCCGATCCCGGCGGAAAAGCCGCTGTGGGACCGTAAAAACCGGAAAAGGCCCTGGGAGATTCCGGGGCCCGATGCCGAGGGCGCGCAACGGCGCGCAAAGAGGCGCGCAGCCGTTTACGGAGAGGCGGGAGGCACGGTTGCCGGGACGGCCGCAGGAGGCGCGACCGGGGCTGGGACCGAGGCAGGCGGCGCGACTGGAAAGGGAGCGGGAGCCGGAGGTGCGGGAACCGCAGGGGCGACATACTTCGGGGCTAGCGAGCCCAACACCTCGGTCGAGCGCATCGCCTTCGGGAAAACCCGATCGAAGGATCCTTGGTACCAGCGGAAGGCCACGTAGATGAGCACGCCCGTAGCCAACAAACGCAGCCATGGGAAACCCTTATCGGCATACTTGTCGCCCGTGTCGCGGCGGGATCCCGGAGGCAGCTTGGCCACGCTGCTGAGGGTGGCGCCGAAAGGCACGTTGAACTTCGCCTTGGCGTTCACGGCCCAGCCGTTGGCGTCGAGGATGGGACCCAGGTTTCGCTTGCGCAGCTTCATGTAAGCCATCACCACCGAAGGCATGGAAATCAGCAGTATGACGCCCACCACGGCGAGCAGCGTAGGGACGACACCGAGCCGGAAAATGCCGGCGAGATATCCGACCAGGGCGGTGATGAAGGTGCCGATGGCGCCCGCGGCCACGCCGATGGCTGCCACCGTGCCCACGTCGATCTTTTTGGGGACCGTGACCTTGGCCTTGTCCGCGTTCACCGTGGTCGCCGCGGTCGCTGCCAGCTTGTCATGGGCCTCCGCATCGGCGGCGGCGGCGCGCTTGTTCACCTGTTCTTCCAGGAAGCGGACGAATTTCTTGTACGGGGACCAGAAGGCCTGGCGGATGCTGATCGGGTTGTCCACGATCTTCACGATGGTTGCGTCCCAGATCAGGCCTTTGCGATCGTAGAAGATCCCGTTGCGGCCCACCATCAGGTTGTCCGAATCCCCGGCCGTGAAAGCCGCGACGATTTGCATGGTGGTGCCGGTTTCCTTGCGGGTGCAATCCAGGTACGCCAGGTAGGCTCCCGCGAGACCGGCCATGACGGCGTGCTTGGCCGGATCCTCTACGCGTAGGCACAGGCGGCACGCGCGCTGATCCAGGTAGAGGGTTCCGCACTGGAAGACTGCGGGGTCGTCGCCGTCGTAGAAATCCTTGAAGTTCACGAAGTTGGTGCAGAGCAGGGCGACGTCGCGGTAGTAGCGCACGAGTCGTTCGACTTCATCGATGCTGGCGGTCTCGGCCTGGAGCGCCTTGTCCTTGACGATCAAATCATTGAGCGCCGCTTGCTGTCCGGAAACCAGGATTTCACGCACGCGCACCTCGCCCAATCCTTCCACCTTTTGGCCCGCCTTCTGGGACTGCCAAGCCTGGTAAAGCGAAACCTTGGCGAGGATGGCGAGCCAATCCGCCTCGGAAAGGCGGACGCGCGATCCCAGAATGGGCGCAACCGCCGACACGGCCAGGTCCGCCAAAGCCGCGGCGTGCGCGGGGTTGACTGGCCCGGAAAGCGGCAGACAGCGATCCGCGGTCACGTGGGCCAGGGGGAATCCCGCCACTTCACCCAGCGTGATGCTCAAGTCGTTGGCGGCAATCGCCAGGTATTCCTCTTCCTTGCGGTTGAGCATCAGTTCCGTGCGCGGATCGAATGCGGCCAAGCGGCAGCGCGCGAAAAAGTCGTCGACCTTGGTCTTCAGGGCTGCGATAGAAGCCACGGCATCGGCGGTGCCGGCCTTGCCCAACGGGAAGATGCCCGCCGCATCGGCCTCGCCTTTGGCGTGCCAGGCGTCGAATTCCCTGGCCTCGACGAAGAAGGCGTCGACGCGCTCCGCATCGATGCCGGATTTGCCGGACAGATCCGCCGTCGATCCCATGCAGCCCATGATCTGGGCGATGAGGATTTTCTGGGGCTCCGACTGGGCCGAGAGTTCCGTGATGATCCCGTCGCCGTTGAAAGGGGTTTCCGCGAAAATGCGGGCCCGATCGGAAACATCCTCGATGGTAATGGCCTGGGCATCCTGCTTGCCGATGTTCCCCAGAATCTGACGGGCGGAGGCGAGCAGAACCTTACCGGCAGGGATGGCGTCGTTGATGGACGCGAGCGGAAGCGCGGCTTCGCCCTTGAGCAGGTCGTCCGGATTCTTGACGCTGTTGCCCGCGAAGTTCACGGCGGCGATCAACTCGTCCGGCCGGATGCGGCCGTTCCTGTCCGAATCGATCAACTCGAGGGTACGGGAATCGATTTCCAGACCGCTGGTCGGGCAAGCAAGCGCCACCCACAGCTTTTTGTCCAGTTGATCCAGGTTCATCAGATCGGCGCCGGACTCCAATTTGGCCTGGTCGAATCCACCAGCGCGGAAAAACGTCCACCTGTGTTTATCCGCCATGAAAATCCTCCTGGAAACCGCCTTAGGAGGGCGCTTCACTCGCGGTGAAAGTAGCATGGATCGGGGGAGCGCCCAAGGGACTGTTACGGCCATGTAACCATCGCGGGAATGGCGCCGCTTTCCGCGATACCGGGGTATGCGGAAGGTCGATTTAAAATCCCGGTGATTTTTGTACATCCATGGCGCGCATGAAACCCAGGAGTACCATCCGATGAAGCTTTACCGCCCAGCTGCTTTTGTGCCGTGCCTTTTGCTTTCGGTGGTCGCTGTGGCCGCCGCTGGCGCCGCTCCCAATCAGGACGGCTTGATCGGGACTGACAAAACCCATTCCGCCGAGACTTTGGGCAAAGGCCGGCTGCAGATTTCCGCCTACACCCATGTCATCAACGACGAGCGGATTTTCCAGGATGGGCAGGTCACGCGCAGCCGCATCACCGAGGCGCCATCCTATCTGCTGTTGGCGAACAGCTATGTGTCCCTGGCCTACGGCCTGGGCGACGACTGGGACGTGGGCGTCAATCTTCCCATCTACTACGAAGAGGTCGCCACCTCCTTGAACAAGGAAGCCGGAAGCGCCATCGGCGACGTCAAGATCCTGTCCAAGTACCGCACGCCTTGGAATGGTCCCAAGCATCCCTGGAACCTGTCCTTCGTATTCGGCGCGACCATTCCCACCGCCAGCCAAGGCATCGGCATGGTGCCCCGTGAAATGGAGTTCGTTACCATCGGCGGCAAGGCCCGCAGCGAAGGTTCCGGATCGTTCGGGACCGGCGCGCCCGAGTTCCTGGTGACGGCGGCCCTGACCGGCGATTTCACCCGGCTCGCTGCTTCCGTTCCCCTTCTCTGGCACGTGAACGCCGGCGCGCGCAAGCTGGGCGCGGACCTCGGCGATGATCGGGAATTCGACGACGTGCTTTCCGCCTCCACCGCCCTGGAGTACCGCATCCATAAGAACTTCGGCGTCTTCGGGGAACTCTACCATGAGGCCCGCTTCAACCAGCTCTGGGAAACCTCCCAGTGGGACTCGGATCCCACCACCTTCACCTTCTCCGGCGTCGTGAGCGCGCCTTACGGGATCCAGTTCCAGGCCGGCGTTGTCTTGGGCCTGCTGAACGACGGATCCTCCCCCGTGAGCCATACGAATGAAAAGGGCGAGAAACTGGAACGCTTCGGGCTGAAAGGCTCGGTTCCCGCCTCCATGGTTTTCGGCATCAGCTGGAACGGCCAGGTCACCCAGTTGGACATCGACTTCGACGGGATCGTGGACAAGCTGGACAAATGCCCGACGGAAGCCGAAGACAAAGACGGCTTCGAGGACTCCGACGGTTGCCCGGATCCGGACAACGACAAGGACGGCATCCCCGATCTCAAGGACAAGTGCCCGATGCAGGCCGAGGACATCGACGGCTTCCAGGACGACGATGGTTGCCCGGATCCGGACAATGACAAGGACGGCATTCCCGATCTGAAGGACAAGTGTCCGCTGGAAGCCGGTAGCGGCGACTTCGAAGGTTGCCCGGATCGCGACATCGACAGGGACGGCATCTCCAATGAACTCGACAAATGCCCGAAGGAAGCCGAAGACAAGGACGGCTTCGAGGACTCCGACGGTTGCCCGGATCCGGACAACGACAAGGACGGTATCGCGGACGGACTGGACAAGTGCCCGAACGAACCGGAAACCGTGAACGGCTTCCAGGACACGGACGGTTGCCCGGACGAAGTGATCAAGAAGGGCGAGAAGCTCGTACTGAAGGGCGTGTTCTTCCAGAACGGTAAGGCCATTCTCACCCCCGAGTCCCTGCCCACGCTGGACAAGCTCGCGGAACAGCTGACCACCTTTCCCGAGGTGAAGCTGGAAGTCCAGGGCCATACCGACAACGCCGGTCCGGCCAAGAAGAACAAGAAGCTCTCGGCCGACCGCGCGCAGACCGTGGTCACCTACCTGATCTCCAAGGGCATCGCCAAGGAAAGGCTGAAGCCCTTCGGCTACGGTTCCGAGAAGCCCGTGGGCGACAACAAGACCGAGGAAGGCCGCGCGCTCAACCGCCGCGTGGAGCTGCTCCGCAACGACTAGGATCCATCCTTGATGGCGGAAATGCGGTGGAAATGGCGCGGGGCCGGGGGTAACTCCCCGGCTACTCCGGCCGGGCGCCGCGGGGAAAGCACCGGCCCTGGGAGAAGACCGATACCGTATTGACGCCGCGGGGTTTTGGCCCCGCGGCTTTTTTCATGCCCGGAAATGAAGGAGGGGGGTTAAAGCGAGAGGAAGGACACGCCGATGGAAAGGGCTTCGCGCGTCTGGGTATCGGGGAAGAGATCCTTGTCGTACAGCATTTCGTACTCGAAGTTGGCGTTGATCCACTTGTTCACCTTGGCGGTGATGCGGTTGGCCCAGCGCAGGTCCGTCTCGTCCATGCCCTTGAAATTCACGAAGATGTCCAGGCGCGTTGAGAGCTGGATGTTCTCCATCACGGCCCGTTCGTATTCGGTGGTGGAGGTGAGGCCATACTCCTGCTTGAAATCCTCGCCGGTGGGTCCCAGGTCGTTCTGGAAACCGTAGTCGCCGACGGTCTGCTTCATGGTCGCGCCCAGGCGTTCCTTCAATCCCTTGGTGGGTTCGATGCCGAGACCGACGGTTTCGATGTAGTAGGCGGGGTCGAAGTAATCCGAGATTTGTTTCCGCTCCACGGGGGTTCCCTTATAGGAATAGCCCGGAAAGAACTGCGATTGCGCGGAGGCGGAAGCGAAAGGGTGGACGAGGATTTTCAGCAGGCGGGTGTAGATGGTTTCGATGTCCCACTGATCCGCGGATTTGCGGGAGCCCAGGTCGCCGAGCTTGGTGCGGCCATACAGGGCCTTGGCGTTGGTTTCCCAGGTATACTGCGCTTGCGACAGCAGAACCATTCCATTCAGGTTCCATTCATAGGCGAAAGAGTTGTCGCCGCCTTTGGCCCAATTGTCGTAATAGGCCTGATTCAGGTTGAGCTGTCCCGCGGCCTTATAACTCCAACCGTATTTGATACTGTCCATGGGCGTCACGCTTGTTTGCGCATGGGTCCCGATGGAGGCCATCATCGCAAAAGCCCCGGCGATAACCATCCGTCGGCTTGATGCAAAGCAACCAAGCGAACCCAACGAGCAAAGTGAAAGCGTCTTCATGTCGTATATCTCCTTTTTCCCATGCTGAAGAGGCGGAATACCCCTGGAAGGCGCGCAAAAAGTAGCACTTTGGGACCCAAGCCCCCACGATGCCTACTTCATCGGCATGGAAATCCAGCTTGCGCGAAACAAACAATCCTTCCGGTAACAGTTCGATAATCCGCATCCTCTCCGGGTATTTGATTGTCCTATGACCGATGTATCTTTCCGGGTTCACGGGGTGGGGCGATTTTATCGCAGGGGTACCGCGAAGAGAGACGCGGAATCCGATAAGTGCAGCGAGGGTTGCGCCGCTCCCTTTTGGAGGGAACCATGACGCATACTTCGGTTAAGAAAAAGTGGATTTTGTTGCTGGCAACGGCAGCGCTCGCGATGGGACAGGCGAAGGCGGCGTTGCCGTCTCCCTGGCTGACAAGCGATATCGGCAGCGTGGGCGCGGCCGGAAGCGGCAGCGAATCCGGCGGAACTTTCACGGTCGCCGGCGCAGGCGCGGACATCTGGGGCAACGCGGACGGTTTCCGGTTCGTATACCAACGGCTGAACGGTAACACGCAGATTACGGTGCGGGTCGCATCCCTTTCCAACACCAACGCCTGGGCCAAGGCCGGCCTGATGATCCGCGAATCCCTTGCGGCCGGATCGCGGCATGCTTCCGTATTCTTCACTCCGGGCAACGGCATATCCTGCCAGTCCCGCGCCGCCACGGGCGGGATCAGCACCAGCGAAGGCACCACCGGCATCGTCGCCCCGGGCTACCTGAAGCTTGCCCGCAGCGGGAGCCGGTTCACGGCCTACCGTTCCACGGACGGCAACGCCTGGACCCAGGTCGGGACCACCCGCGTCATCGACATGGATCCGGTGGTCTACGTGGGACTTGCCGTGACCGGCCACAACAATCCCGTCCTGTGCACCGCTTCCTTCACCAGCCTGCAGTTCAAGGCTCCGCCCGTGCTTTTCGTAACGGCGACCGCCCTGCTCAACGCCGGGGACGCGGCCGTCAAGAAACGCCTGGAAGCATTGGGCTACGCGGTGACGGTCAAAGGCGCGGCCGCCTCGGTCACGGCCGATGCGAACGGCAAGGATCTGGTGGTCATCTCCTCCACCGTCACCTCCGGCGACGTGAATACCAAGTTCCGTACGGTTGCGGTTCCGGTGCTGATGTGGGAGAACGCCCTCTTGGACGATATGGGCATGACGGGCACGGTCGGCGGCACCGACTACGGGACCACCGGGGGCCAGACGCAGGCTTCCATCTATCCGCTGATGTGCAGTCGCGCCACCATGTACACCGCGGCCACGGGCTGGGGGGACGGCTGCCACGATATGACGGGCGGCCTTTCCGGCAACATCGACCTGACGCGCAACGCCACCACCTTCTCGTGGGGCAAACCCAATGGCAACGCGGTGAAGATCGCCTACCACGCGGGCGACATGAACCGCCCCGTGGTCTTCGGGTACGACAAGGGCGCGGTGATGCCCGGCCTTACGGCCCCGGCCCGCCGCGTCTTCCTGTTCCTGGACGACAACTCCGCCTCCACCTGGACGCCCCGCGGCCAGAACCTGTTCGACAACGCGGTCTACTGGGCCACCAGCACCCGCTATAACCTGGTCCGCAAGGTCCTGGTGATGACCTTCTCCCCCACCCTGTCGTCCCAGGGCGGCGTGCGCCTGGATCAATATGGGGCGTCCCATTGGGGTTGGAAGGATCCTGTGGCCCTCTCCCGCGATTATCTCGCGGATATCACCGAAGCCAGCGGCGGCTACGTGCGTTGGAAGTGGGCCTTCTTTCCCGACATCCCGTTCTATCTCAACCGCTGGGTGCAATTGCTGGGTTCGGAGCAGTTCAACTCCGCCACCTTCACCGAACAGGATTACATCGACGGCTACAACATCGGCGTGACCACGGGCGATTGGGGCGCTGCGGGACGCGCCATGCCCGGCGGCGGCGCCTTCGGCGCGGATTATATCGGGAACCTGAGCCTCAGCAATGTGGAAGCCAAGGTGCAGGCGGGCGAAGTGGACGAAGTCCTGTTCGTGGCCCATCCCTTCGCGCAGCTCAACCAGTCGGCCATGGCGGGCAATTCGCCGTATGAGGTCAACGGCCCCACGGTCCTGCGCCCGGGCGTCCGCAATTTCATCATCATGGGATTGTCTTACGAGTTCGGCCTCAATGAAGCCCTGGCCAACTTCGGCCATCGCGCGGAAGCGCTGATGGACAAGCATGTCTACAGCACCTCGATGGAGACCATCCCCTACAACCCGTGCTACTGGCCGGATTTCCCCGCCGGTAGCTTCTGCGGCGATACGCGCCCGCCCACGCCCGAGCGCAACATCTACGATCGCTTCAGCCTCACGGACGGGAACCTGGCCGGTTCCGCCGCCTTGGGTGCGGCCGACTGGTCCCCCAACGCGCGCAACCGCAACGACCAGTACAACCATGCCTTGGCGAACCAGGCCTACAGCCAGGCGGACGATTGGCAGTTCAATTATCCGCTGCTGATCGGCGCCGCGACCAAGCGGCTGGTTAACGCAAGCGAATGGACGGGTTACGCCCAGGACGGCAATCCCGGCCGCGGCTTCAAGAAGTGGTTGTACCTCCACTACCCCCGCCTGCCCGGGATCTACAAGGACGCCGCCAACGCGGTCAACAACAACAAGCTGAACAATTGGTGGGAATACGTGGTGAACTTCAATCAGCACCCGGAAACCCAGAACTGATTTTCCGCTGATCCCCGGTGATCCCCCGCTCCGGGGGGATCCTTTTCACGCAGGCTGTAGAGCGCCATCAGGCGATTGCAACCGCCCTCGCGCCGCGCCTCCGCTCCTTTCTGTTTCATTTCCAATCCCTCCGCATTTCCGTTCTCCTGCGCGTTCCCGCGTTTCCGGACCTTCGGGAATTCCTCCCTCCGCCGATGCACAGCCATTCCCGCGCAGGCCTGTAACCAGGAATCCGTTTCACCCTTATTCCACGGGCTTGAAACCCATCGCCGTGTAAAATCCGTAACGGTGATTCCCAAATTCGTTCTCCCGGAAATGCACATGGATGTTCTCCATCAAATGCACAGGAATAGCGCCGGACCATCTTGACGATCGATCCTCATAAGGGCTTTTTTATCGGGCATACGCATCACCCTTGGGAGGACACCATGAATCGCGTTGAATGGAAAAAAGCAAAACTCGCGGCTAGCGCAAAACTCGCAGCTAGCGTCAAACTTGTATCGGTCTCGGCATCGCTGCTCTTGGCATTGACGGCAACGGCCCAGGCCCTGCCTTCGCCGTGGATCGATAAGGACGTGGGTTCCGTGGGAGTGGCCGGGAGCGCCGCGGAAAGCGGCGGCCTCTGGGCCATCTACGGATCGGGAGCGGACATCTGGGGCACGGCCGACGCCTTCAACTTCGCCTACCAGACGATGACGGGCAACACCCAGATCGTGGCGAAGATCAACGACGTGGCCAACACCAACGGCTGGGCCAAGGCCGGCGTGATGATCCGCCAAGACCTCACCGCTGGATCGAAGAACGCCTTCGTGGCCCTGACGCCCTCCAATGGCGTGGCCTTCCAATACCGCCCCGCGGCCAACGCAGCCTCCGTCAACGCCAATGTCACCGGCTTCGCGGCCCCGTACTGGGTCAAGCTCGTGCGCGCCGGCGACGTGTTCACCGGCTACCGCTCCCCGGACGGTTCCACCTGGACCCAGGTGGGCGCGGCCCAGACCATTCCCATGACCGGCACCGTGTACGTGGGCCTGGCCGCCACCAGCCATGACAACACGCGCCTGGGCTCCGCCTCGGCCATCAGCGTGACGATCACGAACACGCCCGCCAACAACGGCGTGCTGTTTGTGACGGGCTCGGCCTCGCTCACCGCGGCCGACGCCTTCGTCAAACGCCGATTGGAAACCCTCGGCTATGCCGTGACCGTCAAGGCCGCCGCCGCGGCCGCAACCTCGGACGCCACGGGCCGCAGCCTGATCGTGGTCTCCTCCACGGTCGCGTCCGGCGATGTGGGATCCAAGTTCACGGCCTCGGCCGTCCCCCTCATCACCTGGGAGAACGCCATCCTGGACGATCTGGGGATGACCGGCCTTACGGCCGGAACGGACTACGGCACCACCGAGGGCCAGACCCAGGCCACCATCTTCACCTCCGCCTGCGATCGCGCCACCATGTACACGGCCGCCAAGAACTACGGCGACGGCTGCCAGGATCTGGCCGCCGGGCTCACGGGCACCTTCGCCCTCTACAATCAGGCAGCGCAGGTCTCCTGGGGCAAGCCCGGGGCCAACGCCATCAAGATCGCTTCCCAATCGGACAACACCGGCAAGGTGATCGACTTCGCCTATGACGCCAACGTGGCCATGCCCGGCCGCACCGCCCCGGCCCGCCGCGTCTTCCTGTTCTGGGGCGACCTGGCCCCCGGCACCATCAGCACCGGCCGCGCGCTGGCGCTGTTCGACAATGCCGTCTACTGGGCCACCAACAACAAGTACTACACGGTCAAGAAGGCCCTGCTGCTCACCTTCTCCCCCATCCTGGCCACCCAGGGCAACCAGCGCCTGCACGATTACGGCCGCATCCATTGGAACTGGGACAATCCGGTGGTAATGGCCACGGACTACCTGGCCGATATGACGGAAGCCAGCGGCGGCTACGTGCGCTGGAAGGGGGCGAACTATGCCAACATCCCCTCCCTGCTCAACACCTGGGGACCCATCACGGGATCCGTCCAGTTCAACACCCCGCAATTCACGGAATCGGACTACCTGAATGCCTACCAGTACGCCATCAACACCGGGGATTGGGTGGGCGCCACAAAGCGAATGCCCAGCCAGGGCAATTACGGAGCGGACTACAACGCCCTCATGGATCAATACGGCGTGGACGCCAAGATCAACGCGGGCGAAGTGGACGAAGTCATCGTCTGGGGCTTTCCCTATGCCGGCTACTTCGAATCCGCCATGGGAGGCAGCACCTCCTATTGGATCAACGGCACCCCGTTCACCCGCCCCACGCCGAACTTCTTCGTGATGGGTTTCAACTACGAGCGCACCGTGGGCCTGGCCGAGCATGCCTTCGGCCATCGCGCCGAACAACTGGTGGGCGACCACGGCTTCGGCACTCCTCCTCCCGTTCCTTACAACGGCTGCGTGTGGTCGGATTTCACGGCCGGTTGCGGCAGCCGCCAGCCCACCGTCATCCGCAACATCTGGGATCGCTTCAGCGTGGTGGAAGGCAATCTGCCCGGGCAGGCCGGCGTGGGCGTCATCCACTGGCCGCCCAATCTGGTCAACCATTCCCAGGAATACGTGTACTGGTCCTTCGACAACTACTACTCCCAGGCCGATGATTGGTTGTACAACTATCCCCTGCTTCAGGGCGCGTCCACCAAGCGTCTGATGAACCAGAACGAATGGCAGCCGATGGCTCAGGACGCGGAGATCCAGCGCGGCTTTGTGAAGTGGTACTTTCAGCATTATCCCCGGTTCGCGGGCAAGTACGCGGATGCGTCCAACGCATCCAACAACAACCGCATGAACAACTGGTGGGAATATGTGGTGAACTTCAACCTGTATCCCGAGACGCAGCACTGAGCGTTCATTCGGCCATTCGATGAACCTCCTAGGGCATGTCCGAAAAGCATGCCCTCTCTTTTTTTTTGAGCCACGCGCCAAGGCTTGGAACCTTTCACAGGCTCCAGGCCTGAAGCCGATTTGGCGGGGCACCTCGTTTAATAATTTTATTATAATGAACTTTTAAATAAATTATAAACAATTTTTATGTTTTTTATGTTTATCATAATCTGTTTTTAGATAAGGTCTTACATAAATTAATCCCCCTTATTTTAGAACTTATTACTCATCATAATATTTTTTAATTGCATTTTTTAATCCGCCGTGGGCTAATCTGGAAGGAGAGCCGGGGTCGTCCCCCCCAAAACGGAGAGCAAAACATGCATTCGCAAAGCAAGCCCACCCTTCCGCAACCCCACGCAGAACGCCGAATAGGGGTTCACACCTTGGCGCAAGCCGCGAACACCCTCGTGTCTCGACTCCAGCGCCGTTCCTACGCATCTGTCGGAGCGGGCCGACTCCTGACCATTGAAGGAAACGTCGACGTCGCAACGGGGAACATATACTGCCCAGGCGATCTCCACGTGCTTGGTGACGTGAATTTCGGCCATACGGTTGAAGCCGAAGGGGATATCCTCGTCGACGGGTGCATGGTCGGCGCGAGGGTTGTGTCCCATGGAGGCGACGTTCGCATCCGGCAAGGCGCCATCGGACTCGGAAAGGGATCCATAACCGCCAAGGGCTCCATTCATCTGAGCAACGGCGAGCACCTCACCTTGGAGTGCGGGGGAATTCTGGAGGTGGAGAAAGGCCTGCGTGACTGCCGGGTTACGGCGGGCTCCGTCAAGGCGGATGGTAACGGCTGCTACGTCGTCGGTGGCCGCATCAAATCCTATTCCGACGTCCGCATCGCCGTGCTGGGACGCGAGGGATGCTGGACCGAAGTGCGGATCGCGGATAGGCTGTCGGAACAGGCCCTGCTTCGTATGCCGGATATCGATTGGCGGAAAAAACGGGCCCGCAGCAAGATGAAGGTCCTGGAAGAAATCATCAAGCACCTCTCCAACGTGGCTCACAGGCTAGGCCCCAAAATGTCCCAACGCATGCGCAATGATTTCCTGAGCGCTCGGGAAGAGTATGGGCAGGCCAAAAAGGAACTTGAGTCCGTGGGCGAAACCTGGCGGGAACTGCTGGACGCTTACGATTCCCATCGTCGGCATACCGGCACATTCATGGTTACGGAAAAAGTTGTGGCGGGCGCGGCCTTTAACGCCTACGGGTATTCGCGGGAAATCCACCAGGAGGATGCCGGCGATGAATGGGGCTGGACCCCCGACGGCTTGGCGCGGAGGAAGGCGTCATGAGCGAATACCTCAAGAACAAAGAGATGGCAAGCCTCAGCCGCTGGATGGCTTTGGCCATCGCAATGGTCCTCGGCATGTACGGGGCGAAATATTTCCGGGATCTTGGAACCGAAGCCGACAACCACGCGCAAAGCGAATGGCTCGGGGAGCGGGGCATAGCCCTGCGAGCCATTGGCGCTTCAGCGCCTCCGCCGCACCAGGATTGAGATCGAACCGCCGCGGTCCCGGCGCGCGCGCCGCGCCGTCCCCCTCTCCGCAACCCCGCCTGCTCTTGCCTTTCCCCACGCCGCGCCAACGCAAGCGAACCGCCCCTTTCCGGAGCAGGGATGGACCCATAGTAACTCTTCCGTTACCCCATCCCCGTCCGCCGCAGGATCTGACCGGACATCCATGCGCACAGTAACATAGATGTTACCGTACGCATCCGCGGCCGGCCGGTGGAACCCGCCCCATGTTCCGGGCCGGAATCCGGCCGCATCCTCAAACACTTTAATACTTTAAAAAAGAACTTATTTATATCAAATACATTTTTTTATGGATTTTAAAACATCATAACAATCTGTAATTAAACAACTTATAAAGATCATGATGAACTTACTTAATTTTAATAAATTTTTATATTGAAAAATATGTACGCCGGCTTCATGCTTGTCCTTAGTGAGAGATGGACATCTCCACACAAGGAGCAATCATGAAACCGTTTATCGATATCAAAAAAAAGATATTAATCCCCGTCCTGGCCGTTGCGGCCCTCCTATCGGCCTGTTCGAAGAATCCGGTAGAGGCGGCGAAACCGGATGGCAAAAAAACCGCTTCATCCAAGAGCCTAGCCCAAACCACGGCCCAGTCGGTGTCTGGATTCCATAAGAACGCCTCCCAGGCGGGCAAGATTGGAAGCCTGATGGCCGGGCCCGCAGCGGCCAAGCCCGCGGTGGGCGTCAAGGCCGTGAGCGGCGGCGGCCGCACGGCCGCCAAGGGCGCAAAGCCCACCGCCCATACCGCCTCCAAAACCCCGGTGAAGAAAAAATCCGCGCTGGCGAAATCGGCCGCCGTGCCGACCTACACGGACAGCACCCGGACGGTGCTCAAGGATTCCGCTTCGGGATGGGTTTACGACATCCACACTTTCAAGGAAACCGATCCCCAGAACCCGTATGAAGGAAGCGACTCGACCGTGTACAAATGGCCTGTGAATCCCAAGTTCGGTCTCCAGGTGAAATCCATGCATACCATCCACACCTACCCCGATGGCACCCGCCAAGTTGACGCCATCCTGGATTTTGACGGGAACGGACTGGTGAATGGAGGCCTTCATTCCATGGTCATCAAAATCTCACGCACCACGCATATGGACACCGCATGGATAAACATGCAGGTTTCGGACCAGGGGAATTTGGTTCTGATCGACAGCCTCGGAGAGGGCAGGCCCATCAAGATGGCCGACTCCAGCTTCATCGCCGGCAAGGCGATCTATTGCCGCATGCTGACGGACGCGGACGGAGACGGCCTGCTGAATGCCGCAACGGACGGGAAAATCCGGGTCAATGAGGAAACGCGCGGCGTGAACGAGGACGGATCGGTCAGCCTGCAAACGACCCTCTACGGGGCAGGAGCGGATCACGACTTCCTCCTTTCCGATGACAATGAGATCGTTTTCTTCCACTCAGCCACCCTGAATGCCCTGGGCGACACCCTGTCCGTGGAAACCGGCGCCGACGCGGATGAGGACGGATTCTACCTGAACCCCGCCTCCGCCGCCAACCGCGTTTCGGTCACCACGCGTTCGCTCAAGGGCGACGATTACAAGATGTACAAAGACAGCGTGGTCAAAATCCTGGGCAAGAGCGAAGAGAGCGCCTTGGAAAAGATCGCGTTCTTCGCGGCCCAGGGGGAATACCTGGACGGAAGCAAATCCTTTTCGACCACCCACAACCTGAACGGCAAGGATTCCTATGGGGAAAAGGATACCGTGGAGCTGCGCGAAAAGGTCGACTATACGGGAGTGCCAATCACCCCCAAGGACGACAATTCCCTGCTCGATTCCATCGTGAGGGTTACCTACCTGTTACCTGACCCGGCCAAAAACGGCGATGACAAGCTGGTCTGGTGGTCCTCCAAATCCTATTTCAAGAAGGGCCAGGACCGGATCACCATATCCGAGACCTTCCTGCCGAAGATCCCCGTGGCGGCAAATCTGGATGCCGATGCCGGCATCAGCACCACGGAAACCAGATACAGCGCTTCGGGTGATCACGAAGTGGCGCGCACCTACGATTGGAACCGATTCGACAATAAATCCGGCGTGAGCTCCTGGCGCAACGTTTCGTACCTGGGCGGAGGCGACTCCACTTGGGAAACCGGCAGCACCCTGGCCAAGGGTATCGGCACCTATGTAAAGGCCTTGGACAAGAACACCCGCAATTCCGGCTGGTACAACTCCAATACGAACGAGTTCAAGGACACGACCGTGTACCTCGGCAACAAAGGAAGCGAGCCGGCGATGGAAGTCTCTTACGGAACCTACAAGGATGAGGATGGAACCGGAGACTGGACGACCGTGGTGATCGCCGTCAATGGCGAAAAATCCACCTCCCGCACGGTGCGGGTATTGGAAGGCAAGGGCGTTTTCAGCGTCATGACCATATCCGGCGCGGACACGAGCAGCTACAAGACCCGCGGCGACACCACGATCTGGGTGGAAAAGTCGGGAGACACCGCCACCACGTATTCCCAAGTGCAGCATGATGATGGCTCGTATAGCGTCATCTATAACACAGTGGAAACTTCCACCCTGGCTCCTCTGACCAGCGGGATCATCACCTATGGCGTTGATGGGGTAGGCAAGGGCAGCGTTACGACTTACGAAAACCGCGTGGCCAAGGCCGCCGTGACGATTGAAATCGATGCGGACGGGGCTACTTTCCTGGACGGCGTCAAAGTCGTCGAGGATGACGGGGGCGCTGCCGTCGATGCCTCCCCGGCCAAAGGATAAGCGCAGCGCGATTCCGAACCGCAGTAACCTCGGCTTCCCGGCCCCCATGCCGGGAAGCTTTTTTCAAGGCCGATTCTCAATCCCGGCTCGGAATTTTCTACCAAAATCAAACTTGTAATTCCGGAATTGAAATTTTTTAAAAATATTAAATATCATAATCCATTATTTTATATTGGGTTACAAATCAAGTTCCGAACTTAGATAAAAATGATTCCCCCATTTAAATTGACTTTCAGTTCTCCACCGGGTACTCTTGGCATAGGGAGATACCTTCTCGGTCGCAAAGGCATCCTTGCATCCGGGTGGGCGCAGCCATGAGAAAACGGAATCCGCTCAAGCTGAATATTTTCGGTTATTTGGATTTCCGAAAATACCTGGAAGACGTGTTCGCGGCCCACAAGGCCGCGAACCCCAAATTCTCCTACCGCGCCTTCTCCCAGAAAGCCGGCTTGAGCTCCCCCAATTTCCTGCAATTGGTTCTGGCCGGAAAAAGAAAACCGACCACGTCCAATATTTTCGCCCTGGGCAAAGCTCTGTCGCTTACACGGCAGGAAACCGATTTCTTGACTCATTTGATAAGCTTCAATGAAGCGAAGACCCATGAGGAAAAAAACTCCCATTACCAGAGGATGTTGCGGATTGGGCCTTATTCGGGCGTGAATCCGATCCATAAGGACCAATACGAATATTTCAGCCAATGGTACAATCCCGTGGTCCGGGAACTCTTGACGCATAAAAAATTCACAGGCGACCTCGCCTGGATTGCGCGGAAAATCAACCCGGCGATATCGGAAGCCCAGACCGAGAAATCCGTGGAAACCCTGAAAAAACTGGGTTTGATTGCCTATGATGAGGATGCTGAAAAATGGCTCCCGGCCCAAACCGTGATCAGCACCCAAGCGCAAGTGGCTTCGGTGGCCGCCGCCCAATATCATAAAGCAATGATCCAGTTCGGCATGGACGCCCTAGATAGAACCGAATCGGGTCAAAGGGACATCCGTTCGGTGACCTTGGGCGTCTCCCTGGATGGATTCCAGGAAATAAAGTCGCGCATGGAAAATTTCTGGAAGGAAATCCTGGCCTTCGCCGTGACCCAGAATGAAGTGGAAGCCGTGTACCAAGTGAACCTGCAGCTCTTCCCCCTGACCCGTCCGGAAGAAAACGAGGCTGAAAATGCAACCCCAATCCCTGATTAAATTCGCCATCGCCCTTTGCGCCTTCGGACTCGCCCACTGCATCAGCGATGAACGGGCGGGCGGGACGGGCCTGGGAAATCCCACCGAAGTGGGAGCCACGTTCTCCATGCGGACCACCCATACCAAAAAGGCGGCGAAAACGTCTTCCGTCCAATCTTCGCAAACGGACAGCTCAGTCCTGGTCACCGACTCCGCGGGCATGGCATTGACGATCCGCGAAGTCCTGGCCAACGTGGGGAAAGTCGGCATTCATTTGCCGGCCAGCATCACTTGCGGGGATTTGACCTCCAAGGATTGCCAGCAAAACGAGGTGGAGATCATGGGGCCCTTTATCATGAATCTGATGACCGGGAGATCGGCACCGGCCATCGGTCATTTCAAAATCCCGGAAGGGAAGTACACCAATGTCGACGTCCAATTGATCGATCTATCCGCTCAGGAAGCTCCGGTGGATTCGAACGACGGCCTGAAAGGAAACAGCCTGGTCATCAAGGGAAGCTTCGCTTACGCCGGAAAGTCCGATCGTACGTTCTCCATTTATCTGAAATTCAACGAAGACATAGCCTTTTCGGATAATGCGGGTATCAACGTTGCGGAGCCCAAAATCGCGAACAAACTGTACAACGTAGTGCTCTTACTGCAAGTGGAGAAATGGTTCAGGAACGCCAATCTGCAAAGCTGCCTGGATGAGGGTTCACTTAAATTGGACGCATCCGGAAACCTGCAGATCCAAAACGAAGAACCCTGCCGCCAAATCCCCCAACTTATCAGGGATAACATAAAGTCTTCCGGCGATCTCGATGAAAGCCCGGTGGACTCGGCAAGCGTGGATCAACCCCAGCCGTAAAGCCGGACGGCGCTCAGTCCTCGTCCGCGCGCAGCTTGGCCAGCACGTTCAGGTCTTCCAGGGTGGACATGTCGCCCTTGGTCTCCACCCCATTGGCCACGTCCCGCAGGAAGCGGCGCATGATCTTGCCGGAGCGGGTCTTGGGCAAAGTGTCCGTGAAATGGATCTGATCCGGCATGGCCAGGGGGCCGATCATGTTGCGCACATGGGCCTTCAGGGCATCCGAGACCTTGGGGCTCTTCTCGTGGCCCTTGCCCAGGGTCACGAAGGCGGCCACCCCTTCGCCCTTCACGTCATGCTTGAAGCCGACCACGGCGGCCTCCACCACGGCCGCATGGGCCACCAGGGCGCTTTCCACTTCCATGGTGGAGAGGCGGTGCCCGGAGACGTTGAGCACGTCGTCGATGCGGCCCAGGATCCAGATGTAGCCGTCCGCGTCCTTGACCGCGCCGTCCCCGGCCAGGTACCAGCCCTGCTTGGCGAAGCGGCTCCAGTACACGTCCTTGTAGCGATCGTCCGCGCCATACAGGGTGCGCAGCATGGAAGGCCAGGGTTGCTTGATGACCAGGAAGCCGCCCTGGTTCACACCCAGCTCTTCGCCCTTATCGTTGACGATGGCTGCGTCCACGCCGAAGAACGGGAAAGTGGCGGAGCCGGGTTTGGTCGCGGTCACGCCGGGCAGGGGCGAAATCATGATGGCGCCGGTTTCGGTCTGCCACCAGGTGTCCACGATCGGGCAACGCTTGCCGCCTATCACCTCATGGTACCACATCCAGGCTTCGGGGTTGATGGGCTCGCCCACGGAGCCGAGCAGGCGCAGGGAGGACAGGTCGTAGCGGTTTGGATGTTCGTCGCCCCACTTCATGAAGGAGCGGATGGCGGTGGGCGCGGTGTAGAAGATGTTCACACGGTAGCGCTCGATGATCTGCCAGAAGCGATCGTTCTCCGGGAAGTTGGGCGCGCCTTCGTACATGATGGTGGTGGCGCCGTTGTTGAGCGGGCCGTAGACCACGTAGCTGTGCCCCGTGACCCAGCCGATGTCGGCCGTGCACCAATACGTGTCGTCTTCCTTGATGTCGAAGATGTGCTTAGTGGTCAGGTAGGTGCCCACCATGTAGCCGCCGGTGGTGTGCAGGATACCCTTGGGCTTGCCGGTGCTGCCGGAGGTGTAGAGGATGTAGAGCGGATGCTCGGAGTCGAGCTCCTCCGCGGGACAGACGGCGCTGGCCTTGGCCATCAGATCGTCCCACCAGAAGTCCCGGCCTTCGGCCATGGGGACGGCGTTGCCGGAGCGTTTGACCACGATGGAGCTCTTCACGGTCGGGCAGCTCTTGAGCGCTTCGTCCACGGTCTCTTTGAGCTTGAGCACGCTGCCGCGGCGGAAGCCGCCATCGGCGGTGATGACCAGGCGCGTCTGGGCGTCGTGGATGCGATCCACAAGCGCGGGAGCGGAGAAGCCCCCGAAGATGATGGAGTGCACTGCGCCGATGCGGGCGCAGGCGAGCATGGCGATGGCCAGCTCGGGAATCATGGGCATGTACAACGCGATGGAATCCCCGGAGCGGATTCCCTGGGCCTTGAGCACGTTGGCGAACTTGCAGACCTGGTGGTGGAGTTCGAGATAGGTGAGCACCTTGCGGTCGCCTACGGGTTCGCCTTCCCAGATGATGGCGGCCTTGTTCTTGCGTGAGGTGGTGAGATGGCGATCGAGGCAATTGTAGGAGATGTTGGTCTTGCCGCCTTCGAACCATTTCGCGAACGGGGCGTTGTCCCAGTTGCGCACGCGATCCCACTTCTTGAACCAATGCAGGTCGCCCGCAACTTCGCCCCAGAACTTCTCCGGATTCTGCACGGATTCCTTGTGCATGGCTTCGTACTGCGCCCAGGTGGAGACGGAGGCCTTCTTGCTGAAGGCTTCCGGCGGGGGAAACTTGCGGGTTTCGTTCAGGACGCTTTCAATGTTGCCGGACATGCGGAACCTCGATTTCGGGTGGGTGCACGGGGGGACCCGTGGGGCCGAAAATATAATAGGCCGAGCGCGGCGGAGAAAGGGGCGCGGCGTTCCGAAGGGGTGTAAGCTTTTCCCTAATTCGGAACAAACCTCCGCCCCCCCTGGAAACCCGGCCCTGGTGCGCCCAGGGTCACGAGTGTACCTTTTGCGGCATGGACTGGATACGCATCTCGGGAGTCTTGGGTTTTCTGGGAGTGGCATTGGGCGCTTTCGGGGCCCATGCCCTCAAGGCCAAAGTCTCACCGGAAATGCTGGCGGTATGGCATACCGGGGTCCTCTACCACCTCATCCACGCCTTGGTCCTGCTGGCCCTGGCCCTTTACGCCAAGGCCACCGGGGTGGATATCCGCTGGGGCGCCCGCTTTTTCGCGGTGGGCATCCTGCTGTTTTCCGGAAGCCTCTATGCCTTGACCCTTTCCGGCATCCGTCCCTTGGGAGCCATAACTCCCCTCGGTGGCGCGGCCTTCCTGCTGGGGTGGGGCTGGGTGCTGCTGAAACTGCCTTCCCGGACCTGATCCCGCCGCATAACAACCAGGCATTCGGCCCCCGCTTCCAATAAGCGCCGCCCATTAATGGCTCCCGCTTCCGCGGCATCTCCCACCCCGGAGCTTGTTCGGATAATCGTCCCATCCACCCATGGCCAACCCCGCCTTCAGTCACTCGTTGCGTAATCTCCGCATGTTACGTGTCAGCCAGTACGCAGCACGGAGCGTGATCGGATTTCGGATGCGGGGCCGGGCGGATTCCCGGAGGAGAATACCGTACCGATCCTTTCATTCCCCAACAACGTAGTCGGGGAGCGGATCGGATTTGTGTTGGGCAAAATCGCGGAGCGGGGCTCAAGCCCCCGCGGCCGGCGCCGCAGGGCGGAAGCCAGGTATCTTTAGGCGGCTGGTTACGCCCGGTTACTTGCCGTAGGCGGGCATTTGGTCGCGACCCTTGCGGGTCACTTCCCGAATGCGGGCATTTGGCAAATCGAGGGACTTGATTACTTGCCAAAGGCGGGCATTCGGCAATTCAATAAATGAGGCTATTTGCCGAATGCCTTGGAGTCTTCCACGAATGCCTTCATGCCCTCATCGCTGAGGGGATGATCCGCGACGGTGGAAAGCACGGCCGCCGGCACGGTCAGGATGTCCGCGCCCGCGAGCAAGCATTCGCTTAGCTGCACCTGGTTCCGGAAGCTGGCCGCCAGGACCTCGGTGGTGATCTGGTAGTTCGCGAAGGCGGTGGCGATCTCGAAGATCAGGCGCGCGCCCGCGTCTTTGAGGGAGCCGCCGGAAGCCACGAACTCGGTGTTGTGGAGGATTTGATCGCCCTTGGCGTTCTTGTGGTCTTCCACCCAGTACAGGGAATTGCCGGGCTTGCGCTCGGGGAGATCATGCTTGTAGCCGTAGTCGGCGAGGCGGCCCAGGAACGGGCTCACGTAGGTGGCGCCCGCATTGGCGGCCCAGAACGCCTGGGTGGTGTTGAAGATAAGGGTGGTGTTGACCTTGATGCCCTTTTCCCACAGGCGACGGATCACCTTGAGTCCGGTGAAGGGATCGGCGGCGGAGTTGACGGCGCGATATCCGCCAACCGGTACTTTGATCACGGAATTGGTTCCCAGGGCGGCGAGTTCATCGGCCTGGCGCACCATTTTCTCTTCTTCCAGTTCCGTAAGTTCCAGAGAGACCGGAAACTGGCCCAGCAAGGTGCATAGATCTTTCATGATCTCTTTGGCATGATCCCAGGATTTGGCGCCCGCCTTTTTAAGCAGGGAGGGATTGGTGGTGACACCGTTGATGATACCGGCGCGGAACAGGGGTTCGATCTCCGAGCGGGTGGCCGTGTCCGCGAAGATGCGCGGAGCCTTGGAGGCGGGATGCTTGAGGGGATTTCCGGCCTTGTCGGGATTGATCACCGGCATTAGGTTCTTGCGGTTCAACATGGCTTCGCTGGAAAAGGCTGGGGTGAACATGACGGGCTCCTTGCTGATGATTGCCCCGGACGATGCCGGGATCGATATCCGGTCCGACCCAAAAGGTAAAACTATTCGCCGGGGCGGAGTTTGAAAACCAGATCGAAGGTCATATCCACGCGGTCATGGACCTTGGTCCCCATGAGCGTGGGAGGCTTCGCCTGGTATTCCGCGAGACTGATGGGGAATCCGCCCCGGATGAAGACCTGGCCGGCCTTGATTTCCGGTGTCACGTTCGCGGTGATGGTCTTGGTCAATCCATGGAAGGTCAACTCGCCGTTTACGACATAAGGTCCGAGCTTGCCATCCTTGGGTTTCACCGCCGTGCTGGCGAAGGCCACCTGGGGAAACGCGTCGGCTTCCACGGCCTTCATGGTATGGGAATCCCGCAGGCTTATCCCGGTCTTGAAGCCGCGCACGGCCATGTTCACGCGTACCCGGAAGATCGTGGAATCCCCGTTCACCCACACCGAGCACGCGGGCGCATGGTTGATGCCGGTGACGTTCGCGAAAGGATGCACTGCGTGGAAGACCACGGTGGATCGGGAGGAGTCGCAAACGTAGGCGCGGAATCCGTCCGATCCCGCGCTCGAGGCAATCCTGGCTGGAGCCGGAGCGGGCGCAGGAAAGGCCAGGCACGCCGCGGCGAAACAGCCTGCGACGACGGAGGAAACCGAAGGGAAGCGAAAGTGTGATTTGCGCATTCCGGAAATCAAGCTTTACCGGCGCAGGATGGCAAGCCGCTAATCGGGAACGGATACGATCACGTGATCGGCCAGCACCTTGACGGGAAAACCTTCCAGCACGGCGCGTACGCAAGGGCCGTAATCACAGATGCCCGTATCCGGCTGATACACGGCGCCATGGGTTTTGCACATGATGCGGTCGGCGGGCGCGTAATAGAAATCATTATCGCCCATATCCAACTGAACGGGCCAGTGGCAGCATTGGTTGAGGTAGGCGTAGAACGAACCGTTATGCTTGATCAGGAATCCCTGACCCGTGCGCCCGTTGCGCGGGAAGTCGAAGGTGCGGGTTTCCCCGTGGGCCATGGCGTCGGACCCGTCGATGCGGATATCCATGCGGACGCGATCAGTTTCCGTGCAGCAGGCCGAAATAGGCTGAAAGGACCACCATGCAGGACCCGGCCAAGGCGATGGAAATCCACAACCAGGCGGGCACGGGAGCGGCCTCTTCTTCCTCAGGGACGGTCATCTCTCCATCGGAGATTCCCCCGGAAGGTTTTTCCCAGGCCTGGGTGGGCGCGGAATCGGAGATCGCCGCGCCTTCGGGAGCGCCTGCGCCAGGCTGGGGCGCGTGGGCGAATCGCCGTTGCGCATGCGCCTCTTCCTGGAGGCGATCGCCCAAACGCGAGAAGGCGGAAAGGGCCTTTTCGCTTTCTTCCTCCTGGGGCTTGGGGTAGAAGACCGTGCGCGCGCCCGCGTCTTCACCGCCGCCGTCGAAGGATCCTCCGCCCGTCTCCGATCCATTACGGCTGATCGGCGGTTCGGCCGACCAGGGATTGTCCGTGGGCGCAGGGGCGGCTTTGAATGCAGCCGTGCCGGGAACCGCGAAGGTGCCGGTTTCCGGATCCGCGAAGGCTTCATCCGGATTGTGCACGGTCTGCATGTCCGAAGTGACGTCCAGGGACGTGTGGGCACGGGGCTTGATGAAAGGCGAAGCGGGAGCGGGAGCCGCGGGAGGCAGACCCGGGATCTCTTCCTGGGGCCGGGCATTCAGCAGGGAGGCCTGCAGGGCGAGCACGGCCTGCTTGAAGGCCTCCACCGTGGCGAAGCGATCCAGGGGACGGGCCGCCATGGACTTGAGGATGATCTCGTCCGCTTCGATGCCGAAGATGCGGCTGAGCTCGCTCGGCAGGCGCAATTGCGCCGCGGGCGCGCGGCCGACCAGGATCTCGTACAGGATGGCGCCGATGGAATAGAAATCGCTGTGGGGCAGCAGGTTGCCCCAATCCTGGCGCAGCTCCGGAGCCATATAGGGCAGGTAGCGGCGGGCGTAAGAGTTGAACTCGAACTCCTGCGGCGTCAGGAAACCGACCACGCCGAAATCCGTGACCACGGGGCCGTTCAAGGTGACGAAGACGTTCTCGGGCTTGAGGCACCCGTAACATCCGCGTTCATGGATGGCCTCGAAGATGTCCAGCAGCGAGACGATGATGCCGAGGCCCGGCAGCACGCGGTTCTCGAAGTTGAGGCGCTCCATGAGCCATAGGCGCAGCGGCACGCCGCCCACCCATTCCATGGTGTAGTAGGGCGAACCCTCGAAGCGTCCCGCCTCGTGGATTTTGGCGATACCCTTGTGATCGTACTTGGCGACGGACTCCGCCAGGAACAGGAAGCTTTCCGGCAGGCCCGCTTCCGCGGCCTTGCGGGCGTGCATCACCTTGAGCACCATCTCCTGGTTGCCCGCGGCGAGATCGCGGCACAGATAGGAATTGCACAACGCGCCCAAGCCCAGGTATTTCTCCACGCGATAGCGGTTGGCGAACGTCTCCCCCGCTTGCGGCAGAGCCGCCTTTCCGGGCTTCGCGGAAACCTGGCCGACGGCCATGCCCGCGGCTTCCTGGGAAACGATGGGTTTGGCCTGCGGCCGAGAGGGTGGCGCGGAATGGGCCGGTTGCGCGGACATGGCTGCTGGAGTTGCGGCGGGATTCGCGGCGGGAGAGGGAGCGGCATTGGAGGCCGGCGCGGCGGAAGCGAATGGTTGGGGATTCTGGGAAGGGGCCCTGGGTTGTGGAATCGGCTGGGGAATCGGGGCTGCGAGGGACTGGCGCACGCCGCAGTTGGGGCAGAAAGCCACGTTGGAGGCTATCGAGGCACCACATTCACGGCATTGCATTCTTTGTCTCCCTCGCCCGGCCAGTCAGGTCCTAAATGTAGCTAAAAAAGGATATAATTTATTCATATGCGGGTTTTCCTCATCACCGGCTTCGCTCTCGACAAGCGCGCCTTCCACTTCATGGACCTTCCCCCGGACGTCTATCAGACCTTGGATCTGATTCCCATCCTCAAGGGGGAAACCCTGCCCGCGTATGCCAAGCGCATGGCCGGGGAAATCGGCCTGGCTCCCGGCGACGTCATCGGCGGCGTATCCCTGGGCGGCATGATCGCGCTGGAAATGGCCAAGGTGGTCGACGTCCTCGGCGTCATCATCATCGCCTCCGCCACCCATCCCCGCTTCATCCGCAAACGCTTCAAGATGTGGGCGCCCATCGCCGCGTGGGTCCCCCAGGCCGTCATCCGCAGGATATTCACCCTGATCCCCCGCATCCTGGCCCTGCAGAACATGCTGCTTCCCGAAGGCCAGGCCCTGCTGGCGGACATCATGGGCCGCTTCCCGCCCGCAATGCTCCAGACCTTTCCGATGATGATCATGCGTTGGCCGGGCAGTGGTACGCCCGCCCGCTTCCGGCATATCCACTCCGATGGGGATTGGCTGATCCGGCCCAACGGGGATCCCGCGACCTTGACCATCCTCAAGGGCAAGAACCATCTCATCACCGTATCCCATCCCCAAGCGGTGCGGGATCTGGTGATGCAAGCCGTGGCAGGGTTTCAGAACGAAGCGAAGTCAAGCGTGGGGACCGCGTCGAGGAATCCTTCTTCGGCCGCCAACCGGTAGAACCGCTCCAGCGACTGGGCATGGCGGGGCGTGAACCCGTAGTCCGCGGTGGCGTAGAATCCCAGCATCAATTCGCGAGGCAGGGTGGAAGGATAGGCCGTGGTCCACGCGTCCAGGGCCTTGCCCGGATCCGCGCGGAAGGCCGCCAGGGATTCGAGCAACAGCCCGTGGAAACGGGAGACCAGAGCCGATTTCTCCCGCATTACTTCCCGCCGCACCATCCATAGGCCGAAGGAAAACGGCAGTTCCTGCCAACGCATCCACACATCCGCCAGATCGTAGCGAAATGGCCATTTGCCCGACAGGGATTCCCGCAACGCCCTATCCCCTATGAACACCCGGCCCCGGGCTTCGGCCACCGAAGGTTCGCCCGTACCAGGCAGGATACGGGGCTTTACGGAAAAGCGGCGCGCGCACAGGATGCGGAACAGGACATTGGAAGTCGCGGAATCCGCCGACAGGCCAACGGGTTCGTCGTCGAGCCTTTCCCACGGCATGAGCGAGAGGAACAAAACCGATTTCATCTCCATGGTGCTGGAGGTGGAGACCCCGGGGAACAGTTGATAGTCGCGGTGATGCAGGCCGTATTCGAAACTGGAAGAAGGGGCGCAATCCACGCGCCCGGCTTGGAGCTCGCTGTTGTGGAAACTCGGAACGCCGTCCACGAAGCAAATGCCTTCCGCGCCCCGCAAGGTGGAATGGAAGAACGGCGCGCAGACCAGGAACGGCAGGCGCCCCACATTGAGGATGGGCGAAGTGGAGGATTGAAGGGACATGCTGGTAAAATAGAAAGCCGGGAGGAAGTAGGGAGGGAGGGATAGAGTGGCGGAACTGGGTTTAGGTTGAAACTTGACGCGGATTCTGTTGTAGCAGCCTTTTCAAATCCGCTCCCAAACCGATTCACCGCTCTTCCACCACTTTTTTCAGACAAAAAAAGAGACGGCCGCAAAGACCGCCTCTCATCCGCCTGAGGGACCCTTAGGTCCGCTCCCCGGCGAGCCGCTTCGGCTTCGCCCGCTTTCGGAATGGTTACTTCGACTTCGCCTTCTTGGCGGTTTCCTTCAAGGCGACGCCGGCCTTGAAGCCCACGGTCTTGGAAGCCTTGATCTTGATCTCGGCGCCGGTGGAGGGATTGCGGCCCTTGCGGGCGGCGCGGGTCTTGACGGAGAAGGTGCCGAAACCGATCAGCTGAACGACCGCGTCCTTCTTGATTCCGGTTTCGATGGCGCCCAGCACGGCGTTGACTGCGCGTTCGGCGGCGGCCTTGGTCTCGATGCCGCTCTTGTTGTCTTCCAGCACGGCCTGCACTAGTTCTTGCTTGTTCATGCGCTTTCCTTTCAAAGGTTGGATCTCGAAGCGGTTCTTTGCGCCTCGGTCCCATTATATACTACCAAACCCCTGAAAAGAAAAGACGAAAGTAAAATATCTCGCTTCGCTTCGCGCTGCAAGCCTACTGGCATGGGGCCTGCGGAGCACCTCCCCCGCAACCTCGGAGGGACGGGGCTTGCAGGGAACGTACCCTGGAAGGCCCGTCTCCATTGGTCCGGAAGCATCCGCTTACAATCGGACTAACGCATTGATTTCCATGGAATTAATCGATTACAAATCGGACGCGGATCGCGGCGGGGGAAACCTCCGTGTTTCCCTCCCGGAACGTTCCGATACGCATGGGCATATGGCGGAAAATCATGGACTTAATCGTATGCGGCATCACAGCCTCCGGCAGAAACTGTATCTTTGGATGGATACGAGATCGGAGGAGAAGGAGTTCAGCCAAGCAGGCGAAGCAGCCGGGCGCGGAGATCGTCGGGCGCAAGGCCTTCGATGCGGAACACCTTGTCCCGCGAGGCCGCGCCGCGCTCCAGGGAAACCGCTCCGCGGGATATCCCCAGGGCTTTGGCCAGGAACTCCCTGGCCTTGGCATTGGCGGCCCCGTCCACCGGCGGCGACTGTATGCGGAGCCTCAAAGCGCCTTCGGCGATACCGTTGAAAGCATTGGCGGAGGCCTTGGGCGTAAGGCGGACCCGGACCAGGGAACCGCCCGCTATAGAGCGGATTTCCAGGTGGGAGGGCTCCCCTTCCCCGCCCCCGGACAAAGGCTTTGAGACGGGAAGTGACAAGGTTATCCGGCTTGCAACTGCGCCACGGCTTCGGCGACGCTTTGCACGGGAAGGTTGCAGACGCGATCACGGCATACGAAGATGGCGGTGCGATCAGGCGCGAAGCGGTTCTCCAGCAAAGGCAGGGAGCTGGGAACGGCGGAGCCGGCGATAAGGGTGTTGGGCAGATAATGTCCGGACAGTTCCTTGCGGAAGCGTTCGGCCTCGGGGCCGGTGATCACCACTTCATGGAACGGCGCGGCCATGTTGAGCGCCAACATGCCCCAGTTGGAATAGCCCGAAGCGTAGGAAGGCATTTCCTCCTTCACCTGGTTGAGCATGGCGACGGCCATGTCCAGCCAGCATTGATCCGCATAACAGGAGCCGACCACGAAGAGGGCGCGGGCCATGCTGGAGTTGGACGCCGGATTCACGTTGTCCATGATTTCCATTTTGCGCGCCACCAGGGGCTTGTCGAGATCGGAGGTGAAATGGAACAGGCCCGAGACGGGATCGCGGAAATGCTTGATGGCGTAGTCGATCAGATCGTTGGCCGCCGTCAGCCATTTCTCGTTGAAGGTGGCCTGGTACAAGGCCGCCAAGGCTTCCGCCATGAAGGCATAGTCCTCGAGGAAGGCGTTGATGGAGAACCGTCCGGCCTTGTAGGTGCGGAACAAACCGCCATCGGGACGGCGGCCGCCTTCCAGCAGAAAGGCGAGGTTGCGCTCGGCGGCGTGGAGATAGTCGGAATCACCCAGGGCCTCGTACGCCGCCACATAACCTTTGGCCATGAGAGCATTCCAGGAGATCAGGGTCTTGTCGTCGAGACCGGGGCGGATGCGTTTGCCGCGTTCGCCGAGCAGCAGGGCGCGGGATTTTTCCAGGCGCGAATGGATCTCGCTTTCGCTTAGCCCATACGCCGAGGCGATTTCGGCGTCGCGCTGCTTGCGGAGGGGGATATAGTGCCCGTCTTCCCAGAAGCCCACGGAGTTCACGTTGTAGGCGTCGCGGAACAAGGGAAACGCGTCGCCCAAAAGGGTCTCCAGCTCTTCCTTGCTCCACACGTAGAACTTGCCCTCTTCCCCTTCGCTGTCCGCGTCCAGGGCCGAATAGAATGCGCCTTCAGGAGAGGTGAGTTCGCGCGCGATGAAAACGGCGGTCTCTCGCACCACGGTCGCGTACAAGGGATCGCCGGTGGCGCGGAACGCTTCCGCGTACAGTTCCAGCAATTGACCATTGTCGTACAGCATCTTCTCGAAGTGGGGCACCTTCCACAAACCGTCGGTGGAATAGCGCGCGAAGCCGCCGCCCAGATGATCGTAGATGCCGCCGAAGGCCATCTTGTCCAATGTCAGGCGCACATGCTCCAAAGCCGAAGCGTCCCCGCCCGCCTTCCAATAGCGGAGCATGAACTGGTAATTGTTGGGGAGCGGAAACTTGGGCGCGCGGTTCATGCCGCCTTCCACCCGATCGAACATGACCTGCCAGGGTTTGTATATGGCTTCCAATTCCGCCATGGTGAACGGGGCCATGGCCGGAGCCGCCTCCACCCACTCGCTCTGGCGTACGCCCTTGGTCAATTGCTCCGCGTAGCGCAGGACCTTTTCCGGTTCCTTGGCATGCAGATCGGCCAGGCTTCGCAGCACTTCCCGCCATTGGTCGGGACGATAATACGTGCCCCCATAGACCGGACGGCCGTCGGGCAATGCGAAACAGTTGAGCGGCCAGCCGCCGTGCCCGCTGATGAGCTGCACGGCGTTCATATACACCTGGTCCACGTCGGGACGCTCTTCGCGATCCACTTTGATGCATACGAAGCGCTCGTTCATCAAGGCCGCGGTCTCCTCGCTTTCGAAGGATTCCCGTTCCATGACATGGCACCAATGGCAGGCCGAGTAGCCGATGCTGATCAGCAGGAGCTTGTTCTCGGCCTTGGCGCGGTCGAGGGCCTCATCGCCCCAGGGATACCAATCCACGGGATTGTGGGCATGTTGGAGCAGGTAAGGACTTGTTTGATTGGCCAGGCGGTTGGAATGGGGCATTGGAGAGAGAAGTTAAAATGAAAAAGTCAAAATGCAAAAGTCAAAATTGCGGAAAGGAGGTTTTCCTCCCCATTTTGCATTTTGACTTCTTCATTTTGCATTTTGACTTCTAAATGATC
>OBEQ010113651.1_pt1 | contig 64221 bp, 59 predicted proteins | sample 1670901 | NCBI WGS metagenome assembly OBEQ01 (sample SAMEA104232315, study PRJEB22302) | groundwater metagenome | biome: forest; feature: aquifer; material: groundwater | place: USA | collected 2011-08-07 | depth 5.4 m
CAGTACGCGCACCTGGCCCATGTCGGCGGGCTAAACCGCATGATGAGTGTGGCGGCCTTCTGCCTGCTCGCCTCCCAGCTGCTCTTCATCATCAACTTCTTCTGGAGCCTCTTCCGGGGTAAGCCGGCCGGCGACAATCCCTGGCAGGCGAATACCCTGGAGTGGGCGACCAGCTCGCCGCCGCCGCATGGCAATTTCACCGTCACGCCGACGGTCTATCGGGGGCCCTACGAGTACAGCGTCCCCGGCCACGCCAAGGACTGGCTGCCGCAGCACGACCCGTTGCCGTCCCCCGGCGGCCACTGAGACCCGGCTGCAGCGCCAGCCGCCCCACACCATGCATGCCAGGCACCGGTACGCGGTCATCACCGCGTGCGCAACATTTCTCCTCCTGATCGCCGGAGGGCTGGTCACCAGCACGGATTCCGGCCTCGCGGTTCCTGACTGGCCGCTCTCCTACGGCACCTGGTTTCCGCCGATGGTCGGCGGGATCTTCTATGAACACGGACACCGCATGATTGCCGCGACCGTCGGCTTGCTCATCCTCATTCTTGCGGTCTGGTTCGGCCGCTCGGAGCCGCGGCGGTGGGTGCGCCGGCTCGCCTACGCGGCGCTGGGTGCTGTCATCCTCCAAGGCCTGCTCGGCGGACTGACCGTGCTGTTGCTGCTGCCGCCGGCGGTGTCTATCCTGCATGCGTGCCTCGGACAGACGGTCTTTTGCCTCGTCGTCAGCCTGGCGGTGTGCACGTCGCCGCACTGGGTGCAGGGCACGACCGACGCGAACCGTCCGAGCCACCTGCGGCGGCTCGGTCCGCTGGTGGCGGTCGTGGCCTATGGCCAGCTGGTGCTGGGAGCCGTGGTTCGTCATACCGGGCTGGCACTGCTGCCGCACATGGCGACCGCCGCAGTCCTCGTCGCACTCGTACTGCTGTTGGCGCAGCAGAGCCTGCAACATCCGACCGCCCCCGCCGTGCTGCGCGCCGGCAGCTGGCGGCTGCTGCTGCTCGTTGTGGGGCAGGCGGCGCTTGGCCTGACGGTGCTCGCACACCGCAGCCGCGTGGATGTCCGCACCGGCCATGTGGCGCTGGGCGCGCTGGTCTTGGCCCAGGCGGTCGTGTTGGTGTGGGAGATCTTCCGGCGCCCGTCGGCCGGCTCGCTCGGAGCCTCCGGATGAGCCACACCGCGGTCGCGCTCGGGGCTCGAGGGATCCGGTGGTCGGATTACGCCGAGCTCACGAAGGCCCGGCTCAGCGCGCTGGTGCTTGCGACAACTGCGACAGGCTTCTGGATGGGATGGACCCCGACGCAGCCCGCGGCACCACTCTGGATCGTGCTGCTGGGGACGGCCCTCGTCGTGGGCGGGGCCAACGCGCTCAATGAGTGGTGGGAGCGCGTGCCGGATGCCGCGATGCGGCGCACGCGCCATCGGCCTCTGCCGGCGGGCCGCCTGAGTCCGCCGACGGCGCTGTGGTTTGGGTTGGGCTGTGCCAGCGTCGGCGTCCTCTTGCTGGCGCTGTCCGTCAATGCGCTCAGCGCCTGGCTGGCCCTCCTCGGACTCGTGAGCTACGTCTTGGCGTATACGCCGCTCAAGCGCGTGACTCCGCTCTGCACGCTCGTGGGGGCGATTCCGGGGGCCGTCCCGCCGCTCATCGGATGGGCGGCCGCGCGCGGCAGCGTGGATGCGGGCGCGTGGTCGCTGGGTGCGATCCTGTTTCTCTGGCAGCTGCCGCACTTCCTCGCGCTGGCGCTGTTGTACCGGGACGATTATGCGCGGGCCGGATTCCGGATGCTGCCGCTCATCGAATCGGACGGGACGGCGACGGGCCGGCAGATCATCCTCTACGCCTTGGCGTTGTTGCTCGCCAGCTTGTTTCCCGCCTGGCTCGGTATCGCCGGGCGGCTCTACTGGGCGGGCGCCCTGGCCGCGGGCCTGGCGTTCGTCTTCGTCTCCGTCGAGGCAGCCTGCCATCGGTCCGACCCGCGCGCCCGCCGGCTTTTCCTGGCGTCCGTCGCCTATTTGCCGTTCGTACTCGCCCTGATGGCGCTCGACAAAGCGCTGGGGTTCTGATGGCGCTGTGGCCGGCCGTCAACGCCGCGCTGAATGCGACGAGCGCACTCCTGCTCGGTGCCGGCTATTGCTGCATCCGGCGGAAAGCCATCGCGGCACATCGCGCCTGCATGGTGGCGGCGGCGGGAGTGTCGGCGGCGTTTTTCGTGTCCTACCTCCTGTACCACCATCAGGTGGGGATGGTGCGGTTTGCCGGCTCCGGCGGGATCCGGCCGGTCTACTTCGTCATTCTCATCTCGCACACGCTGCTCGCCGTGCTGATCGTGCCGCTGGCGCTGCGGACGCTGTATCTGGGCTGGCGCCGGCGCGATGCCGCGCACGTGGGGCTCGCGCGGTGGACGTTTCCGCTGTGGCTCTACGTGTGCGTCAGCGGGGTGGTCGTGTATTGGCTGTTGTATCACTATCCGGGGGCCTGATGCGGCGGGACATCCGGTTCGCGCTGGCCGTGCTCGGGCTGTGCGCCCTCTGGCACGCGTCGGCCTCCGCGTGCCCGGGCTGCAAGGAAGCGCTCTTTGATCCCCAGGAGCTGCCCCAGCGGCTGGGGGCCGCCCGCGGCTACGCGGCGAGCATCGCGCTCCTGCTGTTGATGCCGGTCGGACTCATCGGCGGGATCGCTGCGCTCGTCTGGCGCGCCCGGCCTCACCGGAGCGCCTCGACGGGGGAGCGCCGCCGGAGGAATTGACACCCCTGGGCTTTCGCGATAGACTGCACAGAGATTCTTCATCAACCTTGAGGGAGGACTGTAGATGAAGCGAATGGGGATGTGGGGTGTCGCACTGATCGGAGTGTTCGTGGCCGCGCAGCCGGCCTGGGCCACGCGGTTGACGGTGCACGAAGCCGCCGAGTCCCAGCAGTACGGCCGCAAAGCGGGCGGGATGATCGGCCGGGGGCTGCTGAATGTCGTCACCTGCCCGGTCGACCTCATCGTCAATACGGTCAACGAAACGAAAGCGGGCCCGCCGTTCATCGGTACGCTGACCGGCTTGGCCAAGGGCACCGGCTGCGGCATTCTGCGCCTGGGCTCCGGGGCCTTGGATGTGGTGACCTTCTGGGTGCCGGGATTCAACGGCTTCCCGGTGTCGGATTCCTATGAGAACTGCATGGGCGGGCCCGCCGCAGCCGCCCCCATGCCGGCCAGCTACGGCCAGCCGACGTCGTCCATCGAGGTGCCGTCCAGCGAACCGGTGACGTCGATGCCGGCCGAGCCGGAACAGGCTCCTCCCGCCAAGAAGCACTGGTCCAAATAGCCGTCGGCCTCCACCGCCTCAGCGCGGTGCGGGACGGGTGACAGGCCCAGCCATCCCACGCGAGGTCTGATGGGTGAAACCTACCTGACCAAAGTCGGGCTCGCCAAGCTGCACGCGGAGCTGAAGGCGCTTCAGCAGCAGAAGCACGAGCTGACCGAAGAGGTCCACAAGGCCGCCGCGCACGGCGATCTGCGGGAAAACGGCGAGTATCACGCCGCGCGCGAACGCCTCCAGCACGTCTCGCAGCGGCTGGCCGAGCTGGACGGCAAGCTGCAGCACGTCCACATCATCGACGACCTCGATGTGAAGACCGGCGAGGCACGGGTCGGGGCGAAGGTGACGCTCGAGGACGAGCAGACCAAAGAGCGCGTCAGCTACCTGCTCGTCGGGGCGGAAGAAGCCGACCCGGTCAATGGCAAACTGTCCATCGCCTCCCCCCTCGGCAAGACCCTCCTCGGCAAAAAGCAGGGCGAACGCTTTACGCTGACCCTGCCCAAGGCGATGGTGCCCTACAAGGTGCTCAAGGTTTCGCGGGGAGCCTAGCATGGCCTCCGACTTGCGGGCGCGCAAGTGCAAGCCGTGCGAGGGCGGGGTGGAGCCCTTGCCGGCCTCCGCCGCCCAGGCGCTGCTTAAGGAACTCCGCGGCTGGGAATTGATCGAGGGGACACGAATCCGCAAGACCGTCAAGTGCAAGGACTTCCTCGGCGCCGTCGCCCTCATCCAGCGCCTGGCCCCCATCGCGGAGGCCGAAGACCACCACCCGGATCTTCACCTCACGGGCTACCGCACCCTGACCATCGAGCTCTCCACCCACGCCATCCACGGGCTCTCTGAGAACGATTTCATCCTGGCGGCAAAGTTCGACGACCTGCTCGCCTTACAGACGACCGGGACGTGACATGGCCCTGACCCCGTCCACGATGCTGCCGATCGGCACCAAAGCCCCGGACTTCACGCTGCCGGATGTCGTCTCCGGCACGATGACGTCCCTCGCGACCTTCGCCGGCAAGCCGGCCCTGCTCGTCATGTTCATCTGCCGCCACTGTCCCTACGTGGTGCATGTGCGCCAGGAGCTGGCACGGCTCGGGAAGGATTATGCAGGGAAGGCGATCGGGATCGTCGCCATCAGCGCGAACGACGCCGTCGGCTATCCCGATGATGCGCCGGAACAGCTCAAGGCCATGGCGCAGGAGATAGGCTTCACGTTTCCGTTTTGCTACGACGAGAGCCAGCAGACGGCGAAAGCCTACACGGCCGCCTGCACGCCAGATTTCTTCCTGTTTGATGCGCAGCGACGGCTCGTCTACCGCGGCCAGCTGGATGATAGTCGCCCGGGCAACGGCAAGCCGCTGAACGGCAAGGATCTTCGCGCGGCGATTGATGCCGTGCTCACCGGCAAGCCGGTGAACCCGACGCAGCAGCCCAGCATCGGCTGCAACATCAAGTGGAAGAAGGGCAACGAGCCGCCCTACTACGGGTGAGGCGGGCTAGAAGAGGAAGAGTGCGGCCACGCTGGCCGCGCTCAGCAGTCCGAGGTTGACGGCGGCGAATCGGCGGAACGGGCCGCGGCCGACTCCGACCGCCAGCCCCAGTTTGAAGAGCGTGTTCGACAGCACCGCGACCGCGAGCGCCCGACCCGCCAGCGCCACCCCGACCGAGGCACCCCCCAGCCGGAACATCGAGTAGATCAGCGCATCCACGTCGGTCAACCCCACCGCCGCCGCGGAGGCCAAGGTGCCGGAGGAGCCGAACCGGCTGCCGAGCCATCCGACCAGGTAGAGGGCCAACTGGAACGCCGCCGTCATTTGCAGAGCCGCCCCGAACCGCAGCGGGTTGCTGGGGGTGGTGGCGGTGGTGGCCTGCGGATCGTTCTGGCGCATAATGAGCGCGGTGAGCGCGAAGCCCACGGCCAGCGGCGGCACGAGGTAGGGCAGCACGGCCAGGGCGAGGGCGGTGTTCAGTGCCGCACTCAGCAGCAACACCCGCAGGGGCAGGATGGTGCAGGCGGCGACGACCCCCAGTGCCAGGAGCCGTCCGCGCGAGGGCTGCTCACGGCTCTCGCGTGAGAAGTTCAGCGTCGCGGCCGTGGAGGAGATGAGGCCGCCCAGCAGCCCGACGAGCCCGTAGCCGCGGTGCAACCCGACCAGCCGCAGGGCGACGAAGCTGGCGAAGCTCAAGCCGGAGAACAGGAGCACGAGCATCCACAGCTCCTGCGGGCGAATGCCGGGCCCAGGGCCCAGGGGGCCGATCGGCAGCAGCGGGAAAATGACCAGGGCCAGCACGGCAAACCGGGCCGCCGCCATGAGCTCGGGGGGTTCGATGCGTTCGACGAAGGCATGGAGGCGGCCTTTTTCAGCCAAGACCAGCGTGGTGAAGGCGAACAGGCCGCTGGCCAATGCCAGCCGGCCCATGCCGGCCAACGCACCCGCGGTCAGGACGACGAGTGCCGCCACCTCCGTTGTGCCGCCGACATCCGGGCCGCCCTTGGACGTCAATAGGTAGGCCACCACGATGAGGGCGGCTCCGGCCAAGAGCAGGGCCGTTCCCGCTGCCATCAAGCCGGAGCGGCACAGCTCAACGCCCAGCGCTCCGATCAGCCCCAGCAGCAAAAACGTCCGCGTGCCGGCGAAATGCGGCGTGTGCCGGCCCCGCTTGACCGACCACTCCCGCTCGATGCCGACCGCCAGGCCGCCGAGGGCGGCGACCCCGAGGCGCACCACGATGTCCATCGGCTCAGCCGTCATCAGGCATGAGACTCCGGTGTCGAGGCATGGCTCAAGTATAACACCAAGCACTTGGCCGAGCCGCCGGCTTTCAGGAACTCCGACAGGTCCACCGGGACGACCCGGAACCCGCGCCGCTCCAGCTGCCGGCGCAGGGCGGCGGAGACCCCCGCTTGCATGATGACGGTGCGGCCGACGGCAATGGCGTTGCAGGCAAACCGCTGGGCGTCGGCTTCCGAGACGGCGATGGGATCCGCCACGAGCCGCTCAATCACCGTCCGGCCGTAGCGGTCGAACGCCTTCGGAAACCACACGGCACAGCGAGCGGTCAGCGGACAGAAGCATGTATCCAGGTGATAGAACCGCCGGTCCGTCAGTTCCACCGGCAGCACTTCGGCCTGCAGCAGGCGGGCCAGCTCTTCATGCGCGGGCGCGTCCGACCGGAAGCGGAAACCCAGCAGCAGCGTGCGGCCCACCCAGAGCGCATCCCCCTCCCCCTCGAAGTCGTACCGGGCCGGCAGCGTCGCCACGCGGAAGCCCCGCGACCGGAAGTGCGCGGACACGAAGGGCTCCTCCGGTTGCCGCTGGGGGTAGCGGAAGTTGCTGCGGATGAACAGCCGACCGGCCACCAGCCCCGCGTTGGCGGTGAAGACGAGGTCGGGGACGCCGGGCCTCGGTCGCAGCAGCTGAACGCGCACCTTCAGCTGGCGCGTCAGCAGGGCATGGAGCCGCGTCCATTGCGCCAGGGCCCGCGCCTGGTGCGCCGGGCGTTTGAGGCTCATCCAGGGATTGATTTCATACGCGATGGCGTAATGGGTCGGCCGGCACATCAACAACCGGGGCAGCGGGCGAGGGGTGGGGGCGGAGGACATGCCCGGCGGGGCTTAGCAATGCAGCGCGCGGACGAGTTCGCGCAGGAACGACTCGCTGTCAGACACAATCCCGATGCCCTGAAACGTGCCTCGATCCGAGAGTTTGGTGACCACCGCGGGGTTGATGTCCACGCACACCGTCTTGACCGTCGCCGGCAAGAGATTGCCGGTGGCGATGGCGTGCAGTGTGGAGGCGATCATCAGGGCTAAGCCGGTGCCCGGGATCAGTCGGCGCATCGCGTCCTGGGCGTCGAGGGTATCCGTTAGCACGTCCGGCAGCGGGCCGTCGTCGCGGACCGAGCCGGCGAGGACGAACGGCACGCGGCGGGTGATGCAGGCGTGCATGACGCCGCGCTTGAGGACGCCGCGGCGGACCGCCGAGCGGATGCTGCCGAGCTGGCGGATGGTGTTGATGGCCCGCATGTGATGGTCATGGCCGTCTTGCGCGGCCGTCCCCTGGTCCAGCCGCACGCCCAGCGACGTGCCGTACAGGGCTGATTCGATATCGTGGGTCGCCAGGCCGTTGCCGCCAAAGAGCGCTTGGACGTAGCCGCCGCGGATCAGTCGTTCCAAGTACGGGCCGCCGCCGGTGTGGATGAGGGCCGGGCCGGCGACGATGAGGATGTTCTTGCCGGCGCGGCGGATGGCCCGCATCTCCCGCGCCAGCTGCTGGATGAGCTGGGCTTTCGGCTTCTCGGAGGAGACGGCACTCCCCATGAACTGGAAGACGGCTGGCTGCCGCGTGCGCTCCAGCGGAGCCATCTTGATGCCGTCGCGGCCGCAGACCACCCACTGGCCCTTGCGCACCGAGGCGACCGCGGTGCAGCGGGCGCGGCCGGTGCGGGGGTTGACGACGATGCCGCAATCCATCTCAATGCGCTCCACCGGCCGCCAGCGGCCGCGGAAGCGGATCTCCGTGGGCAGGTTGGTGGTGGAGTAGAAGGCCGCCGGAAACACGCCCTCTTTGGGCGCGCGGGCCAGCCGGACGTCGGTCACCTGGACCGGTACTGCCCCGAGGCGGGCGAGCCGGCGCAGGATGGCGTCCAGCTGCCGCTGTGACGCGGCCTGGACGCGCAGGCGGGCGTGCGAGGCATCGGTTTGGCGCTTGCCGATGGCGATGTCGAGGATCTCGAAAGTCCCGCGGAGATCCATGATTTCGTCCAGGACCTTCGGCAGGATGAGGGAATCGATGATGTGCCCGCGCACCTGCACGATCTCGGAGGCCATGACCCCAGTAGTATAGCACTCCGGCACGGGTGGGCGGCAGTGGTATACTGCTCCTGCGACCATGGCACGCCCTCCGCAGGCGAAGCGTCTGGATGCGTCCGCCCTCGAGCAGCGGACGCAAGCGATCGGCCGCGAGCTGTTCGCCGCCGCCAAGCGCGAGCACGCCCACCTCTCGGCGCTCAACCGCTGGACCGCCCAGGTGCTGTCCTGGTGCTTGGGGGACCCGGCGGCGAAGGCCGCCGTCCTGCGGTTCATCGACGTCTTGCCCAGCCTGCAGGACCCCCGCGACATGGCGCGGCACCTCCTGGACTATTTTCCCGACTCCGACCTGCGGCTGCCGGGGCCCCTGCGGCTTGGGTCCGGCCTGGCGCGCCGCGGTTTGCTCACCCACGGGGCGTTGGCGACAGTCATCCGGCAGCTCGTGGAACAGCTCGCTCAGCAGTTCATCGCCGAGTCCAAGCCGCAAGCGGCCGCCCGCGTCATCGCCGCCCTCGCCGAGCGCGGGGCCACCTGTAGCCTGGATATCCTCGGCGAGCAGGTGCTGAGCGAGGCGGAAGCGGACGGCTACCTCGCACAGTGCCAGACGCTGTTGAAGGAAAGTGTTGCCGCCTGCGGGCGGCTCACCGTCGCCTCGTGCGGCCCCCGCGTCAACCTGTCCGTCAAGCCGTCCGCGCTGACCCCGCATTTCGACCCCGCCAGCCCGATGAAGAGCGTCGGACGGGCCGCGAACCGGCTGCTGCCGCTGCTGGAGGCGGCCGGGGACGACGAGGCGCTGCTGACGCTGGACATGGAGCAATATGAGCTGCGCAATGTGACGCTGGATCTCGCCAAGCGGCTGCTCGTGCACCCGACACGGGCGTCCCATGTCAGCATCGGAGTGGTCATCCAGGCCTATCTCCTGGACGCCGACCGGACCGTGGACGAACTGCTCGCCTGGTTGTCGTCCCACGAGCGAACGCTGGCGATTCGGCTCGTGAGGGGCGCCTACTGGGACGTCGAGGTGGCCCAGGCCCAGCAGCTGCACTGGCCCATCCCGGTCTATCAAGAGAAAGCGCTCACGGACGCGGCCTTCGAGCGGCTGGTCGTCCAGTTGCTGGGCGCGGCTCCCCTGGTGATCACGGCGATCGCCTCGCATAATGTCCGTTCCCTCGCCTATGCGATGGCGGTTGCGGAGCAGTTGGGGCTGCCCGCGGCCCAGCTCGAGTTCCAATTTCTCTACGGGATGGGCGATGCGCTGCAGCAGGCGGTGGCCGCCCGCGGCTACCCGGTGCGGGTCTACACGCCGATCGGCCAGCTGCTCCCCGGCATGGCCTACCTCGTCCGCCGGCTGCTCGAGAACACCGCCAACGAATCATTCCTGCGGCAGGAATTCCTGCAGGAGCGCACGGCTGAAGAGCTCCTCAAGCCGCCGGCCCCGGCTCGGCCCGCGGCTGGCACGCCGGCGGCGACGGGCGAGTGGAACGGCGAGCCGGTGCTGGATTTTGCGAAGGCGGAACATCGCGACGGAGTCGCACAGGCGCTCAACCAAGTCCGCGCGGGCTTCGGCCGCGCCTATCCGCTCCTCATCGGCGGCGAGGCGCTGGAATCCTCCCAGTGGATGGACGCGCGCAACCCGGCCCGTCCGGAGGACGTGCTCGGCCGGGTCGCCCAGGCCACCCGGGCCGACGCGGATCGTGCGGTGGCGTGCGCGGCACAGGCACAGCCTCGCTGGGCGTCCCTCCCCGTCGAGGCGAGGGTTGGATGCCTGCGGCGCGCCGCCGAGCTGCTGCGCCGGCAGCGCTACGCCCTTGCGGCGCTCGAAATCATCGAGGTCGGCAAGCCGTGGCGGGAAGCGGACGCGGACATCATGGAGGCGATCGAATACCTGGAGTACTACGGCCGCTCCATGCTGGAGCTGGGGGAGGGCAAGCCGCTTTGGCAGCGGCCGGGTGAGCGCAATCTCTATCGCTACCTCCCGCGCGGTGTAGCGGTCGTCATCGCCCCGTGGAATTTTCCAGCCGCCATCCTCACCGGCATGGCGTCCGCCGCCCTCGTCACCGGCCATCCGGTGATTCTGAAACCGGCGGAGCAGTCCTCCATCATCGCGGCCCACCTGGTGCGCATGCTCCATGAGGCGGGAGTTCCGCCCGCCGCCGTCCAGTTCCTACCGGGGGACGGCAGTGAGGTCGGGGCGGCCCTCGTCGCGCACCCCGCAACACAGCTCATCCTGTTTACCGGCTCCAAAGCGGTGGGATTGTCCATCCTGGCCGCGTGCGGGAAGGTGCCGACAGGCCAGCGGGCCATCAAGCACGTCGTGGCGGAGCTCGGGGGCAAAAACGCCGTCATCGTGGATGCGGACGCCGACGTGGACGCGGCCGTCTCCGGAGTCTTGCGTTCCGCCTTCGGCTATGCCGGGCAGAAATGCTCCGCGGCCTCGCGGGTCATCGTGCACCGCGCCCTCTATGATCGGTTTCTGGAGCGCCTCGCCGCGGCGACCGACCGCCTCGTCGTCGAGGATCCCGCTGACCCGGATACTGATGTCGGGCCGCTCATTGACGCGGACGCGCAGCGGCGCCTGGCGGCCGCCCTGGAACGGGCGCAGCGGGTCGGCCGGGTGGCCTACCGCTATCCGGCCTCGCGGACGCCGCCCCGCGGCTACTTCGTTCCGCCCGCCATCGTCGAGGTCCCCCCGCGGGACGCGCTCGCCCAGGAGGAGCTGTTCGGCCCCCTGGTGTGCTGCTTCCGGGCCGACACCTTTTCGGAGGCGCTGGCCCTGGCGAACGACACCGATTTCGCGCTGACCGGCGGCGTCTACTCCCGTTCGCCGTCCCACATCGAGGAGGCGATGCGCGCCTTCGACGTCGGCAATCTCTACATCAACCGCCCCATTACGGGTGCCCTGGTGGGCCGCCAGCCGTTCGGCGGCCACCGGCTCTCCGGCCTAGGGACCAAAGCCGGCGGGCCGGATTATCTCGTGCAGTTGTTGCTGCCGAAAACCATCTGCGTCAACACGACGCGCCACGGCCTGCCGCTGGAATAATGGGTCTTGACAGCCCGCGGGCCGCAGTCGTATCCTGCCGGTAAGACCGACGGTTCCTTCGCCGCTTCCGAGTGGCTCACTCCACCCGTGTCGGAGGCCGCTATGCCCGACAACGCCGCCCAACCCGCCCCACCGATCACGCCCGACCCCTGCCGCGGATTGGATGACCCTCACGCGTATGGGCAGGCTCCCCGGCCTGACCACAGGAGGTGACCGCATGGACATGGAAGAAGCCCTCCGGCAGGATCACGCGTCGTTGCGGCGGAAACTCGCCTTGCTCGCGTCCGTGCTTCAGATGGGGCCGGAGGCCCGGTTCGTCCTTCGAGAAATGTGCTTTTCGCTGCAGCGGCTCTTGCAGGAGCACATCGAGCGGGAGCAGCAGTTAATGGCCTCGGCGGGTCGGATCCACGCCAATGAGCACAAGCAGACGCTGCTGCAGTTGCGGGGAGTGAACGAGTTGCTGCTTGGCGGAGTGCGGGCGTCCGTCCCGCGCGTCATCGTTCGGTTATCTCACCTGATTGACGATCTGGAGCCGCAAATGGCCGCACAAGAAGACGCGCTGGCTGCCCTGGGCGCCCCATGGCCGGCAGGCAGCCGGGTCGACGTGCCGATTTCTGGCGTGATGAGCGTCAACGAAATCCTCCGCCGCTACCCGCACACGCAGCCGCTGTTCGAGCAGTTCCATATCAACCGCCTCCAGGAAGGCTACGAGAGCGTCGATGAGCTGGCCTGGCGCCACGGCCTCGACGCGTCCCAGCTGCTAGAGCGGCTGCGGCAGGCCGTGACCTCGCCCATCAACTAGCTCACGCTAGCGCTGGAGCTCGTCGATCTGCCGCTGGAGGTTCCGCCAGCTGACCGAGCTCCGGGGATACAGTTGCTGGGCCCGGCGGAGCGCTTGGAGGCGGGCAGCACGGTCCGAGGGCGGGGGAGCCGCCGGCGGCAGGCTCCGGGCCCCGGAGAGCGCTCCTGTTTCCTGCAGGTAGTGCTCGAGATACTGGCGGCGCGTTTCCATGTACGGATGCGTCCGCAGAAATGGCCACGGCGTGTCGAAGCGCTGGAAATCCTGCAGCAAATCCAGTGCGGCCTGTGGGTCGAATCCCGCCCGGATGACGTAACGAATCCCCAATTGGTCTGCCTCCAGTTCCTGCTCCTGGCTGTAGCCGCTCGCGGCCACATCTTGCAGGAGGGCCGTGGCATTGACGGCCAGTCGTCCGACCTGCTGGGCGCCTGCGCTGGCTCCTCGGGTGGCTGCTGAAGCTCCTGCTGAGACCAGCGCCATCCCCAGCTGCTGTTGCTGCGCCATCCGGTAGCGTTTCACCAAGTGTTGTGCCACCGTGTGCCCCAGCTCGTGGCCCAGGATGAACGCCAGCTCATCCGGTTTGCCGCTGCGTCCCGCCAGGTAGTCCCCCATCCCCGTCGACAGGTAGATGCGCCCATCGGCCAGGGCGGCCGCATTCGGGTCGTCATCCCGATAGAGGTAGGCGCGATAGGGCAGGGCTGGTCGTTCCGTGACCCGGCCGAGCCGCTCCACAAGCCGTTGGACGTCGATGCCCGCCACCCGTTCGCCGGCGGGCAGCGGGCGCGAGCCCATCCGGTCGAAGTCGTCGGCTTGCGACGCGCTCAGGACGCGTTCGATCTGCACGACCGACGTTGATTCCTCGGGCTCCGGCGTCGGGCGCACGGCATACTGCGGCGTGGCACAGCCCGCCACGGTACCGCCCAGCAGGGCGGCCATCCAGAGATGCCGCCGCATCAGCCTAACCGCAGCTGGGCTTCGGCATCGATCACGTCCCGATTGATGCGCCGCAACGCTTTCTGCGCGGTCGCCTGCAAGGCGGCATCCGTCGACGGCATCTCCGCCAGCTGACGCAACAGCTGGACCGACATCCGGAAGTACCGGACGATTTCGCCTTCATCCACGTCGCACAGCTTCGTCAGCCGGTCGAAGGGCGCGTGCGACATCCACGCATCGAGGGCGTGGGCCAAGTGAAACGCCGGCACTTTGGTCTTCGGGCTGACGCGGAACCGCGTTTCTTCTTTATGGATGCGCTTCAGCGGGCCCACGCACAGTTGTCCGAGCTGCGTGCTGAGTCGGTGCGGCCGGGGGGGGGGGGTGGCCGGCCGCGGTTCGTAGACGATGGCGGCGACCAGGAGACCGAGCGCCAGCGGGTCAAGCCGGGCCAGGCCGCCGTCCGTATACAGCTCCGTCAACAGCAGCTCATAGCCGTACATCCAGGCGCCGAACTCGCCTTTGCGGGTCAAGGCCGTGGGCGTCACATACGCCATGGCCGCCAGCAAGTTCAGCTTGCGCTGCATATGCGCCAGCCCTTCCTGCCGGCGGGCCCCGCTCGTCTGGAACGCATACAGCGTCCGCGGAAACACCTCGAGCAGGGCGGGTCCGTGGTGCCGGTACAGATTGAGCAGGGTGGCATACGTGGTGTTGAAGCGGCTGTGCACCGGCTCGGGCGGGCCATGGAGCAGGTGCTGCACCTCGGCGAAGCTCACGTGCTGCGGGTTGACGCGCAGATAGACATAGCCCGCCTCGTCCATGCCCCGACGCCCCGCCCGACCGGCCATCTGCCGGAAGTCCCGCCGGCGCAGCAGCTCAAATCCGGCGCCGGAGCGCTTCTTCAGCGTGTCCAAGACGACACTGCGGGCCGGCATGTTGACGCCCAGGGCGAAGGTTTCCGTCGTGACGATGATTTTGAGCAGGCGGCTGGCGAAGCAGCGCTCCAGCACCTCTTTCACCGTGGGCAGCATGCCCGCGTGGTGGAACGCCACACCGCGGTCAAGCAGATGCGAGAAGGCGGCCGTGCTGCGGTCGTGGCCCAGCTGGAACCGTTCGCACAGCTCGTGGAACAGCCGGCGGAGGGCTGCCTGCTCCTGCGGGCTGATGAGGGAGAAATTGGCCAGCTCCCACGCCAGCTCCTCCGCCCGCCGCCGGCCGAAGGTGAAAAAAATGCACGGCAGACGGCCGGCCTCGATCAGGTCGCGGATGAGCCGGTCCAGGCGGTTCGGATGGCCGGTGAGATGGCGTTCATGCGGATGGACGCGCCAGCGCGGCCGGGGGTCGCGGAACCCCTGGTAGCCGCGCTGCTTCAGCTCGTCGAGGGTCTGCAAAATAGCGTTCTGGCACTGGAACAGCGTCGTCAGCGGCACCGGGCGCGTCTGCTCCGTGATGACCTCGACCGGGCGCTCATGGACGGTCCGGATCCAGCGGGCGATCTCCTCGACGTTGGGGATGGTCGCACTCAGGCACAGCAGGTTGGTGCGGCGGGGCGTGAAGAGGATCGCCTCTTCCCAGACGGTGCCGCGCTCCAGGTCATCCAGGTAATGAATCTCGTCAAAGATGACCCAGCCGTACGTCGCCAGCCGGTCGGGGTCTTCCAGGAGCGTGTTGCGGTAAATCTCGGTCGTCATGATGACGAGCGGGGCGTGTCGGTTGATCGTCACGTCGCCCGTCAGGATCCCGACCCGGTCGCCATGGCGGGCGGTGAAATCCCTGAACTTCTGGTTGCTCAGGGCCTTGATGGGTGCGGTGTAGACGACGCGTGCTCCGCGCTCCAGCGAGCGTTCGATGACGTAATCGGCCAGGACCGTCTTGCCGGAGCCGGTCGGGGCCGAGACGAACAATGAGGTGTCACGGTCGATGACGTCAATGGCCCGGCGCTGGAACGCGTCGTAGGGAAATGGATGAAGCGCAGTGGGGCTCATCAGCAGCTCCCTGTCATTGTATACCACCCGCCGCCGTTCGTCAGGACGGCGGCCTGCCCGCGTACGGTCATTGACAGGCTTCGCGGCGACGTCTAAGCTTGTAAGGGAGACGCCATGGACCTCGCCACGATGCGGTTTGCCTCAGGGATTAGCGACGCCATCAATGCCCAAGAAGCGGTCGACACCGCTTGCCAGCAGGCCTTGGAGCCGCTCGCCGGGCAATCCTGCGACCTCGCCTGCCTGTTTGTGTCCCCCGCCTACGGCGCCTATTGGCCGCCGCTGCTCGAACGGCTCCAGGAGCGGCTGAAGCCGCGCGTCGTCATCGGCTGCAGCGGCAGCGGGATCATCGGCGGCGGTCGAGAGCTGGAAGCCATCCCGGCCGTTTCCGTCGTTGCGGCCCATCTGCCCGGGGTGCGCCTGCACCCATTCGTCGTGACCCCGGATGAGATCGAGCTCTCCGCTCCCGGTGGCTTCTGGATCGATAAGATCGGAGTGGCCCCGGCGAGCCAGCCCGTGTTCATCCTCTTCGCCGACCCGCTCAGCTGCCAGCCGCTGACGCTTCTCGACACGCTGAATGCGACCTATCGCGGCCGGCCCATCGTCGGGGGGCTGGTCAGCGGCGGCACCGGTCCTGGCGAGCAATTCCTCTTCATGGGCCCGGACGTCGTCCGCGAAGGGGCCGTCGGGGTCGCGCTGAGCGGCAACATCGCGATGGACACCGTCGTGTCGCAGGGGTGCCGTCCCATCGGCCGGCCCTACGTCGTCACGAAAGCGGAGGACACCATCGTCTGGGAGCTCGGCGGCAAGTCCGCCCTGTCCGTGCTCCATGAAGTGCTCTCCGCCCTGTCCCCCGAGGACCGGGAGCTGGCGCAGCGGGGCTCCATCTTCATCGGCCTGGCGATCACCGAGATGCGCCAGGCGTTCCTCTCCGGCGATTTTCTCGTCCGCAACATCGTCGGGCTCGACCCCGCGTCCGGCGCCTTGGCCGTGGCGGAGGCCGTCCGCGTCGGACAGACGCTCCAGTTCCAGCTGCGGGACCCTCGCACCTCGGGCCAGGAACTGCGCCGGCTGCTCCATCGGCTGGGGAGCTCCGGCCAGGAGGCGGCCCCCGCGGGCTGTCTGCTGTTCAACTGCACCGGTCGTGGCAAATCGCTCTACGGGGTCGCCCATCACGACGTCCGGACCATCCAGACGGCGAAGGGGACGGTCCCCATCGGGGGGGTGTTCTGCAGTGGCGAGATCGGACCGGTGGGCGAGACGAACTTTCTCCACGGATACACGGCAAGCCTTGGGCTCTTCCGTCCCTTGGCAGTCCCGTGGGGCGGGCTGCCGCAGCAAGCCCTGCCGAATACCACGGAGCAGGACCGATGACGACACCCCGCCGCCCCGCGTGGCCGGCGGTCGGCCTGGCCGTATTGGCGCTGGGACTGCTGGGGGCGCGCCCCATCGATACAGGGGACGCGCTGCCGCAGCCGGAGGCCGCGAAGGGCATCGTCGGAGTGGCGCCCGGCTATCAGCTGCCCGATTTTTCCGCAACAGACCTCGCCGGACAGCCGCAGAGCCTCGGCCAATACAAGGGGCAGGTGCTCGTGCTGCACTTTTGGGCCTCCTGGTGCCCGTACTGCCGGGGGGAGATCCCAAAGCTGACTCGGCTGGCGGAGCAATTCGGCTCGAAAGGCGTCCGGGTATTGGCCATCAGCGGCGATGAGGATCTGGAGCTGCTGAAGGCGTTCATCGCGGATCGGCGCTTGCCCTATCCGGTCGTCGCGGACATGGTCAGCCGGACCCCGGTCTTCGACCAATACGGCATGACCTGGGTCGGGATTCCCGTTACCTTCATTCTCGCGAAAGACGGCCATACGGCCTTCCGCCTCACCGGCACCTCCGACATCGTCGGCGCCGTCCAGACTCTGCTCAAGTAACGCTCCCGTTCGTTCAGCCTCCGCACGTTCCAAGCCGCTTGGAGACCCGATCAGGCGGAGGAGGCGTAGTCGTCTCGTCGAAGAGGGAGCGTGCACGAACGGCTCGAACGGGGTGGAGACGTGGGATTCCGGAGGGACTTACGTCGCTGGCTGGTCGGCGACGTGGTGCTTAATCGTGCGGCCTTCCACGAGATAGACGACATCTTCCGCCACGTTGGTGGCGTGGTCGGCGATCCGCTCTAGATGGCGGCCGATCAGAATGAGGCCGACGGCCCGCGTGATGCTGTGGGGATCCTGCAGCATGTAGGTGAGCAGTTCCCGGAAGATCTGGTCGTTGAGCTGGTCCACTGCGTCATCCCGCTTGCACACCGACCGCGCCAACGCGGCGTCCTGCCGCACGAAGGCATCCAGGCTGTCCCGCACCATCGCCTGTGCTAGCGTCGCCATCCGGGGGATGTCGATCAGCGGCTTGAGGAGCGGTTCTTTGAGCAGCTCCAGCGTCCGCTCGGCGATGTTCACCGCCTGGTCGCCCATCCGCTCGAGGTCATTGTTGATCTTCAGCGCCATGGCCAAGAAGCGCAGGTCCCGGGCCTCCGGCTGATACAGCGCCATCGTCCGCAGGCAGCGTTCATCGACCTCGATCTCCATGGCGTTCAGCGCGTTGTCCGAGGTGAGGACCTGGCGGGCGAGCTCGGCGTCGCGGCTGACCAGCGCCTTGATCGCCAGCCCGATGGCGTTTTCGGCCAGGCTGGCCATCTGGACCAGGTCCTGGCGTACCTCGGTGAGCTCTTGGTCGATGTGGCGTTCCATGGGTCAGCGCTCCACCTTGGCGTCGATCCCCTTGAGGTCCAGGCCGGCCGGGTCGATTTTCCTCGGCCGTCGGACCACCGGCTCGATGCGGTGGCGCAGGTCCTCCTGGATCTCCTCGATGCCGCGTCCGACCGTCTCGATCATCTGGAACTCAAACTCCTTCGCCATGGCCTCGTATTCGGTCAGCAGCCGCTGCTGGTAGGCGCAGAAGTTGTCGTAGAGGTCCGCGCCCAGATGCAGGTCCATGCCGGATTCCCAGTAGTCCATGCCCTTCGAGTTGATGACGCGCGGCACGAGCGACGCCACGTCGGTTTGCAGGTAGAACACCGCGTCGGGAATGAGCGCAAAGCCGAACACGCCCCGGACCCAGTCGCGGTCACCGCCCCGCACCAGGTGGCGCGCAAACGCAGTATAGACGTACCGATCCGATAGCACAATAAATCCGGAGCGCAGTGCGGGGATGATCTGGTTCTCCAACCGGTCGGCGAGGTCGGTGGCATAGAGCAGGCCGAAGGTGTCCCGGGTGAGCGTGTTGCCTTCCTTGGCGAGCTCGATCAGGTTCGACATGAGCGTTGAGCGCGTCCAGCCCGTCTCCACCACGCCGTGCCCCTGGATTTCCAGCCAGTTGCGCAGGCGCTCGATTTGGGTCGTGCGCCCGACGCCGTCGGTGCCTTCAATGGCGATGAGCTTACCCTTGAGGTTCAGCGACGTCGGCTGAAGGTAGGGGATCCCTTCGCCGAAGAACTTGGGTTTGGCCATTGCTCCCTCGCGGTTGATACTCCGTCAGCATCGTGGTGACGACGCCGCGCACCAGCTCTTGCTGCTCGTCAATCTCGGCGGTCGCGTCCACGACGGTCAGGTGGTACTCGTCGACGACCCGGTCGTATTCCGTCAATACCTTGGTTTGGAATTTGGTGAAGCTGTCAATTACATCGCCGCTGATGTTCAGGTCCATCCCCGCCTCGTAGTATTTGACGGACGTGCGGCCGGAGAGGATGCGGCCGAGCGAGACGTCCACGGGCACCTTGAAGTAGAAGGCCAGGTCCGGCTGGATGGCGAAGCCGTAGAGCTTGCGCGTCCAGGCCGGGTCGCAGCCGCGGGCGACATCGCGCGCGAAGGCGGTATACGCATACCGGTCGGCCAGGACGATCATGCCCGCCTTGAGCGGCGGCACAATCTGGTAGAAGAGCCGGTCCGCAAAATCGGTGGCGTGGATCAGGCTGAACGTCAGGGGCGTCAGCGTCCGGTTCTTCTTGCTCGCCTTGGTCGTTTCCTTCACGAGCTTGGACGAGTTCCACTCGGTGAAGAAGACGGTGTGGCCTTGCGAAATCAGCCAGCGCTGCAGCAGCTGCAGCTGGGTGCTTTTGCCCGAGCCATCGATGCCCTCGACGATGATGAGCCGGCCGGGGTATTGGTGGGGGTGGCCGGGTCCGGTGGTCAGACTCATGGGGTCAGAGCTCCTTCTCGGTCAGCGCGCCAGGGCCGCTGGCAGCCGCAGCATCCGCGGCAGGGTCGTGCCGTTGGTGCCGATCAGGTCCATCAACGGGTTCTCGATGCGGCGGATGCGCTGGTGATGGCGCAGGAGGTACTCGATCACCAGGCCTTCCCGCAGCGATCCCGTCGCGTACCGCAGGCGGCTGATGCCGCAGTGTTCCATCCACGTCAGCAGCGCCAGCCCCGTCGTCAGCGCCAGATCCTCACGGCGCGGGTCGAGGCCTGGCAGTTGGATGCGCTCGCGCGCGGTGGAGACCGCGAGCCAGTCCAGCAGGCGCCGCAGCGACCGCTGGGAAATCGTCAGTCCCTGCTTTTTCTTCGGCAGGCGCCGGTGGTCCTGGACGTACGCAGCGAGGAGCAATTGCTGGAGCGTCGCGGAGCTGCCCAGCGCTTGGCGCCAGCGATGACGGCGCACGGCCCGCGCCACCGGCCGCCAGGCGCGGCGGAGGTGCGCGGTCAGTGCGGCGACCTCCTGGGCGGTCGGAGGGTCATGGCGGATGAACTGCTGGGCCAGGCGAGCCCCGCCCAGCGGCAGGCTGGCCGCGTAGGCGAGCCGGACGCCGTTGCCGCACATGACTTGCGCACTGCCGCCGCCGATGGCGATGATCACGGTGGGACGCTGCAGCCGATGGGCCCGCAGCACCCCGAGATAGATGAGGCGAGCTTCCTGCCGTCCGCTGATGATGCGCAGCGGCAGCCCCAGGCGCGCCCGCACGCGCCGGACGAACGCCCGGCCGTTCCGCGCTTCCCGCACGGCACTGGTCGCCACGGCTTCCACATGGTCCACCCGGCACCGCTCCAGGATGGCCGCATACCGCCGCAGCACCGTCAACGCACGGCTCATGGCCTGCGGGGTCAGCGCGCCTTTCGCCAGGCCGCCTTCCCCTAGCCGGGTCAGGTCGCGTTCTTTCAGGATCACGTGGAACTTTCCGTTTAGTCCCAGGAGCCCGATGACGAGGTGGATGGAATTGGTGCCGACGTCGATGATGCCAATCGTCATGGCGCCAGTCCGATGGCGGTCAACTGCTTCGGCGTCATCAGCCAGCGCAGGGTGCCTCGGCCGGCCGCCGGAGGGACGCGGTCCACCTCGATGCAGGCCACGCCCCCTTTCTTGAGGAGGCAGCGGCAGCCTTCCTGTCCGGCCACCAGCTCGGCCAGCCAGGCGCTCAGGTGCGGCTCATGCCCCACCAGGAGCAGCCGGCGATGGCGCTTCAACGCACTCAATGCGGCCGAGGTGTCCGCGAGACGGGCATCGCCCCGTAGGGCGTCCAAACGCTGCAGCGGGATGCGCGGTCCCAGCACCCGACCGACCTGCTCGGCGGTCTGGAGCGCGCGAGTCCACGGGCTGGAGGCGACGAGGTCGATTTCAAGGTCAAGACGCTGCAGCCCGCGCGCAACCCGGCGCGCTTGCTCGAGCCCTTCCTCGGTGAGCGGCCGCTCCGCATCGCGCGAAGCCGCCGTGCTGCCGAGGGGTACGGCCATGGCATGACGCATCAGGTACAAACGCATGGGGTGGGGACGTACACTCTCCACCTACCATTCTAGGCCTATTCGAGCCCGGACGCAGCCTGGAATCGTCCGCGGCCGGCCGGCAGGTGGTGCTTGATGTACTTGCCTTCGACCAGATAGATGACGTTCTCGGCGATATTGGTCGCATGGTCCGCCACCCGCTCGAGGTGGCGGCTGACCAGGATGAGATTCACGGCGCGCGTGATCGCCTGGTGGTCCTGCAGCATATACGTCAGCAGCTCCCGAAAGATCTGGTCGTCCAGTCCGTCCACCTCATCATCCCGCTGGCAGACGGAGCGGGCCAAGACGGTGTCCCGCTGGAGAAACGCCTCGACGCTGTGCTTGAGCATGGCCTGGCTCAGCTGTGCCAGGTAGGGAATGTCGATGAGCGGCTTCAGCGCAGGTTCCTTCAGCAGCTCCAGCGAGCGCTCGGCAATATTGACGGCCTGGTCCCCGACGCGCTCCAAGTCGTTGTTGATCTTGAGCGCCATGGCGATGAAGCGCAGGTCGCCGGCTTCAGGCTGATACAAGGCTAAGAGGCGAAGGCACCGCTCATCGATCGCGATTTCCAGCCGATTGATGGCCTCGTCTCCCCGCAGGACGTCTTCGGCCATCCCGAGGTCCCGCAGCAGCAGCGCCGACGCCGCTTTTCCAATCGCCGACTCGGCGAGGGCGGCCATATGCAGGACATCTTGCTTCAAGGCGTCGAGTTCTTGGTCCGCGTGCCGTTCCATGGGCACTCCCTCGGCCACCCGGTTAACCGAACCGGCCGGTGATATAGGCTTCGGTGCGTTCGTCCGTGGGGGTCGTGAAGAGGTGCTCCGTCAGCCCATACTCGATGAGCTCGCCCATAAGCAGAAACCCGGTGTAGTCGGACACCCGGGCGGCCTGCTGCATGTTGTGCGTGACGATCACAATGGTGTAGCGTTCTTTGAGGGCGTAGAGCAGTTCTTCGATCTTGGCCGTCGCAATCGGGTCCAGCGCCGAGCACGGCTCATCCATCAGGAGCACCTCAGGCTGTACGGCCAGCAATCGCGCGATGCACAGCCGCTGCTGTTGCTCAAGCGAGAGTCGAAGGGCCGACATGCGCAGCCGATCTTTGAGGTCATCCCATAACGCGACGGCTTGCAAGCTCCGCTCCACGATTTCGGGAATCTCCCGTCGACTGGCCATCTGGTGGATGCGCGGCCCGAACGCGAGATTTTCAAAGACGGACAGCGGAAACGGGTTGGGTCGTTGGAAGACCATGCCTACCCGTTTGCGCAACATCATCAGTGGGAGGTCCGGCCGCATGATGTCCTCGCCATCCAGGAGAACGCGTCCGGTGACGCGCGCCAGATCAATGAGCTCGTTCATCCGATTCAGGCACCGTAGTAACGAGGACTTCCCGCACCCCGATGGGCCGATCATGGCGGTGACCTGTCGCGGGACGATGGCCATGCTGATCTCCTTCAGGGCATGGAAGTCGCCATAGAACAGCTCCAGCTGCTCCACCGCCATTTTGGGGTGGGCAGGCGATGCGCCGCCAGTGTGCAACACGGGCTCAGCCAAATCGTCCGGTAAGATAATCATTAGTGCGTTGGTCATGCGGTGCCGTAAACATGGCATCAGTTTGGTTCAGCTCGACCAGCTCTCCCATGAGAAAGAAGGCAACCCGATCGCTGACGCGGGCCGCCTGTTTCGTATTATTCGTCACCAGGACGAGGGTATATTGGTGCTTGAGCTGAAGCATTGTTTCTTCAACCTTCGCGGTGGACACCGGATCCAGACCGGAGCATGGTTCGTCGAAAAGGATCACTTCCGGTTCCATCGCCAGCGTGCGGGCCATGCACAACCGCTGCTGCTGTCCGCCGGAGAGTTTCATCGCCTCCAGATTCAGCCGGTCTTTCACTTCATCCCACAGCGAGGCCGCGCGCAGGCTGCGCTCCGTCAACTCCTCAAGCCGCACCCGGTTCTTTTCTCCGCGCAACCGAGGACCGTAGGTGACGTTCTCTCGAATCGACAGCGGCAGCGGCAATGGCAACGCGAAGACAATGCCGATGCGCCGCCGCACCTGTTGTCCATCGAGCGTTCGATAGAGGTCATGACCATCGAGCGTGAGACTTCCGGTATAGCGGAATGCGGGGTTGAAGTCGTTCATGCGATTGAGACTGCGCAAGAGCGAGGTTTTACCGCTGTTGGCCGGCCCGATAATGCCGAGAATTTCGCGCGCCTGAATGTCGAGCGAAACCGACTTGAGCGCCTGGATCGGTCCATACCAGACTGACCAATCAGTGAAAGCCGCTTTCGTCGCCACAGGTGCGCGCGCTACCATTGGCGCTTTCGACGAAAGTGTGCGCGCAGGGTGACCGCGAGCACGTTGAGCGAGAGGACGAGCAGGAGCAGGGTCAGTGCCGTTCCATACCGCTGGTCGCTGGAGATGTTTGGAATCTGGGTGCTGATGACATAGAGGTGGTAGGGCAGCGCCATCGCCTGGTCGAACACAGAGGCAGGCAGCCGAGGGAGGTAGAAGGCGGCGACGGTAAACAAGATCGGCGCGGTCTCCCCCGCCGCACGGCTAATGCCGAGGATGGTGCCTGTCATAATCCCAGGGATGGCAAACGGTAGTACGGCATGCCGAATCGTCTGCCAGCGACTGGCGCCAAGCGACAGGCTCACTTCACGAAAACTTTTCGGCACGCTGCGCAGCGCTTCTTCCGAGGCGGTGATGATGACCGGCAGAATCATGATGGCCAGGGTCAACGACCCGGCCAATAGCGATGTACCGAAGCGACAGAAGATGACGAATAGCCCGAGGCCAAAGAGCCCATAGACGACGGAGGGCACCCCGGAGAGATTCACAATGGCCAGCCGCACCAGTCGCGTCAGCCAGTTGTCCGATGCATACTCAGTCAAATAGATAGCCGTGGCGACCCCCATCGGTAAGGCAAACGATACGGTCAACCCCACGAGTTCGAGCGTGCCCACAATGGCCGGGAAAATTCCCCCAGTCCGCATGCCCTGTGCGGGCATCGTGGTGAGGAAGCTCCATGACAGCGCGCCAGCTCCACGAAGGCAGATGATACTAATGACCGTCGCCGTTGCCAGCACGACAATGAGCGTGGCTAGAAAGAGTCCGGTAAACGCGACACGCTGGACTCGAAGCGCACGCTCCCAGGGGCGGCTCGCCATTACGCGCGCTCTCGATGGAGGAACAGATCAGCCAGCATATTGATGAGAAAAGAGATTACGAACAAGACGATGCCGATGGCAAAGAGTGCGGCGTAGTGCTCCGAGCCACGAACGGTTTCTCCCATCTCCGCAGCGATCGTTGCCGTCAGTGTCCGGATGGGTTGGAGCAAGCTGCGCGGAATCACCGCTGCATTCCCGGTCACCATCATCACCGCCATGGTCTCGCCGATGACGCGTCCAATGCCTAACATGACCGCTGCGAGAATACCGGAGCCGGCGGCTGGTAGCAGCACGCGGGACATCATCTGCCAGCGCGTCGCGCCAAGCGCGAGCGCGGCTTCACGGTGGCCACGCGGGACCGCTGCCAGCGCATCCTCGGTAATGCTGACGATCGTCGGCATCGCCATAAAGGCTAAGGTGATGGAGCCAGTCAGCGCCGTGAGGCCCGTTGGCAATTGGAACAGCTGTTTGATCGCCGGCACTAACACGCTGACCCCGATGAAACCCAACACGACGCTGGGAATCGCCGCCAACAACTCAATGCCTGTCTTGAGGAGACCCTTCACCCATCCTGTGGCGATCTCTGAGACGAATAGCGCGCTGGCGATTCCTACGGGCACTGAGAGCACGACCGCCCCAAGCGTCACGAGGCCGGATCCCCAGAGGAGCGGCAAAATGCCAAATCGGGGCGGTTCCGAAATCGGGTACCATCGGTGTCCTCCCAAAAAGTCCGTCAGGGCAACCGTCCGGAAGAGCGCCAACCCTTCTTTGAGCAAAAAGAGGAAAATGAGCGCCACGAGGGCGACTGCAGATACTCCGCAGACTCGAATGGAGAACTCGATGAGTTTCTCGCGCCGATGCTGCCACAACATGCGGGTTACTGTGCTCCCTGGATGGGCACGAAATCAATCTGCCGCACCACCGCTTGACCGGCGGGGGACATCACAAAGTCCAAGAACGCTTTGACGACGCCCTGAGGAGTGCCGTGAGAATAGAGGAAGAGCGGTCTGGAGATGGGATAGGTCCCGGCGCGAACCGACTCTTCGGAAGGGGCCACGAACGGATCAAGCGCTGTTTTCGCTACAGCGACTATCGCGTTCCGCGAGTTCTCATACCCCATGCCGTAATACCCAATCGCCGAAGGATTCGTCGCAATTTCATCCGCAATGGCTTGCGAGGACGGCAAGAGCAGCGCTTCCGGCGCAAACTCTTTGAACTCATGCTTGGACGCGCTGAGCACGTGTTCTTTGAAATAGACGTGCGTCCCGGAGTTCACTTCACGCGAGAGCAGCACGACGGCTTTACTGGTTCCTCCCAATGCACTCCACGTACGGATGTCGCCAGTGAACAGGTCCGCCAATTGCTCAAGGGTCAAGCGCTTCACAGGATTGTCGGGGTGGACAACCACCGCAATGCCGTCGAGGGCCACGGTCCATTCCTGGGGGGCAGCGCCCTTTACACGAGCCGTCTCCGCAGGCGTCATTTTCCTGGAGCTTGCTGCCAGGTCGCACGTGCCGCCAATGAGCGAGGCAATGCCGGTTCCAGAGCCGCCACCAGTCACCGCCACGTTGACCATGGGGTGCATGACCATGAATGCTTCCGCCCACGCCTGACACAGATTGACCATCGTGTCAGACCCCTTGATTTGAATCGACCCACGCAGTTCCTCAGCCGCGGCACCGCCAGCGAGCGCTAGGCATCCTACCAGCACGGCAGCGCTCCAACCAGCGATCCACCGGTTCGTCATGCTGTTGCTCCGCATCTTCGGGTCCTCCAAGAGCCACACAGAACACCATCCCGATTCGGTCAAAACTTGGTCACCCAGTCCGTCTGAAAAGTGTCGGCATTGGCTTTCGTCCCAACGACCTGTCGTGTATTGGAATACTTCAGTTGCAAGACCGAGTTTTTCAGTGTGGCAAGCTTCACCCAGTAGACGTGCCCCCGGTGGTTCGTCCCGCCGCCGTTGCCGAAGTCGGAGTCCGTGAACGGTCCAAAGGTGGCATCAGGTTCCAGCCGCTCAAAGTAGTAGCCGGCCTCCCACCCTTTCCGGAGATCAAACGGAATTCGGGCTTTGCCCGCCTTGACCCCGATCATGAATCCGTTCCCGCTCTCGGACACGCCCGTATTGTGCACCCAGTCGCCGAAGAGGCTGAAGGGGATGTCCGCATACTGGCTGGCAATTTCGAAATTCGGATTCAGCAAGTTGAAATCCGCCACGCCGGCGCTGTTGCCTTTCAGCTGAGCGGTCGTAGGGGTCGCCGCCGCGGTGCTGCTCGATCCTCCGGCTTGCGCGAATGCGCCGTTCTCGGAAAACGGGTTCGTGACGTTCTGGTAATCGTGATAGGCCACTGCGGCGGTCAGCTTGAGGTTCTTTTCAAGCTCATTCTCGAGTTCCGTGGGGAACGGCTTGATCGTCACGCCGCCCTGGGCCGACCAGAGGTTGGCGGTTTCGTTGACGTCCGACTGCAGGACGAACAGCCCGTCATTCGTAAAGACCGTCGCCATGGGGGTCAGGTCCTTGGCCACGTGCATCGTCAACCCGTCGAAGTTCAGATCCTCATCCCAGACCAGCGGCCCCACCCACCAAAACGGCGTCTCGAGGATGCCGCCGGCAAGCCGCGTGTCAGTCAGCCCGCTGATCTCCGGCGTGTAGGCCACGAAGGCGCGATCAAGGAGGATGGGTTTGTGATTGAACGCGGTATTGAGCGTCTGATTGGTGGACACCGCATCGGTGGTGCTGCCTGTCGCCAACCGGGCCCCGACCTTCAGCGCATCCGTCACTTTGGCCTCGAACCCGTAGCGGAACCGAATCCGCTGCCGGTTGGTATCGGTGCCGCTGCCCGTGCGATTGCGGTACTCCTCCCGCAAGCGCAAGTCGCCGCTCCACCGCCAATTGCGCGAAGAGTCTGGCACCAGATCCTTCGCGATCTGCTTGCTGTGGGCTTCCTTGCCGTCGCTGATCTCCCGCCGAATCTGGCCGGCCTCGACCCCGCTGAGCACGCCTTTCTCCACGAGCTTGTTCAACAGGATGTCCACGTCGCTTTCGGCCCACGCCGCTCCGGGAAAGCAGCTGAGGACGAACGCTCCCACCACCAACCATCGCCTCCAGTGCCTCATCGCTGGTTCGCCCCCCCTGTTCTCTCGCTGTTTCCGACGCCGGCGTAGGATCCGCTCCACCGCACGCACGATCCTATTGCGTCAGCGAAGAGTCTACCGAAAGCAGGTCAGGATGGTGTGAGCGAGGTGTTAGGTTTGTGTAAAACGCGGGAACGCGCAAGCGGCGTCAGGGCGCCGCGGGAGGAACGGACGAGCGGGTCGACGCGAGGGGCAGCGTGAAGGAGAACCGGGAGCCATCGCCGAGGCGGCTCTCGACCGCCACCCGGCCCCCGTGCACTTCCACGATATGCTTGACGATGGACAAGCCGAGCCCGGTGCCGCCCAGCTCCCGGGAGCGCGCTTTATCCACACGGTAGAACCGTTCGAAGATCCGTGTGAGGTCCGGCGGCGGAATGCCGATGCCGCGATCTTCCACGGTGACCGTGGCCTGGGTGCTGTCGGCGGCCGCCGACACCGTGATAGCACCGCGCTCGCGGTTATACTTGACGGCGTTGTCGATGAGGTTTTGGACCACTTGCCGTAGGCGGTCCGGGTCGGCGCTGACGGCCAACCCGTCCGGGATGCGCATGGCCACCGATACCTGGCGCTGGGTGATGGCAGGCTGCAGGGCCGCCAGGACCGCCTCGACGACCGGCTTCAGCTCTACCACCGTCAAGTGGAGCGGGACCGCCTGCGATTCGATCTGGGCGAGCGTCAGCAGATCCTCGATCAGGCGGGAGAGCCGGGCCGCATCGTCGTCGATGAGCTGGACGAACCGGCGGTTGCTGGCCGCATCATCCAGGGCGCCGCCCAGCAGGGTTTCCGTCAGGCTGCGGATGGACGTCAGCGGGCTCTTGAGCTCATGCGAGACATTCGCGACGAAATCGCGGCGCAGCCGTTCATAGCGGCTGGCCTCCGTGATGTCTTGGATGACGAGAATCCCGGACGGGGCGCCGGGACGGTCGCCCGAGCAGGGAATCCCGTGCAGCCGCAGGATGCGCTCAACCGGCTGGAAATGGGTCAGCTCCTTCGAGCAGCGCCGGTGGGAGCGCAGCAGTTCGCTGGCCAGCTCATGGATTTCCGTGTGCCGCACCGTCTCAAAGAGACTGGAGCCGATGGCGTGGTGTGGAGCCACCCCCAACAGCACCCCGGCGGCCGGATTGATGAAGAGGACGCGGCCCGAGGCATCGATGGCCACCACCCCTTCAGCCATGCTCTCCAGGATGGTGGTCGTCTCGTTGCGCTCGCTCGTGAGCTGGTCGATGCGCGCCTGGATGGCGTGCCCCATGGCGCCGAGCGCGTGCTGCAAGGCATCTGCTTCGGCGATGGCGGCCGGCTCCAGGGCAGGGGCGAGCTCTCCGCGCCCATACGCGTCGGCCGCGCGCCGCAGCCCGTCGAGATCCCGGCTGATGCGGCGGGCCAGCCAGCTCCCGAAACCCATGGCCAGCAGCAGGCTCACGAGTCCGCTGAGCCCCAGCGTCCGGCGAATCTCGCGCTGTACCTCGCGGACCGCCGTCGAGGCGCTGGCCACGCGCAGCACGCCGGCCAGGCTGCCGGCATCCACAGCCGGGATGGCCAGGTAGAGGATGGGGCGGCGGTCGGTCCGGTCTGGGCGCAGGCTGGTGCCGATGCGTCCCAACAGCGCGGTTTGGACTTCGGGGTAGTTGGTGTAGACGCCCATCGTCCGCACGGTCTGCAGCGTCTCTTCGGAATCGCCCACCACGGTTCCGCGCGGGTCAATGATCGTCACCCGGCACGTCCCCTCCGCGGCCAGCCTGGCCGCCAGCGGCTGGATGGTCTCGACCGTGGCGGCGCGCCGCAAGGCCTGGACCACGGTCGGTTCCATCAGGCGCGCGGAGGTGGTGAGCGACTGGGTCAGATGCGCCAGGGCCTGCCGTTCCAGGGCGCGGGGGGCCAGCCCCCAGGCGGCGAGGGCGAACACGGCTAAGACGAGGACCGCCAGCGCTTGGATGCGGCGGGCCAGCGAGGGCGGCGGCCGCTTACTCATTCACCATGAACCGGTAGCCGGCGTTCTTCACGGTCTTGATGCGGAGCCCGATCCGCTTCAGCTTTCGGCGCAGCTGGCTGACGTGCAGGTCCACGGTGCGGGTTTCGATCTCCATCGCGCGCTCATAGCCCCACACTTTGTCCAGCAAGGCGTCCCGGCTCAGCACGCGGCCGTTCGCCTCGATGAGGGTCTTGAGCAGGTCGAATTCCTTCGGGGTGAGCTCCACCGGTTTGCCGCCGAGCGCGACCACGTGTTTGCCCCAGTCCGCCCGCAGCTCGTCCAACTGGAAGACGTCCGCGGCGGGGGCGGGGTGCGCGCGCCGCAGGAGGGCTTTGATGCGCGCCAGCAGTTCCCGCGGGCTGAAGGGTTTCGTGACGTAGTCATCGGCGCCCATCTCGAGCCCGAGGACTTTGTCCGTTTCGCTGGAGCGGACGGTCAGCATGATGATGGGAATGTGCCGGGTGGCCGTCTCCTGCTTGAGGGTGCGGCAGACCTCGAGCCCCTCCACTTCCGGCAGCATCCAGTCCAGCAGGATGAGGTCGGGCAGCTCCCGTCGGGCGAGCTCCAGCGCCTTGGTCCCGTCGGACGCGACCACGGTCCGGAAGCCGTCCTTCTCGAGGTTGTACCGCACCGCCTCGACGATATTCTTCTCATCATCCACGACGAGGATCTTGGCTTTGCTCATCCCTGGCCCTTCGACTCGCGCCACGGCCTCGGGCCGTGGGCTCGCTCAGGATTCCGCCCCACGATTGGAAGAAAAGATACCCGGGCTCTGTCCGTAGGGTTCCACATTATAACAGAGTCCGTTCTCGGAAGGGCAGCGCAGACAGCGCCCGCAGGGCGGCGGCCACCCCGCCGGCGACCCGAGCCAGAAACGGCACATCGAGGGTCGCGACGGTGTCCGTGGCTTGATGGTAATGGGGATTGCGGAAGAAGGCGGTGTCGCTCACCAGCAGCGCCGGATAGCCGCGGTCCCAAAACGGCGCATGGTCCGAGAGCCGGCTTTCCGGAAAGAACCAGCCGTTGCCGGGCAGCAGGAGCGTTTCAACGGGCAGATCCGGAATCGTGCGCATCGCGCCGGCCACCGCGTCCAGCAGCGCGCGGGAGCGTCGGTTGGCCGCCAGACCGATAAACGTGCCCTCGGCGGGAAACCGCCCCCGCAAGAACGGCGGGTAATGCTGATGCCCCTGCCGCTCCGTGAAGCCGACCATTTCCAGCGAGAGCATCCCCCGCAGCGGGGTGCGGCTGCGGCGCAGGGCCGCCGCATAGTGGCTGCTGCCGACGAGCCCGAGCTCCTCCAGCGCAAAGGCGACAAATTCCACCGCCGGCGGCTGGGGCCAGGCGGCGGCGAGGCGGGAGACTTCGAGCAGGGCGGCCACTCCGCTGGCGTTGTCGTCGGCCCCCGGGCTGCCGGGGACCGTATCCAGATGCGCGCCGACGAGCAGCCGGGGGCCGTCCGGGGTCCCGGGCGGACGGGCGATAAGGTTGACAAACGACCGGCCCATATACGAGAATTCATCCGACAGCACGGTCAGCCCCCACGCCCGCCACTGCTCCAGGACGTACTGCTGTGCCGCCTCCAGGCGCTCGGGGCTTGTCCAGGGGTGCCGCTCACCCTCAAGCCGTTGCAGGTGGTTCCGCAATCGCTCCAGATCCACGGGATCGCCTGATGGGTTCATGGTCGCAGACATTCTAGCACGGGGCAGGGAACGCATGGCATCGACCGCGACGTTTGTCGTCCATGAGCACCACGCCTCGCGGCTGCACTTCGACGTCCGCTTGGAGCTCGACGGCGTCCTGAAGTCCTGGGCCGTGCCCAAGGGGCCGTCGATGAACCCGGCGGAGAAGCGGCTGGCCGTGCTGGTCGACGACCATCCCCTCGACTACGGGACGTTTGAGGGCATCATCCCGACCGGCCGGTATGGGGCGGGCCCGGTGGTGATTTGGGACCATGGCGCTGTCGAGTGGCTGGAGGAGCCGGTCGTGGGCTTGCGCAAGGGCTCGCTGAAATTTCTCCTGCGCGGCCGGCAGCTCCAGGGCGCGTTTGCGCTGGTGAAGCTGCAGGGGCCGCGCAGCACCGGGAAAGAGTGGCTGCTGATGAAAAAGAGCGACGAGCATGCGGATGCCGAGTTTCGGCTGGCGTCGGCGCTCACACCGGCCAAGCGGCAGCGGCTGGCCGAGCGCACGCCGCCCTGCGAGAGCCATTGAGATGGCGCGGACGGACGCCATCGTGCTGGGCGGCGGGATCATTGGCTGCGCGGTAGCCGACGAATTGGCCCGCCACGGCCAGCGCGTCATCATCGTGGAGCGCGGCCGCATCGGTGCCGAAGCGTCCACCGCGGCCGCCGGCATCCTGTCGGCACAGATGGACCTCGAGCAGCCGGGGCCGTTCTTCGAGCTGTGCCAAGCCTCGCGGCGGATGTATGCACGCTGGGTCGAGCAGCTGCAGCGGCGCAGCGGGCTCTCCGTCGGCTACTATGTCGACGGCATTCTCTACATCGCACTGACCGGCCGCGACGAGCAGACAATGGAGCGCCGCCGCCGCTGGCAGCGCACGCTCGGGTTGCGCGTGGAGCGCTGGTCCCGCAAGGACGCCCAGCGGCACGAGCCGGCCCTCGACGGCCGGATACGGTGCGGATTCCATTTTCCGACGGAAGCGCAGGTGGACAACGTCCTGCTCATGCGCGCGTTGGCGGCCGCCTGCCGCAAGGCCGGGGTGGACGTGCGGGAAGAGACCGCGGTCCGCCGGCTGGTCATCCGGGAGCAGGCGGTGCGGGGCATCGAGACCTCCCGCGGTCTGCTCGAAGCGCCCGTCGTGGTGAACTGTCTCGGCAGCTGGGCGAGTCTGACGAGTGTTCCCCCAGTGCCGCTGCCGGTGGAGCCGGCGCGGGGCCAGATGTTCTCGTTCCAGGGGCCCAAGCGATTGCTGCGGCATGCGGTCATGTCGGAGCGGGCCTACGCGGTCCAGCGGCGCGACGGGCAGGTGCTCGTCGGCTCGACGGTCGAGTTCGTGGGGTTCGACAAGCGCCTGACGCTCGAGGGCATGCACGGCATTCTCTCCGGCATCCGCCAGCTGACCAGCGGCCTCGATGCCTGCCCGTTCCTCGAAGCCTGGACCGGTCTGCGCCCGGCGACCCCGGACCGGCTGCCCATCCTGGGGGCGACCACGGTTGAGGGGCTCTACATGGCCGCCGGGCACTTCCGCCACGGCATTCTGCTGGCTCCGGTGACGGCCCAGCTGCTGGCCGAGCTCATCCTCCGCGGCCGGGCGTCGTTCGACCTCGCCCCCTTCTCCCCGGCTCGGTTCCGCTAAAATACCCCTCTGGTATATTGCAATATTTAGTGCGACTCAGGCATACTTTGTCTGTTCTTTCATAGTGCGTACGATGAGAAAGGCAAACCTGTCGTAAGGCAGGGACGCAAAGCTACGGGTCCCCTTGTGAAGGGGATAGCCGAGTTGCCGTTCTGGCAACTCGGCTTTTTGCTTTTCGGCTCGAGGTGACATGCCGAGTTTCCCATCAGGGTACTACTGCGATCCATCGCTCAAGCGACCGACCCCCGGTCGCTTGAACTGTTTTTGGGGTAGGAAAGCGCTTACTTGGAGCCTCGTCCTCCTACGCCTTCGCGGCTGGCTCATCCTCAGCGGCGTCTGCCTGACGTTCACGGCGTTCGCGCCAGCACTGTACGCCGTCTACCGTCCTGAGGAATCAGCTGCTAGCCAGGCGGTTCCCAACCCAGGAGCGGTCCGTCAGGTGAGTCTGCCCGGAACAGAGAGAGCTCAAAAGCCCGCCTTCGCCCCGGGCCAGCTGGTCGTCAAGTACAGAGCCTCGGTGACCGAGTGTGTCCACTGCCTCCTCAAGACCCACACAGCCTTTCAGCAGGCCACAACCGATGCCAGTAATTCGCTCGATGCGCTCAATGCCAAGTACAAGGTGAAGAGCGCCGAGCCCATCTTCCGTACCGAGGCAGAGGAAGCGCGGCTGCTGGCCCGGACCTCCGCAGCCCTGACACAGTACGCCGAGACGAGGACCGCGGCCATCAAGCAGCAGTTTGCCGCTCGGACGAAGCGAATCCCCAGGGACGCTGCCCTACCAGATCTTTCCAGGGTTTATCTTCTCGGGCTTGAGCCAGACGCGGACATCGAGGCCGCCGCGGCCGAGTTTGCCCGCGACCCCCATGTCCAGTACGCCCACCCGAACTACCTCGTGCACGCCCTCTTCGTCCCGAACGACCCCTACTACAGTTCCACCAACTCGTGGGGCCAGGGCTACGATGACCTCTGGGGCCTTAAGAAGCTCCAGGCGGCCTCTGCGTGGAATGTCACTCAAGGCCAGGGGATCACCGTGGCGGTGGTCGACACCGGGGTCGACTACCATCACCAGGACCTTGCCGCCAACATGTGGAAGAACCCCGGTGAGATCCCTGGAAACGGCATCGACGACGACCACAACGGCTTCATCGACGATGTCCGGGGCTGGAGCTTCGTCAGCAATACCAACGACCCGCTCGATGACTTCGGCCACGGGACCCATGTGGCCGGCACGATCGCCGCGGTCGGCAATAACGGCCTTGGCATTATCGGAGTGGCTCCCAAGGCCAAGATCATGCCGGTCAAAGGTCTTGACAGCCAGGGAGGGGGTTATACAGATTGGTTGGCCAACGCGATTCACTATGCAGCGGATAACGGGGCGGATGTCCTGAATAACAGCTGGGGCTGCAACTACTGTCCCTCGGTTCCCCTGTTCGAAGAAGCGGTGCGCTACGCCCATGGTTTGGGAGCCGTGGTGGTGTTTGCCGCCGGGAACGAGAGTCAAGACAGCGTGGAAACGCGTTCGCCTCAAAATCAACCGGAGACCATCGTGGTCTCCGCGTTTGACCAGAACGACCAGAAGACCTACTTCTCCAGCTATGGATTGAAAGTCGATGTCGCGGCTCCCGGCGGCGGGAGCAACGTTCCGCCGCCAGACAGCTCACCAGTTCGAAACATTCTGTCGCTAAAGTCCAGCGTGTGTAATCCAAACATGTGTCCTCCAGAGCTGATCGTCGGAGGCAATTATCTGCGCCAAGCCGGGACCTCCATGGCGACTCCCCATGTGGCGGGCCTCGCTGCGCTCGTGCTGGCCCATCAGCCGACCTTCACCAATGAAGATGTCCGTCATGCCTTACGGCTTTCGGCGGACGATGTGGGAGCTGTCGGCCGAGACCCCGAGGCTGGATTTGGGCGAGTCAATGCGCAACGGGCTTTGCAAACGGATCGGCAGGTCTTCTTACAGAGCCAGGGGTATCGAATCGTGGACACCGTATCTGGGAATGGAGACGGGTGGCTCAACCCGGGTGAGCGGGTTCAGTGCATCGTCACCGTCCAGAACGCATGGCTTCCCACTGGGGCTGCGAAAGCAACGCTCATCAGCGCCGACCCATTCGTCACAGTTCTTACTCCGACCTCTATCTCCATGTGGGCCATGGGGGCTGGAGAGACTCGGGAGTTAACCTTTACATTGCAGGTGACTCCTTCGGCCCCGGATTTACACCACCTTGCGCTTGAGCTCAGACTCACGGGCGATCAGGGATTTGACCGCGTGGAGACTTGGCCCGACATTGGCGTCGTCGCGATTCTTCCCAACCCGCCACCGCCATCGCAGTCCGGTTGGCCGGTGACGTTTCCTGTGCTCAATAAGGAATATCCGCCGGAACCTGCCTCAGTTGTGTTCGTGGATCTCGATGGAGATGGGCGGCAAGAAGTTGTTGTGCCCCTCATGAGCGCCGGTGGAGACGGGGAGTTACGGGTATACGATGATCAAGGCACGCTTCTGCCTGGATGGCCTCAGACATTCGAGGGATACCGACCATTCTCTCCCATCATTGCGGATCTCGATGGCGATGGCAAGAAGGAGATCTTCGTCGGGTATGTCGGCTTCCACCAGGACGGCACGCCCATCAGCGGCTGGCCAAAAGTGCTTGAAAATTGCACGGCCTTGCCCGAGCCGTGGCGACGCATTCGCGTGACGAACATTGTCGATTTAAACCATGATGGCGCTCCGGAGGTTGTGGGTCTTTGGGAAATGGATGAGTTGCTTCAAGGAGACCCATGTTATACGGGTGAGCGCGTGTACCTCTGGGATCGGGCGGGAAATCCTTTGCCGGGTAGCCCGATGCAGCTGCCCGTCACCTATCAGTATTCGGAGTCGCAGGCGTATACCGATGCCCTCACAGCACCCGCCATAGGCGACTTGGATGGTGACGGCGATCTCGAAATCATTGCCTCGGGGATCACCCTCGCCAACGGGCTTACTGCGGCGCATCTCTATGCATGGCATCACACTGGGCAGCCGGTTGACGGCTGGCCTGTGACAGCAGGAGCAGCCCGGATTGACAACGCGTGGTTCACTGACACGCCTTCCATCGGTGATCTCGATGGGGATGGGAAAGATGAGGTCGTCCTCGTCCTGGATAAGACCAACTCCAGCTATTCCAAATGGTCTGGCAAGATTGTCGTCTTCCGAGGGGACGGGACGCCGGTCGCTGGTTGGCCGCAGTCCATCGCGTCACCCGACAACGATAATCTCACCGACACGATTTCCACGTTAGGCGATTTGGACGGTGACAAGCGGCTCGAAATCGTGGTGACGAGTACGCGCATGACGCCTGACTGGAATTGGTCAAACCAAACGGGGCAAGTCTACGTCTTCCGTGCTGATGGCACGCAGATGCAGGGGTGGCCCAAGCCGCTTCCCCGGTTCGCGGTCTGGCGACCTGGAGGCTCGATTGGAGGAATCTCAGGCGGCCTGTGGAATCAACCAGTCCTTGCAGATGTCTCAGGAGACGGTCGCCCGGACGTCGTGCTTCCGCTGTACCACGAGGAATTTCCCAACCTGGCCCGTGCCAGGGCGCTCGGGCGGGTGTTTGCCTGGTCGGCAAACGGTTCGCTGGTTTCTGGCTTCCCGTTTACCCTCCCATCGTTACCAAGCACCTCAGTTACGGTTGGCGATCTGGATCGAGACGGCGACGTCGAGATGGGACTCGTAGAACGCATTAAATATCTTCCTTACCCTACCGGCAACACAGATTTGACCGTCCATATTTGGGATCTCGGACGGCAACTGAACCCGTCTGCCAATGAATGGCAGATGCAGGGTCACGATTCCCAGCGGACGTTTCGGCACACCCGAGCTCTCAGCGTCGAGCAACTCACAGTCAAGCCGAAGTCCTTCAGCCCCAACGGGGATGGGGTGAAGGATACGACCACCCTCACAGGCGGGTTTAATCGCCTCATCGCTTCCGGCAAGCTGAAGATCAAAGCGGCCGATGGGAAGGTCGTCCGGGCGTTCGTCGTCAGCGGCCAGACCGTGCAGAAGGCGTGGGATGGCACGGACAGCACAGGCCAACGGGTGCCGGACGGCACCTACACCGTGATCCTCTCCGGCCAGGTCACCGATGAACCCCGGGATCAGGCGGAAGCGTCCCGCCCGCTGACGGTCGATACGGTCGCGCCCCGCATCCCGCAGCTGACCGATGCGCCGGATCCCTTCCAGCCCGCCCGGGACGGCTCATGCAAGCTCAGCTTTACCCTCTCCGAACCCGCGACCGTCACGCTGCGCATCTACTCCAACTACCAAAACGCAGTCGTTCGCACGCTCCTCTACCTCAGCAAGAAACCTCAGGGCCCCAGTAGCGTTCTCTGGGATGGGAAGAACGATGCTAGGGTACTCGTCCCACCCGGCGTCTACGCCTACAAACTCTCGGCGACAGACGCCGCCGGCAACGCTGCCCCACCGGTCAGCGGGAACGTGACAGTCCAACCGTAGTCTTCCAGTCTCTACACTTTCCCCCCAATGTGAGGCCGCTACAATACTTGACAAAAGAGTCATATTAACGTAGCATTGAAAGTGCGATGAAAATCACCGCGCAAGAAGAGTATGGGTTGCGGTGCCTGCTGCAGCTGGCACGGACACCCCAACACCAGGTGGTCAGCGTCAAGGAGATCGCCACCAAGGAAGGGATGTCGTCCGCCTACGTGGAGAAGCTGCTGCGGGTGCTGGCCAAGGCCGGGCTGGTCCACAGCGCCCGAGGGATCAAGGGGGGGTATGCCTTGAACCGGTCCGCCGCCTCCATTACGCTTGGGGAGGTGGTGCGGGCGCTTGGTACGGTGGAGACCACGAACCACATTTGCAGCGTCTTCACCGGCAACAAGGACGCCTGCGTCCACTTCAGCGATTGCGGCATCCGCTCCGTGTGGTCCGGGCTGACGACCTATATTCAGAACTTCCTCGACCACACGACGCTGGCGAGCCTGCTGGAAAACGAGTATACCGTGTCGGAAGGGATCGCCAAGCGGTTCAGCTAGAACGATTACACAGATTTTGAAAGCAGATTACACAGATAATGAAAAGCGTCCCATCGGTGTAATCATTTCAGAAAGGATAAAGATGACGAAAGAGTCTTCCATCCCGTTGCTGGCCGTCGAGGATCTCCACGTGTCGGTGGAGGGCAAGCCGATCCTCAAGGGCCTGACGTTGACCGTGCGGGCCGGCGAGGTGCACGCCATCATGGGGCCCAACGGCTCCGGCAAAAGCACGCTCTCGTTTTGCCTGATGGGCCACCCGAAGTATCGGATGACCTCGGGTCGCATCGTCTACAAGGGCGAAGACATGCTGGCGTTGTCGCCGGATGAGCGGGCGCGAAAAGGCATCTTTTTGGCGTTCCAGTACCCGACGGCCATCCCCGGGGTGACCATCACCAATTTCCTGCGAGCGGCCCTGCGCGGCGTGCGTGGGCAGGACGTGCCGGTCAAGGAGTTCCGCCAGACGGTCAAGGCGCAGCTGAAGGCGCTGGGCGTGCCGGACGCGTTCATGAATCGCTACGTCAATGATGGCTTCTCCGGCGGCGAGAAGAAGCGGCTGGAGATCCTGCAGATGGCGGTCCTGGCTCCGTCGCTGGCGGTGCTGGATGAGACCGACTCCGGGCTGGATATCGACGCGCTCAAGACGGTGGCGGCCGGCATCAACTCGCAGCGCAGCCCGGAGCGCGGCATTCTGTTGATCACGCACTACCAGCGGCTGTTGAACTACATCAAGCCGGATGTCGTGCACGTGATGGTGGACGGCCGCGTGGTGCGCTCCGGCGGGCCGGAGTTGGCGCTTGAATTGGAATCGAAAGGCTATGAAGGATTCAGACCCGCAGTGGAACCCGTCGGGGTGGAGAAAAGCTGATGTCCAAACCGCAAGTCCACGTCAACGAAGATTACGAGAAGCTCTACGGCTTCCACATGCCGGAGCGGTCGGCCTTCAAGGCGGAGCCTGGGCTCGACCTCGAGAAGGTGAAGCAGATCTCCGGCATGAAGAGCGAGCCGGCCTGGATGCTGCAGAACCGGGTGCGTGCGTTCCAGCATTTCGAGCGCAAGCCGATGCCGACGTGGGCGAACACCGAGCTGCTGAACAGCATCAAGTTCAACAACATTTTCTACTACCTCAAGCCCATGGGGAAGCTGGGGGCGACTTGGGACGAGGTCCCGCCGGAGATCAAGGAGACCTTTGACCGGCTGGGCATCCCCGAGGCGGAGCGCAAGTTTCTCGCCGGCGTCAGCGCCCAGTACGAGTCGGAGTCGGTCTATCACTCCATGCATGAGGATCTGGCGCGCCAGGGCGTCATCTTCCTGGACATGGACAGCGCGCTGAAGCAGCAGCCGGAGCTCGTGCGCCGCTACTTCGGCACCATCATCCCGGCGGGGGACAACAAGTTCGCGGCCCTCAATACGTCGGTCTGGAGCGGCGGCTCGTTCATCTACGTGCCCAAGGGGGTCAAAGTCGAGATGCCCCTGCAGGCCTACTTCCGCATCAACGCCAAGAACATGGGCCAGTTCGAGCGGACCCTGATCATCGCGGATGAGGGTGCTCAGGTCACGTACATCGAAGGCTGTACCGCCCCGACCTACTCCTCCGACTCGCTGCACTCGGCGGTCGTGGAACTCATCGCCCTGCCGCATGCCAAGATCCGCTATGTCACCATCCAGAACTGGTCGAAGAACGTCTACAACCTCGTCACGAAGCGGGCCGTCGCGTATGAAGGGGCCACGGTCGAGTGGCTCGACGGCAACCTGGGCTCCAAGCTGACGATGAAATATCCGGGCGTGTACCTGATGGGCCGCGGCGCGCGCGGCGAGGTGCTGTCGGTGGCCTTCGCCGGCGACGGCCAGCACCAGGACGCCGGGGCGAAGATGGTGCACGCGGCCCCGGACACCTCCTCGGTCATCACGTCCAAGTCGATTTCCAAGGGCAGCGGCCGCACGACCTACCGGGGGCTGGTGAAGGTGCATCCCGGGGCGACCAATTCTAAGTCCACCGTCCGCTGCGATGCCCTGATGCTGAACCCCGAGTCGCGCTCGGACACCTATCCCACGATGGAGATCGATGAGAAGCGCGTCCAGATCGGCCATGAGGCGACCGTGTCCAAGATCGGCGATGAACAGCTCTTCTACGCGATGAGCCGCGGCTTGAGCGAGACGGAGGCGATGAACATGATCGTCAATGGCTTCATCGAGCCGTTCGTCAAGGAGCTGCCGCTCGAGTACGCCGTCGAACTCAACCGCCTCGTCCAGCTCGAGATGGAGGGAGCGGTCGGTTAACGCCCCGCGTCCGCCGTCGCACGCGGCTGGTGGCGCACGGGTGCGTCATCAGCCGTTTTTCTCAACGACACCCATGACCACGACACCGTTCAACATCGCCACGATCGACCAGCTCGCCAAGCGGCTGCACGAGCCCGCCTGGCTCACCGACCTGCGCCGCCGAGCCCTGGCCCGTCACGCGGATCTGCCGTGGCCGCACAAGAGCGATGACATCTGGCGCCGCACGGACGTCTCCTTGCTGGATCCGGCACAGGGGTTCGCCCCGTCCGCTCCGGCCCTGCTGGAGCGGATTCCGTTCGCCGAGGCCCAACTGGCGGCCCTCACCCAGCCACTCGGCGAGGAAACTCTCTTCGTGCGCGCCAACGGCGCGTGGCTGACGCCGCCGCTGCCGTCCTCCGGAGTGGCCGTGGAAGAGCTCTCGCAGGCGGCGCAGACCCACCGCGAGCCGATTCAGCAGGCCATCGAGTCCGACGGCCTGACGGAGGCCGAGCAGAAGCTCTCCAGCCTGAACCTCGCCTTTCACCAGGACGACGTGGTGCTGCGCGTGCCGCCGCAGACGGCCGTCTCGCAGCCGGTCCGGCTGGTGCACGTCTTATCGGCCGGTTCCCAGGAGGCGCTGTTTCCGCTGACCGTGATCACGGTGGGCGCTGGCAGCACGCTGACCCTCATCGACGAATACATCAGCGTGCCGCAGACTCCGATGGGCGGGGCCCACCTCGTCAACGGCCGCATTGAGATCGTGCTCGAACCGGAGGCCTCGCTGCACTACGTCCGGCTGCAGCGCTGGCACGCCACCGCACGGGAGTTTCTGCTGCAGCGGGCGGTGGTGGGGCGGGGGGCCACACTGACGATGGCCAACCTCAACCTGGGGGCCGCGCTCTCGAAGGCCCATCTCGTTACTCGGCTGGCCGGCGAACGGGCCTCGACGAAGCTCTACGGGTTCGTCTTCGGACGCGCCCAGCAGCACATCGACCAGCACACGCTGCAGGACCACCAGGCGCCGAACACGACCTCCGACCTGCAGTTCCGGGCGGCACTCCAGGATACCAGCCGGATGATCTATACCGGATTGATCCGCATCGCGAAGCAGGCGCAGCACACCGAGGCGTTCCAGGCCAACCACAACCTCCTCCTCAGCCAGGGCGCGCAGGCCGAAACAATCCCGATGCTGGAGATTCTGGCCGACGACGTGCAGTGCAAGCATGGGGCGTCCATCGGGCCGATTGATGATGAGCAGGCGTTTTACCTCATGACGCGAGGGATTTCCCGCGAAGCGGCCAATCGGCTGCTCGTCATGGGGTTCGTCGAGCCCATCATTCAGCAGGTGCCGTTTGCCCCGTTGCAGGAGCGGCTGCGGCAGGAGATTGAGGGCGGGCTGCACCAGGCCTGAGACGATGCCCGACGCCTTCGTGACGGTCGCGACGACGACGGAGATCCCGGTGGGGCAGTTCAAGCCCGCCGAGGTGCAGGGCAAGCGCCTGCTCATCTGCCGCACGGCGGACGGCTTTTACGCCGTCGACGACACGTGCACGCATGATGATGGGCCGCTCGCGGACGGCTGGCTCGACGGCAACGCGATTGAATGCCCCCGGCACGGGGCCCGCTTCGACGTGACGACCGGCAAGGTGCTGTGCCTGCCGGCGGCCGTGCCGATCCATTCCTATCCGGTGCGGGTGGAGGGGACCGACGTGCAAGTCAACGTGACAGGCTGACGATGGCACTCGACGTGCGGCGCATCCGATTGGATTTTCCCATCCTGGACCGGCGGGTCCATGGCAAGCCGCTGGTGTATCTCGACAATGCGGCGACGAGCCAGAAGCCCCGCCAGGTTATCGACGCGCTGACGGCCTACTACATCCGCTCCAACGCCAACATCCATCGAGGCATCCACGCGCTCGCCGAGGAGGCGACGGCGGCCTATGAGGCGGTGCGGCTGCAGGTCGCACGCTTCATCCATGCGCCGTCCGAGCGCGGTATTGTGTTCACCCGCAACACGACCGAGGCGATCAACCTTTTCGCCCACGCCTGGGGCCGGTCGCGGCTGAAGGCCGGCGACCAGATCCTGCTCTCGGAGATGGAGCACCACTCGAACCTCGTGCCCTGGCAGCTGCTGGCCAAGGCGACCGGAGCGTCGCTGGCGTTCGTGCCGGTGACGGACGACGGGCGATTGGAGCTGGGGAAGCTGGATGCGCTGCTGACGCGCCGGACCAAGCTGGTCGCCCTCACGCACATGTCGAACGTTCTGGGCACCATCAATCCCATCCAGGACATCGTCCAGCGGGCCCATCGCGTCGGGGCGCTGGCCCTCATTGACGCCGCGCAGAGCGCCCCGCACCTGCCGCTGGATGTCCAGCAGCTGGGGGCGGATGCGGTGGCATTCTCCGCCCATAAGATGCTCGGCCCCACCGGGGTCGGGGTCCTCTGGGCCCGCGAGGAACTGCTCGAGGCCATGGAGCCGTTTCTGGGCGGAGGCGAGATGATCTCGGACGTCCAGCTGACGTCGTCGACGTGGAACGAGATTCCCTGGAAGTTCGAGGCTGGCACGCCCAACATCGCCGATGTCATCGCCTTCGGCGAGGCGCTGGCCTACCTGGGACGGCTGGGGATGGACCAGGTCCAAGCCCATGAGCAGGAATTGACGCTCTACGCCTACCGCCGGCTGCGCGAGCAGCCCGACATCACGCTCTACGGCCCGGATCCGCACACCACTCCGCGCGGCGGGGTGGTGTCGTTCAATCTTCAGGGCCTGCATCCGCATGACGTCGGCACGGTCCTGGATGCGGAAGGTGTCGCCATCCGGGCCGGGCATCACTGCGCCAAGCCGCTCATGCGGCGGCTGGGGGTGGCGGCGACGGCCCGGGCCAGCTTCTACATCTATAACACGCTCGAAGAAGTGGACCGGCTGCTCGAGGCACTGCAGGCGGTGCGGTCGTTCTTCAGCAAGAAGACGGCCAAGGTGGGCTCCTGATGGTCATGGAGCAGCTCGACGAGCTGTACCGGGAAGTCATCCTGGACCACTTCAAGAGCCCCACGCACCACGGCGAGCTGCCGGGGGCCCAGGTGCATGTCACCGGGAGCAACCCGCTGTGCGGCGATGAGATGACGTTTCACCTGAAGCTCGATGACGGGCGGCTGAGTGCTATCCGCTTCACCGGCAAAGGATGCGCCATCAGCCAGGCGGCGGCCTCGATGTTGGCCACCCAGCTGGAAGGCAAGAGCGTGGCCCAGGCGGGTGCGTTGATTGACGCGCTGAAGGGCCTCATGCAGGGCAGAGAGCCGGCCGCCGGCGTGGACCTAGGCGACCTGGAAGCGCTGGCCGGGGTGCGGAAGTTCCCCGTCCGGGTCAGATGTGCCGCGCTGTCCTGGAACGTCGTCGAGCAAGGATTGAAACCGCAGCGTCCCGCGCACTCGTAGGAGTCCAGATGGCCGTTACCGAAGAGCAAGTCATGGGAGCCCTGAAGCCCTTGGAAGACCCGGAGCTGCACCTGGGGATCGTGGACCTCGGGCTCATCTACGGGGTGGACGTCAATCCGCAGCCGGACGGCGACGAAGTGAAGCTGACCATGACGTTTACCTCGCCGTTCTGCCCGTATGGGCCGCAGCTCAAAGCCTCGGTGCACCACACGGTGGCCACACTGCCGGGCGTCAAGGCTGCGACCGTGAACATCGTCTTCACACCGCCATGGGATCCGCGGACCATGGCCAGCGAAGAGTGCAAGATCGCCCTCGGCCTCGGTTGGGATCCAGAGGAGGACACTGGTGGTGGACCTGAGATTGAGAACCAGCGCTAACCTCCAACGCGCGATGCCGGCGGTGGCCGGCAAGCGCGTCCTGCAGCTCATCGGCCATACGCCGCTCTTGGCGCTCTCGCGCCTCGAGCGGGAACTGCCCGGGGTGCGCCTGTTCGCCAAGGCGGAGTGGTTCAACCCCGGCGGCTCGGTGAAGGACCGCGCGGCCGCCTCCATCATCGCCGATGCCGAAGCCTCCGGCCGCCTGCGCCGCGGGGTCGCCCTCCTCGATGCTTCCTCCGGCAATACCGCCGTCGCCTACGCCATGCTCGCCGCGGCCAAGGGGTATCGCGCCACGTTGTGTGTGCCGAAGAATGCCAACCCGCAAGTGCTCGGGCTGCTGCGGGCCTACGGGGCCGAGGTGGTCCTGACCGATCCGCTGCAGGGCTCGGACGGGGCCATCCGGGAAGCGCGGCGGCTGGCCGCGGAGAACCCCACGCGCTTCGTGTATCTCGACCAGTACAACAACCCCGCCAACTGGCAGGCGCACGAGCGGACGACCGGCGTCGAAATCTGGGAGCAGACCAAAGGCACCGTGACGCATTTTGTCGCCGGACTCGGCACGACCGGCACCTTTGTCGGCACGACGCGCCGCCTCAAGGCCTTGAACCCGCAGCTGCAAGCCATCGCCGTCCAGCCGGCGAGCGCCTTCCACGGGCTGGAAGGCCTCAAGCATCTGGACTCCTCCATCGTGCCGGGCATTTACGACCCGGCCGCCCCCGATGACACGCTCTTGATCTCGACGGAAGCGGCGTATGACGCCGCGCGCCGGCTCGCCGAGCAGGAAGGGCTGGTCGTCGGGCCTTCGTCCGGTGCGGCCTTGGCGGCGAGCCTGCAGCTGGCGCAGCGCCTCGCGTCTGCCGCCGCGGATGCGCCTGCGACTATCGTGATGATGTTCCCGGACTCTGGTGCTCGCTATATCGCGGAAGGACTCTTCGCGTTTCCCGAGATCCCCTAACGTCAAGCCGTTCGACGAACGCACTCCCTGTGCTATGATAGGCACTGCCATCATGCGACGTCTGCTCTCCGCGTTCGGTTCGCTGGCCATGGCCGTCCTCCTCCTCGTGGCGATTGCCGCCGTCCTGGCCTGGGGCACTATCTACGAGGCCCGGTTCGGCACGGCCGCCGTCCAGCGGTTTGTCTACCATGCCTGGTGGTTCCAGGGGCTGCTGGCGTTCCTCGGCCTCAACCTCACCGTGGCGGCTCTGGCGCGGTATCCGTGGCAGCGTCCGCACGTGCCGTTCGTCCTCGCCCACCTCGGCATCATCCTGATTCTGCTCGGCGGCATCCTGGGCGGCCGCTTCGGGGTCGAAGGCCAGCTGCTCATTCCGGAAGGCGACGCGGAGCGGACGCTGCAGCTGCCGGGCCACGCGCTGATTGTCCGCGAGCGCAACCCGGGCGTGGACCACGTGCTGCGGACCGCCTTTGAAACGACCGCGTGGAACCATGCGCCCGGCTTGGTCGTGCCGCTGCCGCTCCATGGCCGGTCGGTCACGCTGACGGTGGACCAGTACTATCCGGATGCGGCCGCCGAGGAAGAGGTGGGCCACGACGGATCACAGGAGAACCCGGCGATCCAGCTGGCGGTCCGCGACGGCGGGCACGGCGATCGCGCGTGGCTGTTTGCGAACGACCCGGAACGATTCGCCGCCCGCTGGCAGCAGGCCCATCTGCTGTTTCTCCAGGCGGACACGGCGGAAGAACTGCAGCCGCTGCTGGCGGCTCCGGCAGATGTCCCGGCGCGGGGCGCGTTGGCGATTGAGCTGACCGGCCTGGGCGTGCAGCGTAGCATCCCGGTGCCTGACCAGCCGGGCGCGGTCGTGGCGCTCGATGGCACGCCCTACCGCGTGATGTTCAAGGACTACTTCTCCGACCTGGCGATTACCGAGCAAGGGCTGGTGAACCGTTCGGATGAGCCGCGCAACCCCGCCGTGTCGTTCATCCTCAGCGGGCCGGAAGGCGACGACCCGTACCTCCTCTTTGCGCTGCATCCAGACTTCCAGGACGTGCACGGCATCCGCCACACGATCCCGGCGCGCATCCGGTTCCGGCATCCCGCGGCGGCCGACCTGCCGCCGGACGCCGTCGTGGTCATCCGGACCCCGGAAGGCGGGCTGGCGGCGGTCATGACCGACACCGCCGGGGCGCGCACGCCGATTGCTCCGCTTGAGACCGGCCGCGCATACCGCCACCCCTCGCTGGGCTATGAGGTCGAGGTGGCCGCGTATGCGCCCCGGGCCGTGCGCCGGCGGCGGTTCGTCAACCGGAGCGACGACGTGCGCGCGGAAGCGATCCACGTGGTGGCCCGCGAAGGCGGACAATCCGCCGAGGCGTGGCTCGCGGCCGGAGACTCGGCCGAGCTGCCGCTCGGCGCCGACCCCGTCCTGCTGTCCTATCGCTCGCCCACCAGAGAGCTTCCCGTGACCATCAAGCTGCTGGACTTCCGCAAAATCGATTACCCCGGCACCGACATGCCGTCAGGGTTTGAAAGCGACGTGGAGCTCACCGATCCGACGCGGGGCATCCTCCTCATGCGGACGATCCGCATGAACCACCCGCTGCGCTACCGGGGCTACAGCTTCTATCAATCCAGCTACCTCACCGGGCCTCCGGAAACGACCGTGCTGTCGGTGCGCCGCGACCCCGGCACCCCGCTGGTCTACACCGGATTTCTGATCGTGCTCGCCGGCGTGCTGACGATGTTCATCTTCCGGCGTCCTGAGGAGCGCCTCGCATGAGCCGCGGTCGTCGGCTGGCGGCCTGGCTGGTCCTGATGCTGGCCAGCGGAGCCGTCCACGCGGCCGAGCAGCCGCTGCTGCCGGTGGATTCGAGCCTCCGCACGATCGCCATCCAGCACCGGGGGCGGGTCAAGCCGCTGGACAGCTTCGCGCGCGAAACGCTGCGCAGCATGACCGGAGCCGACCGCGTCGGCCGGCAGGATCCGCTGGAGACGGTGCTCTCAATCGTCGCCGAGCCGGACCGGTGGCAGACCGTTCCGCTGATCCAAGTGCCATTCCGCCCCTTGCGCGAAGCGCTGGGGATGGACTCGAAGACGCCCCGCATCTCCTACCAGGACCTCGTCGCCAGCCGGAAACTGATGCGCCTGCTGCCGGCGATCATGGACAAGGAGCAGCGGAACGAAAAACTGTCCATGTTCGACCAGGAAGCGCTGGACGTCTATCAGCGTTTTGTCGCCCTCAGCGGCCTGCTGGAGGGAGACCTCCATCTGGTCCCGACGGCGTCGCCGGCTGAGCCGGTCTGGGGGACCGTCGGGCAGCCGGGGGACTATCCGGAGGCGATCCAGGCCGACCTGCAGAAGACATGGACGCAGCTGCTGGATGAGCTGCGCGATGTGCGCAGCGGCCAGCGGGGGCGCATCGAGCGCGCCGCGGCCGCCCTGGCGTCACGCCTACGGTCCGTCAACCTCTCCGTCTATCCGTCCGTCTGGCGGCTGCAGACGGAAGTGTCCTACAACCGGCATGCCCCGTTCCGCTCGGCCCGGCTGCTCTACTTCTTGGCCGCCCTGGCGCTGATGGCCGGGCTGGCGACAGGCCGCCGCACCGTCACGCACCTCGGCCAGTATCTGTTCGGGGTCGCCCTCCTCTTCCACGGCAACGGCATTCTGCTGCGCGTCACCCTGGGCGGCCGCCCGCCCGTGTCCAACTTCTATGAGACGATGCTATGGCTGCCGCTGGTGGGCGTGGTCATCGCGCTGCTCACGGAGTGGAGGCTTCGGGTGCGCTACCTCAGCATGGCCGCCGCCGTCCTCGCCGGCATCATGCTGACCCTGGCGGAGGTCGTCCCCCTGGATTCCAGCATTGCGCCGGTCGTCGCCGTCTTGCGCAGCAACTTCTGGCTGACCATCCACGTGCTGACCATCGTGGCCAGCTACGGAGCGCTGGCGCTGGCCGCGGTGCTGGCGCACATCTACAGCACGCTGTTCCTTCGGCGCCGCGACCACGCCGCCCTTCCATCGCTGGACACGGCGCTCTATCGCGTCCTGCAGGTCGGGGTGGTGCTGCTGGCGGCGGGCATCATGCTCGGGGCGGTGTGGGCGAACGCCTCCTGGGGCCGCTATTGGGGCTGGGACCCCAAGGAGACGTGGGCGCTCATTACGCTGTTGTGGTTTCTGGCCCTGCTGCACGGCCGCCTGACCGGCTGGCTGCAGGGCGTGGGGATGGCACTTGCCACCGTCGGAGGGTTCCTGCTCCTCCTCATGACGTACTACGGGGTCAGCTTCTACCTCGTGGGGCTGCACAGCTATGCCGGCGGCCATGCGAAGCCGCTGCCCGTAGCCCTCGTCGCCTACCTGGCGGCGGAGCTCGCGTTTCTCGCCTGGGTCGCGTGCGCGGCCTTCCTCCGCAAGCGCGCGTAACCCCGCCCGCACGGCGGTGTAAACCGTTTCCTCGTGCCGGCGTCTAACCAACAGAATAGGAGGAAACCGCCATGAGACACACCGTGGGATGGGTGCTGGCCGTCGGGCTGGTGAGTGTCAGCCCCGTGGTGTTTGCTGAACCCGACACCGACGCTCCCCCGGCTGAGGCGGGCGACCGCGTGGAGGGCGTCCGCGATTATCGAGGGGACGTCCGTGACCGCATCGCGGAGGTCCGCGACCGGCACAACCTGACCCCGGAACGGGCAGCCGAACTGGATCGGCTGCGCCAGCTGAAGCAGGAGAACCCCGAGGCCTTCCGCCAGGAAGTGGAGGCCCGCCGCGCCAAGCTGCAGGAGCGGCTCCAGCATCTCAAAGCGACCAACCCGCAGGCCTATGAACGGGTGACCAATCAGCTGAAGACGCGCCGTCAGGAGCGCCTGCAGGAGCTGAAACAGCGCAATCCGGAGCGCTTCCAGGAACTGATGGAGCAGCGCCGCGCCAAGCTGCAGGACCGCCTGCAGGAGCTCAAGACGAAGAACCCCGGCAAGTACGAGGAGCTCATGCAGCGCCGGGGCGAGTGGCGCGAGCATCGCCTCGAGGAGCTCAAGCAGCGCCACCCCGAGGCCTACGACCGGTTCATGGATCGGCATCCGAACTGGCGCGACCGCAGCGCCCGCCCCGGCGATAATAGCTGGCGGGCCGGGGAGAACATCCAGGACCACCGCGAAGGCGTGCGCGACCACCGGGAAGACCGCCGCGACCGGCGCGAGGATGTCCGGAACCGCGGAAACGAGGCACAGAACGAGGGCTCCCGGTCGCACGTGGACCGCGGGGTTCGTGATCATGGCGCCGGGGAAGGCCGCGGCGGAGTGGGGCAGGGCGGCGAGCATCGTCCCATGGGGTCGACCCCGCGCGGCGGGCTGCGCGGTGGTGGCCGCCGGGGGCGGTAAGTCGGGATGCTTCGATGGGAGGGCGCGATGTGGCGGTGGTGCCGTGGTATGGCGATCCGCACGGGAAGGCGCTGGACTGGAGTGTTATACTACCTCCAGCTATGGCTGACCGCGACACCGACACCATCCATGCCGTGCTGGCCGGCGATGTGGACCGCTACGCGGAGCTGGTGGACCGCTACCAAGCTCCCGCCCTGCGATTGGCGTTCAGCCTCCTCGGCAATTACGAAGACGCCAAAGACGCCTCGCAGGAGGCGTTCGTCAACGCCTACCGCGCCCTGGGGCGGTTTCGGGGCCGGGCGAAGTTTTCCACATGGCTCTACCGCATCGTGGTCAACAAGTGCAAAGATCTGTACAAGCGCCGCGCGCGGCGTCCGGAGCTGGCTGGCAGCATGTCGCTTCCGGGCGGAGACGGCGAGCCCGTTGATTTCTTTGAGGCCGTTCCCGATCCCGGCGCGGGTCCCGGCGAACAGCTGGCCAATCAGGAGTTGTCCCGCCAGCTCAGCCGCGCGATTGGGGAGCTGCCGATGAAACAGCGCACCGCGTTCGCCCTGCACCACGTGCACGGCTTGCCGCTGGACGAGGTCGCCGCGGTCATGCGCTGCCGGACGGGGACCGTGAAATCGCACATCTTCCGCGCGACCACCCGCCTCCGGACCGTCCTCTCGCCGCGGTTGGCGAAGGAGCGGCCCTGATGGACTTCATGACCTGGTTGACGACATGGCTGGCGAAGCATCCGCTGAAGGCGCCGTCCGACGCGGTGCAACGCCGGTACACCGCTGAGGTGATGGAGCAGGTGCGCGCGCTCCACGCGCCCGTCCGCGCGCCGCGCTCCTCGTGGCTGACGTGGCCGTCGTTCTCGCTGGGAGCCGCCGTGGCCGCCGCCGCGGTGCTGCTGGTGGTGGGACGGATGCCGCACCGAATCCTGCCGGGGAGCACCTCCGACACCCCGCTTCTGCTGGCTGAGTCTCCGGCCACCGATGAGCAGTGGGTGGAAGAGACCATGCAGGTGCTCGAGCAGTTGGACGACGTGGCCGCACACCCCGGGACCTCCGGCACCGTCGACGACGCGGCCGGGTCTGCGACCGGCGATTCGCTCCTGGAAGAATTGCAATTATTTGACGAAAGCGAACTCGCCTCCAGCTCGTGAGTCTCCCGCCAAAAAAATTGCCAGTCCTCTTGCCGCACAGCCCCGCATCAGGCACACTCTCACTATAGAGTTTTAGTTCGGTCTTTCACAAGGTCCGCCGCGAACGAATAAAGCGGTACCTTGTGGTGATCTTTCGTTAGGGACGCGTCGGCTCTCGTCAAGCTGGTACGCCGCGCACGATCCGGCGGCGCAACGCAGACTTCGACAGGATACGCCGAGCGAACAGCCAAACGGCTGTCGCTCGGCGTTTTTGTTTTTCGCGGCCGGTGGGGCGGAGGGGCGAACAGATGAGACGGGGCGGTCGGTGGACGGTGCGGCAGCACGTGGTGGTGACGATGGCACGGGCAAGCTATGCGTTGGAGGATGCCTCCCGATGGCTGCTTCCCCTCGGGCTGGCGGTGGCGTTCTTCTGGTTCATGACCAGTGTGGCGTTCGCGGACCCCTCTCCGACCGGCCGGACCCCGAAGATTTTCTGGACCCCGGAACGCCAGGCCCTCTGGAACCAGATGGAAGCCGCCAACCACCCGTGGTGGCAGCAGATCAAGAGCAACGCCAATCTCTCCGGCACGTCGAACGCCCGATACGCCGACCTCGGCCAGTGGGCCACGATGGCCTACCAGGTCACCGGAGACCCGACCTACGCCGCCAAGGCCTACGCCCAAGCCAGCACCAAGCTGAACGGCGGCAAGCCGGACTCCAGCCGTAACTTCACCCGCGAGCACTTCATCGAGTTCGCCTGGATGTACGACTGGCTCTATCCGGGCCTGACCGCCTCCCAGCGCCAGCAGTGGATTGACAGCCTGAACTATTGGTCGGATCTGTGCCTGGGCAACATTCCCACGGTGTCCTGGGGCACCCGGCTGAGCGACTCCGATGAGACCACGGGACACTACTTCGGCATGGTGCTCTGGGACCTGGCCAGCGCCGGTGATAACCCGCGCGCCGGGACGTTCATCCCGGACGCCAAGCTCGGCGGCCTGACGCAGACCAGCACGAGCCGCACCAACATGCGCAACGCGGTGGCGGACTACGTGCGGCGCGCAGCCGGCGGGGTATGGATTGAGAGCTCCAAGTACAACATGGGCACCCTGCAGCTGCTGCTCATGGGGGCGGAAGGCGTCAAGACCGCCGTCGGCAGCGATCAGTTCCCCGAAGTCACCGCCCTCCTGAAGGACGTCGCCCTGGCCCAGATGCAGGAAGTGACCCCCGACCTCCGGGAAGCGTTCCAGTGGGGGGACAACGAAGATCCCCACAGCCTCAATGCGGACCGCCGCACCTCGCTGATGAACATCGTGGGTGGGCTGCTGCAGAATGATGCCTCCATCGCGCCCTACGTGAGGAATTTCGCCGACCGCATCGGCGCTGCGGAGGAGCCGGAATTCCGCTGGATGATTCTGGGCAACCCGTACGTGCCCTCCGCAGACTTCCGCGGCATCCTCGCCAACGGCCACGTGGCCCCCGGCATGGGCATCGAGTTGTTCCACGACGGCCGGCAGTCGAATCAGAGCCTGTTCGGCTCGCACATGGCCTCGCGCTCGACCGTGGACCACGAGGTCCACTACCTGAGCAACTTCGACCTCTACCGGGGCGGCGAGGCGGTCATCAGCCACGTCATCGGCTATGACGCCAACGAGTCCGAGCACCACAACTCGATGCTGATTGCGGGCCTGTCGAACATGCAGGAAGCCCGCGGGCCGCTGGCCGGCGAGTTCGGCGCCGATTACGCGTATCATGTCGGCTCCACCGGCGGCAACCGCTACACGAACGGCTACTACAACCCGCCGCCCCGCTTCCTCCATGAATGGACCCGCAGTCTGCTCTATCTGCCCAGCGCGGATGCGCAGCATGACACCATCGTCGTGTTTGACCGGGTGAACGCGGAAGACCCCAAGTCGCTGGTGAAATTGGACCGCTACAGTTCCTCCGATTTGTCCCGCATCAACGGGGCCCCGGCGAGGAAGCAGTGGATTCTCCACGCGCCGGTCACCCCGACGCTGACCACCGGCGGCTTCACCTGGCAGACCTCAGGTGGTCAGACAGTTCGGGTCGCCACCCTGCTGCCTGTCAACCCGACCCGGACGATCTACAGCGACTCTGGCTTGAACCTGAGCGGCACCATCCGTTCTTCCGAACTGCGCTATCAGATCCGCCTCGCCCCCCAAGCGGACCAGCGCTGGGACACGTTTTTGAACGTCATCCAGGCCTACAGTGGCAGTCCATCGCTAACGAACGCGCTGGTGAGCAGCACGAACGGTGCGGCCCAGGGGGCGCTGATTCGCCGGCCCAACCATCCCGATGTCTTGGCGCTGTTTGACGCCGCGCAGGGGCCCGATCTGCCCGCCTCCAAGGTCGTCAGCAGCTACCTGCAGGTGGATTCGACCTTGCTCGACCGGCTCAACACGAACCGGCTGTTCTCCAGCGGCTATACCGTCACGTGGAGTGCCGCCGCGTCTTCAACGACGGTCTTCCTTGCCGACCTGGATCCCGCCACCCAGTGGTTCGCCGCGGTGGATGGGCAGCCGGAAGCGGCCCTCGCGGTCAGCCCGCAAGGGCTGGCCCGCCGGACGGTCTCCGGGGCAGGGTCCCACACGCTGCAGCTACGCGCCGCGGGGCAAGTGACGGACACAACTCCGCCGACCATTGCGAACGTTCAGATCACCAACGTCAGTTCGACTGCGGCCACCCTGACCTGGACGACCAATGAGCCAGCGACGGGACAAGCGGAGTACGGCGTGACGGCCAGCTACGGCCAGCTGAGCAGCCCGACCACGTCCTTGGCGACCAGCCAGAGCCTGACGCTGACCGGTCTCCTGCCGGCAACGCTCTACCACGTTCGGGTGCATGCGGCGGACGCGGCAGGCAACCAGGCTACGTCGGCCGATCTGACGCTGACGACTGCCACTGCTGGCACAGCCAGTTTTCAAGAGGTGAACGGTACGGTCAGCATCGAGACCGAGGCCTATGATGCCAAGATCCCTCGCAACGGCCAAGACTGGGTGTTCGAGACGAGCACGGCTGGCTTCTCTGGTCAGGGGTATCTCCGGGCTCTGCCCAACCTTGGGGCCAACATCAACACCGGCTACGTCACGACGAGCCCTGAGCTCATCTACAACGTGCAGTTCAACACCCCGGGCACCTACTATGTCTGGGTGCACGGTCAGGCCAACAGCTCGAGCGATGACTCTGTCCATGTCGGGTTGGACGGTATCGGGATCTCGACGGCTGACCGCATTGGCGACTTCCCGCCGGCCTGGACATGGTTACGCGACACGATGGATCTGGTGCCTGCCAGCGTGACGGTCGCGACCCCGGGCCTCCATACCGTCCACATCTGGATGCGGCAGGACGGCTTGGGGGTGGATCAGCTGGTGCTGCGGCTGGATCCGTCAGCAACCCCGCCTTCCGGGGGAACGCCGCCGCCCGTCAATCAGCCTCCGGTGTTGAGCGCCATCGGGCCTCAAAGCGTGACGGCTGAGAACCCGCTGACGATCGCGCTCAGCGGGACGGATCCGGATGGCGACGCCTTGACGTTCAGCGCCTTGGGGCTGCCCAGCGGGGCGGTCCTCAACGGTGCGACCTTCACCTGGACGCCCGCACGGAATCAAGTCGGTCCGGTGACCGTGACGTTCGGTGTCTCTGACGGCAGCCTGAGCGATACCGAGGCGGTCGTCATCACGGTGCTCCAGCCGGCCAATGCCAGCCCGGTGCTGAATTCGATCGGGGCGAAATCGGTCATGGAGGGCAGTCGGTTGCTCTTCAGCATCTCCGCCTCCGATCCGGATGGCGACCCGCTGACGCTGACCGCGACCGGACTGCCGGCGGGAGCCGTCTTGACCAACGGCGTCTTCGACTGGACGACGACTATGGGTCAAGCGGGCGCCTACACGGTGACGTTCACCGTGTCTGACGGTAGCTTGAGCGACAGCGAAACGGTGCCGGTCACCGTGACGCACCTGAACCAGCCGCCGGTCTTGACGGCCATCAACCCGCAGACCGTTGCGGAAGGCCAAGCCCTCACGCTCGCACTCGTCGCGACGGACCCGGATGGCAGCGCCTTGACGTTCAGCGCCTCGGGCCTGCCGGCCGGTGCCATCTTGAACGGCTCGACGCTGAGCTGGACACCGGCGTTTGACCAGGCGGGGACCTACTCGGTCACCTTCACGGTGTCCGATGGCGCGTTGAGTGCTAGCCAGACGGCGACGCTGACCGTCACCAATGTGAACCGCGCCCCGGCGGCCGAGGCGGGGCCGGCGCAGACCGTGAACGCCGGTAGCGTGGTGACCCTGGACGGGACCGGCTCCACGGACCCGGATGGCGATGTCCTGGCGTACCAGTTCATCCAGACGGCGGGACCGGCGATCACGCTGCACAACCCTCCGCCGGCGCAGCCGACCTTCACCGCGCCGGCTGTCACCGCGCCGACGACGCTGACGTTCAGCCTGACGGTCGGCGATGGCACGGCAACTGCGCAGGACACCGTGACGATCACCGTGCAGCCGGTGGTCGCCGGCCCGGTGCTCCTGAACCCAATCACCACGACCGGCCGGGTGCTGTCAACCGGGTCGGTGGCGATCGGGGGGAAGGTGTATCTCGACCGAACCTACACGTTTGCCAGCGTGCCGGCCGCGTACCTCGGCCTCACGAATCTGCTGACGGCGAACGATGAGAAGTTCGTGAACACTAATCCGTACCTGACGTTCACGCTGACGGTGCCGTCGACGGTGTACGCGGCCTTCGACGCCCGCTCGACCAAGCTGCCCTCGTGGCTGGACAAGCCCAGCTGGGTGAAGACGGGCGAGCAGGTCAAGACGACCGACACGACGTTCTGGCTGTACAAGAGGACGTTCCCGGCGGGCCCCGTGGTCCTGGGCAGCAATAACATGTGGCCGCAGCGCGGCGCCCAGAGCCACTACTTCCTGTTCGTGGCCCCGCAGTAAGCCTGCGTGTTGTCGGCGTTTCGCCTCCAGCGCCAGCCGCATTGAGCGGCTGGCGCTGGCGTGTTTCATCCTGCGCAAGAGTAGCTCTCCGTCCGCCCCCAGCGGGGTCGGGCCGTCGGAAAGCCCGCGCACCCCGTAACGCAGGGTCCCGGCGGACTTGACCCCCGCCATCCCGCGCGCCTATAATGAACGTGTTTCCCACAGACCTCCAGAGACCAATCCCCAAGGAGACCACACATGAATGTCTTGAAGACCGGCTTTCTGCTGTCGCTGCTGACCATCCTGCTGGTAGCCATCGGCCACCTGCTCGGCGGCGCGTCGGGTGCCACGTCGGCGTTCATCTTTGCGCTGATCATGAACCTGGGCGCCTACTGGTTCAGCGACAAGATGGTGCTGGCCATGTACCGGGCCAAGCCGCTGAGCGAGGCCGACGCCCCCCAGGTCTACCGCGCGGTGCGGGAGCTGGCCACCCGCGACCGCATCCCGATGCCGAAGATCTACTCGCTCCCGACGGCCGCTCCCAACGCCTTTGCCCCCGGCCGCGACCCGCGCCATGCGTCGGTGGCCGTCACCTCGGGGTTGCTGGACATCATGGGGGAGGAGGAGCTGAAGGGCGTCCTGGCCCACGAGCTCAGCCACGTCAAGAACCGCGACACGCTCGTCATGTCCGTCGCGGCGGCGATCGCCGGGGCGATCTCGATGCTGGCGCACTGGGCACAGTGGGGGCTCATGTTCGGCGGCGGCCGACGCGACGGCGAGAACCGCAACAGCAATGCGGCCTTGCAGCTCGTGGCCGTCCTGCTCATCGTCGTCCTGGCCCCGTTGGCGGCGATGCTGATCCAGCTGGCCATTTCCCGCACCCGGGAATACGGCGCCGATGAAGCCGGCGCCCGCCTGACCGGCAATCCCTCCGGTCTGGCCAACGCTCTCGAGCGGCTGGACGCGGCGGTCCACGCGCATCCGCTGCCGGATGCCAATCCAGCCACGACACACCTGTTCATCGTCAACCCGCTGCGGGGCGGTGCCATTGCCAAGCTGTTTTCGACCCATCCGCCGATTGAAGAGCGGGTCCGCCGCCTGCGCCACATGCGGCTGTAGTCTCCCGAGCCGATTCGTATGTCCGCTCTGCGCTCGACCCAAACCCTCTCCCTCCTCGTGTGCTGTGTTGCCGGCCTGCTCGGCGCTTCAGCCGTGCAGGCGGATGACCTCACCTTTTCCGCGCAGGTCAACCAGACCACCGTGCACGTCGGGGCACCGTTTACGCTGACCCTCACCATGAGCGGCGACCTGGCCGGGGTCCAGGTGCCGGCCTTCCAGTTTCCGGATGGGCTCGCGGTGGTCGCGCGCAGCCAGGCGACCAGTTTCGCCCTCCGCGCCGGTACCGCCCAGCGCTCGACGAACCTGCAGTATTTGCTCGTCGCCCAGCGCGCCGGTACCTACCGGCTCGGTCCATTCGCCGTCACGCGTCAGGGCCAGGAGATCAAGACCGATCCGATTGATGTCACCGTCGACACATCCGCCACGCCGAGCACGCCACCGCGGCCCTCAGGAGAGCGATTCACCCTGTAATTTGCCTGTTTCTCGTCGAGAACCCCCCGGACCCACCACCCCTGGGACTTCTCCGGATGTCTGCCACAACAGCTTGTATTTTTCATCTTGACAAGGGGTGCGGCTGTGTTAAAGTTCGAAAGATAGCCCCAAGGGCTTGTGGGTAGCCTGGGGGAAGGCGACAACAGCTTGGGTGTAAGGCAAGGAGGACTGGTGGATGGGTGCTGCGGCAAAGGCGGCAAAAGCTTCGGCTGAGACGACGGCGACGACCCTCCAGGAACGCACCACCACGGCCGCCAAGAAAGGCCTGACCATCCCCAGACGCTGGACGCGCCCACAGGTCAGCCCCTTCGACGAAGTGAAGTGGGAGCTGCGGTCGGCGACGATCGGTAACGAGAAGGGCGACGTGATCTTCGAGCAGAAAGACGTCGAAGTCCCCGTCTTCTGGAGCCAGCTCGCCACGAACGTCGTCGTCTCGAAGTATTTCCGGGGCGCGTTGGGCACGGCGGCCCGCGAGAAGAGCGTCAAACAGCTCATCGGCCGCGTCGCCAACACGGTCACCGATTGGGGGATCAAGGACGGCTACTTCGCCACCCCCGAAGACGCGGACGCGTTCCGCGCGGAGCTGACCTTCCTCCTGCTGAACCAGTACACCGCCTTCAACTCCCCGGTCTGGTTCAACGTCGGCATCGAACCCACCCCGCAGTGCTCGGCCTGCTTCATCCTCTCCGTGGACGACACGATGGAATCCATCCTCGAGTGGTACCGCAACGAGGGGATGATCTTCAAGTACGGCTCCGGCTCCGGCCTCAACGTCTCCGGCATCCGCTCTTCCCGGGAGCGGCTCGCCGGCGGCGGGACCGCCTCCGGGCCGGTCTCCTTCATGCGCGCGGCGGACGCCTCCGCGGGCGTCATCAAGTCCGGCGGCAAGACCCGGCGCGCGGCCAAGATGGTCGTCCTCAACGCCGACCACCCGGACGTCCAGCTGTTCATCGGCTGCAAGTGGAGAGAGGAAGAGAAGGCCCACAAGCTCATCGACCTGGGCTACGACGCCTCCATTGACGGGGAAGCCTACGGCTCGGTCTTCTTCCAGAACGCCAACAACTCGGTGCGCGCCACCGATGAGTTCATGAAGCGGGCGCTGGCCGATGACGAATGGGACCTCAAGGCCGTGACGACCGGCGAGCTCGTGGAGCGCGTCAAGGCGAAGGAGCTGCTGCGGCTCATCGCCGAGGCGACGTGGCACTGCGGCGACCCCGGCATGCAGTTCGACACCACCATCAACGACTGGCACACCTGCCCCAACACCGGCCGCATCAACGCAAGCAACCCCTGCTCGGAATACATGCATCTGGACAACAGCGCCTGCAACCTCGCCAGCATCAACCTCCTGAAGTTCCTGGACGACGAGGGCAACTTCCTCATCGAGCAGTTCAAGTCCGCCGTGCGCATCATGACCATCGCCCAGGACATCGTGGTGGACAACTCCTCCTACCCGACGGAGAAAATCGGCCGCACCGCCCGCGACTACCGCGAGCTGGGCCTCGGCTACGCGAACCTCGGGGCGCTGCTCATGACGCTGGGCCTCGCCTACGACTCGGAGGAAGGCCGCGCGTGGGCGGGAGCGATCACGGCCCTCATGTGCGGGCACGCCTACGAGATTTCCGGCCAGATCGCGAAGGTGAAGGGCGCCTACGCCGGGTTCGAGCGCAACCGCGAGCCGCAGATCCGCATCCTGCGCAAGCACCGCGCCCAGGTCGACAAGATCAACCACCGCCTGGTGCCGCAGCCGTTGTTGACGGCCGCCGCGCGCACGTGGGATGAGTCCATCAAGGTCGGGGAGCAGGCCGGGGTGCGCAACTCGCAGGTGACCGTCATCGCCCCGACCGGCACCATCGCCTTCCTCATGGACTGCGACACGACCGGGGTGGAGCCCGACATCGCCCTGGTCAAATACAAGCGGCTGGTCGGCGGGGGGATGCTCAAGATCGTCAACCAGACCGTCCCGAAGGCGCTCCAGAAGCTCGGCTACGAGCCGGCCGAGGTCGAGGCGATCATCAAGTACATCAATGAGAAGGAAACCATTGAGGGAGCCCCGGGGCTCAAGCCGGAGCACCTGTCGGTGTTCGACTGTGCGTTCCGTGCCGTCAACGGCACGCGCTCCATCCACTACATGGGCCACGTGCGGATGATGGGGGCGGTCCAGCCGTTCATCAGCGGGGCCATCAGCAAGACCGTCAACCTGCCGCAGGAAGCCGCCATCGAGGACATCATGCAGGCCTACATCGAGGCCTGGCAGCTGGGCATTAAAGCGTTGGCGATCTATCGAGACGGCTCGAAGCGGGTTCAGCCGCTTTCCACGAGCAAGGACGACAAGAGCGGCTCGCCCAAAGCCCCGGTCGGGACGCCGTATCGGCGGCGCCTGGCGGACGAGCGGCCGGCCATCACCCACAAGTTTTCCGTGGGCGGGCACGAAGGCTATTTGACCGTGGGCATGTTCGAGGACGGCCAGCCCGGCGAAATCTTCATCACCATGTCGAAAGAAGGCTCGACCCTCTCAGGCCTAATGGACTCCTTCGCGACGATGGTCTCCCTGGCGCTGCAATACGGCGTGCCCATCAAAGTCCTCACGAACAAATTCAGCCACACCCGGTTCGAGCCGTCCGGGGTGACGAACAACAAGGACATCCGCTTCGCGAAGTCCATCATCGACTACATCTTCCGCTGGATGGCGCTGAAGTTCCTGCCGGCGGAAGAGGCCCAGCAGTTCAAGGTGACCGAAACCCCCGGGTCCAAGCCCAAGGCTTCGGCCGCGGCACCGGCCGCCGCCAAGCCGACCGCGAGGGCGGGGAACGGCCACACCAACCCGTTCGAGCAGCAGGAGAAGACGACGTTTGTCGCCCAGGCCGACGCCCCGGCGTGTCCGGAGTGCGGCTCGCTCATGGTGAGAAACGCGGCCTGTTACAAGTGCCTCAACTGCGGTTGCACGTCAGGGTGTTCGTAAGCAACAGGGAGGTGCGCGATGGGCTGGTTGCCGACGCCTGAGCTGACCAAGAAGTGCAAAGCATTCGTCATCTCTCACTGGGGCAAAGACGGCCTCGAGCAGGTGATGGAGCGGCCGGTCAGCTGGGTGCGCCACGAGGCGAACCCGCACCTGAAGCAGTTGCGCCGCAAGCAGAAGAATGTTCCGCTCATCGCGATCCAGGGCGCCATCAACCGTATCCACCTCGCACTCTCGACCGAGAAGAAGGGAGTCTCGCATGTTTGAGGCACAAGCCAAAGTGACCGACGTCCCCGAGCACATTAAGTCCAGCGGCCGGCTCCTGGTGGACTGGGAGATTCGCGAGTACGTGAAGCAGTACCAGATGCTGGACCCATTCGAGGAGCGGCTGAAGCGGGACGGGGTCATCTCCTACGGCTTGTCGTCGATGGGCTACGACATCCGGGTGACCGACGAGTTCAAGGTGTTCACCAACCTCAAGCAGGCCGTGGTGGACCCCAAGGAGTTCAGCCCGGACTCCTTCGTGGACTTCAAGGGACCCTCCTGCATCGTCCCGCCCAACTCCTTCGCCCTCGCGCGCTCGGTGGAGTTCTTCCGAATGCCGCGCTCGGTGCTGGGGCTGTGCCTGGGCAAGTCGAGCTACGCCCGCTGCGGCATCGTCGTCAACATTACTCCGCTCGAGCCAGGCTGGGAAGGGCACCTGACCATTGAAATCTCCAACACGACCCCCTTGCCGGCGCGCATCCACTCCTTCGAGGGGATCGCGCAGGTCCTCTTCTTCGAGGCAGGCTCGCTGCCCGAGGTCTCGTACGCCGACCGCAAGGGCAAATACCAGGGCCAGCAGGGCATCACGCTGCCGAAAGTCTGAGGAATCGCCAGCCTACCCGCCGTCCCACAAGGCGCGTGCATCCCCGACTGATGGCCCACGTCCAGGCCCCGCACTTCTCCCTCCAGGCCACCATTTTGTCCGGACAAGCTTTCCGCTGGACCGAGCGCGACGGCTGGTTCTACGGCGTCCTCGGCCGCTCCGCCCTGAAGGTGCGGCAGGAGGGCGACACCCTCCACTATGAGACCGCCGACGCGTCGCTGACGGCGAACCGTCTCGCGCGCTACTTCGCCCTCGATGTGCCGCTGCCCGACATCCTCTCGTCCATCGACGTGGATATCCTCGTGCATCAAGCTATCGTGCGCCACCGCGGGTTGCGCGTGCTGCGCCAGGACGCGTGGGAGACGCTGGCCTCCTTCATCTGTGCCTCGTTCAACAACATCAAGCGCATCGAAGGCATGCTCGAGCGGCTCTGCCAGGCCTACGGCGAGCCCGTGGCCCTGAACGGATTCCGCAGCTTTACCTTTCCGTCCGCCGAGACACTGGCCGCAGCACCGGAACGCCGGCTGCGCGCCTTGGGTCTTGGCTACCGCGCGCCCTATCTGCGGCACACGGCGAAACTGGTGGCGGACGGGACCCTGCCCGTGACGCAGCTGCAGCGGGTGGGCTATGACGCGGTGAAGACGGCGTTGCTTGGGTGTGCTGGGGTGGGGGACAAGGTGGCGGACTGTGTGGCGTTATTCGGGTTCGAGAAGTACGAGGCGTTTCCGATTGATGTGTGGATGGAGCGCGCGATGCGCTACTACTTCCGCCACCGGAAGGCGACGCGGAAAGGCCTGCATGAGTACGCGCGCCGGCACTTCGGCCCGTACGCGGGCTACGCGCAGCAGTATCTCTACCACTACGTCAGGAACGAGCGGGGGGCAGTTGGTGCACGGTCTTCTTGACCACGCGGCCCTGAGCGTCGAGTTCGTAGAGGATCGGGGCTCCAGTGGCGATGTTGAGCTCGAGGACCTGCGCGTTGGTGAGATGATCCAGGTGCATGACGATGGCGCGCAGGCTGTTGCCGTGCGCGACAACGAGAATGGTCTGGCCGGCCTGCACCAGCGGTAGGATCGTGGACGTGAAATAGGGCAGAGTGCGCGCGGCGGTGTCTTTGAGGCTTTCGCTGATTCCCTCCGGATTCCACTCGGTTTTGTCTTTGGGCGGGGCCACGTCGTAGCTGCGGCGCCAGATGTGCACCTGCTGCTCGCCATACCGCTTCGCGGTCTCCGCCTTATTTAGCCCCTGCAGCGCTCCGTAGTGCCGCTCGTTGAGGGCTCGGTTGCGCTCGACGGGGATGCCGGGTTGGCCGAGCTCCTGCAGGACGATGTCGAGTGTTTGCTGCGCGCGGATGAGTGCCGAGGTGAAGGCGCGGTCGAATCGCAGGCCTGTGATGAGGGCGGCCCCGCGTTTCGCTTCGTCGCGCCCCGCGTCGGTGAGCGGGACATCGACCCAGCCGGTGAAGCGGTTTTCCAGATTCCATTGCGACAGGCCGTGCCGGATGAGGACGAGGGTACCCATGGCGTCTCCGCGATGATCGTGAGGGACAATCGTAGCACATTGCGAAAATCGCAACAAGTCAGCGCGCCACACGACCGCACCATCGCGCGAGGATGCGCATGATGCTCTTGACAGTGCAGGACCGCGATGGTACAACTAATAATCAGAATGCATCTACATGTGATGTCTGCATGGCTGTTACATGCTCGCGTGGTCTGCGGTGGACCGCGCCGGGTGATGTACCGGCCAGCGCGTCACCATTGAAACAACTCAAGCTCGTGCAACAGGGACTCAGGGATCGAGGGTCCCTGTTTCTTTTTGTCTCAGGAGCCTCGTGATGGGATTCCGCGTCGGACTGACCTATAACGTCAAAAGCGAATTCGTCCCGCAGCCGGGCGACCCGCCCGACATCAATGCGGAGTTCGACCACGAGGAGACGGTGGCCCACATCGAGCGGGCCATCCAGGAAGCGGGGCACACCGTCGTGCGCGTCGGCAACGCCCGCCGGCTGCTCGAGCAGAAGGCGCCGCTGCCCGTCGACATCGTCTTCAACATCGCGGAAGGCTACGAGGGCCGCAACCGCGAATCGCAGGTGCCGATTCTCCTCGAAATGATGCGCGTGCCGTTCGTCGGCGCCGACGGGCTGACGCTGGGGCTCACCCTCGACAAGGTGCTCACCAAGAAAGTGCTGATTGCCGAAGGCATTCCGACCCCCCGCTACGCCGAAACCAGCGACCCCGAGAAGCTCTGGCAGATGGACTTGGCCTACCCGCTGATCGCGAAGCTGCGCTGCGAAGGCTCCAGCAAGGGATTGAGCGAGAAGTCGCTCGTCAACACGCCGGAGGAGCTCACGCGGCAGGTGCGCTGGCTCATCGACACCTACAAGAAGTCCTCGGTGTTCATTGAGGAGTTCATCGAAGGCCAGGAGTTCACGGTGGCGGTCATCGGCAACGAGTCGCCGGAGCCGTATCCCGTCTGCCAGATTGCGCTCGACGGCACCACGGACCTGGGGCGGAAGTTTTTCACGTTCGCCTACCTGCGCGCCGGCTCCGACTACATCTGCCCGGCACCCATTCCCGCCCCCCTGGCGCGCCAGATGCAGGAGCTGGCCGTGCGGACGTACCGCGCGGTGGACTGCCGCGATTTCGGCCGTGTCGATTTCCGCGTGGACCGCAAGGGGCGGCCGTATGTCCTGGAAATCAACCCGCTGCCATCGCTGTCCACCGAAGACGTGTTCAACTTCATCGCCAAGACCAAGGGCTTGACGCACCACCAGATCATCCAGCGCATTCTGGAGACGGCACTCATCCGGACCGGATTACGCCCGCGCGACGAGGTGCGCACCCCATCAGCTACACGATCGCACTGACGTATAACATTCGGCGGGACGTGGGAGAGCGGGACGGGATTCCGCTCGACCGCGACTCTGAGTTCGACAGCCCGTCGACCATCCAGACGCTCGTCGCCGGCCTGCGCCCGGCGAGCCCCACCGTTCATCTCGTGGAAGCCACGACCGACCTGCCGCAGTGGTTCTTGCGCCACCGGGTCGACCTCGTGTTCAACATCGCCGAGGGCTCCCACGGCGAGTACCGCGAGTCGCAGGTGCCCGCGATCCTCGAGTCGCTGGACATTCCGTACACCGGCTCCAACAGCGTCACGCTGGCCCTCGCCCTTGATAAGGCGAAGACGAAGCTCATCCTGGCCTCCGAGGGCCTGCCCACGCCCCCCTGGCAGCTGTTTCCGACGCCGACGACCCCGCTCGACCCCCGGCTCGAATTTCCGCTCATCGTCAAGCCAAACCGCGAAGGCTCCAGCAAGGGCATTTGGCGGGAGAGTGTTGTCGGCGACGAGCTCGCCCTGCGCCGGCAGGTGATGCACGTCTATGAGCGCTACCGCCAGGAAGTGCTGGTCGAGGAGTTCATCGAGGGGCGGGAGCTGACCGCCGGCGTCCTCGGCGACGAGGTGCTGCCGGTGCTCGAGATCGATTTCGGCCCGTGCACCTCCTCCGGCGAGTTTTTCTATTCCTGGCGCATGAAAGAGTTCCAGGGCGATGCGGCCCGGGGTTTGACCCCGGCGTTCCACTGCCCCGCACCGCTGGATGCGGCGACGACCGCTGCGGTCCAGACAGTGGCCCGGCGCGCGCACCGGGCGCTGGGCTGCCGGGACATGTCCCGCACCGACATCCGCCTGCGGGCGGACGGCACGCCGTTCGTGCTCGAAGTCAACCCCTTGCCGGGCCTGAGCCCCCTGGACAGCAACTTTCCCCTCATGACGACGGCAGCCGGTTTCTCGCACGACGCGCTTATTCAGCGGATCGTGGCGTTGGCCATGGCCCGCACCATTTCGCAGGACTCCCGCCCCTCTCGGCGGGAGGGCAACGCGAACGTCCACCCTCAAGAGCCCTCTCTAGCACGCGGGCTCGCGGCGAGCCGGGTTGCTCCTTGAGGCTGGACACGAAGGAGGCATGACGTGAGCGTGGAAGCATATCGGCGGATCCCGTTGTGGAAGGATGTCCCCACGGAGGAGTGGGAGACGTATCGGTGGCAGATGGCCAACCGGATCCAGACGGTGGAGCAGCTGCGGCAGGTCATCCGGGTGACTCGG
>OBEQ010402096.1_pt1 | contig 64093 bp, 56 predicted proteins | sample 1670901 | NCBI WGS metagenome assembly OBEQ01 (sample SAMEA104232315, study PRJEB22302) | groundwater metagenome | biome: forest; feature: aquifer; material: groundwater | place: USA | collected 2011-08-07 | depth 5.4 m
GACGCGACCGGGGATTGTGTGGTGTGCTTCTGCATGGCGGTGTCCTCCTCTCTCTGACCGGGTGTCAGCCCGGTGGGTTCGTACGTCACCCGAGAGGGTACACCGCCTTTCTCCTATTTGCACACCTTCTGATGGTACCTCGTACCCGGTTTGTACCGAGGGAATACCTCACCAGGCGTTGCAGCGGACGTGCGTGACAGCGTGCCGCTGACCGCCAGGGCATTAGCCGGCCAAGGGTTCCCGGTGTAAGATGAGGAATAGGAGGAACAAGCCGTGAAGTACAAGGTCGCCTTGAGGCAGTCGGAAAAGGGCTTCAGCGTCTCTTGCCCCGGCCTGCCGGGGTGTTGGTCGCAGGGCAGGACGGAGGAAGAGGCCCTTGCCAACATTCGGGAGGCTATTCGGGAGTACTTGGAAGCCCGTGACGCTGCGATGAAAGACGAAGACACTCGTGAAGTTGAGGTTCTCGTCTAGCGGTGCCGAAGCTTCCCGGCGTCAATCACCTTGATGCGGAACGTGCCTTTGAGAAGCCCGGGTGTCTTACACCGCAAAAAGACATAACCTAGGATCTTATGCGGAGCAAGATAACACATAGTAGGATGAAGAAAGAGGAGGCAAACCTATACTTCTCAGATGCTTTTGATGTATCGGAGGAAGATCTCGAGAAATTTGGGGCGTTCAATATCTCCCTGGTCACAGACCTTCCGCTCTTCATAGACCCCTTCCTGCTCTTCAACAGTGACAAGCCCGAGTACCAAGAACTTCACGACCAGATGATCCGTTACCTTCGGTTTCTCCGGGCAAAGTCCGAAGCTGAAAAAATCAACGTAGCTCTGATTAAATCTTGGTACTGTTTCTCAGAGGTGAAGCAGAATTGGCTTGGATTCTGCGAGCAAGGCAACCTTGGCCGAGGCCTTGGACGCGATTTTGCCGACGCCCTCAATGTTAACCTTGTCCACGTTTTCCGAAACTTCGGAAAAGAGAGAATCACACGAGGCAGTCACATCGAGAAGCTCTGTCTGATCAAATCCGGAGTTGGCCGGGACATGATCAGTGACTTCACGACAAACCTGATCAAGGACTATCTACTGCGGTTCACCGAGGGATTCGCTCGGAAACACATTGACGCAGATCTCCGTCAGAGACGATCAGTTAGCCGAGCTAGGTTCGACTATAGTCTCGAACGCTGGATGCCGGGAACATACGAACTCCCAGTATTTGAGGGAGATTATGTGATATTGACCCCACGAGATATCCTCACGATGGACGAAACGTGGATCAACCGCAGCGATATGATCCACCGATTTGAGGACATCCCCGCCACCATAGACAACGATCAGTTGCGCGCCCAGATCAACAACTATTTCTATTCCGTCATCCCCAAAAAGCGGGAACCGACGAAGGAGGAGTACGGGCGCGCCATTTCCGATACACTTTCGAGATTCCCTGCTATCATTGACTACTACATCAGGATGAAGGAAGACACGGGGGACCAAGCTGTCGCGAACAGTGCCATCAAGGTATCCGAATCCGACCGACTGTACATCAAGCAGTTTGGCCATCTTGCTTCGCTACTGTATCAGTACACCGCGTTCTACACAGTTCCAGGAACCACGCGGGAGGAAACCCGGCAGAAGATCGACTTCTTCAAGGACGTAATCGAAAATAAAGGTGGGCACCATATATTCTACATTAACGGCCAGCCAATTCGGAAGGAAGCGGATCTACACATTTTGTTCCGGCTTGTCTGGCACGGAACTCCTTCCGATGTGAGCCGAGAGGTTGACGATGGCCGCGGGCCTGCGGACTTCAAGATATCTCGCGGGTCTGCGGACAAAACCATCATTGAGTTCAAACTAGCCAGCAATCCTCAACTGAAGCGCAACATGCAGAAGCAGGTGGAAATCTACAAAAAGGCAAGCGACGCGAAGACAGGGTTCAAGGTCGTGGTATTCTTCACTGAGGAAGAAGAGATCAGAGTTAGGGGCGTTCTCCAAGAACTTGGCTTGCTCAATAACCCGAATGTCATTTTGATTGATGCGCGCCAAGACAATAAGCCGTCTGCTTCCAAAGCCTGAAGACATGAGGACTCATCCAACAACGGCATGCAGGCGACGGCGCAAAAGCGCCGCGCCTGATGCGGGGCGTTAGCTTCTGCATCGCCCATAAAACAAAAGTCTCGTGAAACGGAGAGCTTTGTATGCTCCTCGCCACTCCGGGAGAATTGCGATGATTGTGCTCCCGCGAGCCGGCCCGATCGAGGTCTTCGCCGTCGCGAGGATTGTCAAGGAGGGTGGAGATGATGATTGGGGAGAGGGGGCATATTATTGCGAGGATTTCTGACTTGGACCACTAGCCTGTACTTTCTCCGAGTTTCGCTCTCCAATCTCTGAATCTAGCGTCTGGCCTTCCTGAAGTCTCAGAAGTTCTGACCAACGCGCTGGCGGGATCGCCAGGGCGGCCTCCACGATCCGCGGGTCGAGCTGTTTTCCCGCCTCGCCCCGAAGGACCTCGAGTGCTTCGGACAGGGGATGGGTGCCTCGGTACGGCCGGTCGTGGGTCATGGCGTCGAGGGCGTCAACCACCGCGAAGATCCGGGCCGTGAGCGGAATCTCCTCGCCGCGCAACCCCTGTGGGTAGGCGCCCCCGTCGTAGCGCTCGTGGTGCCCGCCCACGACATCCAGGGCCGGGGTCAGGAGCGGCACTGTCTCCAGGATGTCCACGCCCCACGTCGGGTGCTGCTCGACAAGGCGTCGCTCCTCGGGCGTCAGGGGACCTGCCTTCTGCAGCACCGCCTCGGGTGTGCGGATCTCGCCGATGTCGTGGAGCAGAGCTCCCAGCTCGAGGGCCTGCCGCTGCGTCGGCGTGATCTCCACACGATCGGCCACGGCCAGTGACGAGTCCGCCAGCCGCCGCAGCGCCCCGGCCTCTCCGCCTCGTGCCTCAAGCGCCCGGACTAGGATATCCACCATGCTCCGGTTCGAGACCTGGAGACGCTCGACCATCAGGTGGAAGACGTTCCCGAGCATGCCGATCTCGTCGCGCGCGTCGATGCGCACGCGGCCGCTCAGGTCTCCCTCGACGACTCTCCTTGCCAGGGCGGAGAGCTGCCCCACCGGGCGGGTGATCTGGCGCGCCAGCAGGATCCCGGCCACAAGAGCCAGGACCGCTCCGGCCAGCGAATGCAGGATGACGCGCCGCCGGACTGCGGCCAACTCCTTCAGGTAGACGTCCACCCGATAGTCCACATCAAGGACAGCGAAGACCCGGCCGCTCGCATCTCGGATCGGGGCGAAGGCCGTAATCCACGTGCCCGATTGGTTGCGATAGATCCCTGTTTGTGTGGCCACCCCGTCGCGGAACGCCCGGCCCAGGGGCTCGAGGAGTTCAGGAACGAGGGGATACGGCTCACCGGGCAATCCGGGCCCGCGGCTGGTCACCATGAAGCGGGCCCGGCGGGCCTGCGGATCGAAGCCCGTTAGGGTATAGATGGGGGTCTCGATGCTGTTCTTGTCCTGGATCGCAGCGAGTTTCGCGCGGACGCGGCGGTACGCCTCGGAGTCCTGTGTCAATGTGGCCTCGACCGTCGCGTGAAGAGTAGGATCCACGAGGAGGGCACCGGTGCGGGCGATGTTCAGCAGAAGCGAGCCAAGCGACTGGCGCAGATAGCGGTCTTGGGCCCGGTACTGCAGGAAGCCGCTGAGGAGGATCCCGATGGCGGTCAGCAGCAGAAAGCTGGCTTCAAGCCGTACCCCGAGCCTTCGCCAGACCGGTAAGCGAGCCCTCGCGGGTGCCGCAGTGTCATGTCGTCGCATCTCAGCCTCCATGTCCCTCGTTCACTGTCAACTCTGACACATCCCGCTCGAAGAACAACTCCACCGTCCAATCCAGGACCACTCGAAAGCGGGCGGCCAGGGTCGGCAGTTTGAGCATGTACACCGTCTTCCAGATAAACCAGGCCGGGAACCCGACCAGCTTCAGCCCTCGCAGGTCGGCCACGGCTGTCCGGCGGCTGAGGGGCACCATCTCTCCCAGCACCCGGAAGCGGAACGGTCGCTTCTCACGGCCGGTCAGCTCCGCCTCCAGCACGCCTGCGAGCGCATGCGCCTGGCGGATGGCCACCTGGGCCGTTGCGACGTACGGCGCTCCGCTGTGAGGATCGGTCTGCGCTGCGTTGTCCCCTAATGCGTACACACCCGAGACACCCTGGACTTCAAAAAACTCGTTCACCTGCAGCCGGCCGTCCCGCGTCTTTGCGAGGGGCAGATCGGCGACCACCGGGCTCACCCGGTTCCCGGCTGTCCAGATCACGCATTGGCTGGGGATGACGCGTCCGTCTTGCAGCTTCAGCCCCTCAGCCGACACCCCCGCTGCCCGGGCTGTCTCCAGCTCGATCCCTCGACGAAGGAGCTGCTCCTTCGCATAGGCGGCCAGATTCGTCGCGGTCTGCGGGAGGACCGCGCTGCCGACGAGCACGAGACGGACGTTGTCTTGTGGAATCGAGGGGTAGTGTCGGAGGAGGATCCCGCGCGTCAGTTCCTCGAGGGCGGCGATCAGCTCTGTGCCCGCGTGGCCCGCCCCCACCACGACGAACGTGAGGAGGCGCCGGCGCGTCCACGGGTCGTCGGTCAGGGCGGCCGCCTCAAACAGGTCGATCACCTGGTTCCGGATGCGGATCGCATCGCCCACCCCCTTGAAGGTCAGGGCATGCTCTGCCGCTCCAGGGGCGATCGCCACGTTGGGAGTCGCGCCGAGGGCCAGGACCAGCTTGTCGTAGTGGACCTGTTGGCGGACCGGGGACCGGCTGTGGCGGGCGATGAGGCGGCGCCGGTCGAGGTCGATGGCCTCGACCGACATCTCCCCGAACTCGATTCCCCGTGCCCCGCAGAGAGGCCGGATCGGGTAGAGGACGTGCCGACTCTCAACGGCGCCGGTGGCGGCCTCGGCCAGCATTGGGGTGAACAGGAAAAAGTTCTGGGCGCTCACGAGGGTGATCTGGACTGGCAAGACCCCGGCGCACCGCTTGGCCAGCTCCAGCGCGGTGGTGACCCCCGCGAACCCGCCTCCGAGGATCACGATGCGCGGAGCGAGCGAGGTCGAGGGGCGGGCCAGCACGCGGCCGGCCGCCGGACGGTCGGTCACCGGCACTGAGCCGATCTGAGCCCCTCTCACGCTTTCCGTGCTTGCCGCAGTGCCAGGAAATCTCATTTCACAACCTCAGGGCGTAATGAGCAGCGCCGATCAGCGGCGCGCGTGGGTTCAAGGCGACCTTTACCTCAATTGTCCGCATCAACTCTGTGAAGCGACCCTTGTCGGTGAAGGCGTGGACGAAGGTGCCATCCTGAAGCTTGGGAAGGATCTTTGGTGCGATTCCTCCCGCGACATACACGCCACCCACAGCAAACGCCTTGAGGGCCAGGTTCCCCGCTTCCGCTCCATACACGGACGTGAAAAGATCGAGCGCCCTTGCGCAGAGCGGGTGTTCCCCAGCCATCCCGATCTGCGAGACGACCGCGCCCGGATCGCCCTGCGCGATCCGACTGCGCAACCACTCTGGCTCCGGGGCAAAGCCGCTGTCGCGGAGGAACCGGTAGATGTTAGAGAGCCCAGGCCCGGAGAGCAGGCGTTCGTAGCTGACGTGACCGAACTCCCGTCGCAGATAGAGAAACAGTTCCACCTCATGGTCGGTCTGGGGGGCGAAGTCGGCGTGCCCCCCTTCGGAGGCGAGGGGGTGATGACGGGCCCCGTCCCAATAGACGATCGCCTCCCCCAGACCCGTGCCAGCTGCGATGACGGCGATGTTCCCCTTGCGCTTCAGCCCAGGCTGAAGCGCACAGAGGTCGGTTGGATCGAGGTACAGCATTCCGTAGGCCGCGGCCTCCAGATCGTTCAGGAGCTTTGCTCGTGGGATCTGAAGGGCTTCCGCCAGTTTGCGCTCGTCCAGCTCCCATGGGAGGTTCGTTGTCCTGGTCCTCCCTTCGACCACCGGCCCGGCCACCCCGAAGCAGGCCGCGTGAAGCGGAGGGTGAGACCCTCTGCCCAGGAACTGGTCGAGGATCTCTTCCAATGTTCCGTGGCTGCGACTAGGGAACGTTTCCTCGCGGACGGCCTGCAGGCGGTCAGCCGCCGGCTCGAACAGGCCGATGACGGTCTTTGTCCCCCCGATGTCACCAGCAAGGATCATGGGGTGTTCTCTAGCTTGATCGTGGCTATGCACCTATTTCGCCTTTTCGGCGAGCTGGCTGGCGGCGGCCTGGTCTACCAGCCATATCAGGCGTCCGGTCACCGGCCGGATAAGCTGCGAGGGAAGTCGTTCGGGGTGTGCCGGCCCCTCGAGGACTTCCTGGAGAACGGGGGCCTTGTCGGCCCCACTCACCAGGAACAAGATCCTGGTACCTCGGTTCAGGATGGGCGCGGTTAGCGTCAGGCGATTCGTTTTCAACGTCGGGACGTAATTGCGAACCGCCCAGCGCCTGGTCTCATGGACGGCCTCGGTGCGCGGGAACAGCGAGGCGGTGTGCCCGTCCGGCCCCAATCCTAGGAGAATAAGGTCGAACGTCGGCGGCTCACCTGTTGGCGAAACTGCGAAGATCCTGGCGATCTCGCCCTCGTACTCGCCGGCTGCGGCGTCCAGGTCATCCCGCTCGGCCTCCATCCGATGCAGCCGGTCTGGCGGAACCGGCACCCGGTCGAGGAGAGTGGCCTTTGCCATGCCAAAGTTCGAGTCCGGGTGGTCTGGCGGCACGCATCGTTCGTCCCCCCAGAAGACGTGGGTCTGGCGCCACGGCAGGCGAGAGCGGTGCGGTTCGGTTGCCAAGAGCGAGTAGAGGAGCTTCGGAGTCGAGCCACCCGAAAGAGCGACGGTGAAGCGGCCTGCGCAGGCAACTGCCTCCTCCGCGATCCCTGCGAAGAGTACTGCAGCCCTTCGAGCGAGCGCATCCGGATCGGCGACTACGATGAGGTCAATTACGCGCCCAACGGGCCGCCCGGTCTCCATTGGCGATGTGACCTCCTCGTGGTGATCTGCCGCGGAACGATCATGGGTTGATCCACTCCCGGCCGTCAGCCTCGATGAAGCGGTCGGCCTCTTTCGGTCCCCAGCTCCCGGCGGGGTAGTAGGCGAGGCCGGTGCGGCCGGTCGCCGCCCACCGCTCCAGCACAGGCGTGACCAGTGCCCATGCGGTTTCCACCTCATCGCGGCGGATGAACAGGGTCGAGTCGCCCAACATGCAGTCTAACAGCAGTCGCTCGTACGCCTCCGCCGGATCGACCCCGAAGGTCTCCCGGTAAGAGAAGCCCAGCCGGGCCGGGACCAGGCTGATCCTCGGTCCCGGTGGCTTTAACCCCACCCGAAGCGAGATCCCTTCATCTGGCTGGATCCTGAGGGTCAGGCGGTTCGGCTCGATGGCGTCCTGAGCTTCGTGGCCGGTGTGGGCAGCGTGCTGAAAGAGCAGAAGTGGTGGCCGCCGGTACTGGATCGTCACCTCCGTGACTCGCTTCGGAAGCGTTTTCCCGGTCCGCAGGTAGAACGGCACCCCGGCCCAGCGCCAATTATCGATCTCCAGGCGAAGCGCCACGTAGGTCTCCGTCGCCGTCTCTGCCGCGACCCCTGGCTCGTCGGCGTAGGCCGGGATCTTCTTCCCGCCCGGGGTGCCGCTGACGTACTGCGCGCGAACGGTCGTGTCCCCGGCACGGTCAACCGGGAGCGGCCGGATGGCGCGCAGGACTTTGACCTTTTCATCCCGGACCGCATCTGGCTCGAAGGTGGCCGGCGGCTCCATGGCCACCAGCGAGAGGAGCTGGAGCATGTGGTTTTGCACCATGTCCCGCATGGCGCCGGCGGTGTCGTAGTAGCCGCCCCGGCCCTCCACCCCCAGATCCTCCGCGACCAGGAGTTGCACATAGTCCACATATCGTCGGTTCCACAACGGCTCGAAGATGCTGTTGCCGAACCGGAAGGTCAGAATATTCTGCACCGTTTCCTTTCCCAGGTAGTGGTCGATGCGGTACACTTGCCGCTCGCGGAAGACACGATGGATCTCGGCGTTCAGGGCCCGAGCGGTTGCCAGGTCGCGACCGAATGGCTTTTCGATGATGATCCGGCTCCACCCGTGAGCGTCTGGCGTGGCGCCACTGCCTTGCGGCCCATCCCAGGCCTCGCTTACCAGTTCACCGGCCCCTAACTGTGCCACGATGGGAGCATAGGCACTGGGGGGCGTGGCCAGGTAGTAGACCCGATTCCCGCCGGTCCCGTGTTTGCGATCCACCTCAGCCAGGAGTTCCTGCAGCCGCCCATACCCAGCGGGGTCGTCAAACGACGCCGCAACATAGTAGAGGCCCTGGGCCAGCCGGTCCCAGACCTCCGGTCGGAGCGGGCCGAACCGGGAGAACTGGTCCACCGCTGCCCGGATCTCATCGCGGAATACCTCGTGGCTCTTCTCCCGCCGGGCGAATCCGACCACCGCAAACTGGTCTGGTAGCAGGCCGTCGTGAGCCAGGGCGTAGAGGGCCGGGAAGAGCTTTCTCCTCGTCAGGTCGCCGGACGCCCCGAAGATCACCAGGGCACATCCCTCCGGCACCTGGTACCGGGATGGCTGGGTGGCAGCCTCAGTCACGACTCGCGCGTCAGTCATCGGAACTCCCCGCTCATGTCGTCTGCATGGAGCAAGTTGCCAAGGGCTTCGTTCCAGCGATCTGTCATTCTGTCATAAGGATGTAAGGAACGGCAGCCCCTTCTTTGCCGCAACCTGTCTGGACGAAATCGATCGTTATCCTCCCGAGGGACGCTCGACGTGTCCGCCGAACTTCTGCCGCATCGCCGACAGCAACTTCTCGGCGAATGTGTGTTCCTGCCGGGACCGGAAGCGCGCGTAGAGGGACGCTGACAACACATCGGCCGGCACGGCTTCCTCAATCGCGGCCATGATGGTCCAGCGTCCCTCACCGGAATCCTGGACGAAACCCGTGTACTTCGATAGCGTTGGGTTTTCCGCGAGCGCCATCGCCGTCAGGTCGAGCAGCCACGACCCGACGACGCTGCCGCGTCGCCACACCTCCGCAATGTCTGCGACGTTGAAGTCGTAGCGGTAGTCTTCAGGGAGCTCCTTCGACTCGGCATTGCGCAAGATGTCGAAGCCCTCCGCGTAAGCCTGCATCAGGCCGTATTCGATGCCATTGTGCACCATCTTGACGAAATGCCCGGCACCTGGCCCGCCGCAGTGAAGATAGCCATCCTCCGCCGTGCCGCTTAACTTGTCGCGTCCGGGAGTGCGAGGAATGGCGCCGCGTCCTGGCGCGAGTGTCTTGAAAATGGGCTCGAGATGTGTGACCGCCCTCTCTTCTCCCCCAATCATCATACAGTAGCCGCGTTCCACTCCCCAGATGCCGCCGCTGGTGCCCACGTCCACGTAAAGTATGCCTCTCGCCTTTAATGCCTTTGCCCGGCGTACATCATCTTTGTAGTAGGAGTTGCCACCGTCAATGATCATGTCACCTGCGTCCATTCGCTGCGCGAGCGCCATGACCGTCTGCTCCGTTGGGTTCCCTGCCGGCACCATGACCCACGCCGCCCGCGGTCTGGTGAGCTTGCGGACAAAGTCGTCCACCGACTCGGCGCCTGTCGCCCCTTCACTTGCCAGCCGCCTCACATTGTCGGCGCTCAGGTCGAACACGACGCACGTATGCCCACCACGCATCAAGCGGCGCACCATGTTGGCGCCCATTCTTCCCAGACCGACCATACCCAGTTGCATAGTGTGTGCTCCTTTTGGAAGAGGGCCATCAGCATTCAGCTATCAGCCTCTCCGTTGAACCTGACCGCTGAAAGCTGATAGCTGACCGCTTCTTTATATCAACGCCTGCTTGATTGCCGCTTGCAGTGTCGCCAGGCCGGCCCGCAGGTCTGAACCCAGATGAACCGCCAGCGCCCGTCGATTCCGCTCCCCAAGCACCGGGGGAAGGATGGAAGCGATACGCTGCCATCAAAGATCCCCGTGACCTGCCCGACGTCGCAATTGCACTCGTGCGCGTGGAAAAAACGCCACGCGATACGCCGTCTGCTCGCCTTTCGGGTTTGCAGAATTGACTCAGAGATCCGCGACTTCGCAGAATACCTTGATGGCGCCTTTGGCGGTGGTCAGCTTGTCGAACAGCTCCGCATAATTCTCCAGCCGCTTGACCCGGTGGGTGAGCAGCCGGCCGAGCCAACCCGCATACTCGGCCTCAGCCTGCGCCAGATCCCGAACACCCATCTCGAAGTATTCCCGATTGGCATTGACCGTGCCGACCATCACCTTATTCCCCAGCACGAACTCAAGGTTGATCTTATCCGCTGGCACCTCGATCTTGCGATCACCTCCGGTCACACTGGAGAGCACAAGCACGCCGTTTTTGCCGAGCGCCTCCATGCTCTCGAACACGAGGGGGGAGAAGCCCGATGCCTCGAAGATGATGTCAAACGGCCCAAATTTGCTTGCGGCTTGGAGAATCGAGACATCTGAGGTTGATTCGTACCGGGCCTCAATCGCTTTTATGAGGTCAGAGTTCAAATAAGGTTTCCTGGTTCGGGCAATAGTCGTCACTTCAAGCCCTCGTAACCGCAGCACTAACGTAGCGAGCAGCCCGATGGTTCCAGCCCCGATCACGGCTGCCCGTTGCGGACGCCACACTCGCAGGCGGCGCTGAATCTCATAAGCCTGGGCGATGCCCTTCTCGACCACCGTAGTAGGTTCGAGCAGAACACCGACCTCTTTAAGGCCCTGCGGGACCTTCACGATATACTCGGGATCGTCCACGTAGTATTCAGTCAGAAATCCATGGCGCAGGTTGATGCCCCGCTCAAAATAGACATCATCCGTGGTCATGTCGTAGGTCCCGATCTTATCGTACAAGCTGGAGCCCGGCCGGCGCACCGTGGCCACCACGTAGTCTCCGGGTCGCAGCTCTGTGACGTTCGGTCCCACCGCCTCAACCTGTCCGAAGCTTTCATGGCCGATGACGAGAAAGTCATACCCCTTTGGGGCTGCGCCATACTCGGCGGCATTGATTTCCTTGTCTGTGCCATCCACGCCAACGCGCAACACCCTGACCAACACGCCCCGGCCGTTCGGGATATCACCCAACGACGGTTTCGGCAGCTCAGCGAGATGCACGCTGTTGGGTTTCCCCGGAAATACTGCTATCGCTTTCATACTCACAACCTCCCAGGCGGTGAGCCATAAGCCTTCAGCTGATTGCTGAAAGCTGATTGCTGAGTGCTGAATTTACTCCCCGCTCTGCTGAATCAGCTTGGCCACGAGGCCGGTCCATCCGGTCTGATGGCTGGCGCCGATGCCCGCGCCGTTGTCGCCGTGAAAGTATTCATAGAACAGAATCAAGTCGCGCCAGTGGGGATCGCGCTGGAACTTCTCCGTGCCGCCATAGACCGGTCGTCGGCCGTCCGGGCCGCGAAGGAAGATACGGGTCAACCGGCGGGAGATCTCTCCTGCCACCTGCCACAGGGTCATCATCTGCCCGGAGCCGGTCGGGCACTCGACCTTGTACTCATCGCCCAGGTAGTAGTGGAACTTCTGGAGCGATTCGATGATCAGGTAGTTGACCGGGAACCAGACCGGACCCCTCCAGTTCGAGTTGCCCCCAAAGAGCCCGGTGCTCGATTCCGCAGGCTCGTAGTCAACGCGGTGCTCTGCGTTGTTGACCGAGAGGATGTATGGGTGGTCGTGGTGAACGCGCGAGACTGCCCGAATGCCATGAGGAGAGAAGAATTCTGCCTCGTCGAGCATGTACCGCAGCACCCGCCGGAGTCGTTTCGGATTGACCAACGAAAGGATTCGGCGCACGCGGAGGTCTTGTGTTGTCTGCGTCTCGACGTATTCACCCAGCTCCGGCCGGTTTTCGATGAACCACTGCATGCGGCGCTTGAACCCGGGGAATTTGTCCACGGTATCCGACAGCAACGCCTCGATGGCAAACAAGGGGATCAGGCCGACCATTGACCGGACCTTGAGCGGGAGTGGCCGACCATCCGGCAGGTGTAGGACGTCGTAATAGAAGCCGTCGTGCGGGTCCCACAGCTCAATCCCTTCGTCGCCCATGTTGTTGAGCGCGCGGCAGATATAGACGAAGTGCTCGAAGAATTTGCTGGCCACGTCTTCATAGGCCGGGTCCTCGCGAGCCAGTTCGAGCGCGATCGCTAACATGTTGAGGCAGTACATCCCCATCCAGCTTGTCCCGTCCGACTGCTCGATGTGGCCCCCAGTGGGCAAGGGCGCGCTCCGGTCGAACACCCCGATGTTGTCCAGTCCCAGGAACCCTCCCTGAAAGATGTTCCTTCCTTCGGCATCCTTCCGGTTCACCCACCAGGTGAAGTTTAGCAACAGCTTGTGAAAGACCCGCTCGAGGAATTTGCGGTCGCCCGTGCCGCGCCGTTTCCTGTCGATCTTATAGACCCGCCAGGCTGACCACGCGTGGACCGGAGGATTGACGTCGCCAAAGGCCCATTCGTAGGCGGGCAATTGCCCGTTGGGATGCATGTACCACTCGCGCAGCATCAGGATCAGTTGTTCCTTTGCGAAGTCGGGATCCACCAGCGCCAGCGGGATGCAATGGAAGGCGAGATCCCAGGCGGCGTACCAGGGGTACTCCCACTTGTCGGGCATGGAGATGACGTCGGCGTTATAGAGATGGGTCCAGTCGTGGTTGCGTCCCCGCAGTCGTTCGGCGGGCGGCTCCGGTCCGGCCAGGTCGCCTCTGAGCCAGCGACTCACATCGTAGTGGTAGAACTGCTTGCTCCAGAGAAGCCCGGCGAATGCCTGCCGCATGGCGTTGCTCGCGTCCTGGGAGAGCGTCTGGGGAATCAGCGTGGCGTAGAACTCATCCGCCTCGCGCTGGCGAGCCAGGAAGGTCTGGTCGAAGTCTGATCCGAACGGCTCGCCTGCCGTGGGTGACAGTTCCGAATCGGTGAATCGCAATCGCACCGTCTTCGTCTCTCCAGGCCCGAGAGCCAGCGCATAGTGGACAGCCGCTTTCGTGCCCACCTGCTCGGGGTTCACCGCCTCTTTCACCCCGTGCACGATGTAGTCGTTGATGCCGTCCTTCACAAAGGCCGATTCGTTGTCGCCCCCGAACAGGCGGCGGTGGTTGGTCTCATTCTCGGTGAACAGCAGCTCGGGAAGGCCTTCGCAGATGAGCCAGCGGCGACCGTAGTACGCATGGTTCAGCTCGATGACGCTCGCCTGGTTGAGGGGCTCGCCCTTGCGAAGTCGTGGGCGCCGCGCATCGAGACCCCAGGACCAGGTATTGCGAAACCAAATCGTCGGCAGCAACTCCACGAGGGCCGTTTCCGGGCCGCGATTCGCCACCTGAATTCGGATCAGCATCTCTTCCGCCGTCGCCTTGGCGTACTCCACGAAGACGTCGAAATACCGGTCTCCGTCAAACACCCCGGTGTCGATCAGCTCGAACTCTGGCGCCCTGCGTCCCCGCCGCCGGTTCTCCTCGACCAGCCAGACGTACGGGAACTCTGCCTGAGGGTATTTATAGAGATACTTCATGTAGGAATGTGTGGGCGTCGAGTCCAAATAGAAGTAATAGTCTTTCACGTCTTCCCCGTGGTTTCCTTCGTTGCCCGTCAGGCCAAACACCCGCTCCTTTAGAATCGGGTCGCGGCCATTCCACAGGGCGATGGCAAGACAGATCGTCTGATGCCGGTCCGAGATGCCAGCCAGGCCGTCTTCATTCCAACGGTATGCCCTGGATCGGGCATGGTCATGAGGAAAGGAGTCCCAGGCGGTGCCGTACGGGCTATAGTCCTCGCGCACGGTCCCCCAGGCGCGCTCGCTCAGATACGGGCCCCACCGCTTCCAGTGCATCTTGTGTTCGCGCGATTCCTGCAACCGTTGCTCTTCTCTGGTCACGGTTCCCTCTCCTTGTGGGCCCAGCCTGTGTATTCTTGGCTGGGGCGGGACCTTTCCGGCTCGAAGACCTCTGTTGTTCACCTTGACAGCCTCTCGATCCGCTTCACGAAATACCCTCGCCAACGTTCGGGCAATGCCGCAACCTGTACGACTCGTCGCAGCGTTGTCAGGTCATCCTTGTCGCGCACGTATAGCCGGGTGATGTCGGCAACCGTGATATCGTGTCCGTCTCGACCGAGCAGGACAATTTCATCCCTGGCCCCGGCCTCTCCCTCTTGCACCACGGCGAAATAGAATCCGGTGCGACCGCTCTGAAGGAAGCGGCTGATGATGTCGTCCCTCCCGAACTTGGCCGCCAGCTTGTAACAGGGCATGCGCGGCTCCGTCACGACGACCTCGGCCGATCCTATCCGGAACCGATCGCCAATATGGACGGTGTCCTCTCGCGACCCTTCAGTGGTGAGATTCTCGCCGAACATCCCCCAGGGCAAATCCAGCTCGCTGAATTCGGCGCGCCAGTACTCATAATGCTCGCTCGGATAGGCATAGACCGCCTTGCTCGGACCGCCGTGCACCGACAGATCGGCCTGCCTGTCCCCGTCGAGATTGAGCGTTCGCAGCTTGATGCGTCCTTCGACCGGCTCTTTAAAAATCCCGGTGGTGATCACTCTCCCCTTGTGGGTGATTTCGCGGGGAAGTCCAACATTGACAGAAACCAGTCTCATCGCTCGATCAACTGCATCGCATGCCCGTCCGGGTCGCGCACCAGAAAGCCTTTCGCAAATCCTAGGCTCCCATCTTCCAGTTCGATGACGCCAGTTGACACGAACGCGAACTTTGCGGTGCGCAGGCGCTCCGCTGCAGCGGCTGCGTCCGGGGTGATCAACCTGGTCTGCCAGTGGATGAGGTTGTTGGCCCGCGCATCCACCGGCATCGGCCGGCCGTCTCGTGGGGTCAGATACTCGAGAAACTCGATGCCTGGCCCGCTGGCACTCCGGAGACTGGTAATGCGGAGGCGAGCGCCGAAGACGTTATTCAGATGTTCCTGCTCGTTGCCATAATTCTCGCTTTCTCCGGCCACCTTCAGCCCCAGGAAATCCCGATAGAACCTCAAGCTGGCCTCGGTGTCGCCGACCACGATGGCCATGTGATCGATTCCCAGAAACAGCCTGTCAGTGCCACGATGCCATTTTGGATCACCCTTGTCCGGCGGAAACTGCAGGATCTCGAGCGCATGGCCGTCGGGATCCTTGAAATAGAAGGCTCGGATGCCGGCCGCGTTCTTGTTCCAATCCGGCAGGCGTTGATGCCCGGAGGAGGCGTGCTCGACCTTGTTGAGACGCAGCAGGGAGTAGGCCCGGTCCATGTCGCTGACGATGATGGCAATGTGTTGAAACCAGCGGTCATTACTGCGCGAGTCCACCGGAATGGGTCCCCCTTTGGGCGCGAGGTATTCGGTCAGCTCGATAAACTCGTCGCCAAGTCTCATGTGGACGATCCGCATCCGCAACCCGAAGAGCCCCTGGAGGTGCTCATAGGCGGGGCCCGACACCTCGACATCCGAGACCTTCTCGAAGGATAACACTTTCGAATAGAAATCAACTGAGCGATCCATATCTGATACGGTCATCCCGATAGAATCCACAGCTCTCACCAGCACCTGGCCTGCCGGCTGCTGGGCCGGGGCTGTTGAGATCGAAAGGCCGACCACGAGGACGAGACAGGAACCAAACATTGCCCGCGCAAGCCTTTCGTGCAATCGTAGAGTAAATCTCATTCCTGGACACCTTTCGAATCTTTGGTTAAGCTCCTCGGAGGGTTGGGGCACTAGTCAACCGGCTTGACGTCTTCCATCAGCGTGAAGAACCCTTCGGCAAGTGTCGGGTGGATGTACACAGCCCCTTTGAGCAGGGTGTAGGGAAGACCCGCCAGCATGAGCGTGCCCAGCATCTGGATCAATTCCCCACCCTCGGTTGCCAGGATAGCTGCGCCAAGGATGCGGTCGCTGTGGGCGTCCACGACCAGCTTCATGAGACCCACCGTTTCATCCCGCTCGATGGCGCGCGCGACCCACCCCATCGGGATCTTTCCGATTTTCAGCTTATGACCTCTTGCTCTCGCTTCCTTCTCGGTGATGCCGACCCGGCCCAGTTGAGGGTCGGTAAAAACCGAGTAGGGGACAATGCGGTGGTCGATCGTCAAATTCTTGCCCTCAACAAGGTTGGCGTACAGGATCTGGTAATCGTTGTAGGAGATGTGCGTGAAGGCCGGTCCGCCTTTCACGTCGCCGAGGGCCCAGATACCTGGCACATTGGTCTCCAGGAGGCCGTTGACCTTGATAAAACCCCGGCCGTCCGTTTCAACACCGGTCCGCTCCAGCCCCAGCTCGTCGCTGTTGGGCCTACGCCCCGTGGCAACCAGCAGGTGGGACCCGGACAGCGTCTGAGGGCCGCTATCCCCATCAATCGTCAGAGTAATCCGGCCGTTCGTCTTCCGAACCTGGCTTGGGCGCGCACGGAGGACAAAGCTGATGCCTTCGGCCTCCAGAGCTTTCTGCAGTTCGCCAGCGACGTCCGGGTCTTCACGGGTGAGGATAAGATCGCCCCGATGGACGACCGTCACGCGGCTCCCGAAGCGGCGGAACATCTGTCCGAACTCGAGTCCGATATATCCACCGCCGAGGACGAGCAAGTGGTGGGGCACATCGTACAGCTCCATGATGCTGGCGTTGGTCAGGTAATCAACCGCGTCTAGCCCCTGGACCCGAGAGATCTCAGGCCGGGTGCCCGTGTTGATGAAAATCCGCTCGCTTTCTAGCTCCTCTTGTCCGACCTTGATCCGGCGCGGGCCAACAAACCGAGCATGTCCGCGGTATAGATGCAAGTTCTTGCGCTGATCCACCTTACGCTGCTGACCGGACCGGAAACTCTGGACGATCTCGTCTTTTCGGGCGACGATCCTAGGCAAATCGACGCTCACCTCGCCGGCCCTTACGCCCCAGCGGGAGGCGTTGCGGGCGTAGTGGGCCACCTGGGCGGAAGCCACCATGGTCTTCGTCGGCGTGCAGCCCGTGTTGATGCACGTGCCGCCGAGATGTTCCTTCTCGATCAAGGCCACTCGCCAGCCGAGGTCGGCCAGCCTCTGCGAGAGTGGGTTGCCCCCCTGCCCGGAACCAATCACGATCGCATCGAATTTCATGAAATGGTCCCCTGTCTCAGCCTAGTCGCTCGAGCAGATGGTCCCCAACGCGAAGGGCGTTGGCGATAATAGTCAGCGCTGGGTTCACAGCAGCGCTCGAAGGGAAGAAGCTGCCGTCCACAACGTAGAAGTTGTCCACATCGTGCGCCTTGCAATGTACGTCGAGTGTTGAAGTCTTCAGGTCACGCCCAAACCGGATCGTGCCGTTCTGGTGAGCCACACCTGCGAGCGGAATCCTCTGGCCGACGAAAAGGTTCAGTGGCAGCAGGTATTCGTGGCAATTCGCTTCCTTCACCAGGGTCTTGAGCTTGGCAATGAGCCGCTTGTGGCCCTCGAGGTTGCTCGGCGTGTATGATAATACGATTTCGCCGTTGCGGTCTAGCGCGACACGGTTCTCCGGATCGGGCAGATCCTCCGAGGTGAGCCAGAAGTCGAGCGAGTGCTTGGCCATGATGTCGAGCGTCATGCCCGGCACAATGGCCGGAGCGCCGGCCGAGAGGGTGTTCGCATCCATCTTGCCCACAAACGAGATGTGCCCCATGGGGTAGTCCCATTCCTTCGAGGCACAGTAGAAATCGTTGACCGCGAGCGTCTTCTGAAAGACGGTCGGATTGGGACACCGTGAGATAGCCAACACGACTGAATTGATGTGACCCATGTAGTGGCGGCCGACAACATCGGAGCTGTTTGCCAGACCGCGCGGATGCTTATCGTTGGCCGAGCGCAGTAGCAGCGCCGCCGAGTTGATGGCTCCACATGCCACGACCACGATGTCAGCCGAGTACGCCTCCGTGGCGCCGTTACGCTGGATGACGACCTTCTTGACCTCGCGACCGGAGGGGCTGGTCTCCAGGCGTGAGACGTAAGCATTGGTCAGTAAGCTGACGTTCGGGTGTTCCAGCGCCGGGTCCACGCAGAGCACCTGCGCGTCGGACTTGGCGTAGATCAAGCAGGGGTGACCATCGCACGTCGCGCAACGGATGCAACGGCTGGTGCGGCGGTTCTTTTCGTCCAGCATGACACCCAGAGGCGTATGGAACGGGCGCAGGCCGAGCCGCTCGAGATCGTCGCTCAACTCCTGGATGCGCGGCTCATGGCTGACCGGCGGAAAGGGGTACGGGGCGCTCGCGGGCGGTTCAGTGGGGTCCACGCCGCGCTCACCGTGCACTTGATAGAGCTGCTCGGCCCTGGTGTAATATGGCTCAAGGTCCTCATACCTGATTGGCCAGGCCGGCGAAATTCCGCCATGGTGCCTGAGCTCGCGGAAGTCTTCCTTGCGCAGCCGGAACAAAGCGGCGCCGTAGAACTTCGTGTTGCCCCCGACGTAGTAGTTCGTGTGCGGGTGGAGCGGGTTGCCGTCCTTGTCGTGCCACACCTCCTTGGTCTGATACTTGCCCTCGACGTTGACGGCGCGGGTGTCCCAATTGTCTTTCTCGCGCGGCACATAGTCACCGCGTTCCAGCAACAGGATGCGCTTGCCGGAGGGAGTCAGCGCGTAAGCTAACGTCCCCCCGCCGGCGCCTGTGCCGATAATGATGACATCGAAATGGCCCTCGTAGGACATCTGTTACTCCTTTTAGAAGCGCTGACGCCTGAATGCTTCCCTTTCTAGAATCCAACTCCTTTTGTGCTGAGCCTGATTCAGTATATGGCCGTCCCGGCGGCAATGTAGAGAACCGAACCGTCATCGCCCCTGGCGCAGTCTAGGTAGCGACGCCAGGTTCGATGCCGCCGAGATGCGTTCCATCCAGCACAAAGACGTGAATGCCGCCCGGCCCGGGGGCGAAAAGGTTTCCTCCTTTGTCAATCTCCATGCCGTCGGGCACCCCCTTCTTGGTTTTCGTCCAGGCCGTAGCATCGAAGAACACGCGGCCGTTGGCGAGGGTCCCATCGTCCCCGACGTCATAGGCTATCCACACGGCCCGGCTTGAGTCGGCGTTGCTGACGTACAAGATCTTCTCAGATGGGGAAAAGGCGATCCCGTCAGGGGCCTTGATGTCCCTGGCGAGAAGCGTGAGCTTGCCGCTGGTCGAGAGCCGGTAGACGCCACTGAAATCGAGCTCATTACGTAGATCGTTAAATGCCTTGTGCAAACCGAAGGGGGGGTCTGTGAAGTAGAGGTCGCCATTCGATCTGAACACGAGGTCGTTCGGGCTGTTCAGTCGCCTGCCCTCGTACCGGTCGGCCAGGATGGTTTTACGGCTGTCCGCTTCAAGCCGTGTGATGCGCCGGTCGCCATGCTCGCAGAGCACGAGCCGGCCGAGGCCCTCCCCGCCAGCGAGAACGCAGGCGACTACGTTGCGCACCAGAGGCTACCTCGCCCCTCTCTGCCGCGAGCCTTTCACGCGCTGGGGCGCCGTCGCATCGAGCGTCGATGGCGTGAGGTCATACACATCCTCGACGGCGGCGCGCAACAACTCCGCTACACTCCAGGCCTGGGCAATGCAGCCGCGCGGTCGGTGCGGGGCATCGCCGTCGAAGATTTCCGAGACCTGACCGAGGCCTGCCTCGCTTAAATGCTCACGGAAACCTGCCAGCAACCGCGCCGCCTTCTCACGAGCTTTTTGGGTTCGACCGTTCACCTTCACGTAGGCGGCGATAAAGGGCCCCATCAGCCATGCCCAGACAGTCCCCTGGTGGTAGGCGCCATCGCGGCTCCATTGATTTCCCTCGTAACGCCCACGGTACTGCGGGTCGCTCCGGGCGAGACTCCTCAATCCATAAGGCGTGAGAAGATCGCGCTCGACCACTCCAACTACGCGCTTCGCCTTGTCGAGCGAAAGCATCGTATGCGGCAGGCTGACGGCGAAGATCTGATTAGGCCGGATGGAAGCACCGCGCCTGTCTCCAGTAACGACATCGTACAGACACTCGGCTTCTTCGTTCCAGAACAGCCGATTGAAACTCCGGTGCACGAGGGCCGCCATCTCGCCGTAGCGTTTCTCCAGCGGCTTGTCGCCTACCTCTTTCGCCAGCCGCTCCATCACGCATAGCGCGTTGTACCAGAGCGCCTGAATCTCAACGGCCTTGCCATGTCGAGGTGTCACCACCCAGTCGCCGACCTTTGCGTCCATCCAGGTCAGTTGCACCCCTTCTTCTCCCGACGCGACCAGTCCATCGCCATCCACACGGATGCCGTAGCGCGTCCCGCGCACGTGCCAGTCAATGATGTCGGTCAGCACATCGTAGAGATTGACTCGAATGAATTCCTTGTCGCCCGTGTACTGCACGAGCGCCCGCGCAGCCTCGAAAAACCAGAGCGTGGCGTCTACCGTGTTATACTCGGGTTGTTCGCCTGCATCAGTGAAGCGATTCGGGAGCATCCCGCGGTCCACGTGGCGGGCGAAGGCCAGGAGGATGCTTTTTGCGACGTCCGCGCGGCCCGTGACGAGGGTCAGTCCGGGCAGGGCGATCATCGTGTCGCGACCCCAATCGCTGAACCAGTGATAGCCAGCGATCAGCGTCTTCTGAGCTCCCCGTGCGACGATGTACTGATCACCGGCCGCTACAAGCGCTTGAATGAGTTTGTCGTTAGACGGGGAAGCCGCGAGCACCCTCTGGCGCCGCCTGATCTCCGCCCGTTTATACTCGGGAGCTCGGCTAACGTCGTGACGTTCCGTCGAAGCGATAACGGTCGCGCTCGCGCGACGATTCAGATCAAACCTCAACTTGAACGGGCTGAATAGGTCTTCCATAAAGTCGAGCTCTCGCTCGCGCTCCACCTCGTACTCGAAGTTGCGGTACCAATAGCCGGTCGCGTCAAGCTCGTCGGCATCGTGAGAGACATGGAGTGCGGGCAAGTCTTCGTAAGGGGCCACCGTGGCCAAAGCCGGCTCTATCTGAACGTGAGGGTTGAGCGCGTCGTTTTGATGGGTTGTGCTGTGATAATCGCGGAACGCGATAAGCGGGCGCACCTCAAGCTGGAAGCTTTCAGTAGCGGCCTGCGAAGCAGGACCCGCATCGCCGCTTGCTGTCCGGAGCTCGTATTGTATGACTGTGCTATTCTCGCCGTGGATCATGAAGACAGACTTCTCGATCTCCATCCCTTCAATCGTGTACGTGAACACCGGGAACGGATCGAGCCGGAATTGCGTGAGGTACTGGTAGCCGTGCGGATGCACGACGCCGGGATACTGGTTGGCCGAGAGCTCGAAGCGGCGTCCGTCGATGATAAGCGCCTCCTCCAGCTTCGAGAGGAGGACCATTCGGCCGACCGGCGGTTTGGTGGCGGCGATAAGCAGTCCGTGATACCGACGCGTGTTCAGACCAACGATGGTCGAGGAGGCAAAGCCGCCGAGCCCATTGGTCTCCAGCCACTCGCACGTCAACGCGGCTTCCAGGTTGCGACAGGTCTCTTGGTCCAATTGGATCATTTTCTGAGCCCTTCCCTCTTGAGTGAATTTTGACGGCGACCGCGGGAAAAAGATAGAGGAAATTTGGGTAAGGGTAGTCAACCGTTGGGAGAGGGGTGTTTGATCCGTGTTTCGAGAACTCGTCGAATCCTGTTTCCCGCTTCAGAGGGGATATCCTTTGAGGGGAGTGCGTGGATGGCCTTGATGCTCTTCCGGTACGTTTCAAGGAAGGCCACGCAATCGCTGCAATCGAGAAGATGCACCCTCCAGGCCAATGTCGTCTTGAAGTCAAGCGCTCCGAACAGATACTCGGTGGTCAGGGTGGTGACCCTTCGACAATCCATTTTGCCTCCGCCAGCTCGCTTCGAGGAACAGCGCACGTGCCGCCTGTGCCCCTGATCTCCTTAGACGCTGGGGAAGGCAAAAAGGATACGCAAAAGTATTGTAGGGAGGTGAGGGGTATCGAGGAGGGTCACCGGCCGCGAGGGTAATTTCAGGTTCCAGGTTCCCGGTCAGATAGTTCAGAAGCTGGGACGTGACCCGTTGACAGGTGATGTCAGCCTTCCTGGCCCTGGCACGGGGAGCTGCAGCGGGCTTGGCCATCGTTGTGCAGCGCCTGACGTGGGTGAGTACCCGAGAGATATGGCCAATCGCCCCCGCAAGAAAAGGCGGCCTCGGTGGAGCCTGGCCTTGACGGCCGGAATGCTCAACCTCAGGGCCTCACCGATCTCACGGTTCGAGATGCCTTCCAGGTCGCTCAGTACGATCACGGCCTTGTCCACCGGCGGGAGTTGATCGAGAGCCGCCTGGATAACACGGTACAGTTCTTGCTTTTCGAGACGTAGGTCGAGCTCGTCCCCCCAATTGACTACCGGCCTCACCTGATGGTGGCCATCCTCTTGGAAACGGGGCAGATAGTCGTCCAGGTAGACCTCTTTGGTTCTCTTCCTCTTGCGAAGCCTGGTGAGGGTCACATTCATGGTAAGGCGGTAGAGCCATGTCGAAAAGGCTGAGTCGCCTCGGAACGTCTTCACCTTCTTATAGAGCGCCAGGAACACCTCCTGTACGACCTCCTCCGTCTCCGCCTCATTTCCAATGAGCTTAAACGACTGTCGATAGACCTGGGCGACATACCGACGGAAGATCGCTTCAAAGGCATCGTACTCGCCAGCCTTCACTCGTTCGATGAGCAACCGCTCTTCTTCGTAAGAAGTCTGGCCCTTCGTCTTGGAAGGAAGGACTTTTGTTGGTCTTCTCTGACCCACTGTACCCACCTTCGCGCCCCTGTCCTGGGGGGTTACCCGCTTCCAGCTCTCCCTTCGGGAGTTTAGATGATCCGCCATGCTTGCCCCGTCTTCACGGTCCTGGTGGGATGCGATTCACGTGTCCCTTCGTCGGTGCGCTCCACCTGCGCCGCCATGCCAGACCGAGGGCCGGACCCGCGTCCGGCCCTCTGGACTGACAGCGGTCTTTCGTGACCGTGCTACTTGCAGAGACCCGGGGCGAACCCGCTCACCAGGAGCGCTTCGGGGACGCTCTTGCAGTAGTCGACTGCCGCCTTGTCGAACATCGCCGACATGGAGGTGGCCATCTTGGTGATCTTCTGGAGCTCTGCCTGGATGGCGGCCAGCTCCTTCTTCAGCGTCATGAGGTCCTCGCCGGTCGCCTTCATCATCGACTTGTCGGCTTGCATCATCTCTGCTGCTCCGGCGGGGGTGATGGCGAGGCCGGGGCCGGCGAGGGTCAGGAAGAGCAGGGCCATGAGCCCTGCGATCATCACGGTGCGTGTCACGGTCTCACCTCCTTTCAGGTGGCAGATTTCCTGCTCAGGGAGTGCAAGAACTTCCTGGGCGATGCGAGGCGCGTGCCTCGTGGATGGCGGTCAGCAGGGTCTCTCGGACCAGGGGCTTCTCCAACACCTTGAAGGCCCCGGCTTGCAGCAACAGGTGGGTTGAATCGACAGACGCCTGGCTGGCAAGAAAAATTACAGGGGTGCGAGGGGTGACCTCGTTGAGGAGGGAGAGGGCCGTGGCCCCGTTAAGACCGGGAAGGTGCATATCCAGCAAGAGCAGGTTGTACTCCTCGGTCATAAGGATCCGCACGGCTTCTGTGAGGTTGTTCAGCACACGCACCTCGATTCCTTCTTTCCGGGCAAAGGAACTTAACTGTTCCGCGTCGTGATAATCGTCATCCACCACAAGGATCCGCATGATCTCCTCTTTCCGTCGTTGTCCGCTTCATTGAAGGGCAAGACTGATGCCAGGAGGACTTCCTCTTGGAAGCAGTGAATTCCAGAGGGGAGTCTTGTGAAAGGGGGCAATGGTCGGGGTTCCGAAGGAGGGTAAATTGCCCGACTGTTACCCTGGTGTTCGGGCGGATAGTCGGGAAATCCGAATCAGGCGAGGTACTCTTCGGGACGGATCTGGTAGGTCAGGACCTTGCGGTAGAGAGTTTTCGGATCGATCCCGAGGATGGAGGCGGCCCTGCCGCGATGGCCCTTGACCTGCTGTAGGATATCCACGATATGCTTCCGTTCCTGTGCGTCAAGTCGACGGGGCTCGGGTTCTCCTGCCTGGCCGCTGGCCTGAATATCGAGAGGCAGGTCTTGTAACTCGATCAGCTCTCCAGGGGCCAGCATCAGGGCGCGTTGGATCACGTGTTTGAGTTCCCGCACGTTGCCTGGCCAGGTGTAGCGTGCCAGGGCGTTGGCAGTGTCCTCCGAAAGTTTCATTGGCGAAAGGGAAGGGCGATCGGCAAGGAAGTGGTCGGCAAGCAGGAGGATATCCTCCGGCCGCTCCCGCAGGGGCGGAAGCGTGATGGAAACCGAATTAATCCGGTAGAACAGGTCTTGGCGGAACTGCCCCTGGCGGACCGCTTCGGGCAAATCCTTGTTGGTGGCACTCACCACCCGGACGTCGACCTGTCGAAGCTGGGTCCCACCCACGCGGTAGAAGGACTGGGTCTCAAGAGCCCTCAGCAGCTTCACCTGGCTTTCGAGCGGCATCTCGCCGATTTCATCCAGAAGGACCGTGCCTTTGTCGGCCATCTCGAACAGGCCGGGCTTCGTGGTGTGCGCGCCGGTGAACGCGCCTCGCTCGTGCCCAAACAGCTCGCTCTCGAGGATCTCCCGTTGAAGGCCTCCGCAGTGGATGGCAACGAACGGGCCATCCTTCCGGGGCGACCGCCCATGAATTGCCCTGGCCACCAACTCCTTGCCGGTGCCGCTCTCTCCCAGAATCAGGACCGAGGAGTCGGTTGGGGCGGCGCGGTTAATCAGCTTCAACACCTCTAACATCTTGGGGCTTTGCGTGATCAGTCCTGACCATTCTGGGGCGATTTGGAGCTTCGACCGGAGCAGCAGATTCTCGCTGGAGAGGCGTCGCTTTTCAAACGCCTTCCGAACAAGGAGATCGAGCTTTTCAATCTTGCATGGTTTGGTCACGTAGTCGTATGCCCCTAGCTTCACGGCCTCGATTGCTGTCGGAACGCTGCCGTAGCCGGTCATGACGATGATCTCTGGTGGATCAGGCTGGTCCTTCAAGCGGCGCATCACCTCGATGCCGTCCAGGCCCGGCATTTTGAGATCGAGCAGGACGATGTCCGCTGCGCCGTCTTGCAGCAAGTCTAGGGCCTCGACGCCATCTTTGGCAGCACTGGTCTGATGTCCCCGGCGCTCCAGCTCGCGGACCAGGAGCTTGCGAAAGTTCGTTTCATCGTCCACGACCAGCACTCGGATAGAATGTGGCTGCATGCAGTTCCTCAGGCCCCTTCGCCAGAAAAGGGAAGGATAATCCGAAACAGAGTTCCCCTTCCCACCTGAGACTCGACCTCGATCCGCCCGCCGTGATCCGTTACAATGCTCTGGCATATCGACAGGCCGAGGCCGGTTCCTCGCTGTTCACCCTTGGTGGTAAAGAACGGTTCGAAGATCTTTCCGAGGAGTTCCGGGGGGATGCCACAGCCAGTATCCTCAAACTCGATTGTTACCTCGGCGCCCGTCTGGGTGGACCGCTTAAGGGTCCGTACGGTCAGTCTTCCCTTGCCGCTGCACGCCTCCAGGGCGTTGACGGCCAACGCCAGGAAGACCTGGCGTAGCCTATTCTGATTAGTCTGAAGGCTCGGGAGGTGGGGGGCCAGATCGAACAGGAGGTCGAGGCCGCCAAATCGAGATTGGTGAGAAGTTAGCTCTAGCGATTTTTCCAGGAGATGATTGATGTCGGTCGGCTCCCGGTCGCCGCCCTCAGCGCGAACGAACTGGAGGAGACTCCCGGTGATTTGTTTGCACCGATAGGCCTCCTCCTCGATCACGGCTAGGTAATCGGCAAAGTCTTGAAACATGGGTAGGGCTCGAAGCGATGGGTCGGAGGACCTATCCAACAGGCCCTCCGCGCAGCCGGCGATCGTGGCTAGAGGGTTATTGATCTCGTGCGCCACCCCTGCGGCCAGTTGTCCCAGCGAGGCCAGCTTCTCCGCCTGGAGGAGCTGGCGCTGGATTTTCGCTCGTTCGTTCTCTGCTCGCCGCAGGTCTGTCATGTCCCGTGCGATCCCCACGATGACACGACGTCCGCCGAACTCGGCGAGGCGAGCGCTGATACTCAACGGGATTAGCCGCCCGTCTCGGGTTTGAAGATTCGTCCCCTCGGAGCTCATAATGGAACCCTTTTCCAGGACGTCCCTGACGATGGCTTTCGCCTTCTCCCGTTCCTCCGGAGGATGGACGTCCGGGATCCGCATACGACAGAGCTCGTCGGCTGAGTACCCTGTGGTGGCGATCGCTTGTCGGTTGGCGTCAAGGATCGCTCCGCTTTCGGGATCGATCAGGAAAATGGGGTCGTTGGCGCTTTCGAACAGGGTCCGGTATTTCTCCTCAGATGACTGGAGAGCGCGCTCAAACTGTTTCCGATCGGTGATGTCCCGGAGGATGGCCATGGCGCCTATCACCGCCCCGTCGATTCCCAGGAGGGGAGAAAGCGATAAACTGACGTCGATCGTCCGACCATCCTTGTGCCGCCTGACGGTCTCGTAGTACACGTCCTGTTTGCCCTCTATGGCCCGTGCCACCATGGCCCTAGTCTCTTCCCACAACTCCGCAGGGACGAATGGCGGCTGGCGGCCGATGACCTCTTCCCTGGACCAGCCCAGTATCTGTTCGGCTCCACGGCTCCAAGTCCTGATGGTCAGGTCAGGATTCACGCTGATAATGCCGTCGTGGGAGCTTTCGATAACCTGCTCCAGGTACGTCTTCGACTCCATCACCTGCTCGTGCAATCGCGCGTTATCCAAAGCCACCCCAACCTGACTCCCGATGGTGGCCAGCAGTTCGATCTCGTCGGGAGAATAGTGCCGAACGCTTTTGCTGGCCAGGATCATCACCCCGAGGATGCGGGATTCGGCAATGAGCGGTGTGCCCGCGATGGTCTCAATCTGCTCCTGGTCAAGCAGAGGGATCAGAGAGGAGATGGGGTGCTCGTGAGCCCAAACGACTACAGGTTGTTTCAGTTGTGCGACCTGACCCGCTACTCCTTCGCCGGTTTTCAGGGTTCTGACCTGCTCCGCTAAGCTGTCCGAGATCCCCTGATAGTGCTTGAGATTGAGCTGGCCGTCGGGCCCAAGCAGCGAGATGGTGCCTGCCTCGGCGCCAAAGACCTCGCGCACCTTGGACAGGGTTTCTCGCATTACCTCTTCGAGATCAATCGAGCGGCTCATCGCCTCAGCGATGGCGTTCAGGGTTGCAAGCTGAGCCGTGTGACGCTCTCGTTGTACATGGGCCGTCTGTAAACTACCGGCCATCTGGTTGAACGCATCCGTGAGCTCGCCGATCTCGTCGGTCGAGATTCTTTCGATCCGCGCGTCGAGCCGCCCCTCGCCGATCGCCTTGGCGCCTTTCGCGAGGCGCCGGACCGGCTCGGCGATTCGCCTGGAGAGGAGCGTGCCGAGAACGAAGGCGATGCTCAAGGCCGCGGCAATTAAGGCGGCGGCCTGTCTGACCTGCCTCATGAAGCCGGCCCGAACGCGAGAGGTCGGAATGCTCACAAGGATCGACCAAGGGGCTTTCCCTGTGGCTGCAAAGGCGTTGAGCTGATCGGTGCCGTCCAGCGAGGGCCCTTCGATGAACCCGCGATCGCTCCTGATCGCTTCCTGAAACAGCGCGAGATTGTCGACACGCTGGCCGATCGAATCTGGCCTCGGTGGAAGGCGCAGCAGGACCGTGCCACGCCGGTCGAGGACGATCATTGTCGCGTCGGTCGGCAGCATGAGCCGGCCGAAAGCGTTCTGGAGCCCCCGCAGGTCGATGGGTGCCCAGACCGCGCCGAGAAACCGATCCTTGCGATCCCGGATTGGATAGGCGATCGTGATGTTTTTGAGGCCGGCCAATCGTCCGGTGATCAATTCACTGATCACCAGCCGGCGAGTCAGGGAGACTTCCTTGAACCATGTGCGGTCTGCGAAGGAGACCCGCTGTCCCGGTGGGGGCCCGATAGCCGCGGCGACAAGATCCCCCCGCTCATCCACTATAACCAGGTTCATGAAGGACGGGAATTTCAGTCTGAGGCTTTTCACCAGCGGGGTGAGTTGTCGTCGATCTTTGGCCATGGCAGCAGGGGTCTCGGCAAGGGTCATCAGCACCTGCTCGGTCGTGGTGATGAACTCGTCGGCGACCGTAGCGCCCGAAGTTGCGAAGCGAAGGGTCTCAAGCTGAATCTTGCTCCGCTCCGCCTCCAATTCGCGGTACGACAAAAAGAGACTGAGGGCGAGGAACGGAATCAGCGTCGCCATCATCGAGGCGATCAGTTTTCCCCGAATCCTCCAGCGGATCTTCACTGCGCGCGATTCCTCCAGTCCCCATTGGCTGCGAGACCTATCCATCATGCCACAAGCCCTATGCCAAGGCAAGCGGAAGGCTCTGGAACACAGCGACATCCGGTGCTTCACCTCTCTCACTAGGACGGGTAAAGGACTTGACGATTGTGTGCGGTGATGGTATAAGCAGAATCGAGGAACTATGAGATGAGTGTCGTAAGTCTGATTGCGCAAGCGGGAATCATCGCCAAAGCGGTGTTGCTCATCCTGCTGTTCTTTTCCTTGGTGAGCTGGACGCTTATCTTTATGAAGTTCCGGGTGTTCCGGCAAGGCCAGCAGGGGTCGGCTCGGTTTCTTCAAATCTTCCGATCGGCAAAAAACCTGTACACCACGTTTGAAGAATCGAAGCGATTTCCCAAAAGCCCAATGGCGGCAGTGTTTCGGGAAGGATACCGAGAGCTCAGCCACCTGGTGAAGGGAAACCCCGGACCCGGCAACCCTGGGCCGGTCGCCCATGAACCAAGGGCGATAGCGGCCGACATGACCGTTCACAGCGAGCCGCTCGAACTCATAAGCCGAACGCTCCGCCATGCCAGCATGAAGGAGGTTGCCCAGCAGGAACGCAACCTGATCTTCCTGGCGACCACAGGCAACGTGACGCCGTTCATCGGTCTCTTCGGGACGGTGTGGGGGATCATGGATGCCTTCGCCAGTATCGGCCAGGCCGGCTCCGCGAACTTGGGCGCTGTGGCGCCCGGAGTCTCTGAGGCGCTGATCACCACGGCGGCCGGGCTGGGTGCCGCCATTCCGGCTGTGATCGCCTACAATTACTTCTTGAATCGGATCAGGCGGCAGGCCACGGAGATGGAGATGTTTGGTCTGGAGTTCCTCAGCTTGGCCGAGCGGATCCTGGCGAGGAGCCGGTGATGGCGATGGCCTCGTTAGACGTCGGATCGGATCAACGGCCCGGGGGCAGCGCGCTTTCCGAGATCAACGTCACACCGTTTGTAGACGTGGTTCTCGTCCTCCTCATCATCTTCCTCATTACGGCGCCGATGATGCTCAGGGGAATCGATGTCAAGGTGCCGAAGACCGAGACGAAGAACGTTGGGCCCGAGGAGCGGCTGATGCTGACGGTCACCAAGGACAGGGCCATCTACCTGGATAATCAACCCATCACCCTTGCGCGACTGGAGCGGGTTCTTGTCGGGCTTCGACAGCGCAACCCGAAGGCCGCCGTGTTCCTTCGAGCGGATGAGGGGGTGGCCTACGGTGTTGTCGTGAAGGTCATGGATGCGGTGAAGAAGGCTGGTATTGAGCGGTTGGGAATGGTGACCGAACCGATTCTTCCGGGAGCGGAGGGAGGCTAGCGGGGTGGTCGGAGCGATCGAGCGGCGCCTCCCTATAGGGGAGGTGTCATACCCGGCTGGCCTCTCATTTCTGCTCCATGGATTTCTCGTGCTCGCCGTGATGTATGCCCCTGGATGGCTTCGTGGCAAACCCTTCAGGGTGCCGGTCACCTACGAAGTGACGCTCGTGGCCCCGTTTGTGGCGGGCGGCCAGCCAAAGGCGGGCCTCCACCTTCCACCAGGCCCGAAGGTTGCGGCTGCACCGGCAAAGACGGCAACTCCGCCCCCGCCGGCGGCACAGCCCCGGGATCTCCTCACGTTGCCCTCGACCTCCAGGCCGGTCATCCCGCAGACTGTGGCGAAACCCCTGCCTCCTCCGACCCGGACTGATGAGATGACCCTGCCAGCCAAGCGCCCCGTGTCCGATCGCCGGGCTCCCGCGCCCTTGGTGCCAGCTCCTGCTCCTCCAACGATCGTCGCGGCAAAGCCCGCGCCTCTCGTTGCCCCGATCATCCCGCCCGCCGTGACGCCGCCGCCGTCGCTGGCAGTCGTGAAACCCGCGCCACTGCGCAGCGTTCCGCTTGCCCCTCCCACGCCCCTCGCCACCACGCCGACAGTCGTCGCCCCAAAGGTTGCCCCTCCGCCTGTTATCTCTCAGCCTGTGATCACGCCGCCTGTCGTGACTGCTCCGAAAGTGAGTCTCGGAGCCACCAAAGAGGGTCGATTGGAAGCCAAAACAGTGAAGCCTGACGCGGTTCGTCCCACAGTCACTGCGCCTGCAATTGAGAGCCAGGGCGAGTCTGATGCGGGTCGGGGGCTCGGCGTGGGCACGGAAGCCGGGGTGACCGTTGGGAACACCGATCCGGCCCTGGCCTATTATTTCGTCCTAATCCAGGATAAGATCACCGGCAACTGGACCCCGCCAAAGATGGGCCCCGGCACAGTGGCCAACATCAGTCTCTTCCTCAGGATCCTTCGCTCCGGGCAGGTTCGTGATGTGGCTGTCGATTCGTCATCTGGCGACCGCCTTCTTGACGATTCCGCCCTTCGCGCCGTTCGCCTCTCGGCTCCGCTGCCGCCGCTGCCTCCGCTCTACAAGGCCGAGACACTCCCCCTTGAGTTACGATTCACCTTTGTGGGGGAGAAGAGCTGATGCGATCGCGCCGCTGCGTGCATCGCGGTCAACTACTCCTCGCCCTGGTCCTGACCGCAATTGCACTCCCCGCGCCGGCCGGGGCCGTAGAGGAAAGGTATACGATAGACATTTATAAGAAGGAAGCGCAGAAGATCGCTATCGCTGTCGTGGGCTTCCCGTCATTCAGGTTTGGCGTCAAGGCCGAGGACCTCGGCACACAGGCCGGCGGCATCCTGACGGAGGACCTCAAGAATGTCGGGATCTTCGATGTCATCGAACCCACCTTCCTTCCGTTCGAGGCTACCCAGGTTGGGCTCGGACAGGAAAAGGGGATCATGCCGGCATTGAACTCCCTCAAGGTTCAGGCCTTAGTGGTCGGGAAGCTCTCGTCCCGTGGGAACGAGCTACTCCTGGAAGGTCAGCTCTTTGAGGTCACGAAGGGCGAGATGCTCTCGGGAAAGCGATACGTCGGGGATATCCGGACATTGCGGACGATGGTGCACCGCCTGGCAGATGAGATTGTATTCCGCCTGACGGGAGAAAAAGGGGTCGCTTCGTCGCGGATCGCTTATGTCTCGTCTGTGGACGGCGCCAAAGAGATCTACGTCATGGACTATGACGGGCACAATCCCGTTCTCATCACCGGTAATCGCTCTATCAACCTCTCCCCCAGATGGTCTCCGGACGGCAAGAAGATCGCGTATACCTCATTTCGTGACCAGAACCCGGACCTCTTCGTGGTCCATCTGGAAACCGGTCGGCGTCAGAAGATCTCGTCCAGCCCGGGACTCAACATCGCCCCCGGCTGGTCTCCGGATGGGCAGTGGATCGCCTTTTCTATGAGCAGCGGCATGGGGACCAACCTCTTCATCAGCCGTCCAGATGGGACTGGCCTCCGTCCACTGACGGTTGGGCCAAACATCAATGTCTCCCCGTCCTTCTCTCCAAACGGGCGGCAGATCGTCTTTAACTCAGACCGGGGCGGCACACCCCAGATCTACATCATGGACGTTGAAGGGACCAATATCCGCCGCCTGACCTTCGGCGTGGGAGATTATAGCGTCTCGCCGCGCTGGTCGCCGCGCGGGGACAAGATCGCCTTCGTGGGGAGGCCGCACGGGACCTTCGACATCTTTCTGATCAATCCCGACGGCACGGGGGTGGTGCAGTTGACGTCGAACTCCGGCAATAACGAGGAGCCGTCCTGGTCGGCCGATGGTCGGCACATTGTATTCACATCAACGCGAAACGGCCACCGGGACCTGTATGTCATGAAGGCTGATGCAACGAATCAGCGACAGTTGACCAAGAACGGAAGGGAAAATTACCTCGCCGACTGGTCGCCGTAGGCTACAACGGTGGCCCCTTCCCGACGACATGGTAAAGGCCACAGCGGCGAATAAGCGGAATGTTGGGAAAGGATGATTGATAAAACAGGGAGGAGCGGGAGATGAAAGAGGTGCGGCGAACATGCGTCAGTTCCACTATCGTATTATTTCTCATGTTGTTGTTTCTGACCGGATGTCCGAAACGGCCGGAGGTTGCTGAGACCGCTCCGAAGCCGATCGGGCCGCAAGGTGCGATCGCGATGCCGGCGCCCGCGCTACCGTCGCCGCCAACCGTTAGCGCTGCGCCGCCAACAGTTCCGGCTCCGGAAGAGAAATCCCCCCCCGAGGTAACGGCCGTGCCTGGGGAAGCCGGGATTGCGGCCGAGGCCAAGGTCCCGGAGGCCGAGGCGCCGCCTGCCCTCGGCCAACCCTCCCAGGAGGCCCAGACTACGCCAGAGGCCGGGGCGGTCGCGGAGGCCCAAACAGCGGAGACCGATGTGAAGCCGGAGGCTGGGACCAAAGAGGCCGGGGTGACACCCGGGACTGAGACTGAGGTGAAAGGGGCCGAGGTGAGCCCTCCCCCCGGGGTCACCTCTCCATCCGCAGGCGAGCCTTCTACCGAAGGTGTGTCACCCGCTCCTGTCGAGCAGGTGGCTCCTGCCCCGGTCCCGACGCCTCCGTCGCCACCCCCTGCGCCACCCGCGGTAGCGGAAGCGGCCAAGGCGCCTGAGCTTACAGTCAAAGACATCTACTTCGACTTCGATCAGGCTCTGATTCGAGATGACGGCAGAAAGACATTGGCTGATAATATTCAGTGGTTCAGAGCAAACCCCGCTGCTAAAGTGACCATCGAGGGTCACTGCGACGAGCGTGGTTCCAGTGAGTACAATCTTGCGCTTGGGGAACGGCGAGCCAGGGTGACGCGGGATTCCTTAGTGGCTGCCGGGATCGAGGCGAACGGAATCAGCACGATCAGCTTCGGGAAGGAACGCCCTTTTGTTCTCGGGCACGACGAGACGGCCTGGAAGTGGAATCGGCGAGCCCATTTCGTCTTATCCACGAAATGATGCGGCACGACGAGTGGGTAGGGAGGAAGGATGTGTGTGGGGCGTAGAGGAGCGGGATGGCTGATCGGAGCGAACAAGCCATGAGGGTTGGCTGCTCCCTGGCGATTGCTGCGACCTTTGCTGTCTTGACTATGGGGTGCGAGGGGGACGTTCCCCTTCGCATGGTTCAGCGCGATGTCGACTCAGTGAAGAGCGAGGTGGCAGCCGTCTCCAGGACCACCGAAGGAGCCAGGCTGTTCGTCGAGGAGCGGCTGGGTAAGCTCGAAGCCGAGCTGAAGGGTCGGCTGGAGCGGAACGAGAACGCCCGGATCGCCCTCCTTGGCCGGGTGGAGCGAGAGGAGCGTGGGCGGGCGGCTCTGGACGAGAAGCTCGGGAAGACCGAAGCTGAGCTGAAGGGTCGGCTGGAGCGGAACGAGAACGCCCGGATCAGCCTCCAGGAGAGGCTGGAGCGCAGCGAGCGCGCTCGGGCTGCCCTGGAGGAAAGGCTTGCGAGGGCAGAGTCGGATCTCAAGAGCCAGTTGGCGAAGGCGGACGCGGATCTGAGAGGGCGGCAGGAGAAAGCAGAGGCGGATCTGAAGGGCAGGATGGAGAAGGTACTCCTGGAAGAGGCCAAGGCGCGGGCCAACCTCAGCACAAAGCTGGACGAGGTGACAACCGAGCTGCGCTTGGCTCAGGGGAGATCCGAGGAGATAGGCCATAGGATCTCCGAGCTGAACCGACGCGTCGAGGGCTTTGGCGATCAGGTCGATCAGTTCGGACGCCGACTGAACGTATTTGAGAAGCAGGTCAGTCAGGCAGTTGCGGCTGCTCAGGAGGCAAAGGCCGCAGCCCAAGAGGCCAAGAGCACAAGTGAGAAGGCTGCGGCCGCCGCCCTGGATGCGACAGCCATGGCCCAGCAGGCTACAATAGCCTCCCAGCAGACGGCCCAGCAAGTGACGGCTGCCCTTCAGCAGACGGCTGACCAGACCAACGCCGCGGTTCTGCAGCTTCACAAGGCTGCCGAGCAGGCGTTGGCTGAAGCCGCCAAGGCGGCCGCCGCCGCGCAACAAGCAGGGTCCACAGCTCAACAGGCCATGGAAGTGGCGCAGCAGGCCGTGACCGCGTCCCAGCAGACAGCCCGCCAAGTCACAAGCGCCCTCCAGCAAACGGCCCAGCAGACGAACGCCGCCGTTCAGCAGGTCAACGCCACGGCACAACTTGCCCTGGCTGAAGCCAGAAAAGCGGCCAGCGCCAAACACGCCACTCAGGGCGCCGCCTCGCCTGTAGCGGCGATACAGCCGCCGCCACCGGCGGCCCCGGTCGTGCCTGCCAAGGTGGTTGCGCCAACGCCACCCACCCCTTCGCCAGTCCCCGCTTCCGGGGAACCGGTGGCGGCATCTTCTCCTCCGACCCCCCTGCCGCCTGCGGCCCAGATCGTGCCTCCCAAGGTGGTCGCGCCGGCCCCACTCCCCTCGGCTCCGGCTCAAAGACCTGAGACCGCTTCACCTTCCGGTCGGATTGCGCAGGCTCCTGTGCTGCCGGCTTCGCCTCCTCGATCAGTGGTCAGCGCGGCGACGCCTGACGAGCTGTACAGGACTGCCCTCAATGATTATACGAAAGGCAACTATGACTTTGCGATCAATGGCTTCCAAAGTTACATCGCCCTCTATCCCAAGACCAGCCTGCTGCCAAATGCCCAGTACTGGCTAGGCGAGTCGTATTACAGCCAGAAGAACTACGACCAGGCGATCAAGGAGTTCGAGCTTCTCGTCAAGGAGCATCCGGACAATCCCAAGGTGGCCAGCGCCATGCTGAAACAGGGGTATGCCTACCTCGAGATTGGGGACAAGTCCCGGGCCCGGACGGTCCTCAACAATCTGCTCAAGCAATTCCCAAAGTCCCCAGAGGCCAAATGGGCGAAGGAGCGGCTGAGTCAGGTCCGATGAGAAGTTCACAGTCGATGGTTCACGGTTCATAGAAAGGATAGCGATCAGAAGTAGCAGTCCTGATCAACTCGATTTTCGCCGGCCTCAATCCAGCGCCCTGGCAATCTGCAAGTTCTCTCCTCCTGATTCCGCTTTATTCCAATACAGGTGCCCTCATTGATTGCCCCTTCCAGAGGTGTCGATCTGCCCATGCTGACGGGGCAAAAACCTTGACAGCCCTGTACCCTCATTGTACAAAAGGACAGGAATACGAGAGGTGTTGCAACGGCAAGCAGCGCAGAGGCCCGGGCCCTCGCTGCGGCGTAGCCGTGTACGAAAGAGGTGCGATGGCGGACAACCTCGACGGCCTTCTGGCCGTCTCCCGCTTGGCAGGAGTGGCGCAGAAGGGCTTCGCGCTGCTACCGGTTGATCGACCATGAGGATCAGTCCGACGCTCAGCCAGAAAATCCGGCAGATCGTCTCCGACGGGAAGGTCCTCTCTGAGCCGGGTGACCTCTACTGCTATTCCTACGACGCCACGCGCATGAGTTTCCTCCCCGATTTGGTAGTGGAGCCGACTTCCGCCAGGCAGGTAGCCGATGTGGTCCGCGCCGCCATGGAAGAGGAGGTGCCGGTCGTGCCTCGAGGCGCAGCGACCTGTACCACGGGCGGCCCGCTGCCGGTGTCCGGCGGGATCGTTCTCTCCTTGACCTTGATGAACCGGATTCTGGAGATTAACCCGGACGGGCGCTTGGCCGTCGTTGAGCCAGGGGTGGTTAATGGGGATTTGCAGGCAGCCGCCCAGCCTTATGGCCTGTTCTTCCCGCCAGATCCCAGCAGCTTTCGCGTCTCGACCTTGGGCGGCAACATCGCCGAGTGCGCCGGCGGTCCACGCTGCCTGAAGTACGGCGTGACCAAGGACTTCGTTCAGGGGCTCGAGGTGGTCTTCCCGGATGGGCGCCTGATGGACACTGGCCCCCTCGGCTATTTACGTTGGCCCGAATCGGCGCTCATCGGTCTCGTGGTCGGTTCTGAAGGTACCCTGGGGATCGTGACCAAGGCCTACCTGAAGCTGCTCCCGATCCCTCCGGCCAGAACATCGCTGGCGGCCACCATGATCAGGATCGAGCAGGTAGGAGAAGCCGTCCACGAGATCTTCTCGGCGGGGCTGGTTCCGGCAAAGCTTGAGTTCATGGATGGCTTCGCCATGCGGTTGGTGGACGAGTTGTACAAGGTGGGTCTCGACCGGGAGGCGGCCGCCTTGCTCCTCATCGAGGTGGACGGGGACAGCGAAGGGGTCAAAGAGGAGGTCGCCCAGATCGAGGCGATCTGTCGGAAGGTAGGGGTGAAAAGGCTTCAGACGGCGCGATCCATCGAGGAGGAAGCGGTGTTGTGGCAAATGCGGAGCATGTTGAGCCCCACGGTCTCGCGCTCGGCCGACATCAAGATCAACGAAGATGTCGTTGTGCCGAGGGGCCGGATCGCAGAGGCGCTTCGGCTCATCGAGGAGCTGGGGCGGCGGCACCGCCTGAGGGTCGTCAATTATGGCCATGCCGGGGACGGCAATCTCCACACGAGCTTCCTCCTGGACGATGATCCGGAGCAGAAGCGACGTGCGGAGGAGGCAGTGTCGGAGCTGTTCCGGCTGGTGCTCCGGCTGGGAGGGTCGGTTACAGGTGAGCACGGGATCGGCCTCACCAAGGTCAAGTACCTTGCCTGGGAGATCGGGGAGGAGGGGGAGGCCGCCATGCGCAGGGTGCGGGATGCCTTCAATCCTAAGAGGTTGATGAACCCGTACAAGATCTTCCTGGAACCCGGTGCGGAGGCGATCCAGAGCGATAAGCGGCTGGCCTGAAGACTGTGCGAGGTGCGAAGTTCCGCTTCGCAGTTCCAGGTTCCGAGTTTCGGATTCCAGGTTCTTTACTTGGAACTGGGTACCTGGAATTTCTATCAACAAGGGTGAGGTCGTGCAGGTTGCGCAGCCCTCGACAGCCGAGGAGATAGCGGAGCTGCTGGGCTCGGCCCAGGCGAATGGGACCAGGGTTGGCGTCCGGGGTGGCAGGACCTTGGAGCAGATCCTTCCCGTCGAGGAAGCGGCTCCGGACTTGCTTCTCGACCTGTCCCGGATGAACCGGATCGAATCGATCGAGAAAGCCAACTTGCTGGCCCGGGTGGAGGCAGGTGCCGTCACCGCCGCGGTGCAGAGAGCGGTGGAGGCGGAGGGGCTGTTCTATCCTCCGGACCCCACCAGCCTTGAAAGCTCCACCATCGGGGGCAACATCGCCTGCGCTGCCACCGGGCCTCACCAGTTGAGGTACGGCGGGACTCGGGACTTCGTCTTGGGCCTCCAGGTAGTGCTGCCAAGCGGGCAGCATGTACGGACCGGTGCCAACATGCAGAAGAGCGTGGCTGGGTACGACATGACCCGCTTCCTCATAGGTTCCGGCGCCCGCTTTGGCGTTGTGACCGGCGCGGTCCTGAGGCTGCTGCCCAAACCGCAGTGCCGGCAGATCATCCTCTGTTCCTTTTCAAGTTTTTCGGCCGGTGCCTCCGTCGCCCTGGCGGTCATGAAGAGCGGGCTGACCCCTGCCGCCATGGAGCTGCTCGACCTTCACTGCCTCCACGTCGATCGCGACGCGTGGACATCCCTCGGCCTCCCGCGCCGGCCGACCGCGGAGGCGGAGAGCTTGCTCCTCCTGGAGTTGGACGGGGTCGAGGCGTCGGTCAATCGGCAGCATGCCCAGATCGAGCGGCTCTGCGCAGACCGGGGCGAAGCCCTGGTCCTGACCTCGACCGATCCGGACAAGATGAGCCAGGCCTGGGGCCTCCGGCGGAGGTTGCTCCCTCGGCTCATGGCGGGCACCCCGACCTGGGCCATGGCTCTTGCAGCCGTTGGTCCCGAGCGGCTGCTGGCGCCGTTTTCACCCGATGAGCCTCGGGCCGCGCCGATCTCCCATGGGTCGACCTGTGTTGCCTGCTTTGCCCATGCGGGCACGGGGGTGCTCCATCTGTTCGTCGGGATCGACCCGGCGAAGGAGCAAGATGGTGATGAGGCACTCGCGCTGGTTCACAGAATGCTGCAACGCGTGCGCGGCGTTGGTGGAACGCTCCTTCGCACCTATGGGCCGGCCCGCCGCGTCCTCGGGGAAGAGGAAGCCTCCGCGGCCTCTCTGGTGGAGGGGCTTGCTGCGATCCGACGATCGTTTGATCCAAAAGGTGTGATGGTGCCATGAGACAAACCGTCGCAAAGAAGCTGCCGGTGAGAGGCGTCGAGCTGCTGGACCGGGACAAGATCGACACCTGCGTCCAGTGCGGGATGTGCCTCACGAGCTGCCCGACGTACCGCGAGCTGGGGGTTGAGATGGACTCGCCACGCGGCCGGATCTTCCTGATGAAGTCGGTGCAGGAGGGGCGTCTTCAGCCGGATAAGCTCTTCGCGAAGCATATGTACCTCTGCCTCGATTGCCGCGCCTGCGAAACAGTCTGTCCGACCGGAGTGCCGTTCGGATCACTGGTAGAGGCGGCCAGGGCCGTCGTAGAGCAGCACCGGCGGCTTCCCCTCGTGACCCGGCTCGTGCGCGGTCTGGCCTTCAACCAGCTTCTGCCGCACCCGGGTCGCCTGGAACTCCTTGGAACGATCCTCCGCCAGGTACAGCGCCTGGGCCTCCTTGCCATCGCTAGACTCTTCGCCTTCGGTCGGGTGCGGAACTGGCTGGCGCTTCTCCCGGACCTTTCGGCGCCGGCGTTTTCGACTGGGGACCTAGCATTCACCCGGGCCACGGGCTCACGGCGTGGGAGGGTCGCCCTCTTCTGGGGCTGCGTGGCGCCCGTGCTTCTTCCAAACGTCCAGCGTGCCACCGTGGCGGTGCTGGCCAGATGCGGCTACGAGGTGGTGGTGCCGGAGGGCCAGACCTGCTGCGGCGCCCTCCATCGTCACAACGGCCTGCGTGTGGAGGCCCAGGCCCTGGCGAGACGGAACCTCGCGGCCTTCGAGAGCGCCGGGATCGACGCGGTGATCGTGAATGCTGCGGGGTGCGGGGCGGCGCTAAAGGAGTACCCGGAGCTGCTTGGTGGCACGGCTGAGGAGATGCGCGCGGACCGATTCCGGGCCACCGTAAAAGATTTCGCTGAGTTCCTTGCCGCCGCCCCGGAGACTCCTGGGGCGGGCCGGTTGAAGACCACGGTCACCTATCAGGATCCCTGTCACCTGGCCCACGGCCAACGGGTGAGGTACGAGCCCAGGCAGCTCCTCAAGGCGATCCCCGACCTGGAATTCAGGGAGATGCAGGAGGCAGACCGCTGCTGTGGCAGCGCCGGGATCTATAATCTCTTGTACCCGGAGCTGTCACTCCGCTTCCTGCAGGCAAAGATCAACCATGCTGTTGCAACCGGCGCCGAGATCATCGTGACGGCGAACCCCGGCTGCCAGCTTCAACTGCAGGCCGGCATCCGTCGGGCCGGCCTCTCTCTTAAAGTCCTCCACCTGGCCGAGCTCCTGGCCCGCGCCTACGGGCTCGATGCAGGGCGCTAAGCCATGACCTTGCGAGAACCGATCGCCTCAAAAGAGACCGGCCTTCGGGCCATCATCGCCATCAAAGCCTTTTATGGGATCTTGTTCTTGATGGTCGGCCTCGGGGTATTTGCCCTCATTAACAAGGACGTTTCGGACTTGGCAGAGCAGGCGGCCGATTCGCTTGGCGTTGATCCCGAGAACCGTTACCTCCTCCTGGTGCTCGAGTGGTTGACCGGGGTGTCTCCGAAGCAGATTGCGACGGTAGGGTTGGGGACCATCCTGTATTCCAGCCTTCTTCTGACGATGGCATGGGGACTCTATCTGAGACAGGTATGGGCCGAGTGGCTGACGATCGCGGCGACGGGGCTCTTCATCCCTATTGAGGTCTATGAAGTAGTCCGGTCTTTGCGCCTCACCTACTTTCTTGTTCTAGTGATCAATGCCTCCATTGTCTGGTACTTGTTCCGCCGTCGGACCCGCTCGTCAGCGATTACGCAAGAGGTCGAGACGAGCCTTTCGCGCGACACCACGACCCCTCCCACGCTTCGGTCCTGACGGTCGGCTTACCTCCGCCTCTCTATCCTTTCGCCACAGTCTCGGCCACAAGGTCGCCCATACCGGCAGTTCCAACTTGTTTCTTTCCAGCCTGCATGATGTCCATGGTCCGGTATCCCTGCTCCAGCAGATCCGCGACCGCTCGTTCGATTGCGGCCGCTGCCGACTCTTGGTGCAGGGAATGGCGCAGGAGCATTGCGGCCGAAAGGATGGCGGCAAGAGGGTTGGCCGTATCCTGTCCCGCGATGTCGGGAGCGGAGCCATGGATCGGTTCGTAGAGACCAGGCCCGTCTCCTAAGCTTGCCGAAGGGAGCATGCCGATAGAGCCTGCAAGCATGGCTGCCTCGTCGCTCAAGATGTCCCCGAAGGTATTTTCCGTCAGCAACACGTCAAAACGTCGAGGCTCGCGGATGAGCTGCATCGAACAGGTGTCCACCAGCATGTGATCCAGCTCGATGTCAGGGAACTCCTTCGCCACCTTGGTGACCACACGCCGCCAAAGCTGTGAACTGGCCAGGACATTGATCTTATCGACAGAGGTGAGGCGCCGCCGACGCTGTCCAGCGAGCTGAAATCCAGTCCTCGCGATCCGCTCGATCTCCCACGTGGTGTAGATGAGGGTGTCCACTGCCTGTTCTCCTCTCCCGCCCGGGGCCGGCCCGATTCCCTTTGGTTCGCCAAAGTAGAGGCCTCCGGTCAGCTCGCGGAGCACCACAAGATCGACTCCCTCGATGATCTCGCGCTTCAATGGTGAGGCATCGATCAGGGGCGGGAAGACCTTGACCGGTCGCAGGTTGGAAAAGAGCTGCAGCTCCTTGCGGAGGGTCAGCAGGCCCCGCTCCGGCCGGCGATCCACCGGCAGGCTGTCCCACCTCGGTCCGCCGACCGCCCCGAAAAGGATGGCGTCGCACGCTCTGCAGAGGTTCCATGTCTCCGGGGGCAGCGGCGTCCCCAGCCGGTCGATAGCGGCTCCTCCGACGATCCCCTCCTCGAACTCCATGGGGATGCCGAAGCGGGCTCCGGCACTCTTGAGGACTTTCACCGCCTCCCGGACCACCTCTGGACCAACACCATCTCCGGGGAGTACTGCAATCCGAGCCATCCTCCCTCCATCGCTCCTTCGAGTGTCATTGCGAGGCGCAGCCGAAGCAATCTCGCTCGATGAGTATCACGGCGATGTAGACGGGTCAAGGGGAAAGGCAAGCCCTCGCCCTTCCTATTCTCCTTTGCTTGTCTTTCCCTCTCCCTCTGGGAGAGGGTTGGGGTGAGGGGAAAAGGGGGCGGGAAGGGATGCGAGGAAATGCCACTGGGCGGGGGGCGCGCCTCGTCGCCCCTTCAGGGGCTGAATTGGAAGGCCTGGAGCGCGAGGCTGAGTTGATTCGCGGGCTGGAGGGGATTGGTCCCGGCCACCACGAGGCCCGCATAGGTGAAGTACGTGCCGATTGGCTCGAAGCCCATGAAGGTATACGAGAACGGGACCCCGAGAGGCGCGAGCGCCACGTTTGCCAAGAAGGGAACCGGGGAAGGGCCGAGGGCGATTGAGACGACCCCAGGAGACATCTGTACTAGTGAGAGGAACGTGACCCCATCGGGCAGCAGCGCCCCCAGGTAGATGTCCACCTGAGCCGGCGCGGATCCCGGGGTGAGTGTTGCCTGATAGGTGATTGTCTGGCCCGTTCGAAACGCTGACCCATTGAGCGCCACCACGGCGGAAGGTGGCAGTGCACCCGTCAGCGTGATCGGTCCCGTCACCGCCGTATTATTGGCCTCATTGCTTTCAGCGACAGCGCCCTGGTCATCGGCAATGACCCCCACGAAATACACGCCGGGTGACAAGGAGCTCGGAATGGTCACAGGGCCGCTGCACAGGAATGAAGCCCCGGCGGCCAATCCAGGAACGTTGCAAGTGGCGAACAAGACATCAAGCGTTGTGATCGTGGTGTTGCTCGAGAAATAGACTCCCAACCGGAACGCTCCAGCAGACACAGCCCCCTGGTTCACGACTGACGCACTGAGCTGAAGGCTGCCACCTACCGTGCCCGTGGAGGGGATCGGATTGATGGCAGCGACCAGGTCCGGAAGTGCCGGGGAACTAAACGTCGCTGTCACTGTCCTGGAGCTTGTCATGGTAAGGGTACAGGTCGAGGCGGTCCCGGCGGCCGCGCAGTCCCCGCTCCAGCCGGCGAAGCTGGAGCTCCCGCTCGGCGTGGCTGTCAGGGTGACCGTTGTCCCCGACGCGAAGGACGCGCTGCACGTGCCCGGGCAACTGATCCCCGGTGGGCTGCTGGTAACCGTTCCGTTCCCGACAACGGAGACGGCGAGGGAGGAGGCAGAAACGAATCCGACCTGGGCGACCCACGTGCCCCACGTCGACGAGCTCGCGGCGTACTCTCCCAGAAGCCAGAAGCTGCCATCGCTCGGGTCCAGGCTGATGCCGAGGTAGTCTCCCCACCGGTTGCTCCCCGAGCTATCGAGAAGCTGATAATTGGAGCTCCCTGCTTTCAGGAGTGCGCTCGGTTGAAGGGTATTCGCCGGATCGGTGGCCAGGCGCCCCGTGTAGCGGGCCGACCCAAACTCGACAGCGCTAGAGCGGGCAAAGACAAGGGCGAGGTTGTTCGAAGCGTCCACGATGACGGCTGGATAGAAATCCCAGATCCCGTCGCCCCCGAAGGTCGAGTCCTGTATGAGACTGACCGAGCTGGGCCACGCGCTCACACTAATCTGGACCCAGCGGACGGCCGCAACATTGCCGCTGCCAAAACTCATCTGGATCGAGTGGGCAGTCCAGAGCGAGTTGTTGCGATAAACGGCGTTCAAGAGCCGTTTGTCGCCCGTATCGAGTGGTGTTCCTCCGCCCAACTGCGGTGCATTGGGGGGAAAGGCGCATGTCCCGCCGGCCGTGGCGAGCTTTGACGACAACACTGGGGACGAGACCGGGTTTTCGATCCCCCACACCACGAGGTCGCAAGAACCAGAAGTTTTTGAAGCACTGACGAGGAAGAAGGTCCCAGGGCTTCCGAAGGTGAGGGCGGGCTGGAGTGTGAAGGAGTCGAATCCACTGCCCGGATCTTTCATCCCGAAAAAGTCAAACCAGGTGACGGCCCCACCGGCAATCAGAACAGACTTGTTGAAGATTCGGATCTTCGCCCGTTGAAAGGTGTCATTGCTGAACGAGAACATATTGGCGGTGAGCACCACCACGCCGGTGTCCACACCCATGGCGGGAAAGTCCGCCCAGTTGGTCGTCGGTGTCGACCCGTCGAGCGTCCCGTCGAAGGCATAGAAAAACCAATCGCCAGACCCGGTCGTCGTCGGGCTCGAGATCTTGGAGACCGCCAGGAAGAAGTGGGACACGCACGTGCCGGCGGTACAGGTTGTATTGGTATTCTTGCCCACTGCCGAGAGAAAGAAGCGGTTGCTCCCTGTGTCAAACAACACCCTCGGGTCGAATGCATTCTCGCCAGCGGCCCTCACCGAACTGAAGAAGGCCGCCAGCGACGTCGAGGCCACAAGCGTTCCCGTCTTGTCCCGGATGGTCACCGACCCATTCGTGCTGAGGACCAAGTTGGTGGGCCCTGCGGCCATGACGGGGTCCGGCGGGAAGCCTCCAGTATAATTAATTCCGTTGAAGCTGGTAATCTGGGCGGGCGCGCTTGGGGTGGGCTCGCTCTCTTGCTCGACGCTGAACTGGCCGCGAGACTGGGCCCAGCCTGTCCCAACAGAGGCTCCCAGGTCGTATTGAACGGCGCCGGGGGCGACGCCGATCATCGAAGCGGCTTCCTGCTTTGCCTTCAGGATATCGATGGCGTAGCCGCGAGGGGGCGGTGGGTCGAGCGTTTCGTTCGACGGCGCGGAATATCCAGGAGAGTCGGGCGCGGGGGCGATGGGGCCAGGTCCGGGAATGGGGAGATACTGGCCCCAGGCGAAGCTCGGGAATAGGAGCGCAAAGAGCGCGGCACTCGCCCACTTCAGGCTCGCGGCTTTGCGCACGGGGCGCTACCTTTCCTCACACGGATTGGGCTCAGCCCCGCGACGGGGCACGGCGGGATCCTCCTGAATGGCGCCTGGAGGGCGGCCACGGAATGGGATTTCCAGCGCCTTCCGCTTCTCCTCCTCGTACCCTTCAAGCCTGCCGATGGGCACATCCGTTCCCTTCTCGGTAGGGGGGAGGTCCTCGGGAGGAGTTTGGGGCCTTGAGCCCGGGGAGATGGGTCCCGGACCTGGTGCCGGAGCTGGCTGCTCGGCGCCGCCGAGCTGCCCCTCTGGAGGCGTGTTCACCAGGAGCTGGACGAGGACCAGCGCCGAGTCTTTCTTCTCCGCTGTGTCGTCGGGAGCCCGAGGGACCACCCCGGCTAGCGCGCTGCCCGCGCACGTCGCCATGAGTAGGCCCAGCCACACGCCACGTAGCAGTCGCGTGATCCGTCCGGGACCGCAGCACGCCTTTGGCCACCGTCGTGACCCGCTGCCGGTCGTCGCCACGCGGGTCGTCAATGCCACGACACCCTGCGTGGCCTCGCCCCTCTTTCGCATCCAGGCACTCCTCCGCCGGCTCTTGTGTGGGTCTACAGGGGTAGAAAGTCGCCGGATTTTTATCGTGAACGCTTCGTTCCCGATCTCAGCCAGGAGTCCTTCTACCTAAAAAGAAATGACACGGTTCCCCGTCGCTCCGGGGTCCCAGTGCCATGCTGAATGGTGTCCACGACACCGGCGCTCCTGATCTGCTAATGGGCTGGGCTGAGCTGGTCTCAAGCGTCAACCCTTCTATCACACGCCCTCGGAGGTGTCAAGTCGCCTCGCCATCAGGCAGCAGGGATGTCGCAGAATCGAGCTGAGAAGGGGGTCGCTCGGCGATGGGCCCCCGCAAAGGCAAAGGTGGGGGAAGCAGCACATCCATGATGTGCGACATTCACGTGCGCGGAGGGACTGACCCACCCCGGAAGCGAAGGCGGCTGGCCCAACAGGTTGCGGGGTTCCTGACCAGAATCCTCCTCCCAGACTTCGGTCTATCGATCGGTGGAGCTACGATTGAAGTTCATGGTCGGAAAGGGGGATCGTGATCCGAGGGGCCGGTCGGCCCGATTGTTCAGTCACGGCATGAACTGGAAAGCCTGGACCCCAAGGCTCAGTTGATTCGCGGGCTGGAAGGGGTTCGTCCCCGCCACCGCGAGACCCGCATAGGCAAAGTACGTGCCGGCCGGCTCAAAGCCTATGAAGGTATAGGAGAATGGGACCACAGCCTTCGAGTTGAGCGTCACGTTCGCCAAGAAGGGAACCGGGGAAGGGCCGACGGCGATGGAGATGACCCCAGGAGACACCTGGACAAGCGAGAGGAAGGTGACCCCATCGGGCAGGAGGGCTCCCAAGTAGATATCACCCTGAGTCGGCGGCGTGGCTCGCGGAGTGAGTGCGGCCTGATAGCTGATCGTCTGGCCCGTTCGAAACACTGAGCCATTGAGGGCGCAGCCAGGAATCCCAGTAAGCCGTCTTGAGCCGGGGGGCAAGAGGTATGCTCAACGCGGGACGTGCGCGAAGGCTGAGTCAGAGGAGGGAGCGGAAGGTGTGGTATACTGCCACCATGAAAATTCTCTCGGCCGAGTTTGTGACGAGCGTGGCTTGGCTCGGTCAACTCCCCCGTGAGCGACGACCGGAGATCGCCGTCGCGGGCCGCTCCAATGTCGGCAAGTCCTCGTTGATCAACTGCCTGCTGCGCCGCCGCGGGCTCGCCCGGGTCAGCGCCGTGCCGGGACGAACGCAGCTTCTCAATTTCTTTTTGATTAACCAAGAGTTTTACCTGGTCGATCTTCCCGGCTACGGCTATGCGAAGGTCCCGGAGGCGGTCCGGCGGGCTTGGGGACCGCTGGTCGAGGGATACCTGGAAGCTGGCCGCGACCTCGGGGCGGTGATCCTGCTGCTTGATGCACGGCAGGGGGTGACGGAAAAAGATCTTCAGATGAAGCGGCTCCTGGATGCTCGCTCCCTCGACTGCCTCCTGGTCCTGACCAAGATCGATAAGCTTCGAAAGACGGCCCGGCACGCGCAATTTCGCGATGCCGCCGACGCCCTTGGGTTGAGCAACCCCAACGTGATCATCCCCTTTTCCGCCAAGTCTGAGGAGGGCCGGGAAGAGTTGCTCGCCGCCATCGCTGCCCGTGTGAAGGGGGATCGCGGCTCACGTCTTCTCCGTTGACTCAGGCCCTTGGACCTGCTACGCTCAGATCGGAAATTCTGGGCTGGATAGTGCTTCCACCTGCTGTGGTGATGCCCGAGGAAACAGATGACTATGACCAGTTCACGACGACTCCGGCAGGGTCTCGGGGGGATGTTGGGTCTTGCCCTGCTCGGTCAGGGGTGCGTGGCCGCGCAAACGGCACTGCCTCAACCTGAGGCAAGCCGCTCCGCGCCCCTTGTTGCCGTCGCCCAGGCTGCCGAAGGGATCGAGGAAGAGGCGGGGGCCGAAGCGTACTACCGATTCATGCGGAGCCTGCTGGCAGAGCAGAAGGGAGACTATCAGGCAGCGATCAGATGGCAAAAGGACGCGCTGCAGTTCGATCCCCGCTCCGTCTCCATGCACAACCACCTCACCTCGCTCTACTTGAAGGGCGGCGACTACAGAGCTGCCATCAATGCGGGAGAGGAGACCCTCGCGCTCGATCCGAAGAACCTGCAAGCCCACCTGCTGCTGGCCGCCGTCTATCAGAGCCTGCACAACCTTCCGGCCGCCGAACGCCACTTCCGAGAAGCGATCGACCTGAATCCCGGCCGGACCGATACCTACCTCCAGCTCGCGAGCCTGTATGTGGAAGCAAAACGAACGCAGGAGGCGATCGCCGTATACCGGAAAGCCCTGGAAGTCGATCCGGGATCGCTTGTTACCCGCTATAACATGGGCCGCCTCTACCTGGAAGAAGGGCAGTCGGAATTGGCCAGCCAGGTCTTCCAGGAGATCTTGGAGCGTGATGCAGACTTCGAGCCGGCGCTGACGGCGCTCGGGATGAGCCTCGAGGCGCAGGGGAAATTCGACGCGGCAAGAGACCTTTACCAACGGGCGCTGGAGGGCGACCCCGGGAATCGCGAGCTTCGAGAGCGTTTGGCCCAACTGTACATGAGGCAGAAGGACCTGGATGCCGCTCTGCGGGAGTATCAGCGACTGCTCGAGCAAGAGCCGAACAACAGTTCATTCAAGCTGCGGATCGGGTTCATTTATTATGAGAAGAAAGCCTATTCAGAGGCCATCGGGGCCTTTCGGGATGTCCTCCGGCAGGAACCGGGCAACCACGAGGTCCGCTACTATCTAGGCCTGACTCTTGAGGATCAGAAGCTGTATGACGAGGCCATGGAGGAACTGGCGCTGATTCCTCAACAGAGTGCTCGCTATCCTGACGCGCTTTTCCACAGTGCCTATATCCTCAGCCAGAAGGAGCGCTATACAGAGGCCAGCGACCTCCTTGTGGCGGCCGAGGCGCTCAGGCCGAAGGACGGCAACATTCCATACCTTTTGGGCCTGATCTATTTCCAGCAAAAAAGCTATGCTCAGGCGATCGCGCAACTCGAGCGCGCCGCGGGGCTGGAACCGAGCAATGTCGCCTACCTTTATCAACTGGGCTCGGCCTTTGAGCGGAGTCGCCAGATCGACAGGGCCGAAACGATCTTTCGCAAGCTCCTGGTTATTGATCCGAAAAATGCCGACGCCTACAACTATCTTGGCTACATGTTCGCCGATGAAGGGATCCAGCTCGATGAGTCGATCGCCCTGGTCAAGAAGGCCCTGGAGTTGGAACCCGACAACGGGGCATTTGTAGACAGCCTGGGCTGGGCCTATTATAAAAATGGAATGGTAGACGAAGCCCTGATGGAGTTGACGCGTGCCGCGGAGCTCTCCAAGAAGGGAGACCCCACTATCTTTGAACACCTTGGGGATGTCTACTTTAAACAGAACATGGTGCGGGAGGCGATCGCGGCGTGGGAACGATCCCTCGCCCTCGACGGCGCCAACGAGGGGGTCCAGCAGAAGGTGAGAAAGGCCCGCGACCTGCTCTCGCGGGAGGGCGGATGACCGGGCGGATGCGGCTCTGGCTGCTGGCGACAGTGGCAGGGACGGTGCTCGGCGGGTGTGCCTCTTTGCTCGATCTGGTTCCAGAAGAGAAGAACCTCCGCCTCGTTCCGCGCCCGGTTACAGAGGAGATTCTCCGCACGCTGAAGGACCGCGAGGCCAAGGTCACTAGCCTGAAGGCTGTGCTCGACCTCACCGTCTGGTACGGTGGGAACCGCCGGTATCTCCAGGAAGTGGCCGTTGTTGAGCGACCCGACCTGGTTCGACTGGAGACCATCGGCTGGGGTGGGCTGACGACACTGGTTGTGGTCAGCGACGGACGCCGACTGGCCGCCCATGCTCCGCTGGAGAACACATTCCTGGAGGGGAGGCCCACGCCGGATAACGTGGCCGCGGTTGCCGGGATCCGCGTGGCGCCAGCGCACCTGGTGCGGCTACTGCTCGGATTGCCGCCCCTTCCCATTCGGATCGAGAAGGCTGCGATCTACCGTCCGGATGATGATCACGCTTACTTGTTACGGGAGCGGGAAGCGCCCTTCACCCAGCGGCTCTGGTTATCTGATGACGACCTGACCCTTCTGCGGGGGGAGCTGTACGATTGGAAGTCGCTCCTTTTGAGGTTTCGCTACTCCCCCGAGGGGTATGGACTGTATTCGCTCCTTTTGGAGGAGCCTTTGAGGCGGGTTGTGGTCGAGGTATCGTACCGTTCATACGACCTGAATCCCGAGCTGCCTGGTGAGCTGTTTCAACTTCCGCATCCGGCTGGGAGGGCGCGGGTGGTGGACCTGGATACGGGCTCGGCCCCGTCGCTCAGGTTCCCGTGAGGGATGAAGCGGGTCGCGCTCTCCTCTCCGTCCAAGATTAATCTCTTTCTCGAGGTTCTCGGTCGGCGCGACGATGGGTACCATGAGATCCGCTCGATCGCAGTCCTGACCGAGCTGTGCGACACCATCATCTTGGAACGGCGAGCCAGCGGGATCACCGTTGAGGCGCTGGACCCCCAGGTCCCGTCGGGACCAGAGAATCTGTGTCATCGCGCGGCCGAGCTGCTGCTGGGACGCTGTGGCGTGCAGGCTGGGGTGGGCATCCGGATTGAGAAGAGAATTCCCATTGCCGGAGGGATGGGGGGAGGATCCAGTAACGCCGCGGCCACCCTGTGGGGGCTCAACCTTCTGTACGACCTGGGGCGGCCCCGCGAAGAGCTGATGCGCCTGGGGGCTGAACTGGGCTCAGACGTGCCGCTTTTTTTCTGCCGTGGCGCTGCCTTCGTAAGCGGGCGAGGAGAGCGGGTGGAAGAGTTAGCTGCCCTGTCCCCAAGATGGCTTGTGATTGCCAATCCCGGGATTGAAATCTCCACGGCCTCAGTCTATCGGCGCCTGAGATTGCCATTGACATCGGAGAAGGCGGGTATTAGAATGCGAAATTTGTTTGAGTCCGGCCAGGAGGAGGCCGCGCTCTCGCGCTGCTTCAATCGGTTGGAGGAGGTGGTACTTGAGGCGTATCCAGCGGTTGCCGCCCTCAAACAACAGCTGTCGTTGTTGGGCGCGAGTCCGGTCCTGGTGAGCGGGAGCGGGCCAACCGTCTTCGGCGTCATGCGAGGGGCTGACGTGGCGAAGCAAGTGGCCTCCAGTCTGGCGGGGTTCGGCCTCAGGGCTATTGCCTGCCGCACTCTGGACAGAAACCCTATGTACGTGAAGGGTGAGTAGGGGTGCCGGTGGACCGGGTGCCCCCTCGCGTGATCCTGCAGGCAGTTCCAGTCCTTGGGGGGTCGGATAAGGGTAATCCGGCAGACTTTGGATCTGCACATCGAGGTTCGAGTCCTCGCCCCCCAGCCAGAAGGTGGCGGCATGCCGGCGTAGGATGTGGAGTGGCGGGAGGGAGGACAGCATATGTGGAGAATGTCCGATGACTGACCGGTTGATCCTTTTTTCTGGCAACGCCAATCGCGCCCTCTCACAGGAGATCGCGGACTATCTGGGTGTCCCGCTAGGTGAAGCCGAGGTTTCGCGTTTCTCCGACGGCGAGATCTTGGTTCAGATCTTCGAGAATGTCAGAGGCGCCGATGTCTTCGTGATCCAGCCCACCTGCCGGCCAGTCAATGAGAACCTGATGGAGCTGCTGGTGATTATCGATGCCCTGAAGCGGGCATCGGCCTGGCGGATCACGGCCGTCATGCCGTACTACGGCTATGGACGGCAGGATCGGAAGGTCCAGCCTCGGGTGCCCATCACCGCCAAGCTGGTGGCCGATCTCCTCACGGCGGCTGGGGTACACCGGGTACTGACGATGGACCTGCACGCCGGACAGATCCAGGGATTCTTTACCACCCCCGTCGATCATCTCTTCGCAGCGCCGGTCCTGCTCCAGTACTTCCAGGACCGAATGCTGGGCAACGCGGTGGTGGTCTCACCGGACGCGGGCGGCGTGGAGCGGGCCCGCGCATTCGCTAAACGCCTGGACACCTCGCTCGCCTTTATCGACAAGCGCCGGACAGGCCCCAACGAGGCGAAGGTGATGCACATCGTCGGGGAGGTGGAGGGTCGGGACGTCATTATCGTGGATGATATGATCGACACTGGTGGGACCCTCACGCAGGCGGTCCCGCCACTCCTCGAAAAGGGGGCGAAGCGGATCTTCGCGAGCTGCACGCATCCGGTCCTCTCGGGCTCGGCTGTGGAGCGGATTGAAGCATCGGCCCTCGAGGAGGTGGTCGTCACGAACACCATCCCCTTTCCCGAAGGCAGACTATCCAAGAAGCTCACCGTCCTCTCCGTGGCGCCCCTCCTTGGGGAGGCCATCAGCCGAATCCACAAAGAAGAGTCCGTGAGTCGCCTTTTCGTCTGACGGTCAGGATGCGTCGAGGAGACAGGTGCGAGGAGGGGGGTCTCGCCTCGGCCTCGCTCGAAGGAGGTTACTATGGCAGAGATGTTGTTGAAAGGGCAGATCCGGACCGGGCTGGGCAAGCAGGCTGCCAAGAAGCTCCGGAGTCAGCGACTGATTCCGGCCGTCGTGTATGGCGGGGCGGCGGGGCCGGGGCCGGTGACGATCAATCCCCTTGACTTGGCCAAGGCGCTTGGGACGAGGGCGGGCGAGAACGTCCTGATCACCCTGTCCCTAGTGGGAGACGGTGAGCGGTCGACCACAGTGATCTTGAAGGAGTTACAGCGGGATCCTGTCAAGGGAGAGCCGCTTCATGCTGATTTTCTGGAGATTTCCATGAAGCGGAAGGTCAGGGTTCAGATCCCGCTCCAGTTTGTGGGAGAGGCCATCGGCGTCAAAAACAAGGCGGGCTTTTTGGAACAGCACCTCCGCGAAGTGACAGTCGAATGCCTACCCGGGGCGATTCCCGGCCAGATCCAGGTAGACGTCAGTCACCTAGATCTGGGGAACGCGATCCACGTACGCGACCTCACCGTGGCCGGGGATGTCAGGCTGCTTGAGGACGCCGCCAGGCCCGTGGTTTCGGTGCTTGCCCCAAGGGCGGTGGTTGAGGAGGAAGCGGCTGTGGTCGAAGAGAAGCCAGCGGAGCCGGAAGTGGTCGGCAAGAAGGAGGCGAAAGAGGTCAAAGAGGGTAAGGAGGAGAGCGGCAAAACCGAATAGTGAGGTGCCTAGTTGTGGATGCTGGTAGGTCTGGGCAACCCCGGCGCGGAGTATGAGGCCAGCCGCCACAATGTGGGATTCCGGGTAGTGGAGGCGCTGGCCGGCCGGGCAGGTACCACCCTCACGCGCCGGCGATATCGCTCGCTTTTCTGGCGCGGGGTCCTTCATGGCGAGGAGATCCTGTTGGTCAAGCCCCTCACGTTCATGAACGATTGTGGTTCCTCTGTCGCGGCGTGGCAACAGGCCTTGGGCCTTGAGCCCGTTCGCATCATCGTGATTCATGACGATCTTGATCTGCCCACCTCTCTGCTGCGGATCAAAGCCGGTGGCGGTCACGGTGGCCATAAGGGTATCCGTTCCGTCCTAGGGGCTCTCGGCAGCGCCGACTTTCTGCGAGTCAGGGTAGGAATCGGACGCCCACGTCAGGGACGCGATGCTGTGGAGCATGTCCTCGGGCCTTTCGAGGAAACCGAACGTGGAGAGATCAGCGCGGCGGTGGAACGGGCCGCCGATGCTGTGGAGGCGCTGCTGCAGGAGGGTCTTGAGGCGGCCATGAACCGATACAACATCCGGGCAACACGACGTCGGGTCCTAACGGACCAATAAGGAGGAGGTAAAGGGAGTGAACTCATATGAGGTGATCTTCATTCTGGACCCGGCCCTCACGGAGGACAGCGTCGATGCAGAGCTCGGTGCAGTTCGTGAGGTCGTGGCCAAGAAGGGGGGGGAGGTGCTGGAGGTCCAGAAGTGGGGGAAAAAACGTCTCGCCTACGAAGTGAAGAAGCGGCGAGACGGCCAGTATCTCCTGATCAAGGTCGTTGGGCCGGCTGGAGTCGTGGCCGATCTGGAGCGGCATTTTCGGATTACCGAGACGATCCTGAATGGGATAGTTGTCCGGGCTGAGGAACCCAGGAAGGCGCGCTTCAAGGCGAAGCCGCATCGGGGCCGTGAGGTGACCGCGACGGCCATCCAGGAGGTCGGTGATGGCGAGCTTCAATAAAGTGATTCTGCTGGGGAACCTGACCCGGGATCCGGAACTTCGCCACACACCCGCCGGAATGGCCGTCTGTAGCTTTGATCTGGCGGTCAATCGCTCTTTTACCACCAAGGCGGGTGAGCGGAGAGAGGAGGCCTGTTTCATCACAGTGGTTGTCTGGGATAAGCAGGCGCAGACCTGCGCCGAGTTTCTGAGCAAGGGTCGGCAAGTGCTCATAGAGGGTCGGCTCCAGCAACGGTCGTGGGAAACTCCAGATGGCCAGAAGCGGACCAAGTACGAGGTGGTAGCGGAGCGGGTACAATTCGTCGGCGGGCGCAAGGAGACAGCGGTGTCCGAGGAGGAACCGCCTCGGCCGGCCGAGGAAGAGGAGGGACCGTTTTGAACACGCAGAGGGCGCCGCAATCTCCCCAGCTGGCTGGGGAGCCAAGGCGCGCGGATACAGATCGATAAGGAGATCATGGCGATGCTGAAGAAGCGGCGGAGCTTTCGGCGGCAGAAGATCTGCAAATATTGCGTTGATAAGATCGAGGCTGTCGATTTCAAGGATGTGAAACGGCTCAGGAACTTCATGACCGATCGAGGGAAAATCATTCCGCGCCGGATCTCTGGTAACTGTGCCCTCCATCAGCGCCAGTTGGCCGTAGCAATCAAGCGCGCTCGGAGTATCGCTTTGCTCCCCTTCGCCGCCGAACTGTCGTAAGCGGGATCGCCCTGCTGGGCACTGCGCGGTGGAGTTCACGAAGAAAGTTCGATGAAGCAGGAGCAGGTCAAGGGTCTGTTACAGGTCGCTGCCCTCTGCCTGGCGTCGCTGACCCTGGCGCTGGCGGGCGGGACGATCCCGGTTGCCGGGGTCTTTTTAGGGCTGCTCACCCCCCTGCCTGTCATCCTTCTCTCCGTGAGACATGGCCGAGCCATCGCACTCCTTGGAGTGCTCGCCGTAGGGGCCTGCCTGGCCCCCCTCCTGGGGCTGGGATACACCTGGCTCTTCTACCTTGAATTCGGCCTGCCCGCAGCGGTACTGGCGGAGGCCATCCGGCGCGAATGGGCCCCCGAGCCGTCGGTGGCCGCAGGGGTCGTGGCAATGCTCGGGGGCAGCCTGCTCGCCCTCTTCATGCTGTCGCGGGGCGCAGGTGGGCCGATTGAATACCTCCTGGAGCATCTCGACCGTGCTTTGGCGGAGGCGATGCGGTTCTATAACAAGATCGGCCTTTCTCCAGATGAGATTGGGGGCCTCTCCACCTCGGCAGAACAGATGCGAAAATTCCTGCTCGCGACCTCGCCGGGTCTCTTCATCGCGACGGCGCTCCTGACCACCTCCACCAACTATTTCCTGGCGAGAAGCGGCTTGGCTCGTGCCTCTACAAGCGGCGGAACCGATCAGGGGTTCGCCTGGAGTATGCCGGATTGGTTGGTCTGGGTATTTATCGGGGCCGCCAGCCTGTTTCTCAGCGGGCTGCCCATCGTGAAGGAGATCGGCCTCAACGGGTTGCTCGTCATGGTGACGCTCTACTTTTTGCAGGGTCTGGCGATCGCCGCCTTCTGGATCCGGCGGCTAAAGCTGCCGCCGTTGCTGGGGATCCTGGGTATCGGGCTGTTGCTCCTTCAGCCATTGCTATTGCTCCTCTTGACAGGTGTGGGGTTATTCGATATCTGGTTTGTCTTCCGCCGGCAGACCCTTCCGAGGCCCCCCAGCGCGTAAGGCAGCGAAGGTCAGGCGGATCCCTCGAGGAGGTTGGACGCCCATGAAGGTCATTCTGCTGGAACATATAGAAAAAGTCGGGAGGGCCGGTGACCAAGTAGAGGTGGCGGACGGCTACGCGCGGAATTTCCTCATCCCGAAGCGGAAGGCGGTAGCTGCAACGTCCGCCCACATCAAGTCGCTGGACCATCTGCTTCGGCAGAACAAGGGGCGCGAGGAGAGGCTTCGCCGTGCGGCGGAGTCCATGGCCACCCGGATCGCGGAGACGAGCTGCGTGATCAGGCGCCGGGCTGGCGAACAGGATCGGCTCTTCGGCTCTGTCACGAACCAGGACGTCGCCGCCGCCTTGGGTGCCCAGGGGCTCGAGGTAGATCGGAGAAAGATCATCCTGCAAGAGCCGATCAAGGCGCTGGGCAGCTATACCATCCCCATCCGCTTGCACCCTGAGGTCGTTGGCGAGCTCAAGCTCACTGTGGAACACGCAGAGGGGTGAGATCATGGCGCAGCGAATCATGAGGGACTCAGCCCTTGATCGGTCCCAGGCCGCCAGGGAGCGGGTTCGGCCTAACAACCTCGAGGCCGAGATGTCGGTCCTGGGCGCGATCCTTCAAAGCGACGAAGCCCTCTTGAAATGCCTTGAACTCCTTCAGCCGGCCCATTTCTACCGCGATGCCCACCGAAAGATCTTCGCTGCGGCAAAGGACCTGTTTCAACGGAGCGAGCCGGTCGATCTCATCACCATCACCAATGACCTCCGCCGCCGAGGCGAATTGGAAGAGGTCGGCAGCGCTGGATTCCTGGCGTCGCTTGTAGAGGCTGTCCCAACGGCGGCAAACGTCACGTATCATGCCAGAATCGTTCGAGACAAAGCCCTGCTTCGCGAGTTGATCGAAGTGGCGACCGGAATCGTGGGGCTGGGATATGAAGATCAGGAAGAAGCCGACCAGGTGCTCGAGCAGGCCGAGCAGCGGATCTTCGAGATCTCCGAGGATCGGGTGAAGCGCTCCTTCCTTCCATTGAAGTCGATCCTGAAGGATGCCTTCGAACAGGTGGAGAAATTGTATGAGCGCAAGACGCAGGTCACCGGTATCCCGACAGGTTTCGATGAGCTCGACAAGATGACGGCGGGCCTTCAACCGTCCGAGCTGATCATCATTGCCGGCCGCCCCTCGATGGGGAAGACCAGCTTCGCCCTCAATATCGCGAGAAACGCCGCTATCGAAGAGGGGATCCCCGTCGGGATCTTCAGCCTGGAGATGTCGAAGGAGCAGGTGGTCCAGCGGATGCTTTCCTCCGAGGCCGAGGTCGATTCCAACAGGCTCAGGACGGGGTTTCTTAGTGAGCCCGACTGGCCGAAGCTGACGAATGCCGCTGGCCGCCTCTCCGAGGCGCCGATCTTCATCGATGACTCCGCTGCCATTAGAGTCCTCGAGTTGCGGGCGAAGGCGCGGAGGCTCAAAGTCGAGCAGAAGATCGGGATGGTCGTGATCGACTACCTCCAACTCATCTCAGGCCCTTCCCGTTCTGAGAGCCGCCAGCAGGAGGTCTCGGAGATCTGCCGGGCCCTGAAGGCGATGGCCAAGGAGCTGAAGGTGCCGGTGGTCGCCCTCTCGCAGCTTGCGCGAAGGAGTGAAGAGCGGGGGGAGGAGGGACCACAGTTGTCGGACCTCCGGGAGTCCGGGGCCATCGAGCAGGATTCCGACGTGGTCATCTTCCTGCACCGGCCCGGGTACTATCGGGCCCGTCGGGCCGGCAAGGAGGGATCTATCGATCCTGAGCGGGACAGGACAACCGAGGTCAGAATCGCCAAGCAGCGGAACGGCCCGACCGGGAAAATTGAGCTGGCCTTCCTCAGGGAGTACGTCAAGTTCGGTGATATTGACCTCGTCCATCAAGAGCCGTATGAGGAAGGGGTGTGACGGCTTGCGGAGGCTGATGGCCTGACGTCGCCCCCGCCGCTGCGGCGCAGGCTGGGTCTTGCCGTCTGTGGGTCCTCGTTCCGCAGATCGGTCGGCGCCAGTGGGCTTTTTCGCCGCGGGTATTCTGCCACGCCAATGGCCAAGATCCAGACCCTTTACCTCTGCCAAAGCTGCGGCTACCAGACCCCTCGCTGGATGGGTCGGTGCCCCGACTGCGGCCAATGGGGAAGCCTGTTGGAGGAGCGCGTCGCGACCGGGCGGCACGCTGGTGCCGGGTCCGGGTCGTCCACAGCGCGACAGTCGCCTACGCCGATCACCGCCGTGGATATCAGCGCACTTCACCGGACCAGCACCGGCCTGGCAGAGCTGGATCGGGTGTTGGGGGGCGGAATTGTCCCTGGCTCGTTTGTGTTACTGAGCGGTGACCCCGGGATCGGGAAATCAACCCTCTTGCTTCAGGCGTCGATGCGGATCGCGACTGGGGAGGGGACGGTCCTGTATGTCTCTGGCGAGGAATCGCCGGAACAGACACGGTCCAGGGCTGCCAGGCTGGGACCACTGTCCGATCGCCTCCTCCTCCTTGCCGAAACTTCCCTCCAGGTGATTCTGGATCAGGCCGAGCGACTCCGGCCAAGGCTATTAGTGATCGACTCCATCCAGACCATCGCCTCGGAAGATCTGGAGTCACCCCCCGGCAGTATCAGCCAGGTCCGCGAAGCTGCCGTCCGGCTTATGGCCTTGGCCAAGGAGAAGAGGGTGAGTACCGTGGTCATCGGCCACATTACTAAGGATGGGTCCATCGCGGGCCCGAAGGCGATGGAGCACCTAGTAGACGCGGTCGTTTTCATGGAAGGGGAAGGACATCAGATCCATCGTCTTCTCCGAACCGTGAAGAACCGCTTCGGCCCGACTCCCGAGGTGGGCGTGCTCGAAATGACCGAGCGGGGCCTGCAGGAGCTTGCCAACCCGTCGGAGGTTTTTCTGTCGCAGCGGCCCTCGGGCGCATCGGGCTCCATCGTCATCCCGACGCTGGAAGGGAGCCGGCCCCTTCTCGTGGAGCTACAGGCGCTGGTAGCGACAGCGGGCGCCCCCATTCCCAGGCGGGTCTTCAACGGTGTGGATGGCAATCGGGGGGCTCTACTGCTGGCCGTGCTGGAGAAGCGGCTTGGCCTGCATCTGAGTGTGTGCGACGTCTACGTGAACGTCGTAGGGGGTGTGAGGGTTGGGGAGACCGCCGCGGATCTAGGCCTGGCCGTAGCGGTCCTTTCGAGCGCCAGGAACCTTCCACTCGATCCGGGGCTCTGCGTGTTCGGCGAAATCGGCCTCGCCGGCGAGGTGCGTGCGGTGCCGATGGCGGAGCGACGACTCCAGGAGGCAGCACGCCTGGGCTTGTCCCATTGTCTGATGCCCCAGCACAACCTCGAGCGGGCGCAGCCTGCCTTCTCTACGTTAAGAGTCACCGGCCTGCGAACTCTGGAAAACCTGGCGCGAGAACTCGAGCCGCGCTAACCGACGGTATCTTTTGACTCCTACAGGGATGTTTGGTAGGATATGCAAGGGGCGCTAGGCATGTATCGTGTAGGCACAAAGGTAGTGTACCCGACCCACGGGGTCGCACTGGTCGAAGCCATTCAGAAGAAGGAGGTTTCGGGCGGGCGGCAGTTTTTCTATATTCTTCGCATTATCGGAAGCGGAATGACCATTATGGTCCCCACGAAGAACGCCAAACGGGTCGGCCTCAGGGAAGTCATCGAACGCTCGGAGATCCCAAAGGTTATGGCGATCCTGAAGAAAAATGACCTGGAAATCAGTCCCAACTGGAATCGCCGGTTTAAAGACAACTTGGAGCGGATCAAGACCGGCTCGCTGTATGAGGTTGCTCTGGTCCTCCGAAAGTTGGTCCTCCTCCAGAAAGAGCGGAACCTCTCGTTCGGCGAGAAGAAGATGCTGGAAAATGTCCGGAAGTTGATTGTCAGCGAGATTTCGCACTCCTCAGGGATTGACGAGGAGAAGGCACGAAGTGTAGTTGAAAAGGCGTTAAATAACAGCAGATGATGGCCAGTGCGTGCGGCCATCAAAGATTCCGAGAAAGGGGGCGATGCGTTTGAACACCTTTCGCTTTGGCCTCCCAGCGATCGCTGGAGGGGCGGCTATTGGGTTTTATCTAGCCTCACAGGCTGGAGCTGATCCTGACAGATGGGTGTTGGGGCTGGCCGGCCTCCTCCTAGGGGCCTTCTGCGGCGTTATTGTTTTGGTCCTTCACCGAAAGTTTCATCAGATCTCCTTGAAAGTCATTGTCAGCGGGATCATCGGGTTTGTTGTCGGACTCGGCTTGGCCAGAATCTTTTTCGTGGCTAGCTCAGGTCTACTGACCTTCATCCCCCCCTACATGGCCATGACCCTGCGGATCATCGTCACCATTGGGGTCGCATACCTTGGAGCTGCCATCGCGATTGAGAAGGGTCGAGAGTTCAGCATGACGAACCTGGTTCGGCTTCTCAGGGAAGAGCCGCGGAGCAAGAGCTACAAGATCCTGGATACCTCTGTTATCATCGATGGCCGCATCGCTGATATTTGCGAGACCGGGTTTGTTGAGGGAACGCTTCTCATCCCTCAGTTTGTCCTGCGGGAGTTGCAGCACATTGCTGACTCATCCGATCCGCTGAAACGAAACCGTGGCCGTCGTGGTCTGGACATTCTCCAAAAGATGCAGAAGAAGGTCGATGTTCATGTCGAGATCAGCGACATGGAGTTCCCGGAGATTCGGGAGGTGGACGCGAAATTGGTTGCCATGGCCAAGGCCTTCAATGCTAAGGTCGTCACAAACGATTTCAACCTGAATAAGGTGGCGGGGCTGCATGGGGTCGGGGTGTTGAACATTAACGAGTTGACCAATGCGCTGAAACCTGTTGTCCTCCCCGGTGAGGATATGCGGGTCTACGTCCTCAAGGAAGGCAAGGAGTACAACCAGGGAGTTGCCTACCTCGACGACGGGACAATGGTGGTTGTAGATAACGGCCGTCGATACATCGGCCAGACCGTAGACGTGTGCGTCACCACGGTCCTTCAGACGACGGCCGGGCGTATGATCTTCTCACGTCTGAAGGAAGAAGCCGAAGCCGCGTAGCGAGTTCCGGGTTGCAGGTGCCAGGTTCCAAGTTGACGATTCACCTCTGACAGTATTTCACCTGGAACGTGGAACTTGGAACATGGGACTTCTGCTATGCATGTAACGGCAATTGTTCCTGCGGCAGGAGAGGGGAGCCGATTCGGGGGAGCAGTCAGGAAACAGTTCATTGCGCTGAACGGTCTCCCGATACTCAGCCACACGCTAAGAGCGCTGGCGGCATCGCGTGCGCTAGCGGCCATGATTGTGGTGGTTCCACCGGGTGAAGAGTCGAGAGGCCGAGATGCGCTGTCCCTTGCCAGGGTTGATATCGAAACGGAGGTAATCTCCGGAGGACAGGAACGGCAGGATTCAGTCTACAAGGGATTGCAGAGGGCGAAGCCGGACACGGATATGGTACTGATCCATGATGGCGTTCGCCCTTTCGTTTCTCGTGAGGTAGTCCTGGCTACCATAGAAGCCGCGGAAGAGTGGGGCGCGGCAGTGGCGGCTGTGCCGGTCACCGATACCATCAAGCAAGTGGACACCGGCGGGCTCGTTGTAGATACGCCGGCAAGGGAACAACTGTGGGCAGTTCAAACCCCTCAGGTCTTCCGGTACGCGCTCCTGATGCGGGCTCACCAGTCGGTTCGGGACCATGGGATCGTTGTCACCGACGATGCTGCGATGGTGGAGCGAATCGGGGTGAAGGTCAAAGTAGTGAGAGGAAGTTATGAGAACATCAAGATCACGAGCGAGGAGGATCTGCCCCTGGCAGACCTGATCCTGCGGCGAAGGATGGCCCAATGACGGTCGGCATCGGGTTCGATACGCATCCGCTGGTGCCGGGCCGCCGCCTCGTCCTAGGCGGGGTTGAGATCCCGTTCGAGAAAGGCCTGGAGGGGCACTCGGATGCGGACGTCCTTGCCCATGCGGTGATCGACGCCATCCTGGGCGCCGCATCCGCCGGAGACATCGGGTCCTGCTTCGGGACAGACAATCCCAAATACACGGACGTGTCGAGTCTCCTCCTGCTCAGAGAGGCATTTCGGAAGGTGGAGGCTCTTGGGTACACGGTGGGCCACATCGACGCCACCATTATCGCGGAGGCCCCAAGGCTTGGGCCCTATATCACGCAGATGCGGACCAACCTTGCGGAGAACATTGGAGGTGCGTTCGAGGAAGTGAGCGTCAAGGCGACCACGGCGAACGGGATGGGGGTGCTCGGGGCGGGTAGCGGGATCGCCTGCCTCGCCATTGCCTCGCTCAGGCGTCATCGGGTTGCGGGGTAGCATCGCCGGGAATGCGCGGGGTGTCTGAATGCCGCCGAAGATCTACAACACCTTGAGCCAGAGGAAAGAGGTCCTCGAGCCGCTTTCGCCAGGAGAGGTCCGGATGTACGCTTGCGGGCCAACGGTGTACGACCGCGCCCACATCGGCCACGCGCGCGCTGCCCTCACCTTCGACGTTATCTGGCGATACCTCGAGTACCGAGGTTACAAAGTGATCTACGTGCGGAATTATACCGACGTGGATGATAAGATCATTAACCGGGCCGCGGAGCTGGGGCAGTCGTGCGACTCACTCGCCGAGGAGCAGATCGAAGCCTATCGCCGGGATGTGCGAGCGTTGGGCCTCAGAACGCCAACGGAGGAGCCTAGAGCCACTCGGCACATTGCGGAGATGGTCGGCCTCATTCAGAGCTTGATCATGAAGGGGGTCGCCTATCCCGTCAATGGCGATGTCTACTTTGAGATCAGGCGATTCCCTGACTACGGGAAGCTTTCACATCGAGCCCTCGATGAGTTGCGAGCGGGGGCAAGGGTTGAGGTGGATCCCCGGAAGCGTGACCCGCTCGATTTCGCCTTGTGGAAAGCGTCAAAGCCTGGGGAGCCCGCCTGGGATAGCCCATGGGGCCGCGGCAGACCGGGCTGGCATATCGAATGCTCGGCCATGTCGATGAAATACCTCGGTGAGACCTTTGACATCCACGGCGGCGGTGCCGACCTGATCTTTCCGCATCATGAGAACGAGATCGCTCAGTCGGAATGTGCCACCAACAAGCCGTTTGCGCGCTACTGGGTCCATAACGGGTTCGTAAACATCCACGCCGAAAAGATGTCGAAGTCGTTGGGAAACGTCCTCACGGTGAGCGAACTGCTGAGCCAAGTCACCTCTGGTGCGATCAAGCTATTTCTGCTCGGGGCCCACTACCGGGCACCATTAGATTTTTCGCAGGATGCGATGATTCGCGCTGGGAACGCTGAGGACAGGTTCCGTAATGCTCTGGCCGAGATCCAGCGTTTGCGAGACCTAAAGACCGCCAAGGATGAGCTTTCACGGGGCGATCCCCTGCCTTTACTGTACCAGATCAGCGAGGCTGAGCAAGAATTCACGGATGCTATGGACGATGATTTTAATACACCACACGCGCTGGCTGTGATGTTTAACCTAACCAGAGATATCAATGTGGCTCTGAGAGACGCGGAGCGCGCGCCAAGTAAAGCGGCCCTCGACGCCCTCTGCCTTGCGGGGGACACCTTGCGGCGACTGGGTTCGGTGCTGGGCGGCATACTGGAGGATTTGGTGGAAGGCCCTTCATATGTCGAGATTGCGCCGGACCATCAAATTCCGGTGTCAGACTACCTTGCAGCTCGGGACGCTGTCGAGTCGGCGCTTGCATCTGGACAACCGCTGCCGAAAGACGCGGTCGATCTCATCCTCGAATACCGCAATCAGCGCCGCGAAGCAAAAGATTGGAAGACTGCCGATGAAATTCGAGCCTGGTTGGCAGACCTTGATGTAGTAGTGGACGATACCGCTGAAGGGGCTCGCTGGCGGTTAAAGAGCTCTCGCACTTGAGAATAAAACACGATGAGGGAAGGCGTGCTGGTTGGTCCCCATGCTGTGTTGGAGGCTCTCCGTGCGGGGCAGCGCAACATTGAGCGGATCTTCCTGACCACCAGGGAACGGCCCGATCCCCGGATCGCAGAGATCATGAGGCTTGCCAGGGTCAGGGGAGTACCTGTCAAGCATGAGGGACGGGGACGGCTAGGCGAGCTGGCCAAGGGATTCACCCACCAGGGGATTCTGGCCGTGGTGAGCGAGGCGGCCTACAAGGATCCTTTCGAGTTGGTCGCTCGAATCAAGGAAACGGCGCCGCTCCCGCTGCTGGTGCTGCTTGATGGTATTCAGGACCCCCAGAACCTAGGGGCGATCATTCGCACAGGGGAGGCGGCCGGGGCGGACGGCCTCTTCATTTCAAAGCGTCGTGCTGCCGGCATAACGCCCGCAGTGGCAAGGGCCTCTGCCGGTGCCGTGGAACACCTGCCCGTGGCCAGGGTTTCTGGCCTCCCAGCTTTCCTGGTGTGGCTGAAGGATCAGGGTATCTGGATTCTCGGGGCAGACCCAGGTGCCGCACGGTCACTCTACGATGTGGATCTGCGAATTCCGCTAGCCGTGATCGTTGGTGGGGAGCACCGGGGGCTGACGGCATTAGTGCGTGAGCGTTGCGATCTGCTCGCGTCTATACCGATGCGCGGCCGACTGGCCTCCCTGAATGCGGCAGCTTGCGCCGCCGTCTTCCTGTTCGAAATCCAGCGTCAGCGAGACGGCGCGAACCATTGTTCAGGAAATCGATAAAAAACCGTGAGTAAATGGAATAGAGGTGGCCAAGGGAATTTTTTTGCTTGTTTCTCCAGGAACTTGCCTGTATATTTATCTTGCAATTTAGAACGAGAGGCCATAGATTGGGTGTTTATCTGCTGGCGTAGCTCAGATGGCAGAGCAGCTGATTTGTAATCAGCGGGTCAGGGGTTCAAATCCCTTCGCCAGCTCCATGGCGTGGGTGCTTTGCCCATTGGTCATCCCACACTATGAGGGGAGATACCCAAGCGGCCAAAGGGGGCAGACTGTAAATCTGCTGGCGTTCGCCTTCGGAGGTTCGAATCCTCCTCTCCCCACCATCGGGGAGAACTCTTACGGGCGACGACAGGAACTTTGAGGGGTCGGGTCCCATTCGCGCAGGGTCCTTCAACGTAGGAAACGATTTCTTCAGGTCTAGGCGGGAATAGCTCAGTTGGCTAGAGCGTCAGCCTTCCAAGCTGAGGGTCGCGGGTTCGAATCCCGTTTCCCGCTCCACAGTGGCATCGCTTTCACCTGAACCTGTCCTGCTTATTCAAGGCTAGTCCGATCGCGCTTCTCTAAGTGGATCAAAGAACGGATTGCGGCTAGCCGAACCTAACCATCGTGCTGCTCGGAGAAACTGAAGAAAGATGCGCACTCATCTCTGTGAGTTAAGCGTTCCCACTATGGATAGGGGCCTCGACAGGGCTGCCCACGTAGCTCAGTTGGCAGAGCGCATCCTTGGTAAGGATGAGGTCACCAGTTCAATCCTGGTCGTGGGCTCCAGATAGTGTTCTTTCCATCCACTCCGTAAGGAGGATTGACTCCGCTCTAGAGGCGGACGAGTGCCGGAAGGGTGATGAGATCCCTCCGGGTCGGGGGAGGTGCTATGGCCAAGGCCAAATTCGAGCGGACCAAAGAGCACATGAACATCGGGACCATCGGGCACATCGACCACGGCAAGACGACCCTGACCGCGGCGATCA
>OBEQ011243085.1_pt1 | contig 64031 bp, 60 predicted proteins | sample 1670901 | NCBI WGS metagenome assembly OBEQ01 (sample SAMEA104232315, study PRJEB22302) | groundwater metagenome | biome: forest; feature: aquifer; material: groundwater | place: USA | collected 2011-08-07 | depth 5.4 m
CCGACCTGCACGAATGGCGTAATGATTGCCCTGCTGTCTTGATCGGAGACTCACCGACATTGTATTTAGGGTGCAGATGCCCCCAACCGGCGGAAAGACGGAAAGACCCTGTGCACCTTTACTATAACTTGGCAGTGAATTTCGGGCCGATCTGTGTAGGATAGGTGGGAGACTTTGAAGCCGTGGCGCTAGCCATGGTGGAGTCAACCTTGAAATACCACCCTGATTATTCTGGAATTCTAACTTCGTTGAGTGAATCCTCACCAAGGACACTGTCTGGTGGGTAGTTTGACTGGGGCGGTTGCCTCCCAAAATGTAACGGAGGCGCGCGAAGGTTCCCTCAGGCTGATTAGAAACCAGCCGTCGAGTGCAAAAGCAGAAGGGAGCTTGACTGCGAGACAAACAAGTCGAGCAGGTACGAAAGTAGGCTTTAGTGATCCGGTGGTTCTGTATGGAAGGGCCATCGCTCATCGGACAAAAGGTACGCCGGGGATAACAGGCTGATGATTCCCAAGAGTTCACATCGACGGAATCGTTTGGCACCTCGATGTCGGCTCATCGCATCCTGGGGCTGGAGTAGGTCCCAAGGGTTTGGCTGTTCGCCAATTAAAGCGGTACGCGAGCTGGGTTCAAAACGTAGACAAATACTGCGTTGCTAGGGAGTAATCCCTAGAAAAATTCAACTGGCTCATATCGGTGAAGCCCTCCTTCACTTCAAACTGGGTGAAGAGGGTAATACCGAGGGAAGGCGGGTTGTTATGAACCCTACAATCCTTGCATATATCGCGGGATTTCTGGATGGTGCAGGAATCAGTGATTATACGATTGTAGAACCAAGAGAAGTAAAAAGGATTTTGATGTCTTTGAATCCTTATTTAAGATTAAAGAAGAAGCAGGTAGATCTTGCTCTTCAAATTCTTGAAAGACTTCCTCTGGTAAACGGCATTTCAAATTTAATGGAAGTATGTCGTTTGGTAGATGGATTTCGAAATCTCAACTATTCGAAGAAACGCACTGTAACTTCAGAATCAGTGGAGCAATTTTTGAAATCCCGTAATAACCTTGCCCCTGTAGAGACTGATCCGTAAAGGAGAGAGTTGTTTGCCATGTTTTATGGCAGATGGCTAAGACGCCAGTCTCCTCTTGCAAGAAGAGGATGAAGGTATAGTCCATGCCACCCGAAATGGTGGATTAACATGCGTGAGACAGTTTGGTCCCTATCTTCCGTGGGCGCAGGAGAATTGAGAGGATATAACCTTAGTACGAGAGGACCGGGTTGTACGGACCACTAGTGTGCCGGTTGTCCCGCCAGGGGCATAAGCCGGGTAGCTACGTCCGGATCCGATAAGCGCTGAAAGCATATAAGTGCGAAACGGACCTCAAGATAAGTTCTCCCAACACCGCAGGTGTAAGAAGACCACTCGTAGACTACGAGGTTGATAGGCTGGATGTGTAAGGCCCGTAAGGGCTTGAGCTTACCAGTACTAATCGGTCGTTCGGCTTGATCTTATTTTTTTCTTTTTTAATTTTTTTTAAATTAGAAAAAGAGAGAGGGTTGAGTTCGAATTTAAAAGGGTTTGCAAAACTCCTATGCAATTGTCAAAAGGCAGTTCTCAGTTGTTAGTGGTTAGTTGTCAGTAAAAAAAAACTGATAACTAACAACTAGTAACTAGCAACTGTCTTAAAGGTTTCTGGTGGCTATAGCGAGAGGGTCACACCCGATCCCATTCCGAACTCGGAAGTTAAGCCTCTCAGCGCCGATGGCACTGCCAGGGTAACTTGGTGGGAGAGTAGGACGCTGCCAGATTATCATTGAAGCCCTGTTTACGAAAGTAGACAGGGCTTTTTTTTGTGAATTATTTGCCCTGTTGGAGAAATCCAGCAGGGTTTTTTATGTTAAGCTTATTTTACTAAGTTTGACTTTATGAGCTGCTGCCCCCTTACAATAGTAGAATGGGGGTATTTATGCAAAAGACTTTGATTATTCTGGGAGTATTATTCACAGCTTTTCTGCCTGTGCTTGCAAAAGCCGCCATGGATACAGAAGAAGCCATAAAGGCATGTGGAAAAGCGAATACTCCGTGTATATCCGCTTATTCTAGAATGTTATATTACATGAAGAAATCGCAGCAATGTGAGCAAAACTCAGTAGCTTTATCAAGTTCTCTCGCTCAAAAAGATCAGAATGCTTCAAAATTAAAAACGGATCTAGATAAATGTGTGAGTGACAAAGCAGTTTTAAAAACACAACTTGATCAATGTCAGTATTCACTCTCTTTCTCTCCACCACCTCCTCCTTCAAGCTCTGATGGCAATTGTATTGTAAGCCTGAAAAATCAAGCTACTATTCTTGCTAAGATTAAGGCGATGGATGCGACCTACGTGTTACCACCTGATGCTGCCTTGGCAATTAAGAAAGCATGCGCAATTTCTACAACTAATGTATCTCTATTTGTCGAAGCCTTCTTATGCAATATCCAAGCTTCGACAGAATTCAAGTCCGATCCTCAGATTATCCAAGCAATCGACGATCTTGAGGGTGTAGATTTGGATAACAAGTCAAATTTTTGTAATTAACAGTTTGTATTAGCAGATTAAATTGAAAGGCCCGGTTGATTTATTCAGCCGGGCTTTTTATTTTTTTGTAAGGTTGAGTCGAGAAAAAAGAATATAATCAATTTCTTCTTCTTCAATCATGGCCCGGCTAATTTCACCCACGGCATGGCCAGATTCTTTTTCAGAAATCGTGGCGCCCTTTCTATCGGAGCTGATGCTAATATTATAACCCAACACTTCAAGTTTTTCTGCGAGGGCATGCCAAGTGTTCTTGAGAGAAATATCCATATTATTTTCATTTAAAATCATTTCATATCCTTATCACAACATATTTTAAGATTGAACGGTTCGAAATCCGAGTGAAACTGTTTTTCGCCATTCGGAGAGGCGTTCTTTAAAGATGCTTTCTTTTTCAAGCAGGCTTTCTTTGGCGCGTTGAAGAGATTCTTGGGAGCGATGAGCCATGTTATTTTTAAATTCTTGGTAATTTTTTCGTGCATGGGCATAGAGCTCTGCGGCTTCTTCAAGTGCCAAGCGCATCCCGAGCAAACGAGTGTAAAGGGGCATCCAAAATTCTTTGGGTGCAGGCCTTAATTTCTTTTCCAAATATTTAAGATCCATTTCCAGACGAGCCTTCAAAATGATGGCATCCGGAGTGCGTCGCAAGCCTTTGACAAGGCGAACTTTCGAACCCAACCAGAGAGCCCACTTCGTGGGGTCATAATGATACCATCTCACTCCATTACGATAATCACTTTGAAAACGATGATGATAGTTATGGTAGTTTTCTCCACACAAGAAAGGGGCAAGCCACCAACAATCTCGCGCTGAATTTTTATCGGTATAGGGTTGCGTTCCAAACATATGAGCAATGGAATTAATCGTAAAAGTTGTGTGGTGAGTAATAACGATTCTTAAGACTCCTGCCCATAAAAACATTCCGATAGGTCTGCCAATAAAAAATCCTATGAGAAGGGGAATACCAAAAGCGAGGGGCAAGGAAATTAAAAGCCAATACTTATCTTGCCACATCACCCAAGGATCTTTCACCAAATCAGGAGCAATATTTGAAATATTTTTACGATGAGCGGGATCTTGAGCAAAAAGCCAGCCGATATGGGCATACCAAAATCCTTTTTTGATACTGTAAGGATCAAGTTCTGTATCTACATATTGATGATGGATACGATGATCCGCCGCCCAAACCAAGGCCGATTGCTGAAAGGCAGCGGCACCTACCACGAGGTAGAAAATTTTGAGCAGGGGGTGACATTGAAAAGTTTTATGAGCGAAGTAACGATGGTAGCCTCCTGAGACCACCATGGCCACTACAAAAACAAAAAATGCGCAGATAATGGGCTCCAAAGGATGAACGCCAAAACGCGGCACATAATAGGCTAAACCAGCGATACTTATCAGAAAGGTGAGAGATAAAAATAACGAGGTAACCCATTGAAAATTTTTTTGAATGAACATAATTTACTCTCATCTATTATGGCATATCCTTAACACGTATTACAATCCCCTCCACTGAAAAATATAAGATTAAATCCTTATAGGAGGGAATGATGAAGAGGGAGGCTCTTTGAAGGGCTCTAAAAGTATTAAAAATGGCGAAAGAGAGTTTGTGGAACGAGAAATCACAAGTTCGCGTATGCAAGATTTAAGTCTTGCCTTGGCAAGCTGGATGGAGAAATGGTTTCCAGATGCCCTTGTCTTTGCCTTGCTGGGAATTGTCGTTACTTTTTTACTGGGCTTGATGATCGGAGAATCTCCGGCACGTTTGGCGATGGAGGGCGGAAAAGGTTTTTGGTCGCTCGTTCCCTTTACCATGCAGATGGTGATGGTGATTATCGGGGGCTATGTGGTGGCGACAGCGCCTGGAGTGAATGCCATCATCGAAAAATTGTCGACGCTGCCCAAAACCCCGAAAAGCGCCGTGGTTTTTATCGCTTTTTTTTCGATGCTTACTTCGCTACTTTCGTGGGGCTTTAGCTTGATCTTCAGCGGCTTGCTTGTGAGGGCCATCGCCAGGCGCTTGAAAGATCTTGATTATCGCGCGGCAGGATCTGCCGCTTACTTAGGGCTAGGCGCTATTTGGGCCTTGGGCCTTTCTTCTTCCGCAGCCTTGATGATGGCCACGCAAGAAACGATTCCACCTAAATTGTTGGCGATCAGCGGAGTGATTGGGCTCACCCAAACTCTTTTTCTTTGGCAAAATTTAGTGGTCGTTGTTGTTTTAATCATTCTTTCCTTGTTCATTGCCTATTTTTCAGCACCGGCTCCTGAAAATGCCCGGACGGCGAAAAGTTATGGCATCCCACTCGAGATTCAAAGTGACGAGATCACTTTTCCAAGCAAACCAGGCGAATGGCTGGAGCATAGCCCTCTTCTGAATTTCATCATCGCTGGGCTTTTAATTTTTTATCTTTTTCATGTGTTTCGAAGTTCTCCCCAAGGAATTCTCGCCGCCTTAGATTTGAATACCTACAATTTAATTTTTATAGTGATAGGTTTGTTGTTGCATGGCAGCCCTAAAAAATTTATGCGGGCGGTGAGCCGTGCCGTGCCCGCCACGGGTGGAGTTTTGATACAATTTCCTTTCTATGCGGTCATCTTCGGAATGATTGTAGGAAGCGGAATTTCCGAATGGCTCGCAAATCTTTTCACAAGAATCAGCACACATAATACTTATCCTATTTTAGTGGCGATTTATTCTGCTCTTCTTGGAGTTTTTATTCCGTCGGGTGGAAGCAAGTGGGTGATCGAAGCGCCTTACGTATTGCAAGCGGCCCAGCTTCATCAAATTCATCTCGGTTGGGTGGTGCAAATTTATAATGCGGCAGAGGCTTTGCCAAATCTTATTAATCCTTTTTGGATGCTTCCCCTCCTTGGAATTTTAGGGGTAAAGGCGCGCGATCTTGTAGGGTATAGCTTTTTACAACTTCTTTGGCATGTGCCGGTCGTTTTTTTCTTGTGCTGGATTCTTTCCAAGACTTTTTAATTTTACGGGGCCACCGAGAACAAAAAAACCGAGCTCTTGCAAGCTCGGTTTTTTATAAAGGGCCTTATCTATAATATTAACTGACTAAGTTTTTTCTCCTCCATAAAACGAGAAAAGGCAGGGCCCCGAGTAAGAAGATCCAAGCGGAGAACATCAAGGGCGAGCCTTTAGCTTTATTTAAAGAACAACCTTGCCCTTCTAGTATATCGGCAGTGGCAGTGCTTGGGCTCGAAACTCCTCCATTGGGCTCGTTTGCATCGGCATTACTACCCGAATTGAGATCTGTGCTGGCGCAATTTAAGTTTTCATCTACAGATCCATCGCAATTGTTATCAAGCTGATCACAAATTTCCTCGGAAGCATTTGGAGATGCCGTCGCATTGCAAGTAAGGCTGCCTTCGATGCAGGTGAGGAAACCACTGCCTTGGCAAACGCCAGCTCCCACCACACAGGGCTCACCAATTTGGGAAGGATCACAGCTCTTGCTTTGACAAACTCCTTCTTCGTCGATCAACCCATCGCAGTCATTATCGAGGTTGTCGCAAATTTCAATGCTGGGGCTTCCTGCTTGGGCATCGCAAACCCCGCCATTTTCTGTGCAAACGATGAGGCCAGTATTTTGGCAGGCTCCCACTCCGACACTGCAAGTTTGCCCAGCGAGCGTTGAACTACACTCTTCAATCACACAAATATTTCCTTCATCTATCTGCCCATCGCAATCGTTGTCGAGTTGATCGCAAGTTTCGGTAGAGGGGGATCCTGGTGTGGCATTGCAGGTGGGATGCCCATTAGAGCAGATGATCACACCTGTGCTCGCGCAAGTGCCCAGCACATTATCTCCTGTAGAACAGGTAGCTCCCATATCCGTAAGATCTTCATCTATCTGCTCATCGCAATCGTTGTCGATGCCGTCGCACACTTCGGGGCTCGGAGCCACGGCGCCTGCACATTCCGACCAAGCTCCCCAACGATGATCTTGTCCACAGCTTCGCGTTTGAGAGCCTTCCACACAAGCTCCCTTATCGCTTCCGCAATTTCTTTGTTCAGATTGCTCGGGAGCGCATTCGCAATCGGGGTCGTTGTTGCAACTCGAATCGCAAACATTATCGGGAATATTGCAGTTATTTACAGTTCCGCAGACCGTGGTGGCAAAGACCATGTCGTTGTAATCGGTATCTCCTCCGTGCAACATATCTTCCACTCCAAAGGCGATGTTTGAACTAGAGGGAATAAAGGCAGCGGCAAAATGGCGCGTGTCGTCCGTGTTTAAATTTTGTAGCGAATAAAAAACATAAGCGGGCGAAAAAGAGCCGTTCACATCCAGATAAAAGCCCAGGTTGCTGTTGGCAGGGAAGGGCCCCACGCTCACGGTGCTTCCTGCAGAGCTTGTGGAGGCATCACTAAAAATAACCGACCCGCTATCGACGATGGCATTGGAGGAATTAAAGAGAAAATATCCTAATCGATTATGGGAATTTGCAGTGACAGAACCCAAAAAGGTGACCGCTACCGTAGTAGTGGGTGAAAGCCCCATCAAGTTGGGGCTCGCCGTATCCGTTACATAGGAAGGGTTAATATCCCCTCCTTCAGGAAATAAGGTATTTACGATGCTTTTATAGTTAATATCGGCAGGCAAATTGTTCTCACACAAGGGTGGAGAAGCAAAGGCCATGGCGCGAGAGCTAAAACAGAGCAGAGCAGCGAGCAAAAAAATCCCCTTCAAGACAAAACAAGGCCTTTTCATAAAATTCTCCTTACAAATTAAATGAATTTATAGCCGCGCCTCTTTTTTAAGAGAGCGCGGGTAGGTTCATGATTAAAAAGTCTGAACAGTAACCAGACATTTATATATTATAACCTATCAGTTATAAATAATAACCTTCTGGTTATAGAAATAAAAATTAAAGTCAATCAAATATTCAAAATTTTTTGATAAGAGGGTTAACAAAATGGAAAGAGTTTTTTGCACACGAATGCAAAAGGCTTAAAAAGGGTTTAAAGGAGAAGATCGTAGAATTTTTAGGAGGAAGTTTTTTATCTATGAAAGCCGGGTGCAAACGGCTTTGATTTCTGTATACAACTCAAGCGCATCGTGGCCCATTTCACGGCCCCAACCCGATTGCTTATATCCACCGAAGGGTAGAGCCGCATCGAAGATATTATAGCAATTGATCCAAACCGTTCCCGCGCGAAGTTGCGAAGCGAGTGTATGGGCCTTGCTGATATCTTGCGTCCAAATGCCCGCCGCGAGGCCGTAACTGGTGTCGTTTGCCATGGGGGTGATTTCTTCTGTCTTTTTAAAGGGAATGGCCGTGACCACGGGGCCGAAGATTTCTTCTTGAACTACTTTCATTTGCTGATGGGTGTTGACGAGAACGGTAGGTTCAACGAAATAACCTTTGTCTCCGATTCTTTTTCCGCCGATCAATGCCTTTGCGCCTTCTGCAAAACCCGATTCGATATAATTGCAGACGCGAGTGAGTTGATCATGAGAAACCAAGGGCCCCATCTGTGCGGCAGGGTTGAGGCCAGGGCCCACCTGAATTTCTTTGGCCTGCTTTGCGACGCCTTCGACCACTTGATCAAAAACAGTTTGCTCCACATAAAGCCTAGAACCGGCGCAGCAACATTGACCATGGTTAAAAAAGATGGCGCTGGTGGCGCCCGCGATGGCCACGTTGAGATCGGCATCTTTGAAAACGATATTGGGGGATTTGCCTCCGAGCTCGAGCGAAACTTTTTTGAGGTTGCCTGCTGCGGCTTGTAGGATAATTTTTCCAACTTCTGTTGAACCCGTAAACGCAACTTTGTCCACCTCGGGGTGAGCCGCCAAGGCAGCCCCTGCTGTTTCGCCATAACCGGGCACAATGTTCACCACTCCCTCTGGGAAACCCGCTTCACAAATTAACTCGCCTAAGCGTAGCGCTGAAAGAGGAGTTTGCTCCGCGGGTTTGAGCACCACGGTGCAGCCGGTGGCGAGGGCAGGCCCTAGTTTCCAAATGGCCATCAGCAAAGGAAAGTTCCACGGAATAATTTGCGCCACGACGCCCACGGGTTCACGCAGAGTATAGGCAAAATATTTTGCACCCGGAGTATAAGGAACAGAAATGGGAATGGTGTTTCCTTCGATTTTGGTGGCCCAACCCGCCATGTATCTCAAAAGGTCGACCGAAAGAGGCACATCCGCCGCGCGCGAAACAGAAATAGGTTTGCCATTATCGAGGGTTTCGAGCTGGGCGAACTCTTCTAGGTGTTGCTCGAGTAAATCCGCAAGCTTCCAGAGAAGCCGGCTTCGTTCTGAAGGAGTGAGCTTGGGCCATGCACCGCTCTCAAATGCTTTTCGGGCGGCCTTCACGGCACGTTCAACATCTTCTCGATCCCCTTCGGCAACATTTGCCAAAATATCGCCGGTAGCTGGATTGCAGGTAGAAAATGTTTTTTTGCTAGCGGCTTCGACCCACTTTCCTCCAATGAGCATTTTTCGCGTTTCACCTATAAAATGCCGAACACGAGCTTCTAAGGCTACGCTTGTCTCTGTGGCCATGAGTCCTCCTTATCGAAACAAAAAACATCCTTCAATTGAACGATTATTTTTTAGACAAGCTAAGGCAATATTTATTCTGAAGTCAAGCCTTGTCCTCGTTTTGACAAGCTTTGGCCATCTCAAGAAAAGAGCTTTACTTATTTAGGAGTTAAAATTTCACTGCCCAAAGCATTGGGATTGCTGTTGGTATACCAAACACCTTTTAAGATGCCTCCGGCTTCTAATGTATAAACGACCGTTCCGACTGGCGCTGTAGGAGTGCCCCATTTTACATTTAAGGTGTTGCCTTCTAGTTTTCCTTCGCCATCGTAAACAGTGCCTACTTGCCAGTGAATTTTATAAACATCTTTTTCAGATGAGCTTAAAGTGGCGGTGCCGTGATAATTGCTTCGTCCGCCGGGGTTAGTGCCTCTCACATGATAGGTGCCCACCAAAGAAGGATTGTTTGAAATAATCACAGGGGCCGCAGGAAGAGTTGCAGGTGGCGGAGGGGGCAGGGTGGGTGCCACCGAAGGAACAACACTGCTCAGAGAAACGGGTTTAGTTTCTTCTTTCTTAGTGAAGGGATTACAAGCCTGGAGTGAGAGGATTGGAATTAAAAAAAAGAGAAATGCGATAGGTCGTTTCATGAGCCCCCCTAAAAAATTGGTTCATTTTAAATTTTATATCATCTTCAAAGAAAAAAATTCAAAGAAAAAAAGAAAATTACAAGTTTTTCAGCCAAGCTCTCCATTCTTGCACCATATCGCCGGGGGTGAAGTCTTCATCAAACACACCGAAGGCGTAATCGATTCCAATACCAATTCCTGCTCCCACGCTGAAGGCAAGGGCGGCGAGCCCGACAGGATACACCAGGCTTGCGCTTTCGGCGCCTTCTGCTAAATAAGGAACGCCACGAAATAAGCCCGTCCAACTGATTTCAGAAGCTTGTAGAGCGCTCAAATTCCCCCAACTTAAAGTGCCCGATTCGACGAGAAAGCCTAATTCTGTAGAAACCCGAGTGAGGAGAGCCGTTTCCGTCAGAAGGGTGGAAATGCCAGAAGCAATATGATTTCCCAAGCTTCCTTGAGGAAGATTGCCGCCGCTCATGAAGTCGAACCAGGTGCTGGTGACTCCATAGATAGCAGCGCTCGAGAGGAGTAGGGTGCCTGCGGCAAAGGCGCCCCCTCCGACGAGGCTTGTACGGGTTCCAGAGTAACGACTTCTTAAAGTTTCTGAAATAATCCGATAAGGCTGTCGAATGAAATTTCTAAAATTGGGATCAATGCCACAAGCCAATGCAACCACGGGCCAAGTGAGTCCCCAATAAAGATGATCTTCTGCTTGATGGAGGCGATTTTCGCCGATTCTTAAATTTAAATTCTGGCGATGGGTGTTATCTAAAGTTCTTTGTCTTGCAAGCAAGAGATCTTGTGCCTCTTGGCTTCTTTGCGCTCTTCCTTCTTGAACGCTTCCAGAAACCATACTCAGAAGAAAATTGCTCGCATACATTTCCCACATGAAAGCGGAGCCTGCCGAACGCAGGGCTCTTTCACCTGCCAGAAAAATGCCCGCGAAAATCCCTGTGCGAATTGCCACTCGATTTAAAGTAAAATTCCAAGTCAGTAATTCGCGCATCGTGTGGTTTGAATGGAGGAGGCTTGTATATTGGGCTATTTCATCGGAAGTAAAGGTTCGCAATCCCGCCAATAAATCGAGATCGATACTCGCGGAGTTCGACCAAAAAAGATGAGGGGAATCGATATCTGAGCTTTCATTTTCTAACTCTTCGATTCGCTCCCAATCTCGAACGGTAATGCTAAAGGAAGCGGGCGTGCAAAAGGCCGGGGGAATGTTTTGAATGAGCAAGGCTCTTCGACGCTCTCTTAAGGCAGAGGGGTCTGTGAAGTATTTTAAGAGCTTTATCCCTAACTCAGGGGTGAGGTTATATCTTAATCCCTGCCTATCCCAATAAATATAGCGATCTTCTCCATTGAGTTGCCGGTTGGAGTCTTGATCGACGACTTCGAGGGTTCCTAAATTATTTTCGAGTGGAAGGGGAGAGTTGGAGAAAACAAGGGGAGAAGTAGAAGCAGGAAGAAGTTCTTGGCGCACCCGCGTGAAAAAATAACCTTGTGTCATGGCAAAAAAACCGGTGTGCCTCGGTTTGTATTAATAGTTTGTAGCTTTATACTCGTATTTTGGAAAAGAAAGTTGCTTAAAAATCAATTGTCTCGTGGATTGACACTCCTTTCAAAAGGATGTTACTGAATGGCGGTTTTAAACCCCGAAAGATGAGAGTGATGAAAGGAATAAGCGGTGGCAAAAATCGAAAAAATTCATGCCCGGGAAGTGATTGATTCGCGGGGGAATCCTACCTTAGAAGCTGAGCTTTTCACCGACAAGGGTTTTTTCGGTAGAGCCATTGTTCCTTCTGGAGCCTCCACGGGGGAGCATGAGGCTTGTGAATTGAGAGATGGAAATAAAAAACGCTATCAGGGGAAAGGCGTCTTGAATGCGGTTGAGAACGTTAAGGGTAAAATTGCCGAGGCCTTGAAGGGAAAAGAAGTGAGCGACCAACGCGGAATCGACGAGGCTCTCATAAAATTAGATGGCAGCAAGAATAAGAAAAATTTAGGGGCAAATGCGATTTTGGCTGTTTCTCTTGCTGCGGCACGTGCGGCCGCGCAAAGCGAGAATCTTTCGCTCTATGCCTATCTTGGAAAATTATTCGGCAACAAACGCTGGATTTTGCCCGTTCCGATGATGAACGTCATCAACGGGGGCGCCCATGCGGATAATAATATTGAACTTCAAGAGCTCATGATTATGCCCGTCTGCGGTGATCGCTTTTTCGAAGCCTTGAGGGCCGGAATAGAAGTATTTCAAAGTTTAAAAAAACTCCTTCACGAAGAGGGTTATTCAACGGCGGTGGGCGACGAAGGGGGCTTTGCTCCTTCTTTGAAATCTGACCGCGAAGGCTTGGAATGGATCATGCGCGCCATTGAAGAAGCAGGCTATCGCCCCGGAGAGGACGTGCTGATTGCTCTCGATGCCGCTTCGAGCGAGTTTTATAGAGAGGGAAAATATTATCCCATCAAAGACCAAGCTTTTTCGCTCGATTGGATGATCGAATATTACAGCAAATTTCAAAAAGATTTTCCCTTGGTATCTATCGAAGACGGCCTGGCCGAAAATGATTGGGAAGGCTGGAAAAAACTCACGGCAAGTTTAGGCGGCAAGTTGCAACTGGTGGGGGATGATTTATTTGTTACCGATGCAGCGCGCCTGAAGCGTGGCATTGAGGAGAAGGTCGCTAATTCTATTTTGATCAAGGTAAACCAAATTGGTTCTCTTTCCGAAACCTTCGAGACGATGAAGCTTGCCCAGAAAAATAATTATAGTACCGTGATTTCCCATCGCTCAGGAGAAAGCGAAGACACCACCATTGCTGATTTGGCGGTGGCCACTGCCGCAGGGCAAATTAAAACAGGATCTGCCTCAAGGAGTGAGCGATTGTGTAAATATAATCAACTGCTACGCATTGAAGAAGAATTGGGAAGCGAGGCTAAATTTTTGGGAAAGGCGGTTTTTAAAGCGTTGTGATGGAAGGCGTACAGAAAATTTGTCGATCCCTTTTTAAATTCTTTGCTTCCTTGAAGTTGGCTGTGGTTGTGATTCTTTCTTTTGCCTATGTGCTCGCCCTGGGCACTATTTATGAATCTCTTTACGGAACTCCCGTCGCGAAAGAGAAAGTTTACGGTACTTTTTGGTTTTCCTTTCTCATGCTTCTTTTAGGAATTAATGTTTTATCGGCGGCTCTTTCTCGACTCCCCTGGAAAAAACATCATATGGGTTTTGTGGTGACTCACGCGGGAATTATCACGATTCTCATTGGTTCTTTTATCACTCAAAAATATGGAATCAATGGCACGATGGCTCTTGCCCAAGGAGAAATGGGAGATAAAGTAGTGGGAGAGGAAAATCTTTTGCAAATTGCTCTTCCTGATTGGGGAAGGGTAGAAACTTGGAAAGCAAATTTTAAAGAAAAATCAAATAATTGGGAAAAAAGTCTCAAAGATGGCTCGAAGTTAATTGTAGATCGCTACTTTCCTCATGCCGAGACAAACCTTCGGGTCACTCCAGTGAATTCTCCCAAGGTGTCCGACGAAGGAGAAGGGGTGAGGGGAGAGGCAAATCCTGCCTTAAAAGTAACTCTTTCGCATCTTCCTTTTTCGGCGGATTCTTTGAGCGAATGGGTTTTTAAAAAAGAGTCTCCCTTAGTGCCCAAAAGCGTTCAGGTGGGGCCTGCTAAAATTTCTTTCGTCGATTTTTTAGATTTAGAAAAATTAAGCGCTGGAGTTTCTCGGGCAGATCATTCTGAAGAGATAGGAAAAGTAGAGCTCAGCTTGCCCGATGGAAAAAAAGTGGAATTTAGCGCGGGACAAGCCCTGCGAGAAGAAGTGAGCTTGGAGGGAACCCATTTTAAGGTAAAGGGAATCCGTTACTTGCCAGATGCAGTCGTCAGAGAAAATAAGTTGCTCACCCGTTCTGAAAATCCAAATAACCCGGCCTATGAATTTGAAGTGCGGGGTCCTCAAATGCAAGAGACCCATCTCGTTTTTGCGCGCTTTCCTGATTTAGAAGCGGTGCATGGCAGACAAGAAAAATCAGGCATTAAAGCTTTATATAAATTGGAAGAGGGGATGCGGGCTTTGGGGCAAGCCGAATTGTATTTAGCACTCCTCCCTTCTTCCACCCTCTCCCCTCGAGGGAGAGGGCAGGGTGAGGGGAAAGAGTTGTTCTACCGCATTCGCAGCAAACAAGGTTTGAGTAAAATACAAACCACAAAAGTGGGAGAAAATCATCCGACGGGTTGGATGAGCATTCAATTTCAGGTGGAAGAATATATTCCTCGGGCGCTGGCTGACCTACAATTTCGAAACGTGAAAGTGGCCAGCCAAGCCAAAGAAGCGCCACCGCCTGCCATTCATGTGATGATTAAAAAAGATGAAAAATCGGTGGAGGCTTGGCTGCAGCAAGGGGATATGAAAGTCTTAAGCCTTGAGGGAAACCCTTATGTGCTGCGTTATGGGCTAAAGAGCTATCCCTTGGGATTCCAAGTGCGCTTAGATAAGTTTCAGGTGCTCCATTACCCCGGCACTGAAAGCCCCAGCGCTTTTGAAAGCTTTGTGACGGTAGCTAATGAAAAGGCGGCTGAAAAGTTCGACGCTAAAATTTATATGAACAGCCCCCTTCATTATAAGGGTTACACTTTTTATCAATCGAGTTATCAAGAAAACCCAGGGCAGCCGACGATTTCCATTTTTTCGGTAGCCAACGATCCTGGCAGCCTCGTGAAGTATGGGGGTTCTATTTTGCTCGTTAGTGGCATTGCACTCATGTTCTGGTTTAAGCCTTTGTTTGTGAAGAAAAAAATGGAAGCACGAAAACTCGCACAGAAAGCATAAGATTATGAAATGTAAATTCATCGTTTTCATTTTTGCTCTGATTTTATTTTCTCAAAATATTTTTGCTTCAGACCACTTTGATTATTCTTCTCTCCGCCAAATTTCCATCCTAGACCAAGGACGAATCAAGCCCCTCGATACCTTTGCAAGAGAATCTGTGCGCGCCATTACAGGGCAAATCTATTTTAAAGGGAAGGATCCTCTAGAGACCCTCCTGGGCTGGCTCGCGAGACCCGAGGAAGCGATGGCTAGTCCGCTCATTCTCTCGCGCTATGAACCGCTGAATCAGAAAATGGGGTTTCAAACTTTTGAGCATCGTTTGATTCCTAAGTCTCTTTCCGACAACAAAGAATTTCAGCCCACCCTCAAAAACATCTTCTTAAAAGAGCAGGCCCAAGAAACTTTAAGCGAAAGCGAAAAAGAGGCAGCGCTTATTTATCGTCGCTTAGAAATGCTCATCAAGATTCTTTCGGGCTCTTCCATTTTTATTTTTCCAGATCCTCTCCAAGCGGCAGGCTGGTCGAGTTTAGAGACGCTTTCGAATCAGGATAAAGCCCAAGATCTCAAGAATATCTTAGAAGATTTTACCCAAAAGAAATACTCCGCTTTCAATGCTGATTCGAAAAATTTCGCGGAGGATTTAAAAAAAATGGATAAGGAAGCCGGAAAATACCCGGGCGAGAGGGCCTTGAAGCGGGAAATTTGTTTTAATCACTTGCGGCCTTTTCAAAAAGCTTGGATTTTATTCTTGGGCACTTTTGTATTGATGTTGTTTTCTTTCGAGCGGGGGGGAGGGGGGGCGTCCTGGTTTTATAGAATAGCTTTGCTTACAGCCATTGCGGGAGTAGGCATCAGCATCTATGGTTTTGTGTTGCGATGTTTAATTGCAGGCCGGCCTCCTGTTTCCAACATGTATGAATCCGTCATTTGGGTGAGTTTTGCTTCGGTGATCTTTGCCTTAATTTTCGAGGCCATTTATCGCTCTCGATTTTTTCTTTTGTCTGCGTCTGCTTTGAGCACCTTGGGTTTGGTGTTGGCCGATAACCTTCCAAATGTTTTAAGCCCCAGCATTCACCCTTTGGTGCCGGTGCTTCGCAGCAATTTTTGGCTCACCATTCATGTGCTCACGATTACACTTTCCTACGCCGCCTTTATGCTCGCGATGGGCATTGGGCAGCTTACCCTTGGCTATTACGCTTTCAAGCCCTTGGCCAAAGAACGAATCAAGGCGCTTAACCTTTTTCTTTATCGAGCCATCCAAGTAGGCGTGGTATTACTTGCCGCCGGAACCATTTTGGGGGGCGTATGGGCGAATTATTCTTGGGGAAGATTTTGGGGTTGGGATCCTAAAGAGGTTTGGGCGCTCATTGCCTTACTGGGCTATATTGCTATTTTGCACGGGCGCTATGCAGGATGGCTGCGCGATTTTGGAATGACGGCCTGGAGCGTCCTTTCTTTTTTACTAGTGATGATGGCCTGGTATGGGGTGAATTTCGTATTGGGCGTAGGATTGCATTCTTACGGTTTTTCGAGTGGAGGCTTCAAGGAAGTGATTAGCTTTGTTCTCCTCATGCTCGCTTGGGTGGGCTTTGCCACGTATCGTTATAAAAAATCTTTTCCCCCTTGAACACTTTGTGCCTATAGTCTGTGGGCATGAAGCCTGAATTTATTGCCCTTGCTGAAATAAAAGAAGCCTTACCAAAACCCTCTCTACCTGAAATTGCCTTTGTGGGGCGATCGAATGTGGGAAAATCTTCCCTCATCAATACCCTTTTGGGCCAAAAAATAGCTCGAACCAGTTCCACGCCCGGCCGCACCCAGGGCCTGTGTTTTTATCGGGTCAAAAAGAACCTTATCTTCGTCGACTTTCCTGGCTATGGTTATGCAAAAACTTCTAAAACTTTGCGAGAGCAATGGTCTGTCTTGGCGGAGCATTACTTCCAAAATCGACGGACTTTTCGAGGCACTGTTTGGATTTATGATTTGCGCCGAGATCCGGATGCGCTCGATCAACAAATGAAAGAATGGCTCTTCCATCAACAAAAACCCTTTTATATAGCGCTCACGAAATGCGATATTCTGGGCCGGGGAGAATGGCAAAAACGCTTGAAATTGATTGCTGAAGGCTTGGGGGTTTCACACAAGGAATGCATTCTTTTTTCCAGCAAAACGAAAGAGGGATTGAAAAAACTTTGGAATAAAATCGAAAAATAAAGATGTTAGAGCCTAAAGTAGAACCCATGCAAAAAGAAGACTTGGAGCGTGTGCTCATCATCGAGCAGGCGAGCTTCACCCAGCCTTATTCCCGCGATCTCTTCGAAGAAGAACTCCAACTTGATTTGGCCCATCCTTGCGTATTGAAAGTGGGAGAAGCCCTGGTGGGATTTGTCGATTACTGGATCGTGAAGGAAGAGATGCATTTAATTAACATCGCGGTGGATCCTGCTTACCGCCGATTGGGCTTGGGTTCTTTTATGATGGAGTATTTGCTGAGAACCTCTCTCGAAAAGGGCATTCAGAAAATTTTTCTCGATGTGCGAACGAGCAATGTGGCCGCCCGGGCGCTTTATCAAAAATTTGGTTTCGAAAAAGTGGGTTTAAGAAAACGCTATTATAGCGATAACAATGAAGACGCTTTGGTGATGATTAAAGAATTTTAAGATCAATCAAACCTATGATTCATTTGAGCAACAAACATTCTTTTGAGTACATGGCAGCCAGCGGGGCACTGGCTTATGATGGGCGAGGCTGGCCCTGGGAATGGCCCTTGCGTTGGCTGGGTTTGCTCGATCCCTCCCTCTTGACCGTCGTTACCAAAACGCTCACCTATCTTCCTAAAAAAGGCAATTTACGTTGGAGCCATCCTTGGAGCTGCGCAAAGCTTTTGAAAAACGGAGTGGTGAATGCGGTGGGTTTGAGCAATCCAGGCCTCGATTGGTGGTTGCAAAAGGTAGCGCCCAAAATTTCTTTGAGGCCTTACTCGATCATTTGCTCGATTACAGAAGATGACCCTCAGAAATTAGGCGAGATGGTCGAAAAACTTCAAGATTTTGCCATCAAAGGCATCGAGCTCAATGCCTCGTGCCCCAATACCACCCAAGAACTTCATCATAATAGCGAGGCAGTCATCGAAGCTGCTCACAAAATGAAAGAAAAAACTTCTCATCCTCTTTTACTTAAGCTTTCTTTCAATCAAGATTATCTTTCTATTGCAAAACAAGTGGAGGGGAAGGTGGAAGCCCTTTCGATTAATTCCGTTCCGTGGCGCTATGTCTTTCCAGATCAAGCGAGCCCCCTGGCTCTTTTAGGAGGAGGGGGCGTTTCAGGAAAGTTGGCCCAGCCCTTTACTTGGAAAATGCTCAAAGATTTAAGTTCTCAGCTGAAAACTCCGGTGATTGGCCCCAGCGTTTGGGATTTTGAAGATATTTATAAACTTCGTGAATTAGGGGCTCAGGCGCTTAGTTTTGGATCTATTTTTATGCGCTATCCTTGGCGTGCGACGCGCTACATCAAGAAAGACCAGAAAGCCTTCCTATAATTGAGTTGACCAAAAGGCCTATTCTAGAGATTATGGGAGAGTAGGGGTCTATATCGTGTCATTATTATCAAGCAATGTTTTAGTGCTAAATCGTAATTACCTGCCGGTGCATGTCACCACGGTGAGGCGGGCTTTTATTCTCCTCTACCATAATATTGCCCATGCCATCGACGAACAATACCAAACCTACGACTATAAAACGTGGTCGGAGCTTTCGGTAGAACAGCATCACGAATCGATTGGCTTGGTCGAAGGCTTAATCCGCATTCCCCGAGTGATTTTACTCACGCTCTACGATCGCCTCCCCAAAAAGAGCGTTCGTTTTTCGCGGATGAATATTTATTTGAGAGATAACAACACTTGCCAGTATTGCGGCAATCAATTTCCCCGAAGCGATTTAAATTTAGATCATGTGATTCCGCGGGTGAAAGGGGGGCAAACGAGTTGGGAAAATGTCGTTTGCAGCTGCATCGAGTGCAATCGCAAAAAAGGCGGCTCCAGCGTGACGCAGGCAAACATGAAATTAATTCGCAAACCTGCGCGGCCCCGTTGGAATTTATTTGTAGATCTGCCGAGCCGTAAAATTTTGCATGAAGCTTGGAAGCCCTTCCTGAATATTGTAGATTTTAGTTATTGGAACTTAGAGATCGAGCATGATTCCTAAAATTTTAGAAGAAGAAGCTTTTTCTTGGATGAATGAAGCCTTCCATCAGGAAGCCCCAAAATGGGAGAAGCTGCTTTGCGAAGATGCTCTCTTTCAAGGCTCTGCCTTGCAGGAGCTTTTGGAAAAATTCAAAATGCGTTTTTCTTTGGAAGAAAAAAGCGCCCAGTGGCTTTTTTATAAAACTTTAAATGATTCACTGCTTGCCGAAAAGAATTATATTACGTGTCCGATTTGGTAGCCCAACATTATTCCTTTAAAATTTCTCCAGACATGCCCTCAGGCCGGCTCGACCTTTTTATGGCGCGGCAAAATTTAGGCCTCACTCGCAATCAAATCCAAAAACTTCTCGAAGCAGGGCACATCAAACTCAATGGGCATGAAGCAAAGGCCGCCTATAAAATACGGGTGGGAGATTGCATTGAAATTGAGATTCCGGCGCCTGCAAGTTTAGAAACGAAGCCAGAGGCCATTCCTCTCGAAATTCTCTACCAAGACAAGCACGTGGCTCTCATCGATAAACCCGCAGGACTTGTCGTGCATGCCTCAGCGGGGCATTCGGAGGGCACCTTAGTGAATGCGCTTTTGTACCACTTGAAAGATTTATCGGGTATTGGGGGAAAACTCCGCCCTGGCATTGTGCATCGCCTCGATAAGGATACTTCTGGCATTATGCTGGTGGCTAAAAATAATCGGGCTCATGCAGAGCTGGTTCGTATGTTTCAAAATCGCGAAATTCAAAAAACCTATCTCGCGTTGGCTTATGGAAGCTTCAAGCAAGATTCTGGCATGATGCAAAATAAGTTGGGGCGAAGCCGAGGGAATCGGAAAAAAATATCTTCTAAAACTCAGCAAGGAAAAGAAGCCAAAACAAGCTTTAAGGTATTGAAGCGGTTTTCCAACATGGCTCTTTTAGAAGTAAAACCTCATACGGGACGTACCCATCAAATCCGGGTTCATCTGGCGGAATCCGGCCATCCGGTGGTGGGAGACGCCGTTTACGGAGGAAGGCAATGGATTCATAAATTGAGTCCTGCTCTTCAGGGGCTGGTTCAAAAGATCAAGCGGCAAATGCTTCATGCGCAGCGCTTAGAATTTGTTCATCCTGTGAGCGGAAAAAAAATTAAAGGAGAGGCGAGCTTGCCTTCCGATTTCCAAAAAATTCTCCAAGAAGCCCAAAAAGAAATTTCAAATTAATTGCCAAAGGAAAAACCGCAAGCTCTAGAAGCCCGAGGCCTTTCGATGCAGGCATCGGTATCGACAAAGCCGGGGGCTTTTTGATGGCTATAATATTCATCGACAAAATCTGCGAGATCGCTGCTGCCCCAAAAGCCTGCTTTTGCAAAATAATGGAGAAGCATTTCATTTACCCATGCCGGGTTTAAATTGCTTCCCCCTAAGAGTTTTTCCAATTTTGTCTGCAGGGAAGATAAGAATTTTTTAGCTTCACTCCCGCCTCTTCTGATTGTTTTGAGGTCTTGATCGCTTACCTCCATTTGAAAAAGGAGGTAGCGGCACATCGTGAGATAGGCTTGCACTTCATTAGCAAGCGCTGCCTTTTTGTTGGCATCGTTCAAACAAAGGGCTTTTTCGGGATCTGGGCTATTGAGGAGGGGGTCGTAGGCTTGCAGTGCATCGTAATAAAACTTGGGCGCTTCATCCAAAGGATAGTCGAGGTAAAACTCAAATCCTGTCACAAGATTTTTGTCATAATTGGGATATTGATCTAAAACAGCGCGATCGGTGCGGCGATGCGTGGTGAGAGCATGATCCATTTCATGAATGAGCAGGGCCGTGGGCGTATTATAAGAAAGGCTCATGGTAGAATTAAGGGGATTATAGAGTGCTAAAAAGCCTTGGGGCACTTCTTCAGGTTTTGCATAACGGAATTTAGTGTATTGGAGTTCATCTTGAATGAAGTAAAGATCGCGCAAAAGATCGGAATAAATTCCCGGGCGATTCGCCATACGCTTCAATTTTGCGATATCAATGAGAAGTTGGAGTTTTAAACTCGTCTTTTCAGGGTGGTCGAAATATTCAGCCCTCGAATTGAAGCGCTTCGCTTGCCACTGAATGTTTTCAGAAAAAAATTCAGGATGGGCTTTGATGTATTCATCTGCATTTTTTTGCCAAAGCCCTCCATCGGGGATTTGGAGATGTTCATTTTCAGAAACACGTCCATCGCCATTTTGATCTATCCAATAGATATCGGAATTATAAGGAATGCCCGCCCAAACGAATTCGACGGGATAAGCGTCGTGTGCCATCTAATCTCCTTGCTATCTTTTATCGGTAGTTTTAAGGAAAAGTTGTGGAGTAAAAAATGATTGAATTTAAGCCATTTCAAGGGGTTAGAGGGGCTTTTTTGGGCAAAAACCCTTCTCAATTTTTTCCTTTAGTAAAAGATTATCTTTTGCTCAAACAAGTGCATGGAGAGCTTATTCGGGTATTAAAGACGCCGGAGGATTTTAGGCAGATTCATTTGCAAGAAGGCGATGCCCTTTTGTGTAGGCAAAAAAATATTCCTATCGCGGTAAAAACAGCCGATTGCGTTCCGATTTTAATGGCTCATCCTGCTGGTTTGATTGGGGCCGTGCATGCGGGTTGGCGGGGAACGAAATTAAAAATTTTAGAAAAGGTGCTTTTGAAAATTAGAAATGAATTCAAGCTGGACCTTTCAAAAATTCATATGGCCATAGGGCCCGCCATTTGCGCAAAATGCTATGAAGTGAGAGAAGAAGTTGCGAGAGAGTTTGCGGGGGAATATATTTTTGAAAAAGAGAATGGAAAGTTCTTGCTAGATCTCAAGCGTATGAATTTTGATTTGGCCCGAGAATTAGGGGTTCCTAAAAATCAGATGGAAGTATTGGCAGATTGTACCTTGTGTGATAAACAAAGGTATTACTCATTTCGTCATGAGTCTCAACAGGGTTTGAATAAAGAAGGTAGAAATTATTCGTGGGTGATGTGGGTTTAATTTACTCCGCCCACCACAATCTCCGGAATTCTTAAAGTGGGTTGCGCATCGGCCACCGGAACCCCTTGGCCATCTTTTCCACAAGTGCCGATGCCGAAACCTAAATCGTTACCTACTTGATCGATGAGCTTTAAAACTTCGGGGCCGTTTCCGGTAAGGGTAGCCCCGCGCACGGCTTCGCCTATTTTTCCCTTTTCTAAAAGATAGGCTTCGGTCACCTCAAACATGAAATCTCCATTCACCGTATTTACCTGGCCGCCGCCCATTTTTTTTACGAAGAGACCTTTTTCAACAGAACGGATAATATCTTCGGGCTTATCTTTTCCCGGGGCAATCATCGTGTTTGTCATTCGCACAATGGGGCGAAAGCGATAGTTCTCGCGGCGACCATTGCCTGTAGAGGCAAGTTTTGCTTTTTCGGCATACAAATGATTCGACATGTAATTTTTGAGAATGCCCTTTTCAATGAGCAGCGTTTTTTGCGCCGGGGTGCCTTCGTCATCAAACAAGAAAGAACCGCGCTTGTGGGGAAGAGTTTTGTCATCGAGCACGGTAATGAGCGGAGAGGCCACCCGTTCTCCTAATTTATTTTGATAAACCGATAAACCCTCGAGGGCTAAATCGGCTTCTAAGCCGTGCCCCACGGCTTCGTGCACCATGGTGCCGCCGGCTTCGGCGCTTAAAACTACGGGCATTTTTCCCGCGGGGGCTTTGGGGGCCGAAAGCATGAGAATGGCCTGTTTTGCGGCAACATGAGCCACCTCTTCGGGAGAAGTGCTTTTGAAGAGCTCGAAACCTAGAGTGCCTCCAATGGGTTCATAGCCCGTTTGGATGACGTCCCCTTTCCGAGCCACCACTTGCACCACGAACACGGTGTAGGTTTGTTCATCTTCCGCGAGCACTCCATTGGAATTAACGATGCAGATGTTTCGGAGAAGATCTCGGTAGCTCACCGAAACTTGTTGAATGCTCGGATGAGCCGCCCAGGCAACATGGCTCGCACACAAAACTTTTTTTACTTTTTCATCGAAGCTCACTTGAGAGGGATTTTCTTCGATGGGGTTCTGCCAGCCGGGTTTTAAGAGGTTTAGATTAATTTCTTGGGAGAATGCTTTGGCGTGCAAGGCTTCTGAAAGTTTTTGGGCGAGTTCCAAGAGAGATTTTTCTGAAACATCGTTCGTGTAAGCATAAGCGGTTTCTCCCTCATATAAAACACGAAGGCCTACTCCGATATCGCTGCCCGTAACGATTTTTTCGATGGATTTTTCTTCGCAATGTACTTGAGTGGAGTCTGATTTTTCAAAAAAGATCTCGGCAAAGTCTCCTCCATTGCGAAGCGCGGTTTTTAGAATTTTATTCAAAGAATAGTTTTTGATCATGGGGCTACTATAAAAGGCTTTGGCGCCGGGTTCAAATAATAACTTGTCTTCAAAATAGGCTGCAGGTAGAGAAAAAAATAGAAGGAGAGAATTGTGAAAACAGCTCGAATCGGAATTATAGGGGGGAGTGGCTTATACGAAATGGAATCGTTCGAAGTGCTGGAGCGCTCGAAGCTCGAAACTCCTTTTGGAAGCCCTTCCGATGAATTTGTACTAGGAAAGTTTGAAAACCGAGAAGTCGTTTTTCTTTCTCGTCATGGAAGGGGGCATCGCTTCACCCCCAGCGAAATTAATTACCGAGCTAATATTTGGGGCATGAAAACGCTTGGAGTGGAGCAAATTCTTTCCGTTTCGGCGGTGGGGTCTTTGAAGGAAGAAATAGAGCCAGGGCATTTAGTGTTTATAGACCAATTTATCGATCGAACTTTTGGGCGCAAATCTACTTTCTTTGGGGAAGGAATTGTCGCCCACGTTTCTTTTGCCGAGCCTCTTTGTTCGGTAATGCGCGGAAAGCTTGCCGAAGCGGCGGCCTCCCTCAACATTGCGCACCATGCAAAAGGAACTTATATTTGCATGGAAGGCCCGCAATTTTCTACGAAGGCGGAATCTCATCTTTATCGCAGTTGGAACGCCGATGTGATTGGAATGACCAATCTCACCGAGGCCAAACTCGCACGGGAGGCTCAAATTTGTTATTCGACGATAGCCCTTTCTACCGATTACGATTGCTGGCATCCCCATCATGATTCTGTCACCACCGAGCAGGTGATGGCTACGTTGAGTGCCAACATTGAAAAAGCCAAAAAAATGCTTCAAAAAGTGTTAAGCCTGCTCCCTCACGAAAGAAATTGCGGCTGCGCTCATTCCTTAAAGCATGCCGTGGTGACGGATCGTTTAACCTTGAGTGTGAGTGGAAAAAAAATACTCAATGTGTTAAGTGGAAAATAAATGCAAATTCAAGCAAGGGCCCCAATTGAACTGATTCAGAATTCTGAATCCTTGGGGGGAATGCTCAAGCGTGCCAGAGAATTGCGGAGGATTACGCTCCAAGAGCTTGCCCAGGCAACCCATATTCGCCTCCACTATCTCGAAGCCATCGAAGCCAATCAACTCGATAAACTTCCTGCCCTTGTTTTCCTTAAAGGCTATGTCAAAACCTATGTAAATTATATTGGGCTCAATCAAGAAGAGGTCATGATTTTTTTGGATCATTTTATCGAAGCAAAGCAGCTTCCTGAATTTTCTGCTCCTCGAAATAAAACTCCCAGGTGGATTTGGTTCTTATTTGTTTTTATTTTAGGGCTTGGGTGTTTTTTTCTGCTAAGGTGGATTTATGGGTGAGAGCCAAAGCTTAGAAGCCATCATTTTGAAACGCTGGGATTATGGCGAGAAAGATCAGATTGTGAGTTTTCTCAGCAAAGAAAAGGGGAGGCTTCAAGGCATTGCGAAAGGGGCCAAAGCGAGTTTGAAGCGCTTCGGGCCGGCCCTCGATCTTTTTTGCTGGGTGAAAATCCAAGTGAAGGAAAGAAAAAATTCTTCTCTCGTTTTTATCGAACAAGCCCAGCTTTTGTCTAATTTTCCTAAAATCAGGTCTGATTATCAGGCGATTTTGCTCGCTTCCGGCTTTTTGGAAACCAGCCATCGTGTTTACAAGGAAGGGCAAAATGATGAAAGGGCTTTTAGAGTTTTGTATCGCAGTTTGTTGCACTTAGAGGAAGCGAGCCCCTGTAATAAAATCTTTTGGTCTTTTTTGTTAGAGAGCCTGCAGGTGATGGGCCTTGCTCCTCAAATGGAGCAGTGTATTAAGTGTGGGAGTAAGGAAAAGACGGCTTTACGATTCTTTGACTTGCTGGGAGGGGGCATGCTTTGTGAAGCTTGTTACTATCCTTCCCAGAGCTTTTTAGAATTATCTTCTGAACTCCAAAAATGTTTAGAAAACCCGGCTTTTCTTTTTGAAACCTTAAAAGAAAAGGAAGAAAAAGTCTTGAATGAAGTGCTGCTCCATCATTTTAGAAATCATCTTCATTGGGATGCGGATTGGTCTCGTTTTCTCTTGGTTTCATAAGAGAGGGGGAAGGGGGCTTCATGACGCGTGAATGTCGCTGCTCGAGGGGGCGAGGAACGGATTTAAGTTTGATGTATCCGCCTCTGGGTTTATCGATAAGGAATAAATGAATGTGATTTTCGTGGTTGCCCGTATCGATAGGCACTTCGCTTTGAGGGGCGATTTTTAAGAGAGGAATATCGGCCAAGGCAAATTTTTGTTCTCCCCCCACTTCTAAGAGTTCTGTTTTCAAACCCTGGAGTGTGGTGACGAGGCCCGAGCCATTTTGATCGATGCTGAATTGATCGAGTGAAATGAAGCTGGGTCTTACGAGGCTTCCTTCATAAAGAGTTCCAATTTGTGGAAACACGCCGCGCATGTAGTAAAAAAGCGGGAATTTCGCCCAGGCAACCCCACTGGCTTGGATATTATCTACCCGAATATTCTTAAATCGCACAAGCTGCAAAGAGTTGTCGGTCGGTTTTTGGGGAGTGCTCAGCGCAAATTCCATTTTTTCGATGTCTTCTAAAGAAAGATTGGCGGAGCTAAAACTTAAATCGGTTTTTACCACATGGTTAAAGGCCCATTTGAATAAGCTCTTGTCAGGAATTTTATGGGGGTCATGGATGATTTCAATGCCCTCAATGTTGGCTTGGGCATGGAGGGCATCCTCTTTTTCATTAGAAATTTTTTCGAAAGTCCAGCCGCTGGGTGTCGTGAAAAAATGGGCGGGCCCCTCTAGCCTAATATTTCGGATTTTTCCCGAAACAGAAAGCCCTGGAATATTAAAGGATTCGTTTCTGCCGACAATCTCTTGGATGTGCAAATCAAGAGTTCCCGAAACATCGATTTGAGGTAAATGCCATAAAGCCCAAGAATCTTGTTTAAAATGAATGCGGCCATTTTGAAGAGTAGAGGGGGCGATCACCACCGGGCCTATTTTACTTTCTTGAAGTTCGGTTTTCTGGATATTGAAATCTACATCATACTGCACCCCTCTGAGTGCGTTTCCCGCGGAGGGATCTAGCCATACGTTCAGTTGGAGTTTAGAAGGATTAAAATGCGTTTTTGATAAGTGCATCAAGAGAGTATCATTTTGCTCCACGCCCAGTTGCTCGATTTCTCCTGCGATTTCAAATTGAACATTGAGCTTTGCCTCGTCTTTTTGAAGCGTCGTGTAATCTACCTGAATTTCGCTTAACTCCGAAGAACCCGAAGTTTCGAAAGAAACTCCTGAGGCCGCTTGATATTGCAGAGAACCCGCCGATTGCAGAGATTGAAGGGTGAGGTGGCTGCCACTCGCATTTTCAATCCATTTTAGATTTTCAAAAGTGCTTCTTTGAGTCTGCAAATGGGTATTAGAATAATCAAGCTGTGTATTTTTTCCTTCGATACGAGAGATAACAAGAGAGTCTTGTAGAGAGGAGTGTTCGAAAGTAACTTTTGGAATTTTAGCACCTTGAATATGCAGGCCCATCGATAATTTTTCGCTGCCAATCTTAATGAGGTCAGCTGAAATACCTTCTGCGGAAATATGAGATAAGCCATCGAAATTAAATTTTTCAATGTGGGCATTCTTTAAATGGGTAGTGATTTTATTTTTATCATCGCGAATGATCATTTCGTCGATGTGTAGGTCTTCTGCAGATAGAGCGAGATCTTCTAGCTTAAACGCCCCCTCCGAAAATTTTTGGATGAGCTTCTTCAAGCCAGGAAGTTTGGAGCTGATTTTTCCGGCCTTCAAGCCCTTTAAGACGATATCATGCTGTCCTATCGAGAAGTGGGCTTCCTTCATTTCGATATTGACGAGAGAGGCTTCAATCGTTTGTTGGGTTGCCCGAATTTCAAGGCGCGAGTTTTGGTCTAAAATGCGATGTTGCTCTTCTCTATCATCAGCGCTTTGAGAGAGCTTGGCTCGCAATTTTTCTTGGGCGAAAGTGAAGGACCCAAAGTTTGGAATATTTAACACGCCTTCTCTTAAGTGAGAGACCCAGTCTATTTTTCCAAAGGATAACCAGTCAAAAAGGCGAGGCCGGCCCTTTACCTTGTTCACGTTCACCACGCTCAATTTATCATCATCGGTTTCAATGTGTCGGATGATTCTCATGAAATCGGAAACGCTTTGAGGAATTTTAAAAGGATCAGAATGTGCTTCCTGAAAATAATCTTCTTTATCGAGGCCTAGTGAGGCGAGAAAATCTTTGGTGATATCTAATTTTGCGTTAGGTTCTGCCACTCCCTTGAAAATGGGATAACCGATGAAAGGAATCTGGAGGAGCTGATTGGGCTTTACGATGTAGCGGAGCGAATAACCTTTGGCAGTGAGCGGGTCGATTTCTTCATAAAAGGGAATAGGATTTTTTGGGAAAGGGCTAAACTCAAAACCCCACACCTTCACCTGATTATCGGGGAATTCATCCTTCATGATGCTCTGATTGTATAAAACCCGAAATCGCGTGATGAGGCTTTCATTGCTTCCCTTTCTTTTTCTTAACTGCAGATCGACAGAAGCGCGAGTTTTGGGTTCGAATAAAACGGTGCATTTATCTAATTCTTTTTCTAGATTTCGACGATCTGCCATTTCATTATAGCGACAGCCCCCTTCATCTCCGTTTGAGAGCATGTTTGTGCCTTTTACATCCATGCTTTCGATAAGGAGTAAGATGTCGGTAATGAGGGTCCATGTTTGATCTTCGTTGAGTGTTTTGTTTTCAACTCGGCTGGTCTCCATTGCTTCAGGAGGAGTGCTTTGGCTTTGAATAACATGAGAAGAAGGCTTCCAGAGCGCCGGAGGATTCCAAGCCAGCTTAAAATCTCCTAAGCGAAAATTTTGAGGAAGAGAATTTGCTGTATCTCCTAACGGAGAATGGAGTTGCAGTTGTAAATCTGGCAGAAAAAGACCTTCCAATGCTTGATTCTCTTCATCAGGTAAAAGAACAAGCTCATGAAGTTTTAAAAGATTTAAGGTAGGGGGTGTCATGGCGTGCCCCCCTTTGCTTTGATCAAAACTTTTTGGAGAGCGATGTTTCGGAAGAATTCTCTTACTTTGTTGTCGTAGCCCGCCGGAGAATAGGGAAGATGGTCAAATTCGAAAACAAATTCATCATGTTCGTTCCATTGGATGCCTAAAGGCCGAAGAGCCAGCCAATCCACTAAGGTAGAGAGTTTAAAATGGCCTTTCACTTGCTCGTTTTGAAGATCGAGACGCTTGATTTGATCGATCACAAAAGTGGTATTGGCAAGGAGGGGAATTTCATAAAGACGTTGAGGTTCTTCCGGATTCAGAGGCGCTTCGAGTCTTCGCCCATTTTTCCCTCGAAAATGAATATCTCCCTCTTTATCTCCTTGAATCACCACTTTTCCTTTTCCCGCATAGGAATCAGTATTGAAAAGCCAATGTCCTCCCAAGCGCCCATCAAGATCCAAGCTTGAGATTCCGTTTTGAGTGAATTGAGCGAGTCCGGGAACTGTAATTTTTTTTGCATTAAAGGCAATGCCGATGTTGCTTAATTTCATTTGGTGTTGTGAGGGATTCCATTCTATCTCAAAGGGTTTGGCAGCTTTTGAAGTGCTACGCAAAACAAAAGGGCCCCGAAGAATGCCTCGAGCTTTCCAGGGGGAGGCTTTTTGATTTGCTGAAAAACTAAAGTAATCTACCCCCCAATATTTTACTTCATCTTCTCGAGTTAAAGTTCGATATTTTAAATCTAAATGAGAATCTGTAAGATTGAGGAAAGCAAGAAAGATGGCGCGGGCATCTAAGCTGAGAGAAGTATGTTGATCGGGGCCTTCTGCTTGATTTACATATCGAAGGTTGAAATCCTCGAGCAGCGGCACGGAGCTATGTCCGCTTGAATCTTGCTCTGCCAGCGAAGCGAAAAAATTCATTTCTTCGACGCCACCATAAGCCTGTCTTGAAAATTTAAACTCTCCCTCTAGGGCTTGATGATTTTTGAGGGCAAAATGAATTTGAGAATTCGTCTGAAAAGAGCTGATCAGATTTTCCAAGGAATAATTCCCTTCCGCATCGATGAGCAGAGGAAGAGAAAACTCAACGAGGCCCTCTTGGATTTCAAGGCCTTTGCTTTGCTGAATTTGAGTGCTCATCCAAAAACCACTTTGGAGTGTGCCTAGCTCGGTCGGCATCATGAGTTCAGGGATATCGGTGAGCAATAAATCAGATTCCAATGAATGCGGGTTTTTTGGATTTCCCCATTCAACTTTCAAGGAAGGCAAATAAACGAGGCTAGATCGAGGAAGCGGGCGGAAGCTTGCTAGATCAAAAATTCCTTCGGAATTTTTCTTAAGTTGCGTTTGGATTATCAAAGGAAAACTCATCTGAATATCGCCAAGAAAAGGAAGTTTGAGACGAAAACTTAATTCGAGGTTCGCTTGCAAATCGACGATATTGGAGCTTACTTGATGAAGATGAATTCCCGGAGGAAAATCGATTCCAAAATATCGAATTGCTTTGCCATCTTGAATTTCGCCGCTTTGAAGCTGAACCCTTCCCAATTGGCGGGCATCTTCTTTGAAATAATCCATTGGTTTTAAATAAGCATGAAGAGAGTCGATGTGGAGTGTTGCTTCTTGATTGGCATGATAGCTCACTTCGATGTGAGCCTCTCCATTTTGAAGATGAACCCATTGAGGAATAAAGAGCTCTTCGAGTGTAAGTTTGCCATTGGCTTCAACGCTTTCAATTTTGCTGGGTCCGAGAGTGGTCACTTTCAAGGAGAGGGGATTGCTTTCATGAGGGTTGAAACGAGCATAGAAATTTGGATATTTAATTTCATCGGGGTTGATTTCCAAATTCAAGGCAATGGCAGAAATGAATCTATCGAGCGGCGAGGCTTCTTCATTTTCTTTTTCGTTTTTCTTACTTAACTCTGAGGCCTGAATAAACTTCTGAATTAAATTTAAAATTTCACTTAATTTAATCAGAGGAGGGAATTCATTGCTTTTCACAATTTCATAAGTGGTTTCCATTTTTTCAAGAACGCTTCCCTGGGAGGAAACTGTACTTTTATATTCTTCCATGTTGAGAAGCTCGCCTGTTTGGGTATTGTAGGCGACGGGCAAGTGCGGAAAGATATACTCTTGAAGATCGATGTCTGAGTAAGAGGGATTGTCGATATTTCTGAAAAGATTAAGCGCTCCCACTACCGCGCGCAGAAAAGGATGGCCCTCTTTTACATTAATTTCTTGAAGCCAATTATTGGGTAGAAAATTTCCGTACCAAAGGCTAGGAGTGACTCTTACGTTATGAAGTTCCAGAAGCTTTTGATTTTCGAGTAAAATACTTAAATCTTCGCCTTTACCAGCAAGTTGTGGGGCAAAAATAATTTTGGCATCCGGTCGAACTTGAAATTCATAGCCAGGCACCTGAAATCCCGCGCCAGGAGTTAGAAAAATTTCCATACTGAGGTCCACTTTTCGAGGGCTCACGGGGTTGCTGCTTCTTTGAAGTTGAGTGGAGAGATAATTTTGGTCTACCCACCAAGGGTAGAGTTGAATTTGTGGAACAGCTTCCTGGAGAAAAGAGGGCCATCGCGTTTCTGCATCGCAAGGAGAAGGACGAAGTAAAACGGAAGAGGGGAAAAATACTTTTGCTTTATGACAAGTCTGACAAGTGCTTTGAGGAATGACCTGGTGGCAATTGACACAAGAAGATGCATTGTAGAAATCCTCTTTTAGAAATAGATTTCCAGCAAAAGCTTGGCCCGAATGAAGATAAGTTTTAGGATCGGCGCCGCCTGGCCCCCCCATAGGCGCTCCTTTGAATTTAAAAGTTAAATATTCTAAAAAACTTATCGGTGAAAGCTAAGATAAGTTGCCATACCTTATAGAGTTTTCTTGAAACTTGTATCTTGTAAAAAAGGAAAAGGGATGATTGGTTTACCAAAGAGTGGGAGGGGTTTATAAAAAGGAGGGTGTAACTACCTGTAATCTCAAGTTTAATTACAGGTAGTTAGGGTGGGCTTTCGAGAAGAGAAATATTTATTTGGCGAGATCTATCTGAATTCTTGATTTCTGAAGGTGTGTACGGTCCTTATAATAAAGCAGCTTTCGTGCCAAAAAATGAATGGCTTACATTTTTTAGAAGTGCTTATAATTTAAAGGTATTTTAAGAGCTTTTTTGTATGGATGAGATTCCGCTCATGAAAAAAATGAGGTCTTTACTCCACAACTCCTTTGAAGATGGGGATAGAGCTCCCCTCAAAACGATATGACTAAACCAAGGCCTTTCGGACATTATTTTATTTTGGAAAAAATCGCCCAAGGCGGAATGGCTGAAATCTTTAAAGGTCTCACCTACGATTTCATGGGTTTAAAAAAGTTTATCGTTATCAAACGAATTTTACCTCATATTGCTGCGAACAAAGAATTTATCGATATGCTCGTTGCTGAAGCAAAGATCGCCGTCAATTTATCTCACGGAAATATTGCCCAAATTTATGACTTAGGAAAAGTGGGAAACGACTATTTCATTGTCATGGAGTATGTCGATGGAAAAAATTTGAGCCAAATTCAAAGAAAGGCTCTCGAAAATCGGCAAAAGATCCCCGTGGAGTGCTGCGTCTATTTTTTATCGGCTCTTTGCGATGCTCTTGATTACATGCATCGGAAAAAAGATGAACAGGGTGGTGATCTTAAAATTGTTCATCGGGATATTTCTCCTCAAAATATTATCATTAGTTATTCTGGAAATGTGAAGGTGGTTGATTTTGGAGTGGCTAAAGCCGCTTTCAAATTGGGAGAAGGGGAAAAAGGAATTTTAAAGGGAAAGTTCGCTTATATGTCTCCTGAACAAGCTGAAGGAGTCGAAATTGATAGTCGATCTGATATCTTTTCGGCGGGCACTGTTTTATGGGAGCTTTTGCTAGGGCAACGCTTATTCAAAAAGAAGTCCAATTCAGAAACGGTGACAGCCGTAAAGGAAATGGCGATTTTGCCTCCTTCGCGCTTTAGGAGTGATGTGCATGAGGAGTTAGACGGCATTGTGATCAAAGCCCTCGCACGCAATATGAAAGATCGTTATCAAAGCGCCCATGATATGGGGCTCGATCTTACCAAATATCTTTTAAAATATTATCCAGAATTCAAAGCAGGGAGCGTGAGTGATTATCTTTCACATTTATTTGGGAGAGATGAAGAAGTGACAGGAGATATCCACTTTGAAAAGACTTACCGAGAAGAAGCGGCTTTGGTAGATCTTTCTTCGACGATGCAGTCGTCTGAAAATGCAGAAACAACCACGGTGCTTCGCTACGATGACACTCAAATAGTAGATCCTCAGCAAATCGATTTTAAATCTATCTTTGATGAAATTAGTTGGAATGATGAAGAAGATGACCCAAAATCATTTGATGGAAAGATAGAGATGTCGCTTCCTTTTCTTTCAGAAGAGGAGTTATCCGTGACAGGTGTGTTTGCTCAAGATTTGTCTGCTTCTGATAAACAAAAATCACGGAAGCGATTTTACTCTTTAATCTCTGCTCTGCTTATTTTTTTCGTCGTTTTAACAGTTTTAATCTACTTGGCCCGCTAGAAGTTTTTTTATCTTCTTCTCGACAAGCTTCGAAAGAGCCGCTACAATTTTTCTACAAGCTTTTAGTATTAGAGCCACTATGTTTAAAGACGAAACGGTTGTGACTCAAATTCGTGATTTGGAGGGAATGGGTCCTAAGTCCCCGGCTTTGAGTTTTATGGGGGGGCCTTCCATGGGCCAGCTCCATCTTTTGAAGGCGGGAGAGTTCGTTGTGGGGCGCAGCAAAGAAGCTTCGATTGTGGTCCATGATGATGGAATTTCTCGCCAACATTTTAAGCTCATGGTTAAAGACAGCCAAGTGAGCATCGAAGATTTGGGTTCCACAAATGGCACCTACGTGAATGGGGTAAAAATCACAAAACAGGCCCTCCACGACAAAGATACCATTCAAATCAGCTCCCAAACGATTATGACTTTTTCTTATGTTTCTAACCTCGAAGCTCAGAAGCAAAGTCAGATTTATAAAATGGCAAATTTCGATGCTGTTACCCAAGCCCGCACAAAATCTTACTTCCTTGATCAAATGGATCAGGAATTTTCCCATGCCACCAGAAAGGGGCTTTCTTTATCCTTGATGATCTTTGATCTCGATTATTTTAAAAAGGTGAACGATACTTACGGTCATCCAGCGGGCGATTATCTTTTGAAAAAGATATCGGACATTACCCAAAATATTATCCGAAATGAAGATTTATTTGCGCGTTATGGGGGCGAAGAGTTCGTGATTTTAATGCGAGATACCTCCGAAGAGGATGCGGTTCGTTTGGCCGAAAGGCTTCGTCAGGCCATTGAAAAGCATATTTTTGAGTTTGAAGGAAATAAAATGAGGGTCACTTTAAGTATCGGGGTGTCTACCCTCATCAATGCCAATTTTGCTAATTTCGAAGCCATGATCAAAGTGGCCGATCAATATCTTTATTTTGCAAAGGAAAATGGGCGAAATAAAGTGGCAAGCTTAAGCCTACTCACTCATAAATAATTTTTGCATCAAAGATTTCAATCCGGTTACCTTTTTTTCTAAGAGAGGGATTTTCTTGAGCTCTCCCTTTTTCGACTTGGGAGAAGGGGGTGCGCCATTTAGTCTTTTATAGAGAGATTTAAGAGAAGTAGAAATGTGTTCAAACTCTTTGAAAACTCCCTTGAGATGGGGAGTGCTTTTGCTGGGCTGGGTTTTTTTCTTCTTCGTCTTTTTTTGCTTATCTTTATTTTTTTCGAGGATGTTTAAAATAATATTGGGAAGCTTTTCAAGTGATTCTCTCGTTTTTTCAACGTATTCTTCAGCTCCCGCCTTAATAGATTTGGCAGCCGTTCTTTCATCCCCTTGGCCAGTAATAATAATGATGGGAATCTCAGGATTCAATTTCTTTAAGGTCTGGAGGAGTTGTAAAGTGGGTGCTCCTGAAAGGTAAAAATCCATTAAGATAAGATCGTACTTTTTCTTTTTTATAAGGCCTAGGCATTCTTGATGCTTAAGGCTATGCTTGAACAATGCCTTGGGAAGAGAACGAGAAAGAGACCTGATAATCAGTTCCGCATGATCAGAATTATCTTCAATCAAAAGGATATGGATTTTAGAGTTATTTTTCGTTTTCATGGGATCATTTGGTATCCGATCAGTGTATCGAGTGAGGGGAAGGCTTGTCAAAATTAATTTGTAACGCAGAGCGCCATGTGTAAATTTATTGAAAATTGTTAAAAAAAGGACTTTAAACTTGTTAAAAGCTTAAATTGTTTTGCTGGAGCGATTGAATTGCCTATTACCTTAAAAAATCTTAAACAAACTCTCAGTGAAAAAGGGATTCGCTGTACTCGAAAGCGCGAAGTGATCTTAGAAGCTTTTTTGAAGGTAGGGGGTCATTTGACCATCGAAGAATTGCTGGAACGAGTTAAAAAAACCGATCCCAAAATAGGCTATGTCACCGTCTATCGAATGTTAAAATTGCTCAAAGAAAGTGGTTTGGCCCACCAGTGGCAATTTGGAGATGGGCATTCCCGTTTTGAAAAAGCGACGGACCGGCATCACGATCATCTTATTTGTATGAAATGTGGTAAAATTATTGAATTTCACGATGAGCAAATCGAACTTTTGCAAGATAAAGTCGCTCAAAAAAGCCATTTTCAAATTATTAAACATATCCATGAAGTTTTTGGTTACTGTTCAAAATGCCAGCAATGATCCCTTCTTTCATGAATTTTTATTCAAAATTTAAAAAAAACATTGAGCTGCAATCACTCCTCTCCCCGAAAGATTGCCTCGTGGTCGGGGTTTCAGGTGGGCTCGATTCTGTCGTTCTCCTGACACTGTTAAAACAGCTTTCCCAAGAATGGTCTTTGGAAATGATAGTCGCGCATGTCAATTACCATTTAAGAGGCAAAGATTCGAACTTAGACGAAAAATGGGTGAAAGCATTAGCCAATTCGATGGGGCTGGCTCTCGCAGTGAAGTCTTTGACGAAGATGCCAAAATCGAACTTACAAGAAAAAGCCCGCGATATTCGTTACGATTTTTTTGAAAAGATTGCCCAAAAACACCGCGCAAAAAAAATTGTCTTGGCTCACCATGCAGACGATCAAGTGGAGACTTTTTTATTTCGATGGATTCGTGGAGCAGGGCCCGAAGGGCTCTCTTCCATGGAGGCTTTTCGTTTTATGAGAGAAGATTCAAAGATAAAACTCATTCGTCCCCTCTTGAATTTTACTAAAGAAGACTTATTTGATTTTGCAAGAGAACGAGGCTTGCATTGGAGAGAAGATCGCTCGAATCAAAAAACAGATTATTTAAGAAACTATCTCCGAAAAAAAGTTTTGGCTCCCTTGAAGAAAATACATCCCAAAGTCATTGAAAAAATGCTTCAGGGCATTGAAAGTCTACAGCTTGAAAATAGATGTCTCGAAGAAGAGGTCTCCAAGAAGATTTCTCCCCATTTAAAAAGAAGCAAAAATCAAGTTCGCTATCCCCTTATTTCTTTAAAAAAACAATTAGTTCCAGTAAGATATAGAATGTATACTCACTTGTTTAAGGCCTTAAATATCAAAAAAAGAAGCCTTTCGAGAAGGCATTTGGAGGGCTTAGATCAAATGGTGATGCAGCATAAACAGAAGATGAAACTAAGCCTTCCTCAAGGATGGGGAGCTCAAATTGAAGGAGGGGAACTCCACTTGATAAAATGGAAAAAATCCCATTTGAATCAGAGGGGTTTTTTCTATTGATCGCTTAAAACAGCCTGTGTTACATTTTTGAGTGCTTATCAAAGCTTAGAAAGGTTTTCTTGTGAAACAAAGTCAAAAAACAATCGCCCTTTGGGCCTTCATTATTCTTTCCTCGGTACTAGCCTTGCATTTATTAGGAACCCGCCCGACTTTACGTGAAACCATTAGTTTTAGCGAGTTTATGGAGGCAGCGGGGAAAAACCAGGTAGACCAAGTAGCTATCCAAGATGATGAATACAGTGGAAAATTCAAAGATAATTTTAAAAATGGGGCCTATTTTCAAACGGTGGGCCCTTCTAACTCCGAAAAAACCCTAGATCTTTTGGCAAAATCAGATGCCAAGGTAGATTATAAAAAGCAAAAAGAAACCCCCATCTGGCAACAGATTTTAATTTCTTGGATGCCCATGGTTTTGCTTTTCCTCTTTTTCTTTTTCTTTATGCGGCAAATTCAAATTGGGGGGGGCAAAGCGATGAGTTTTGGTAAAAGCCGTGCCCGCTTGCTCAACGAAAATCAAAAGCGCATTACTTTTTTGGATGTGGCAGGTTGCGATGAGGCCAAAGCAGAATTGGAAGAGATCATCGATTTTTTAAAAGATCCCAAAAAATTTACAAAACTAGGCGGTCGTATTCCTAAAGGCGTTTTACTCATGGGCCCTCCAGGCACCGGTAAAACCTTACTGGCCCGTGCGATTGCAGGGGAGGCCGGAGTGCCTTTCTTTTCGATTTCGGGTTCAGACTTTGTAGAAATGTTTGTAGGCGTGGGGGCGAGCCGAGTTCGAGATCTATTTGAACAAGGCAAAAAACATGCGCCTTGCATTGTTTTCATCGATGAAATCGATGCCGTGGGCCGCCATCGCGGGGCAGGCCTCGGAGGGGGGCATGACGAACGGGAACAAACCTTAAATCAACTTTTGGTGGAAATGGATGGCTTCGAATCTAACGAAGGAGTGATCCTCATTGCAGCCACCAACCGCCCCGATGTTCTAGATCCGGCTTTGCTCAGACCCGGTCGCTTTGACCGCCGCGTGGTGGTTTCGCGCCCCGATCTTAAAGGCCGAGAAGCCATTTTAAAAATTCATACGCGGAAAATTCCCTTAGGAAAAGATGTGGATTTAATGGTTCTTGCGCGTGGCACGCCGGGCTTTTGCGGAGCTGATTTGGAGAATATGGTGAATGAGGCCGCTTTGCTGGCCGCTCGCCAGAATAAAAAATTCGTTGAAATGAAAGATCTTGAGGCAGCCAAAGACAAAGTGTTGATGGGCAGTGAAAGAAAAACTTTGATGATTAGCGATGAAGAAAAGAAAAACACCGCTTATCATGAGGCGGGCCACACCTTGGTTGCTAAGCTCATTCCCGGCACCGATCCTCTTCATAAGGTGACCATTATCCCCCGAGGAATGGCCTTGGGGCTTACCCAGCAGCTTCCTGAAGACGAAAAATTTACTCAAACCAAAAATCAGGCGGAGGATCATATTGCCATTTTGATGGGAGGTCGTTGTGCGGAAGAGTTGATTTTTAACCACCAAACGACGGGAGCGGGAAACGATATTGAAAAAGCGACCGAACTAGCCCGCAAGATGGTGTGTGAATGGGGAATGAGTAATAAAATGGGTCCTTTAACTTTCGGCAAAAAAGAAGAAATGGTTTTTTTAGGCAAGGAAATTTCTCAGCATCAAGACTATAGCGAAGAAACTGCCCGTGAAATCGACGCAGAAGTGAAGCAAATTATCGTCCGCAATTATGAGCGCGCAAAAGATTTGCTGACAAAAAATATCGATAAGCTTCATGCCATTTCCGAAGCCCTTCTCGAATATGAAAGCTTAGATGGTGCCCAGATAGAATTTGTGGTGAAAGGGGGAAAGCTTCCGCCTTTCAAGAAGGAATCGAGTGTCGTGTCATCCTCTTCGAAAGATTCTCCCCAAAAAGAGATTCCTCTCACAGGAGCTGTGGTGACTCCTCAAATTAGCAAAGCTTAAAAATCTTTTCATGCAATCGCAATCCTTAGATAAGCTTTTTCAGAATGAAGCGGCGGTGATGGGAATTTTAAATCTTACACCGGATTCATTTTCAGATGGGGGGGATTATCAAGACTCTCCAAGAACACTCGACCGTGCCTTGCAGATTCAAGAAGAGGGAGCCGATTGCCTGGATGTGGGTGCTGAATCGACTCGGCCAGGCGCTGAGGAAATTTCTACTTCGGAGCAATGGGGGCGTCTTGAGTTTTTTTTTGAAGAAGTTTTACCGATCTTAAAAATTCCCGTTTCGATCGATACGCGAAATGCAAAAGTGGCCGAATACGCTCTCAAGGCAGGCGCGAAGATGGTGAACGATGTGAGTGCTTTTGAACATGACCCTTGCATGTTAGAGTTACTAGCTCGCAGCCGATCGTTTTATGTGTTGATGCATCATCGTGGAGATCCGCGCACCATGAGTCGGTTGAGTCGATATGAAAACTGTAAAGAAGAGGTGATGGAGTTTTTTGAAGTGAAGTTGAAGAAACTTTTTGAACGAGGAATTCAAAAAGAGAGAGTTTTTTTGGATGTGGGAATTGGTTTTGCTAAACAAGGAGCCCAAAATATGGAACTTCTGGCGCATTTAAATGAGTTTAAAAAGTGGAATTGCCCTCTTTTGATAGGGCTTTCTCGTAAATCATTTTTGGAGGAGTATCTTGGGCCCACCCTACATCCCAAAGAAAGAAACACGGAATTAGCCCACTTCATCGCCTTGCAACAAGGGGCTCATGTGTTGCGCGTTCATGACGTGAAAGCGGCCCGCCAAACGATTCATTTTTTTCAAGATTATCAAAAAATGAAAACAGAGGAGAAAAGTTGATGTCACGAAAACTTTTTGGAACTGATGGAGTCCGTGGAAAAGCCAATGTATGGCCCATGACGAGTGAAGTCGCCTTAAAATTAGGCCGGGCCTTGGCGGTTTTATTTAAAAATTTCAAGCACAGCAAGGTAGTGATAGGAAAAGACACCCGTCGCTCGGGTTACATGCTCGAAAACGCGCTTTCCAGTGGAGTTTGTTCCGCGGGAGCGGAAGCTGTTTTGTTAGGACCTCTTCCTACCCCCGCCATCGCTTTTATTACCACCGCCATGCGGGCAAATGCAGGTGCGGTGATTTCGGCTTCCCATAATCCCTATTTTGATAATGGAATCAAATTTTTTGATCATACCGGCTTCAAACTGCCAGACTCCCTTGAGTTGAAACTGGAAGATTTGATTGCACAAGACGAGTTTGAAAAAAATCTTCCTACTTGTGAAGAGATTGGGAGGGCTCATCGAGTAGAGGATGCCCCCGGCCGTTATATTGAGCATCTCAAAAGCACTTTTCCCAAAAACTTAACATTAGATGGCATTAAAATGGTGATCGATTGTGCCAATGGTTCCGCTTATCACGTTTCGCCGATTATCTTTGAAGAGTTGGGGGCAGAAGTGATCAGAGTAGGAGTTCAACCCAATGGCCTTAATATCAATGAGGCTTGTGGAGCGCTTCATCCGGAATCGATGTGCCAAAAAGTGAAAGACGAAGGAGCTGATATTGGCATTGCCTTAGATGGAGATGCAGATCGAGTGGTACTTTGCGATGAAAAAGGAGAAAAAATAGATGGAGATGTGATTTTGGCGATCGCGGCGCGAGAGATGAAAAAACAAAAGCTACTCAAAAATAATACGGTAGTGGCAACGGTGATGAGTAATTTTGGCTTGGAAAGATTTTTAAAAGAAGAGGGGATTGGCTTGATTCGAACGCCCGTGGGAGATCGCTATGTAGTGGAATGTATGCGGAGCCAAGGATTTAACTTAGGAGGCGAGCAATCGGGCCATCTTATTTTTTCAGATCATGCCAGTACCGGCGATGGCACCTTGGCAGCGCTTCAGGTTCTTTCCATCATGAAAAAAACGGGCCTTTCTCTTTCAAGCCTTAAAACTTTGATGGCTTGCATTCCGCAGGTTTTGGTGAACGTAAAAGTAAAAGAGAAAAAAGCCCTCGATCAATTTCCCCACTTACAAAAGAAAATGGCGCAGGCCCAAACGAGGCTTGCCGGCCAAGGTAGAATTCTTCTTCGCTATTCAGGAACGGAGCCTTTAGTAAGAATTATGGCTGAAGGAGAAAATGAGAATCTGGTGCGAGAAATTTTGGAAGATCTCCGAGAAGAAATCTTGAAATCTCTTGGAGCAGCGGCATGAGAGAGGAGGGGTCTAAAGTTAGGCTAGGAGTGAATATTGATCATGTAGCCACTGTTCGCCAAGCTCGTCGCACCCCTTATCCTGATGTTGTTTTGGCGGCCCATATTGCAGAAAGTGCGGGGGCCGACCAAATCACCTGCCATTTACGGGAAGATCGAAGGCATATAGTAGATGAAGATGTGAGCCGTTTGAGAAAAATGGTCAAAACCAAGCTCAATTTAGAGATGGCGGCGACAATCGAAATGCTTCAAATCGCCATTCAAATTCGGCCAGATATTGTCACGCTAGTGCCCGAAAAAAGAGAAGAAGTAACGACCGAAGGCGGCCTTGATTTATTTTCAGGCAATTTTTTATTTGAATGCATTCAAGCCTTGAAGCAAAGCCATATTCCAGTCAGTTTATTCATTAATCCAAGAATCGAAGATGTGGAAAAATCTCTTGAATTAGGGGCCAATGCCATTGAGCTTCATACGGGTTTGTATTCGGAGGCCAAAGGTGAAAAAATGGAGGCGGAGTTTCAAGGCCTGCTTCGTACGGCCTCCTTGGGAGCTAAACTTCAAATGAAAGTGTTTGCAGGCCATGGTTTGCACTATGAAAACGTTTCACGTTTAGTGCAAATTCCGGAAATTGAAGAATATAACATCGGACATTCTATTGTTGCCCGTTCTGTTTTTGTGGGCCTTGATCAAGCGGTGAAAGAAATGAAAGAACTTTTACTACGCCGATGAAAATTATTACTCGCCAAGAGATGCAAAGGATGGAGCGTAGCGCCATTCGGCAACATGGAATTCCTTCCCTCGTTTTGATGGAAAATGCGGGAAGAGCCGTTTCAGATTATATTATACGAAACCTCAAGCCGCCTTCGAATAAGACTTTTTCTATCCTTTGCGGGAAAGGAAATAATGCTGGCGATGGATTAGTCATTGCGCGCCACCTGCAAGAAGCCGATTTACGCGTAAAGGTTTACCTTCTATCTCCTCCCGAGACCTATGTGGGAGATGCCAAAGTTAATCTCCATCGTTTGGCTCTATCGCCTATCCCTTTGTTAAACCCTCGAGCCTTGAAAGCCGCGTACGAGGATCTTAAAAATTCTTTTTACATGATCGATGCTATTTTTGGAACGGGGCTCGATCGTCCCGTCAGAGGTTTTTGGGCAGAGGCGATTCGCTTTTTCAATTCGCTTCAAGTTCCTAAGCTCTCACTCGATATCCCTTCGGGCCTTTGCGCCGATACGGGCAAGGTTTTGGGAGAAGCTGTTCGAGCTCGAATGACTTGCACCTTTCATTTACCCAAAAAGGGCTTAGTACTGGGAGAAGATATAGATCATGTGGGAGAACTTCTTGTTTTTCCCATTGGAATCCCTAAAATTTTAGAAAAAAAAATCAAACGGCGTCTTTTTTTAATTACCCCCGAAATTTTTTCTTACCTATTCAGGCCGCGTGCAAAAAAGACTCACAAAAATGATTATGGCCATGTTCTCACGGTGGCAGGCTCCAAGAGAAAACTCGGAGCGGCTTTGCTGGCGGCTCGATCTGCTTTACGCTCGGGGGCGGGGCTTTCTAGCTTGGCTCTGCCGGATTGCGCTTATCAAAAAATTGATCCGAAGTTTGCTGAAATTATGTTTGAACCTCTTCCTGATACGGGTGAAACTTTTTCAAGGGCTGCGATTCCAGGCCTCTTAAAATTGATGAAGCATAAAACGAGCCTTGCCTGTGGGCCAGGGATGGGAGTGAACTCGGAAGTATTTGAGCTGGTAAAAACTTTGGTGAAAAAATCGAAGCTTCCTTTGGTATTAGACGCAGATGCCTTGAATAATCTTGCGAAGCGATGTTCTCTTTTGAAGCAAAAAAAAACTTCCATTGTTTTAACGCCTCATCCGGGTGAGATGCAGCGTTTGACTGGCCTCTCAAAAGAAATGCTTAAAAAGCGTGTAGAAGTGGTGCGGCGCTTTGCTAAAACATATGGAGTATATGTTTTGCTCAAGGGAGATCGAAGTTTAGTGGGAAGCCCTGAGGGAGATGTGTATGTGAATGCTACTGGAAATCCAGGAATGGCTACGGCGGGCACAGGGGATGTTCTCACCGGAATGATCGCAGGTTTCATCGCTCAAAAAATTCCTTTCGAAAAAGCTCTTCTCGCTTCTATTTGGATTCATGGGAGAGCAGGAGATTTAGTGGCATCGAAACGGGGAGAAGCAGGAATGCTTGCTTTCGATATTGCCGAAAAAGTGCCGGAAGTTATCTTAGAAATTTTACAGGGCTCTCATGGTGAATCAAAAGATCGAACAAATTACTCATTCTGAAGAAGAAACGCGCGTTTTTGCGCTTACTTTTGCCAAAGAACTTCGCCCAGGAGACATTCTTCTCTTAGAAGGGGGTCTTGGCGCGGGTAAAACGACCTTTGTGCAAGGAATCGCTTTAGGTTTGGGCGTTCCATCTACCGTGATGATACATTCGCCGACTTTTACGCTAGTAAATGAATATCCCGCAAAGATTCCTCTCATTCATATTGATCTTTACCGAATAGATTATTCTCAAGAGTTCGAGGAATTGGCCTTAGCGGATTATTTAAATGGCAAAAATATTTTGGCGGTGGAATGGGCCAAAAAAGCTCCCCATTATTGGCCACCCGAAGCGATTCGGGTTTCTTTAGAAAGCATGGATTCCCATTCCCGGAAAATCGTGGTAACCAAAAGTTAAAGAGAATTTATGAAGCAGTTTAGAAAACAAGCCTCGAAATATTTAGAAAAACCCCGCAAAAGGGATCTTGTTCCCCAAGACCCACTGGCGCTCTATCTTCAGAAAGTATCTCAATATCCTCTTCTCACCGATCAAGAAGAAAAAAGCTTAGTAGAAAGAGTCATCAAAGATCGGGATGTAGAGGCGGCCAAAAAACTGGTCACCAGTCATTTAAGATTAGTAGTGAAGATTGCCATGGAATACCGCAATGCCTATTACAATGTCTTAGATCTTATTCAGGAAGGTAATGTGGGCTTGCTTCGGGCTGTGAAAAATTTCGATCCCTCGAAGGGGGCTCGCTTAGGCTATTATGCCACCTGGTGGATACGCTCCTATATTTTGAAATACATCTTAGATAATTTTAGACTCATTAAAATTGGCACCACCCAGGCCCAACGTAAGCTCTTCTATAATTTAATGAAAGAAAAAGAAAAAATGGAACTTTTGGGTTTTTCTCCAGAAAACAAGCGACTTGCCGAGAAGTTAGATGTAAAGGAAAATGAAGTGGCCGAAATGGATCAACGCCTTTCTCAATCGGAGCTTTCGATCGATGCCCCTATCGGCGAAGAGACGGGAGCCCATCATGTTGATTTTTTGAGAGACCCAGGGCCTTTGGTCGATGAAAAAATTGCGAGTAAGGAGTTAAAAGATGTTTTGTTCGATCAGCTCGATGGCTTCTCTCAGACTTTGAATGGAAGGGAGCTTAAAATTTTTAACACCCGGCTTCTTTCTGAAATGCCAGCCACCCTTCAAGAAATTGCAGATCAATATGGAATCACCCGTGAACGGGTAAGGCAAATCGAAGAGAGAATCAAGGAAAAGCTGAAAAAGTATTTTGAAGAGCATGGCATTCATCCCGAGAATTTATAATCAGCTTTTATGTTAAAAAAAATTCTTTATTCAGGGTTTTTAGGTTTTTTAGTTCTCACCCCACTCACTTGGCTACAAGTGCATTTTCAGATTTGTGAATATCGCAATCCTAGCTTTTGGGGCCTTCCTTGGTGGGCTCCCGCTTCTTATAGCTTTGTTTTTATTTTAATGACTCTCTCTTTTCCGCCCTTAGAAAGAATTTTAACCGCCACTTTCGATTTTAAAGTCTGGACCTTGCTTTTAGAATTCGCGGGCATTGTGGTTGCCTTTATGGGTCCCATTTTAACCAAAGACTTTCCTTATTTGATCGTATTCATCCTTTCTCTTTACGTGCTTTTTCGTTTGGGCTTTTTTCACGCCAAATGGGACTGGCTTTTCTTCTTAATAGGGGCTCTCGTGGGGCCGACCATGCAAATCTTTTTGATTAGTTTTGACTTGTATCATTTTACAGATCCAGATTTCTTAGGCATTCCTTATTGGTTGCCCTTGTTGTGCGGCATTGTGGCGATGGCGGGACGCCGTTTGGCCAATGTGATTGAAGACCAAAGTTAAACATCGGAGTATTGAGAATGACTCATCAAGCGAGTGAAGAGGTGCTTGGGTTTTCAATTTCGGGCATGCATTGTGCTTCTTGCGCTTCCACCATTGAAACGGCTCTCAAAGCTCTACCAGGCGTAGAGGCCGCTGGAGTCAATTTTACCACGCGCGAAGCCAGCGTCGTGCTCAAAGAAGCTTCTGAATTAAGGCCGGAGAAAATCATCCAATCTATTGAAAAACTTGGCTATCAAGCACAATTACTGAGCGAACAAGAAGACTGGCTGGATCAAGAAAAAAAAGAGAGGAAAAAAGAGCAAAGCAAACTTTACCAACAACTTTCATGGGCGGCTTTTTGCACGACGGTGATTGTTGTTTTAGGCATGCCAGAATTTTTTCCTTTTTTGCTCAAAATTCCAGAATTCTATCGCAATTTAGTACAATGGATTTTATCGAGTGTTTTACAATTTTGGGTAGGATTACGTTTTCTTAAAGCCTTAATTCGGGGGCTCGCAAGCCTTCAGGCCAATATGGATACCCTCATTGGCTTAGGCACCTTAGCCGCTTATCTTTATAGCACCGTGATTGCTTTTTTTCCTGCTTATTTGGGTTCTTCGCAGAATTCCCACTCTGTTTATTTTGAAACCCAAGCCGCCATTATTACTTTTATTTTTTTGGGATTTTATTTGGAAGCTCGTGCCCGAGGGCAAACGGGGCAAGCGCTTCTGAAGCTGGCTTCCCTGCAATCCCATAAAGCTTTTCTACTTCGAGGCCGAAAAGAGATTGAAGTGAATATTTGGGATCTTCGGGTGGGAGATTTGGTTGCCATCAAGCCAGGTCAGCGTATTCCGGTCGATGGAATTGTGAAGATGGGCAGTAGCGGCGTGGATGAATCGATGATGAGCGGTGAGTCTTTGCCCCTTGAAAAACAAAAAGGAGATTGGGTGTATGCAGGCAGCCTCAATCAGACGGGTTACCTCGAAGTGGAAATCAAGAAAATGGGGGACGAGACCGCCCTCTCTCAGATCGTTCATTTAGTGAGATCAGCCATGCGTTCCAAGGCGCCTATCGCCCGACTCGCTGACCAAGTGAGCGCTGTGTTTGTGCCTTTTGTTTTACTCATTGCTTGTTTAAGCTTTTTTCTGTGGTATTTTTTATCACCTGAGCATTCTCTTTCACAGGCGATTATTCATTTTGTGGCGGTATTAATTGTGGCCTGTCCTTGTGCGTTGGGGCTTGCCACGCCTACGGCCTTAATAACAGGCATGGGTCGAGCTGCCAGCCACGGAATTCTTTTTAGATCGGGAGAGAGTTTAGAGAAAGTAATCCATCTTGAGGGTTTTTTGTTTGATAAAACGGGCACCCTCACCCAAGGCGCCCCGCTCGTTTATGAAATTATTCTTCCTCATGCAAGCCCTCTCGATGCCGAAAAGGCTCTGCAAATTGCGGCTAGTATTGAAAAAGCCTCTGAGCATCGCTTGGCTCTTGCCTTTTTGAATGAAGCCGCCCAGCGTAAAATTCATCTGTTAGAGTTAGAGAGCTTCGAATCGTTTCCAGGCCAAGGAGTCAAGGCCCTTTTAAAAGGGGATTCTTTTTGGCTGGGAAATGAATCGTTTTTAAAATCGTGCGGCATTCATATCGATTCATTTTCAGCGGAACGTGCCCTTCAATTGCAAGAGAAATGGGCCACCCCTGTTTACCTCGCTTCTTCTAAACAGGCATTGGCCCTATTTGCTATTCATGATCCTCTGCGGCCAGAATCTCTTCCTATGATCGAGAAGCTTAAGAAACAAAATTATCAATTAGCCATTCTTTCAGGAGACCGGCAAATCGTTGTGACTAAAGTAGCCCAAGCTTTGGGAATAGAGACGAGTTTTGCTGAAGTTCTTCCTTCTCAAAAAGAACAAATCGTCAAACAATTCCAAGAAAAAGTGGGATCCGTTGCAATGGTAGGGGATGGCGTGAATGATGCCCCCGCTCTAGCCGCTGCCGATGTGGGTATTGCTCTTGCCAGTGGCAGCGATATCGCAAGGGAAGCTTCCGATATTACGCTGCTTCGAGGCTCTGTGGCCCTCATTCCAGAGATGCTAGTTCTTGCCAAAAAAACTTATCAAACGATTCGCCAAAATCTTTTTTTCTCATTTTTCTATAATATTTTGCTGATTCCCTTGGCGGGGGGCGCTCTTCAACCCTTTTTTAATGTAAGCTTAAATCCCTTATGGGCTTCAATCGCCATGGCAAGCTCTTCGCTGACGGTAGTTTTAAATAGCCTAAGACTCAAAAGACTTCGCTTATGATGGAAAAGTTCATCCAAGATTATAAAGAATCGCATCAGCATCCCCTCAATCAATTGACTCATGCGATTGGCATTCCGATGATTATTTTAAGTGGAGGAGTAATGTTTTGGAATTGGAAGTGGGGGCTCGCCTTTTTTATATTCGGATGGGTTTTGCAGTTTATAGGACATCTGATTGAAGGAAAAGCGCCCGCCTTTTTTAAAACTCCCCTCTATATGTTGGTGGGGCCCATCTGGTGGGTGAAGAAAGTTTTAGGAAGAGGTGCTAAAAATTAAGCCCGCATTGTAGTCGTTGATTCGATAAAAAGGCCCGAAGCCTTAAAATTCGAGGCGTAGCCCAATACTCGAGGCACATACTCTTGAGTTTCTTTGAAAGGGGGAATCGTCCGCCCAAATTTTTCTACGTTGCCTGGGCCGGCGTTATAAGCGGCGACTGCCAAATGAACATTGCCGCTAAAGCGATCGATCATCTGGCGAATATATTTAGAACCCCCCTCGATATTTTGATCCGGATCAAAAGGATTTTGAACTCCCAAATGAGCGGCTGTTTCTGGCATGAGTTGCATCAGGCCCATCGCACCGCAATGCGACACGGCTTTGGGGTTTCCGCGCGATTCTTGCCAAATAATTCCCGCAATGAGCTCGGGGGGTAGATTATATTTTTGGGCCGCTTGCTTGATACTAGGAATAAACTGAGTCATTTTGGGTGAAAGTTCCGAGGTGGGCAAATCGTCGTTCACTGAAACGCTGGCTTGAGAAGGGGTAAGCATTTCTTTTTCAGGATTTTTGGGGGCCATTTCTGCCTTCGCTTTTTGGGAGGCGTTTGAATTGGCAGAAGCAGAGCTGCTCAGGGTGTTGGGGCTGGTGTTGCCTTTTACTGTTTCGAGTTTATCTGCAAAATTTTTAGTCTCCTGCACCTGACGCCGATAATCCACGTATTGGTTTTTATATCGGCTCACCTCTGAATCGGAAACTCGTTTGTTTTCACTCATACTTTCTTCATTCTATCTTAACTTTGTTTTATTTCCAAGACTTCCCTCTTATAAAGTTATCGGCGGGCCAGGAAAGCAAAATTGCTTCATATTTTAAGCCTTTATGTTTTTTGAATGATTCCCATTCCCCGTGGCTTGCCACGGGGTGTACCTTATCCAATGGGGTTTCCAAAGGGGAGCAACGGAGTGCTCGCCCTTTGGTCAAGCACGGGGATTCATTCCCCGTGCGCGAAGTCCAATTGAAGACAGAGAAGCCCGTTCACAAGACTTAACAAGTTTAAGCAAAAAATCTAAAGAAGAGAGGGATGAACTAAAAATTGACCCTTCGGAAGGGCTTCGATAGGATTGAATACGATGAGTATTGCAAATTATATTACCCTTCTTCGCTTAATCGCAATTCCGGGGATTGCTTATTATTATCTTCAGGGTCGTTATGAGTGGGCCTTGATTTTACTCATCTTTGCTGGTTTTTCAGATCTGCTCGATGGCTTTTTAGCGCGTAGCCTTGGGCAACGCACAAAACTCGGAGCTATTCTTGATCCTTTTGCAGATAAGCTATTAATGTTTATATGCTTTATTTGTTTAGCTTATACACACCAAGTGCCTTTTTGGCTCGCCGCTTTAGTGATTGGCCGTGATATTTACATTGTTTTAGGGGTTTGGTTTTTGAAATGGCGCTGCAAGAAACTTTATATCCGACCCACCTATCTTTCGAAGCTCAACACTTTTTTTCAACTGGGCTTTTTATTTTTTATGTTTCTGAATTTTTATATTCAACAATTTTCACCTCTTTTTTTAAAATCTTGGGCCGTTTTTTTGACAACTTCTCAGCAGGTGGCTCTTTGGATGGTGGTATTTATGGCCTTTGCGAGTGCCATGCATTACAGCATGGTGGCCTTGGCCATTTTTCAAGAAGATCGAAAAAATAGAAAAACATATCCTTAAGAAAGTGAACACATGTTTTGGATTTGCCAGTTGGGCGAGACACATTACTTAGAGGCCTTTGAGCTTCAAGAAAAATTGCGAGAGAAAAGGGTGGGTCGAGAAATTCCTGATCTTTTTTTGCTCACTTCGCATCCGGCCGTATACACTTTAGGCAAAAGACCTTGCGAGGCAGACTTCCTCAGTTCAAAGGAAACGATTGCTCAAGCAGGCATTGAAATTATCCAAAGCAATCGAGGGGGGAAGATTACTTACCACGGACCCGGCCAACTCGTAGGATACTTTATCGCGGATATTCGGTCTTTAAAGCTGAGCATCCCTGCTTTTGTAGATAAAATAGAAGGGCTTTTAATTTTGACTTTGAAAAAATGGGGCTTAAAGGCGCATCGGGATAAAAAATATCCTGGCGTATGGCTCGGGCAAAAAAAGATCGCAGCCCTGGGGCTTCATTTTGATCGGGGGGTTTCCATGCATGGATTCTCCCTCAATGTAGGCCCAAACTTAGCCCATTACCAACATATTGTTCCTTGCGGAATTCGAGGGAGAAGCGTTACTTCTTTGTGTGAGGAGCTCCATCAAAAAATTGCCTTTTCAGCCGTAGAAGAAAGCATCATTCAACAATTTTCTAAAATCTTAAAAGGAGAAATTAAAACGAGAAATTTCTTGAGTAAATATTCTAGATTTTCCGATCAATAATCGTGGCGACTCCCATACCATGACCAATGCATAGCGTGATGCAAGCCAGGCGCTTATCTTGGCGCTCGAGTTCATCGAGTGCCATTCCTAAAAGCATGGCGCCTGTAGCACCCAAGGGATGACCCAAGGCAATGGCTCCGCCGTTTACGTTTACTTTTTCTAAGTCAATTTTCAATTCTTGAGCGACCGCCAAGGGAACGGGCGCAAAGGCTTCGTTGATTTCCCACAAATCGATATCTTCCACTTTGAGTTTCGCTTTTTTCAAGGCTTTCTGAACGGCGGGAATGGGCCCTAGTAACATGATAATGGGGTCCGAGCCTGCAATAGAAGTCATTAAAATTTTTGCGCGGGGTTTTAAGCCGAATTCTTTGGCTTTTTGAGGAGAAGATAGTAAAACGGCGGCGGCACCATCTACGATTCCGCTCGAATTGCCCGCATGAATCACACCATCTAATTTGAAAGAAGGCTTAAGGGCGGAGAGGCTTTCTGCCGTGGTGCTGGGGCGCAAATGTTCATCCTTGGTGACGGTGATCGTTTGGCCTTCCTGGTTTTTGGAAGCGACGGGGATAATACTTTTGGCAAATCGATTCTCCTCCCAGGCTTGAGCGGCACGTTTTTGGGAGCGGGCGGCAAACAGATCGAGGTCTTTGCGAGAATAGCCGAATTTTTCGGCGATCATTTCGGCTGATAAGCCTTGAGGAATAAGGTTGGGCCATTTCTCAGCGAGAAGCGAGCCTGCCATGTCGAAGTTAATCGACATAGGCACGCGTGTCATGTGTTCTACGCCTCCGCCAATCATGAGATCTTCTTGGTGGGCCATAATCGAATCGGCTGCCATATTGACTGCAGTTAAACCCGAACCGCAAAAACGATTCACGGTAACTCCCGCAACATCTAAGGGCCAAGCAGCGGCAAGTACTGCTTCGCGGGCGATGACGTTGTCTTGCTCTCCTCGTTGGGAGACGCAGCCATAGATGACATCGGAGACTTCTGCAGGATTGAATGAATTTCTTTGAGCTAAAGCGAGCAAGGGCTGGGTGGCAAGGTCAATCGGATGCAAGAGCGAGAAAGAGCCATTTCGCTTTCCGCGCGGGGTTCTCACGGCATCGATAATATAGGCATCGGTCATAAGAGTTCTCCTTATAATTTTTTACTCCTTAAAAAAGCTAGCGGGTTCTGTCAATGGCTTCTTCCTAAAAATCTGGAAAAGTACTTCTCGAGGAGGAGGGGTGTTGAGAACTTCCAGAAACATTTGGGTGGCTTTCGCTCGTAACTTCAACAGGGTAAAAGAGCAGAGTGCCTTTTTCTGTTTTCATTTCATAGAGTTTTTCACCTGCGGCACAAGTCCCCACGCTTGCCCTCATTTGAAAATTAAATTCTCTAAAACTGGGGCTTAAGATCGGAATACAGACTAAATTTTTTTCAGAAAAAGCAGAGGCCTTTAAAGAAAGAATAAAGAGGCTAAAGAATAAAAAAAAGAAGGTTTGTTTCATGGATATTCCAGTAAAAGATTACTGCCCCCGGAACATTGTTCATAAAGCTCATTTCCTCCCAGTTGTTCCATGCAGGCTCCTTGGGCCATTGTATAGGCCGACTCGCAGCTTTGGTTTTTGCTAGGCGCCGTGATTTCTCCTTTGAAGGAAAAACTCTTCGTGAGAGTTCCCAAAATTTTTTTCTCTTGGCTTACAATACAACTAAAGTGCCAAACCCGAGGGCTAGCGCTGTTTTCGCTCGATGGCCATGAAACCACCCATGGAGGAAAAGGGTTACGAAGAGTTTTCATGGGAATAAGCGCCATGGAGTCTTTAGGTTCTTTTCCGATCACCCATTGATAACGAGCTTCTTCGATGGAGCAGCTTTCATCGGGAGGAATAGATCTTATAGTGAGGGTGGCACCCTTCCACAAAGAAGAAAGATTCTTGATGCAAACGCTTCTTTGGCTGGGGATAAAATCGTTATAATCTTCATTCCAAGCCCAGAGCTTCAAGGGGAGGCTTAAAATCAAGAGAAAAGAGGATAGATTTTTGAAAAGAAAGCGCATTGCAGATTCCTCGATAAAATATTACTAAATAGTATAATAAGAGGAGAGCATTGATGGGAAATGATAAAATTGATCCATGTCAGAGCGTTTCTAGAGTGCAGCTTCCAAGAGCTGAAACAGAGGAACGTCTTGCTCAACGCAGAGGAGCTAGGCTCGCTTCTTATCAAGCTTATGTAAACTTTGGAAATGTTTATATTCATACGAGCCGATCTCAATTTATCATCTTTAGAAATGAAGGAAATCGGCCTTTGACTTTAAGAAATTTTCAATCTTCTCATCCGGTTTTTCAATTATCTGAGAATTTTATGGTGATCCAGCCGGGGGAAACCCGGATGCTTCGAATTACCTTTTTGCCTCATTTTGGGCAAATTTATAGTGCGAGTATTTCATTTTCGAGCAATGATCCTCGTTTTTCATTTGGGAATATTTTTTTAACAGGGCAGGCCATTTCAGATTGAGAATTGCCTTTCATCTGTTAAAATCATATCTTATCATTTTTGAAATATCGGTAAATTTATGCCACATAGCGATGTCCGTTTTGATTTTAATGGAGTGATGAATTCCCTGATTGCGGAAGAGGGGGTGAAACTCTCTGAACTCAAAGAGCTGGAAAGCCAAGCGCTCGAAATTCATAAAGGCCTCCATGCCATGAAAGAAATGGGGCAGCTGCCTTTCATGCATCTTCCTTATGAGGAAGAAAAGGCGCTTCAAATTCAAAAACTCGCGAATGCTTATCTCCAAAAATTTGAAACTTTAGTCATCCTTGGCGTGGGAGGCTCAGCCTTGGGGGCTAAGGCTATTTTAGGGGCTTTAAAAGGGCCCTGCCCACCTTTCTTAACTCTTTCTAATGCTCGAGGTGCTAAAGTAATTGTCTGCGATGATATCGATCCTGATGCTTTCAGCCTTCTTTTGCAATCGCTCGATCTTTCGAAAACCTTTTTTAATGTGGTGAGTAAATCGGGCAATACCATTGAAACGATTGCCCAGTGGATGATTGTCAAAGCTAAACTCCAGGAAAAATTGGGAGAGCAATGGAAAAAACACGTAATCGTTACCACTGATCCTGAAAAAGGCCTTCTTCGTAGAATGGCAAAAGAACAATCACTACCTTCTTTAGAGATTGCACCCGGCGTGGGAGGGCGTTTTTCGGTGCTTTCGCCGGTGGGTTTGTTCCCGGCAGCGATGGCAGGCATTGATGTGGGAGAATTATTATCCGGGGCTAGAAGATCCGACATAAGACTTGCCCAGGAAGATTTATGCTTGAATCCTGCTTATATGCTGGCTTCCATTCAGCACATTTTGTTTCGTAAAAATAAAAATATCTTCATCATCATGCCCTATAGCCAAATGCTTTTTCCTTTTGCCGAATGGTATGCCCAACTTTGGGCAGAAAGCATCGGAAAACGTTTTTCTCTCAAAGGGGAAAAAATAAATACAGGCTCTACGCCGGTGGCTGCTTGTGGACCCCGAGATCAACATTCCCAGTTGCAGCTTTATTTAGAGGGTCCGCGCGACAAATTCATTTTATTTTTAATGCTAGAAAACTACGAAAATCCTTTATTGATTTCGGAAGACAAAACCTTCAGCTCGGAGACCACCTACCTTGCCGGGCATTCTTTAGGGGAAGTGCTTCAGATGGAGGCCGTGGCGACGGAGGCTTCTCTTCAACAGCAAAATATACCTACGGCCAAGTTTTTAATTCCTCATCGGAATGCTTACTCTTTAGGTCAGCTTTTTTACCTCATGCAAATGGCCACCGCTTTTGCCGGAGAACTTTTTAATGTGAACCCTTTTGATCAGCCTGGGGTAGAATGGGGAAAGAAATTTGCGGCAGGTCTTTTGGGGAAGGCGGGTTTCGAAAAGTATAAGTTTGAAAATTTAGAAAAAGACAAAAATCCTAACTATATTATTTAAAACCAGATAGAGCGGCGTTTTTAAATGCTTATTCATTTTTATCAAAACCAGATGGAGCGGCGTTTTTTAAGACCTTCACGAATCATTTCTTGAACGGTCTGCCGCACCTTCTCGCTCAAGTGATGCACCAGCAGTTCGTTGTCTGTGACTTCTTTGCCGTATTCGGAAAGATCGATGGGCTTGCCGAAAATAATCGTCCACTTGGCAGGAAGCCCAATAAGCCCCAAGGGCCCCAACCACGGTAGGGTAGGAGTAATAGGCACATAAGGAATCCCGAAGGGTTTGGCAAGAAAGCTCGTTCGGTAAAGCAAGGGATGAGTTTCTTCTGCGCCAATCACCGCACAGGGAATGATGGGCGCCCCGGTTTTTAATACCAGCTTTATAAAACCCCCACGGCCAAAACGTTGCAAATGATAACGTTGCTTATAGCTTTTTCCGATTCCTTTTTCGCCCTCCGGAAAAACGGTTACTAAATGACCCTTGTTGAGTAATCTTTCTGCATTATCAGGTGCGGCGCGCACACCCCCAATGCGATACATCCAGGTTCCCACGAAGGGAAGATAATACACGAAATCTTCCACCAAAAAGCGAACATCTCTACGCGAGGGATGGTTGTTTAATAGCGCTGTGCGAATCATAGAGCCATCGAAGGGAAGAGTACCGGAGTGGTTTGCCACAATGAGCGCTTTGCCACGATCGGGAATATTTTCTATTCCTTCTACCGATACCCGCCAATATTTGTAATAAAGAAAATCAAAAAAAGGTTTGAGTTTTTTCTCGAAGGCGGGATCTCGTCCGAATTCATCAAATTCTTCTCTCTCTAAGCGAGTGACGCCGAATAAAAAGCGTTTATAGGTGCGAAGAGAAAAAGTTCTTTGAAGATAATGATTGGCAAGCTTCATCCAGCTTGCCTTAGGTGGGTTGTGTCTTTCCGCATTATTTTTCTGCAAAAGACCTTCTTGTTTTTTCTCAAGCAAGTTTCGAAGCTTCACGAGCTCGGACATAATCTTGGTTTGATCTAAGCTTTCTTGGGGCTTTTTATTTTTTTTCAACTCGCTTTGAAGGGTGCTAATGGATTTAGCGAGTTGTTTTTCAAGTTTATTGATTCTTTCTTCCAAGCTTTGTTTAGAAGATAAGGCATTCGATAAAGAAGTGACGTTGTTTGCTTGTAAAGATCTCAGCAAGTGAAGCGTGGGCATTTTTCTTTTAGTTTTATTGGCCATTTTAAACCCCCTCTAGCTTGAAATCTTGCAAATCCACTTCTCTTAAACGTTCAGCCCCCACAAAAGTAAGCAAGGTTTCTCGAGTGGAATACTTGGGCGTAAATCCCATTATTTTTCGAGCGCGACTCCCATCGGCGACACATAAATATTTTAAGAAATTAAGATAACTCGAGGGTGCCGGAGAAATATCTAAATACCAAGTGAGTTGAACCAGATTTTTTATCCACAATTCTGGCATCGCAATTTCTAATTTTCCTGCGATTTTGATTACTCGGGAAAGGGGCAAAACCCCCGGCCCCACGATATTAAAAATTCCAGCATAATCATTTTCGAGGGCTAGCAAGTAGGCTTTAATCACATCCGACTCATGAACAAATTGCACCAAAGGATCGTAGCCTAAAATAGTTAAAATGATGGGTCGGGCTAAAAAGCGAGTTTTAAAGCTTCGTATACTGGGTCCCAAAATATGGCAGGGCCTTAAAATAGTGATGATCATATCCGGATATTTTTTTGCGAGGCGAAGAGCGGCCCGTTCGGCATCGATTTTATCGGCGATGAATCGATTCTTAATTCCCCCTCGAGTGGGGTATTCTTCGGTGAGGTAGTTTGGATTATCCGGAAAGGCTCCATACACATCTGTGGAAGAAGACAAAATTAATTTTTTGACCCCCGCATGGGAGCTAGCATTGCAGACATACATGGTTCCTACCGAAATAATTTCGTGCGCAAGAGAAGGGTTTCGCGGAGGATTGGTAGGAATAGCCGTATGCACGACGGTGTGCACCTTTTCTTTTTTTAAAATTTCGGCCAAACTTACATCCGCCAAGGTTTCGGTGAGAGATAAGCGGTAGAATTTCATTTTTTTGGTTTCGAAGTTTGGCTTTTTGCGATCAATAACGATTACTTGCTTGATGGAGGGGTTTTTCTCCAATTCTTTAAGGATGCTTTGCCCTTTAAAGCCAGAAACTCCCACGATGCAAATCACTCTGTCTGTGAGAAGGGAAGATGCTTTTTTTTCTTTTTTGTTCTTTTTCATAAAATGAGCTACCCGCTTGGGGCGGGCTTTGAGTCTAAACGCGAGGCTTATTTGTAAAAGGGTATAGAAAATAGAGGGATACGTCAATCAAACAAGCTAGAGTTTCTTTTAAACTAGCAATCCTTAAAAAGAGCCTATAATAATTTTCTATGCCTTCTCGCATTGTAAAGCTTCAGCCTGAAATCGCCGAAAAAATTGCAGCCGGAGAAGTAGTGGAAAGGCCCTTTTCCGTCGTGAAAGAACTTATTGAAAACAGCCTCGATGCGGGAGCCAGCAGAGTGGAAGTTTTTATTGAAGACGGGGGGCGCGAGCTCATCAAGGTGCAAGACGATGCTTGCGGAATGAATAGAGAGGAGATGCGCCTTTCTTTGGAGCGGCATGCCACTTCCAAACTCAGGAGCGTAGATGATTTATTTGCTATTTCTACGCTTGGATTCCGAGGTGAGGCCCTTCCTTCGATGGCCGCCATCTCTCGCTTTATCCTCCGAAGTCGCCCCCAAAATTCTAATCAAATTTCAGGCTTTGAAATGGCCCTCGAAGGAGGAAAAATTCTCCATGAACGAGAAGTGGGGCATCCTCCTGGCACTAGCATCGAAGTCAGAGATCTTTTTTTTAATACTCCCGCGCGTTTGAAGTTTTTAAAATCCCCCGAAACCGAATGGAGTCATATCGAAGATTATCTTTGCGCCATGGCCTTGGTTTATTCGGAGGTCCAATTTATTGCCTATCACAATGGTAAGGAAAAATTACGTTACGCTCAAAAAGGGGAGGGCGCTCGCTTATTGGAGATTTGGGGCCCCGAGCTTGTTGAAGGCTTATACCCCCTTCAAGAAGAGCGAAGTGGGCTTCATCTCCATGGTTTTTTAGGCCACCCCCATTTAAGCCGGGCTTCCTCGAGCCATCTTTATCTTTTTTTAAATAAACGGCATATCAAGGACCGCTTACTTCATCATGCGGTGATGGCGGGTTATAAAAACTTTTTAATGAAAGATCAGTATCCCAGGGTGGTTTTATATCTCGAGATTCCTCCTTATTTGGTAGATGTAAACGTGCATCCCACAAAACGCGAAGTACGCTTTGTTCAGCCCAACGTGATTCATCAGTTTGTGGCGGATTCTATCCAGAAAAAATTGAGCGAAGCGCCTTGGGCAAAGGGAAGCCCCGATTTGTCATTGCGGGCGGCTGAAGGGAGCGTGGCAATTTCCCACTTGAATTTGCGAGATCGCCACGTCGGCCTGTGGCCTCCTCGCGATGAGAATGCAGGGTCTTGGTTCCAGCAAAACTACCAGCCTCTCAAAGAATCGAAAAGTGAAGTACAGGTCGGTAAACTGCCTTTTTCTACGCTTCAGGTGATTGGCCAACTCAAAAATACCTACCTTCTTTGTGAAGCCCAAGAGCATTTTGTTTTGATCGACCAACATGCGGCTCATGAGCGCATTGGTTATGAAAAATTGCGGGCGCTTTACGCTCAAGGAAAAATGGAATCCCAAACGTTGCTAGTAGGAGAAATCATTTCTCTTAAAGACGCAGAAAAAGAACTGCTACTGGCCCATCAGAGTGAGTTTGAAAAATTAGGCCTGCTCCTCGAAGATTTTGGAGAGGAAAGCTTAGTAGTAAAAGCAATTCCTGTGTTGCTGGGGAAGATAGACCTTCGAAAATTGATAGAAGATATGCTGCAAGATCTTCAAAAGCACGATCGAACCCAAAAACTGGAAGAAAGGCTCGATGAAATTTTTGCTTTAATGGCTTGCCATCGGCAGATTCGAGCGGGGGATTGTTTAAGCGACGTCGAAATACAAGAGCTGATGAAGCAACTTGGCGAAGACGCAAAAAATTATCATTGCCCTCATGGGCGGCCGGTGATGGTGCAAATTCCATTTCGAGAGATCGAAAAGTGGTTTAAAAGAGTGCTCTGAGCTATTTGAATTGAATGCTTTCAAAGCTCTTCGAACAAAGCGCTTGTAGGGCGCTTTTTTGCTGAAAATCGAAAGAACAAGAAAAAAGAACCGTTCTTTGGGGCCCACTGATAAAAGCTTGGAAGAGAGAAAAAGGATAATGGCCTAATTCAAATTTTGATTCGAGTAAAAGGCCGGGGTATTTTCCGATTTTTTTAGATTGAGAATTTAAAGCCTGATAATTTTTTATCACACCGAGCTCGGAATATTTCTTAAAACCCTCGATCAGCTTATCTTTTAGGCGGATCAATTCTTTTTCGGAAGAGGCATCTTTAAATGATAATACCCCCATGAGATTTTGAATTTGAATATCTTGAGAAGCCGCTTTGAGAGGGGGAGAGGGCTCGATGAAGATGCTCTCGGATTCATGGGGGTTGGGGACAAAACAAAGGCTATTTTTAGAGCAACCATTTTTTGGATCTGCCGCCTGCCAATTTTCAGGTGGCGAAAAAGAAAAGCCTTCCTTGCTCTGAAAGGCCAGCGCCTGGGCGGAAAGAAATAGATTTAAGCAAAGCAAAAAAGAGGGCATTGTTTTTTTCATGGGTTTCTCCTCTGAAAATTAATCCTTCGACTCAAAGCTAAATAAATGCATCTTAAAGGATCTTCAAGCGTATATGAAAGATTCAAAAATAAAAATCATTTTCCTTTGCGGGCCTACCGGGGTGGGGAAAACTGCCTTAAGCTGCGAGCTTGCCGCTCTTTTTAAGGGGGAGATTATTGTTGCCGATTCTCAGGCGGTGCTGAAAGGCTTTGATATAGGTACTGCCAAAGCCACTTTGGAAGAGAGGCAAGAGATTCCGCATCATCTATTCGATGTAGTAGAATTTGGTGAATCCTTCAATGCGGCCCAATTTGCCGAGCTTGCGGACCAAGCCATTTTAGAAATAATTTCAAGGGGAAAAAATGTTTTTATCTCGGGGGGAACGGGGCTTTACTTCAAAGCCTTGTTGCATGGATTTATGGAAGCGCCCTCGAGCGATTTAAAATTCCGGCAAAACTTAGAAAAGAGAATTCAAAAAGAAGGCCTCACTGCTTTATATGCGGAGCTCGCTCACTCAGACCCCCAGCGCGCTCGTGAAATTCATCCCAACGATACGCATCGAATAATGAGGGCTTTGGAAATTTACCATCTCTCAGGCTTAAAACCCTCTGAGCTTGCTCAAAATCATCAGTTTCAAGAAAACAAATATGAGGCCTTAAAGATAGGGCTGCATCTTCCCCGGGATGAATTATATCGAAGAATTAACCAGCGCGTGCTCAGCATGCTCAATCATGGTTGGGTAGAAGAAGTGAAGAGCCTGCTCGAAAAAGGTTACGATCTCATTCACGGAAAAACGCAAACCATTGGCTACCCCTGGCTTGCACAATATGTGCAAGGAGAAATCTTCCTCAAAGAGGCTATTGAAGAAATACAAAAGGAGACTCGAAACTTGGCCAAAAGACAGATCGCTTGGTTTAAAAGAGATCCCGCCATTCACTGGTTTCGGCCGCATCAGAAAGAAGAAATCACCCGCTTCATTCGCCTACACCTTGAAACTTAGGCACTTCTTCTCGCAGAAAGATGGGGAGCCAGCTTATTTTTCAGGGCACTCCCAAAATCATATTCTGATTGAAGATCTTTCTTAAATTCACGGCTATCGGTATGGGCAATTTCTTGAAGAAGATTTACCAGATGTCTTTCCAAGAGTTGATTGAAAAACCTAATTTCTTCTGAATTCAATTCTAAGGGCATACATCCTCCTTTCAGAAGTGAAGAATCTAGGCTTATTTTACTCTTAATATTTTTTTGGGAAAGGGTCTTTTTTAAAAAGAAATTACCAGCCGAGCACGGAGGCAAATACGAGAGGCGCCACGATCGTGGCATCGGATTCGATGATATATTTAGGGGTATCGATTCCTAATTTCCCCCACGTGATTTTCTCGTTGGGGATGGCGCCCGAGTAAGAGCCGTAAGAAGTAGTGGAATCGGAGATTTGGCAGAAGTAGCTCCAGAAGGGAACGTCTTTCCATTCGAGGTCTTGATACATCATGGGAACCACACAAATGGGGAAGTCGCCCGCAATTCCTCCGCCAATTTGAAAAAAGCCCACCCCCCTGCCTGAGGAATTCTTTCGATACCAATCGGAAAGCGAAACCATATATTCGATGCCGCTTTTCATAGTGCTGGCTTTGATTTCTTCTTTGATCACATAAGAGGCAAAAATATTTCCGAGCGTGCTATCTTCCCAACCCCCCACCACGATGGGAAGATTTTTTTCAGCGGCGGCAAGCATCCAACTATCTTGGGGGTCTATCTGATAATAGGGTTTTAAAACTCCGCTTCGAAGCATTTCAAACATGAATTCGTGGGGCAAATAGCGCTTGCCTGAATCATTCGCTTTTTTCCACAAAGCATGGATGTGTTTTTGTAAGCGCCGAAAGGCTTCTTCTTCGGGAATGCAGGTATCTGTGACGCGGTTTAAACCTTTTTCCAAGAGCTCCCATTCTTGCTGGGGGCTTAAGTCTCTATAATGGGGGATTCTTTTGTAGTGATCGTGGGCCACCAAATTCATGAGATCTTCTTCTAAATTGGCGCCCGTACAACTTAAGATATGCACTTTGTCTTGCCGAATCATCTCGGCTAGCGAAACCCCTAGCTCGGCGGTGCTCATGGCGCCCGCGAGGGGGATCATCATTTTACCGCCTTCGTTCAAATGTTGGACGTAAGCCTCCGCGGCATCTACCAAGGCGGCCGCATTGAAATGACGAAAATGATGTTTGATAAACTCGCTAATAGGTTTGCTTTTCATAAGCCCCTTTATTGAATCAAAAAAAGGGTGGGTTCAAGTAGAAAAATGGAAAAAAGAGCGATATTTTGCTTTTTTTAAACCCCCTACTTTTAGAGCAACTTTTTTTGCGAATCGCTGATTGACTAGAATACGGGGGCACATGATGCTAAGCATTCTTTCACGAAGAATTTCCTTAGAGGAAGCTTCTTCCTTCACTTCTTACCAACAGGAGATTCAGCAAACTATTTCTGGCTTTGCTGCAGGCCTCTCCGATTGGAAATCCCTCGTGGCGGCCACGGCCGGTGGTTTTGCTTATCGCCTCGGAAAAGTAGGCATTCTCGAATTAGGGGCGTGGGGCCCCATGCCCTTATTTGTTCGAATCGCTCCTGTCTTCGGGCTCACCTGTGAAGTAAGCGCCTTTCGCGGCACGCATGTATTATTGCAGGGCAGAAGCCCTGCTTCTTTTCTTCCCGCTATTTTCAATCGGCAATGGTTTAAAACCGCCCTTGATTTTGTAGCCTTTAAAGGAATGGGCAGATTGGCTGAAGGGCAAAATATTGTTTTAAGAAACTTTGCCCAATCGCTCGGCATGGTGTTTGGCAATGAAGTGGGAGTAGCCGCAGGATGGCTGCCCTCCGAGCGGGGAAGTTTCGTTCAAAAACTTGCCAGAGCTCAAGTATTGAACATGCAAATGTCCGCTGGCATGGCCTTGGGTTCTCTGCTCACCCAAGGAAGGCTTCAAGTGGAAGAAAGGTCTTTGGCGCTTCGAGCCGAAGCCATCGAAGGATCTTTTTCAAATTTTTCTACCAAAGCCCCCTTGCCGTTTATTTTCGCCATGGCAAATGCGGCGAAAGCCCCCGCTTTAGAGAGGCCTACTCAGGCTTTAAGCATACGAATGTTGGCACAAGCGGTGAAAGATCCTGCAGAAGCAGGGAGCAGTGAAATAAATCCGGGAGGGGAATTCCATGCTTTAGTTCAAGCCCTTTTTGCTCAAAGCACTCCGCCCCTCCTTTTAAAGGAGCGATTGGAAGCGGCGAGCCGCTTAAGAGGATTAGCGAATCGAAGAAGGGCTTTCATGAAAGCGCTTTTGCAAAGGGAAACACAGCCTTCTCCTCATGCCACAGGTTTTGCTGCCTTTGTGGATTTTCCTACTTTAAAGGCAGAAGCCGACCGGGTGGCTAGCGCCGATACCGTGATGCGTGAAGCTTGGGCAAAAGCGGCGCTCCAAGAAATTCAGGCCGATATTCTTTTGGCGGATGCTAATTTTGGGCGACGAGAGCCTTATCTGCGTGTGCTGGACCATCATGGTGTTTATGCCCAAGAAAAAAATTCTACTGAGCAGCTGCTCGATTTATTTGAAGGGGCCTTAAAACAGGCCCGCGGGAATGTGGCGGCGGCCATCCGGCTTTTAAACATCCGTGAGATTAGCAGCGATAACCTGGGAGATGGAGGCTGGTGTGTTTGGATTGCTCAGCATCAAAGGCAGGTTTTGGAAAATCCTTCTTTAAGAGATACAATTCGCCGCGCCACTCATTTTGAAGATTTTACGGCCTTTGGGAATAATTATGAGAGAAACGATCCGGCGGTGCAACTTCAAGCGGCCGTTTTCAAAAGATATGGAGATAATCTTAAATCGAAGGGAATTTTAGGGAGCGATCGTTTTCCTCCTGCGCAAGCGAAAGTAGTAGTCGGCGACGCCATGCAGGATATTAGTCTTTTACTTTCCGATTCAGCTTTGCTGAAAAAAACAGCGAACGAATTTTGGGCAGAAGTAGATGCGGCCAAGGAAGTAGCGGCGCGATCGATTCTTTTAGAAGAATTTGTGGGGGGGCGTCGGGTTTTGGCTTTTTACGACATGGCTCCTCTGCGTTCTTTCTCTATTTTTGCGCAGTGGTTGGCGGTTCCCGACTTACAAAGAGAGCTCGCGCCTGCAGAAAAACTTCTTTTGCAAGCAACGGTGGCTTCTATGCCCCCTGTCGAAGGACCTCACGGGGCAAGCACCCGCAGCCTTCCTATTATTGCCATTCCCGATGGAAGAGAGTTGCCTTCGCAAAAAGGCTTGCTTAGCGTTCTTCAGAAGATGAGCGATGCAGAATTGCTTCGCGTGGAGCAACTCAAAAGAGAAGGAAAATTGCCCGCGGAGTTTAAAGGCAATTTTTGGTTTGGAAAAGACAGTGTCATTTTGCCGAGCCCTCTGGGTGGAGGCACGGTTTTAAGCCTGCGCGAAATCGCAGATATTTTAATGGGGCCTGACTTGGCGCTTTTTGTTTCGCGGCCTTCTTCTTAAAGATCACTTCTCCACATATAAATCGAGGCCCGGTTCTGTATCGGGATCCACTCGATATTTTTTAAAGTCTTGGTAGCCGCGCGCCTTCAAGAAGGCTTCGTCGAGCAAAAGTTGGCCCGTGAGTTCGAGGCCGGGGGTTTTTAAAATTTCGTAGGCGGCATCAGCCATAATGGCGGGAGTTCTGCAATTGCTCATGGCCTCTTCGCCCAGCAGCATTTTGGTGGCCGCACTGGCGATTAAGGTGCGGGGCCAGAGCGAATTCACGGCAATATTTGCATCGCGCAGCTCTTCGGCCATGCCCAGGGTGGCAAAGCTCATTCCGTATTTAGAAAGGGTATAAGGAGTGTGGTTGGTGAGCCATTGAGGATCGAGGCTTAAGGGAGGCGAGAGGTTTAAAATGTGGCCACCGCCTGCCTTTTTTAAGTGGGGGATGCAATAGTGGCTGGCCACTAAAACCGCGCGCATATTGAGCGACATCATAAGATCTATCTTTTTGGGGGGCGTGAGTTCAACAGGAGTAAGCGCAATAGCCCCTGCATTATTAACCAAGGCATCTATTTTTCCGAACGTGGCAAGGGTTTTTTCTACCATGTTGATAATGGTTTCGTCGAGGCGCAGGTCTAAGGGGAGGGGAAGGGCTTGCCCTCCCGCGGCCTTAATTTCTTCGGCCACACTGAAAATAGTGCCTGGCAGTTTGCCTTCGCTCGTAGATTTTGCGGCAATCACCACTTTTGCACCTTCTTGGGCGCATCGCAGGGCCATTTCACGTCCAATGCCTCGAGAGGAGCCTGTAATGATAATGACTTTGTCTTTTAATGTGCTTTGGTTTGACATAATAGTTTTTTATAATCTTCTCTTACATAACAAAGTGCCTCGGGAGGGGCTATGAAAAAAATCAGCTTAGTACTTATTTTATTTTTATTGTTTTTCTCTTCTCTTCTTCAAGCGGCGAGTGGGGTGAGTAAGGATTGTTCTTTTAAAGGGCGCTCCCTGAAAGGAAAAGTACAGATTGTAAATAGCTTTCCTGATATTAAAGTGCAGGTCGTGAGCTATTTTCCAGATCTAAAAGTGAAGCAGGTAAGCGTTTTTCCCGATCATTGCGGAGAGTGGCAGTTTGTGACGAGCTTTGCTGATTTTAAGATTCAATTTGTAAATTATTTTCCGGATCTCAAAATTCAATTCGTAGATTATTTTCCAGGCCTTCCTTGAATTGATTTGCAAATGCCCCCCACATGATTTATAAGTAATCAGTTAGTGAATTACTATTCACCCTAGAGTGAATAGTAAGGGGGATACATGGCTTTAAATATTTTATCACGCTATTCCTCTATGTTGGGCATTCGAGATTCTTCTTTTACTTCCACCCAAGCGCAAATAAATGAAAATATTGCAGGGCTGAGCCATCAATTCCTCGATGTTTATTCTATCGCGGGGATGATGGCCGGAGGGCTCGCCTATCGGGTTAGCAAAATGGCGGTCTTCTCGCTAGCAGCCCCTCTGAAAGTGCCTCTACTCACACGGATTGCAGCTCCTTTTTTGAGCCTCGCCTCCGAAGTGAGCGCCTTTCGAGAAACTTCTCAACTGCTTCGACCTGTCTCTACTTCTGAATCTTGGCTCACTACCTTCACTCAA